>Ga0163179_10000062_pt1 | contig 81031 bp, 91 predicted proteins | sample AtlANTMetagenome_FD_109643 | JGI IMG/M metagenome (GOLD analysis project Ga0163179, IMG submission 109643) | Marine eukaryotic phytoplankton communities from the Atlantic Ocean - Atlantic ANT 2 Metagenome | ecosystem: Environmental > Aquatic > Marine > Oceanic | place: North Atlantic Ocean...
AGCAAAGTTAATAATTGATACCTCTATTGAGCGTATCATAGTTATTTATATAAGTATCTTTCCTCATATTTCAAGTATAACTGGTAGTTTTTTCTTTTTTGAGTTTAAAAACTACCAAAAACATTAACTCGCAGCTTAAGTTTTTCAGAGGTTAAAACCAGGCGCAAATGCCAAAAACTCCATCCAGGTCCACTCTCGCTTCTCTGAATTCTGGTGGGTTGAGGTAGGCCTCACCCTCATTATACTAACTTGTCTTACCAAGCCTATCACCGAAGTGCTACGAAGGCCAATGAACCCGAAACTGGTGGGCTTTTTGTTTGATGGTAGAAGCCCATAACTACCGCTTGATTTTGCCATTATTGCAGGGGTCAAGCTACCCTCCACGCCCCTGGTCTTATGAATCGCCAGGTATCACTATTTATCATCATTATGTAAAGCACAGGCATGGAATTCCTAAAATCCTCTAATCTTTTCCAACTTGGCCATTCGTTTTTTAACATTTTTTATACCTTGTTTTTTAGCCTCTCTCTTTTTTTCAGAGGGTTTGGTATAAAACTGGCGCTCTTTTAATTCTCTTACTATGCCTTCCTTCATTACTTTTTTCTTCAGGACTCTCATAGCTTTTTCTAAATTACCACCTCTTACTTGAACAGTTATACTCACTTATATTATTTCCTTTCCGTGTAAAAAGGTGGAGGGCACTACCCCTCCACCAGGACTTACACTATGATTAATAGATTTAAACAACATCTTGGTCGTCTGACTCACTATCATTGTCATCCATTTGAGAATTGATATCCTCTTGTCTTTGCTGTTCAGCAATCTGCTCAGCAGAAGCACCAGCGTCAACTTTGGTATACAATTCAATAAATGAATTCTTTGTATCATCATCAAACCTGTTAGTACAAACTTCAACAGCTTTCATCTTTTTATTAAAGATAGAATATGCTTGAATGATGTGGACCAATCTTCTAGTAGATATAATCTCATCAACACCACCGTCAAAGTAGGTTTTTCTGATTACATCAGCCCATGTTACCAATTTCTTACAAAAGTCGGCGTCTTTTTTACCTGACTTAGCAAGAGTCTGTACAAGGATTTTTTCCTCTACAGATGGTGTAGGGTAACTTTGTTCAAAGGTAATTGGAAATCTTTCCAAAAACGCTTCGTTAAGAACATTAGTACCGATAAATTTTCCGTCATCACTACCTTGACCTTTTGTATTGGCAGTAGCAACACAGTTGAAACCATGAGAAGGTTTAATAAATTTGTTAATCTTTTTAACAAAGACACCAGAACCTTCAAGAATAGGTTGTAAACACATAATCTTGTTTGAAGCAAGGTCAATCTCATCAAGAAGAAGCACAGCGCCTCTCTCCATGGCTTCAATTACAGGACCATTTTGCCAAACAGTTTGACCATCTTTAAGTCTATAACCACCTAATAGGTCGTCTTCATCTGTTTCAATTGTAATATTAACTCTTATGAGTTCTCTTTTATTCTCAGCACACGCTTGAGTAACACCCATAGTCTTACCATTACCTGAAAGACCAGTAATAAAAACAGGATAAAACATCTTGCTTTTAATAATACTCTTAACATCTGGATAATTACCAAATGATACGAATACAGGATCCTTTTCAGGAACAATGTTACCAACTAAAGAAGATACTACATAAGCAGCTTCTTTATTAGTTTCAGGAACAGGTGCTGTTTCTAAAACTTTTTCAGTTTGAACATTAGGTATAGAAACCGTTGTTGTATTAACTGTATCATTCTCACTAGGGAGTTTGAATAGAGATTTGCCGACTTTGAAATCGGGATTTTTAATCAACCATTGAGGTGCATATTTGCAACCAAAATGTTTGTTGGCTTCTTTTAGTTGAGAAACCGTAAGTTCATTAGTACCAAACTTTTTTGAAGCGTGGTCTACAAACTCTTTTTGTTTAGTGTTTAACATAGTGTATTGTCCTTTCACTTTCATTATTAATTATATGGATATCCTATCATAGTGATTCGCATTTGGCAACCCTTTATTTTTTCTATACCAGGTAAGGGTTTCGGATATCATTTATGCGACCTCCTGAATAAATTTGTTCAATACAACCCTTGAAACCAGACGATTCGCCATTGATTTACCAAAGATTCTTTTTAACTCTGAAGCAGTTCCTTTTTTAACTTCTTCTTTACTCATATCAAAGTTTTGAACATCTAGTTTTTTACCATCAAGGATAAAGTATTTGTTATAACCATCTTCATCAACAGCAATTGCCTTGTTTTGAGTCATCTCTTTTCTTAATCTCATGTATTTTACATGCTTATCAGAATAATCTTTATAGTCTTTGATATGTTTTTCAATGTCCCATTTTCTAATTCTTTTAACAATATAGAAACCAATAATATTAACATCATGCTGGTTTTTAATATGATTTAGTAATTTAGAAGTTATGTTACCATCACTAACAAATTTCTTGTTGTCAATTTCATAGACATTTTTATTAGTCCATCTCTTTTCACCTAAATTCATACCAATAATATCGCCTCTAGGATAATTACCAGAACCATCTGTAAGTGTAATAAATGTCAATTTCTCAATACCATATTTCTTTTTGTACATAGGTATCATTTTATTCATATAGATTAATGATTCATTTAATGGTGTATTACCAAGATAGTATTCACTAGGCATACCATAGTTATCACTTTGAGCAAAGTAATCTTCTCTATCATCATTCCACTTTTGTCTAACATATCTATTGTCAAAATAATGACCCATTTGATAAAGAGTTCTCAATGAAACATCCATTTCTTTTTTAGACATACGGTGAGATATACAATTTACTAAATGAAAATCCTCAAAGTCATATTCACCAGAGTTTTTTGAAAAACCTTTAGTTTCATTTTCTCTATTTCTTTCACTTGTAAAGAAGTAAACTTCAAAAGGAATATTAACTTTTCTAGTAAACTCAACTAAATTAATTAATTGTTTTACAGTATTAAATATTACATCACTCATAGAACCAGACCAATCAAGTAACATCATCATACCATGGTTTTTACCGTCAGGTATAATAGTCAACTTTTTAAATATGTCTTCATTGTATTTGTAAGTAGGTAATTTTAAAGGGTCAATAATACCAGTTTTATCTTGACTTGCTCTCTTATAAGCAGCCGCTGATTTTTTCATCTCAAATTCTTTAACAAGATACATAACAGTTTTCTTGTTTTCTTTCATAAAACTTTTATATGATTTATCTAACCAAGCGTCAAAGTTTTTAACATTATAGTATTGTCTTTGATAAGTTCTATGTTCAGACATTTTCTTTAAGAAAGTTTTATAACCAGTTAAGTTACCGTCTTTACCAAGATTAGGAGAAGGTATTTTACCATAATTAAAACCTTTAGCGTCACCTTCTACAAGCTGTTCTTGTTTTCTTTGATAAGAGTCATCTGTAATTGCTTTAAGTTTTTTAGGTTCTTTGAAATCGCCACCAGCGCCATGAGAATAACTATCGGGGGTTCCTTCATCTGATTTTTCTTCATCTGATTCTTCATTTGATTTACTAGATGAAGCATTGTTACTATTGGAATTTTTTTCATCATCTGCTTTTTGGTCACCAAAATTATTGAAATCATTTTTTTCGTCTTCAGCGTCATCATTTTCTTCAGCGTCTGAATCAGAACCTTGACCACCATCTTGTTCATCTTGGTCATCATCATCATCACCAAAACCATCATCATCTTCATCTTCTTGTAAATCATAAGACATTGCCATAGGGTGCATATCAAAGTCAGGTAATTTTTTCATTTCTTCAACTTGCTCTTTTTGCCAATCAAGCATTTCTTTAGCCAAAGTCAACACATCATCAAAAGTTTTAACAGCGTCAACTTTAGCTAACCAATCGTTATCTATAGGAGCAAATATGAATGGTAATCTATTTAATGATTTTGACCTTAAATTAATCTTGTCAATAATCATTAGTTCTTTATTGATATCTTTACCAGAGATACCAAAGAAATTCTGTTTTTCTAATATATCAAAACCATTCTCATAGTTTCTAACAACACCAGGATATTTTGATTGAATCATTTTGTCAATTCTAGTATCTTCAATCACATTAACATATGACCTTAATTCGTCATTATCAATACCTTGCCATTGTTCATAAGGAGTCCACAATGCATGAGCACACTCATGGGCGATTAACATATCATATACATCACCAGATTTTTGTTTGAATATTGGAAGAGTTAAGACTCTATTCTTTACATCAAAAGAAGCCGTCTTTACATTGTTATGTTGAATAACAATATTTTCTGTAGCAAGTAATTTTGCTAGATTGCTTTTTACATCAAGGTTGATAGTCATAGTGTTGTCCTTTTTAATCATATAAGGACATACTAAAGGAAAGATTCGCAAAAGTCAAGCACTAAAAGCGCTTTTTTTTAATTTTTTTTTCTATACCAGGTAAGGGTTTCCGGCGGTCATATAAAAAAAGTACATCCTGACGCAGCTATTTTTGACTATCTTTCGTCTCCGGAACCATGAATCGTGCCTAATTTCTGTCGATTCGCTAGTTTTTCAAGGTTGCGATTCGCTATATCAGATAAAGATACTCCAAGGTCATCTGCTAAAACAGCACAATACCATAGGACATCTCCTATTTCATCACCAATTTTCTGTTTTAATTCATCTGTTAGTTCTTGGTTATCTCTTAATAGTTTTTTAACCTTGTTTGCCACCTCACCTGCCTCACCAGCAAGGCCTATAGCAGGATATACAATACTGTAATCTCTAGGATATATGGCCGTTGCCTTAGCAGACTTTTGATACATGTCTAAATCATCTAGTCTTGAATATTGGTCCCATTCACTACTATAACCAGTAGTTTTATGTCCTAAATCTAGTTCTAATTGACCATTGCTCATAATGACATTCCTTCTGGTTCGTGTATATTTAATGATTTAATCTCTTCAACAATATTTGTATCTACGCAATTTGCTAATTTAGGTGGTAAACCTTTAAATGCCATAGAAGCTTTTAAAAAGTATGTGTTTGAGTTTTCATGTAGTTCAGCCATACATTCTTCATAACTTTCAAATGAATTATTGAACATAAAAATTGGTTGTCCGGTTTCTATATTAGGTGTAGTGATGTTCATAACCACAATTATAAAGTATTCTAACATTTTTATCTCCCTACCTGTGTCAGGTATTTGTCTTTAGTTTCTTGCCATGACATATAGATTATGTCGTCATAAAAATGAGTTTCTTTGGAAACTCTACCTTGTTTCTGTAAACTTGCTAATCTCTTCTTAGCATATTTATTTTTCCAAAGGTCAGTTAGTGCCTGTGTTGAATTGTCAAACCTCCTTTCTAATTTATCTAATGATATTTCTTCTCTTAAAAATTCTCTTGTATTATTATATAGTTCGCCAAAGTATATACCTCTAGCGTGTTCAGATTTAATTAATTTTTTATCTATTCCTAATTGGTTGTATGTAAAAGTATGACTTCTATTTCTATGGTCTCTTTTATGTGGTTGACCTGTGTCTTTCTTTGCAACATACCATTCAAAATATTTGTAAGTATGATTTTTCATTAACCATGCCTGTATCATTTTTCTAGTTGGTAATAATGGTTCGTATGATACACTACCTGCTGTCCAGCCCATTTTCTTCCAGTATTTTAATCTATCGTATTGTGATAATGGTATTTCTTTTGTTTTACCATATAAACTTGTAGTAGTTACACCTACTAACTTATCTTTATATTGATGTTCCCAGGTCTTCTCAACCGTATCTGATAGACATAATAATGCTAATAATTTACCACCTACTAGATTATAACCTAAAGGTTGTATTGGCACAATCGTACTACCAATACAAGTATGATTAATCATTTTTTGAGTTTTAGGTTCTCTTTGCCAACCAATATAGTTATCTCTAGGTGTAAGGTCTAAAAAATCACTAGACATACAAGTAACACCAAGATACTTTTTTGTTTTTTTATCTCTAATTAAAAAGTTTAGGTTTCTACCAATATTACTATTGTTTTTCATGGTAGACAAAAAGGTTCTTAAACCATTCCAGATTGCTGGCATTTTACTACCAGTTATAGACCTAACTTCATCACCATCTGTCCATAATAATTCAGGTTCTAAATCAATATATTCTTCGGGGTCTTCTGGTAACCAGAAATTGTTTTTTATCTCTTGTAATAACGCACCTTGTTCAGGATTTTTAAGTGTAGGTTTATCATCAAAGAATGAATTAGTTTCTACTGTAGGAAATTTGTCATGTACTTCACACCATTTTTGATATAAAGTATATTCTTTTACATCCATTTTAGAAACATAAGACAAGTCTTTTATAACTGCCTCTTTTAAAGTTTCTGTATCTGGTGCTTCTATTTTATCTAAAGGATTGTTGTCTTGCCAACTTTGCCATTGGTCTTCAATAGACATACCTTTCTTCCAACTATAAACCATAATATTACTATACACCTATTGATTAAAAATGTCAAGTCTGTCTTGATTTTCGTAAAATTTTTATATGTTTCAATGCTTTTTTGGTGGCCATATCTAGTTTCATCTTACTTACATGCTCTGTATAGGTTCTACCTAATATATGGTCATATTCGTGTTGAATGATTCGACTAATCATACCATCAGCGTGTGTTTCTTTTAATTTACCTTCTTCATCTTCATACCTTAAAACACATTTTCTAGGCCTAGTTACATTTAAAAACAAGAAAGGAAAGGATAAACAACCTTCTTTTATCATAACTGTTTCATTACTTACATTTTCTATTTCTGGATTAAAACAAGTTAATCTTAATCCTTTTTCTATACTAGGATGTCCACCAACAACAAACATATTAAAAGGTAAACCTACTTGATTAGCCGTTAAACCTACACCACCATTTTTTATCATACAATCAAACATTTCATCTGATAATTCTTTTCTATCTTTATATCCACCTATTTCTAACATATCATCATCAAATGGTGCTATCTTTGAATTAAGTCTAGGATCCCTAGCTGATATTAATTTTAATGGTTCTCTTTTTTTCATATGTTTATATAGTTCCTAATTGTGTAAAGTTTTGTACCTTTTCAAACTTAATGATATTTGTAAACTTATCAAATAGGATATCTCCTTTGTGTGATATAATAAAGATGTTTTCTTTTTCTAGTGTTTTAATAATTTTAAAGAAATCATCTGTACCTTGGCCATCTAAACTAGAATCAAATATCTCATCTAGTATTAGTAGATTGGTATTGGTACTATTTTTCATTCTAGCAATATCTCGCCATGTAAATAGTAAGGCAAGGTCAATTCTCATTTTCTCACCCTCACTAAAGTTATTATAATTAAATGTATCTCTAAATCTTGATTTGACCGTTTCATTAAACTCTTCATCTAAATTAAAAGAGATAAAGAAGTCCATTGCTTGTAGATATTTGTTAATCAACTGATTCATTATAGGCACATATTTTCTAATGATGTTTGCCTTAGCACCTTTGTCATTAAGTATATCTCTTAATATATCTACATAACCTTTTTCTTCTTGTACCTTATCTAAATTGACTTCAGCAACCTTTAAATCTTGTCTTAATTTTTCTAGGTCTAATTCTATTGACTCAATATCAGTTTCAGTTTGATTGCCTCTATTTAAATCTGATTGTATCTGGTCACTATGTCTTTTCAGGCCTTCTAAAGATGAAGTTACCTTGGCTATCTCTAGGTTCATGTCTTGTATTTTTTGAGATATCTTCCCGAAAGCGTTTACTTTCTTGCTCTGTTTGGTAAGTTCTTCTACGAGCTGAGATAGTCCTGATTCTAGTTTGGAAATTTTGGAAGTTTCGTGATTGCATTTTGTTTCCTTGAATTGATGGTCAATGGATTGTGTACACACCGGACATGTGTCATTTTCACTAAAGAATTTTAAAGTTTTCTTATGAGTATCTAGGTTTTGTTCAATCTTCGTTTCTAACTTTTCTAGTTCTTTTAATTTCTTTTCTGTATTTTCTTTACCGGATAATTCATTTTGACTTATAGCTATCGCTTCATTTAAAGATTGTAGTTTTTTATCATAATCCAGTTTATTTTCGTCATTATCCTTCAGCTTATCTAGCGAAACCTTCCTGGTGTCGTTTCCTTGCGCCTGGAGAGAATGTAGGTACTTTGCTTCAGTTTCATATTTGGTCTTTATTAACTCACATTGGTGGCGTACCTCCGTTAGACTTTTTTGTAGGTCGCTCTGTTTGGAACGCAAAATCAGGTCCATTAGGCCAAAAACTCTTATATCAAGTATCTCTTCAACAACTTCTCTTCTATATCTTGGTTTCATTTTCATAAACGGCTCGTATGATGAGGAACCTAATAGTACAACTTGAATAAAAGACCTGTAATTAAGTTTCATTATATTTTGTTCAAGGTACTTTTGATAATCTATATTGTTGGCGTCTTGATTTAGTTTCTTACCATTCTTAAATATTTCAAAATTATTTGGTTTAATACTTCTTCTTACTTTATAAGGTATGGTGCCGACAATAAAATCTACCTCAACAACACACTCACCATCATTAATAGTATTGACCATTTGTTCTTTCTTAATAATTCTAAATGGTCTATTAAACAACACAAAGCACAATGCGTCTAATAGTGTTGACTTACCACTACCATTGGTGCCTACAACTAATGTTGTTTGCGACATATCTAAATCAACCACTATTGGTTGGTTGCCTGTAGATAAAAAGTTTTTATAGGATATTCTTTTAAAGGTTATCATTCACTAGCTTCACTATATAATTCGTTTGCAAAAGCTTTTAACTTTTGTTTATCTAATTCTGTATCTACCTGGTCTATGTAGTTACCTAAAAATGTTAATGTATCTTCTCCTTGGTCTAGTATGTTTTCATTAACTGAAGCGCCTATATCTGTATGGTCTTCAATAACATCTATTGCATGTACATTTATTTCATTATAGATTCTATCCATTAATCTTTCATACATGTCATTATCTGTTTTATTTGATATATACATCTTAACAAAATGTTTATCATACTCTGATATATCTAACTTATCATAATCATTATCTTTGTCATTATAAGTTATCTTTTTAAACATCAACATAGGATTTGGTACTCTTGATATCTCTCTTGTTTGAGTATCAAATATATGAAAACCTTTTGGACATCTATAATCTGACCATGTCATTTCGTATTGTGTGCCAAGGTAATAGATATGACCATCATCTGATTTTTTATGAAAATGACCAGACATAACTTTTTCAAATCTTTTAAACATTGCTTTCTCTTGGCCATGGTCATTAAAATGGCCATTATGCATTTCAAAACCTTTTACTTCTAAATGACCCATTGCAATTGTAGCCTTTGTATTATCAATAGCCCTTGCCGTTTCTGCCTCGTTATCATCACAAATCCAAGGTATAAACATAATAGGTAAACCGTCAAACTCTACCTCTGTAGCATGAGTATATACTTTAGCACCTTTATTAATGTTTAAGTTTTGCATAGCATTTACTTCATTTGTATTCTTATAATAGGTATCGTGATTACCAATGATAATATGAGTATCAATGTTCATCTCTTCTAGTCTATTAAAAAATACTTTCTTAAAGTTATGTGCTGTATTGTGATTAATAAATTTTCTTCTATCTACCACATCACCTAGGTGTATCAAAGTATTGATATTATATTGTTGCAAATATGGAAAAAATACCTCATTATAGAATCTATTTTGATATTCTATAAAAGCAGGACTATCATTTCTACAACCAAAATGTGTGTCGTTTAATAATGCAATCTTCATAGGTCATTATTTTTTATCATCTTTTACACCCATATTCTTTTGTAAAAACTCTGTAAATTGATTTCTAAACTCTCTGTCTTCACCTGGTTGTAATGCCATATCGTCATAATTCGCTTCAGTTATCATTCTTTGTTTAATTGTTACTTGTTTCTTTTCTTTCTGTATTCTTCTAACAAAGGCGTAATAGATAATCTGCGTGAAATATGCAAATGGATTACTAGATGATTCGGGGTTAAAGTTATCAAGATACTGTAAACAGTTTTCTATACCATCACTAATCATATCATCTCTGTATGTATAGTTGATAAAATTAGGTCTGTACGATAGGTGATTCGCTATCTTTAAAAAACATTCACCGATATAATCTGGTACAACCGGTTTTTCTTTTTTTTCTTTTGCCGCTTTGTCAACAGACTTTTTGTATTCAACCATTGCAAGGAAGAATTCTTTGTTGTTAACATAGTGTTCGGATTTCTTTTTTGATTTTGCCATAATAATCTCACTTTATACTATATTCACTTAAATGTCAATGTTCATTCCAAGGTTGACATTTGTTTTTTTATCCGTATAATAACGGTGTCCGTTTTCACCAAGACAAGCTCCTAGTGAATAGTAGGAGGGTCTTCATCATCATCTAAAAATTCATCAAATATTTCATTTACTTTTTCATTTTGTTGAGGCGTAAAGGCCTCTCTTTGATATGTTTTATCTTCTTTAGGATTATCTAACTTATTATAATTATTTGCAATATGACTATAACTAACCGCCATCTCTGGAGAGGCGTTTGTTATTGTTAATATTTTATCCTTAGGAATAGTAACTATAGAATCGTTTGTATAATTAGTCCAACGAATCAAAGCAATGTAATCTCTAAAACCTTTAGGTGTTATTTGAGGTACATACTTAATTTGTAATGGCTTTTCTAAACGAATCAGAATTGATTTGTCCGGCAACTGAGCGTCACCAGTTGGCATAACAGTAACTATATCGTCACCGTTAATCAGTTTAACTATTTTAATTTGTTGTTTCTGCATTGTTGGCATTGTTCAACTCCACATTATGGATTTCATATTCAAAGTCTTCTTCGCTGTATATATTTATCCGTTCTCTAAAATGAGAAAGTGTATAGTTTTCTTTCTCGTTATATGTTAAGTCATCTGAAATATCGTATAATGTCGCATGACTATTATTATCTTTTAATCTTAATCCTCTTCCTATTGATTGTAAGTTTCTTATCCTAGATTTGGTAGGACTAGCAAAAATAACATTATGCAAATTCCTAATATTAATTCCAGTTGAGAAGGTTCCGAACGAAGCCACGATAATGGCATTGTCAGACTTCTCCGTAATTTCTCGTATCTTTTCTCTTTCATCTGTATCAACTCCTCCATGAACATAAAACACCTGTTTGTCTGTTGCTTTTTCTTTTATAGATTGGTGTAAATCTTTACCATGTTTTTCTACAAACTGAAACAAACATAATGTATTGCCTTGTAAACCAGAGGCCAAGTTTCTAATATACTTGTTTCTCTTATCACTTCTAACAATATAATCCATCTCTTCTTGATAGTTCATACCACTAGCATGTTTACACTCAATAGGTCCATGTTTTAATATTAAACAATAAATTTTTAAATCGGCTAATTGTTTCTTTTCTTGTAATTCGGTTGTAGATACTACCTTATTTACTGCACCGAATAAGCCTTCTAATACAAGTTTATGTGTTTTACTACCATCTAAAGTACCGGTCATACCAACCTTATATGGGCATTTTTCCAACTTTGTCAATATTTTAGTAAGTGATACTGCCTTGAATAAGTGTGCTTCGTCACCTATTATCATACCAATATCTTTAAAATATTTTTTTGGTAAATTATAAATTGATTGCCATGTAGAGATAACTACAGGCTTGTTGGTCTCTTTAGAATGACCTTGATAAATTCTATGTACATTTCTTTCAGGTGACCAACCATAATCTTTAAAATCTTTATATAGTTGTTCTACCAAAGATGTTGTTGGTACTATTATTAATATCTTCTTCTTCTTTTCTTTTAACCGAAGAATGTTAAACCTAACAAGAAGATAAGTAATAAGAGATTTTCCACTAGCTGTGGGGGATAAAAGTAAACAGCGATTTTTTCTAGTTGCATAAACAAAGGCCTCCTTCTGGTAATCTCTAACCTTAAAAGGAATATTTAGTGCTTTAATAAACTTGTCAACCTTACTATCATCAACTTTAGTGTCTTCAATTTTAGTACCATCAACAACTTCTATCTTATTTCTTTTACACCAATCTACTATGTAAGGATATAAACCAACATATATTTGACCAGTTGCATATGAATATAATCTTATTTTTCCGTCCCATACTCTGTTACGGTATTGAGGCATAAATTTGAAACCAGGCACCTCAAAGGTAAAATATTCTCCTAGTTCTCTACGAATATCATCATCAGCCTCTATTTTGAGGTAGACATCATTTTTCTTTTCTATAACAAGATATCTAATATTGGGCACTATATAGCTCCACTAGTAAACTTTCGCCACTCAATGGCATTTTTTATTGTGAAAGATTTATTAGTGATTTGCCTTATAGTTCTATCTAAAAATGAAACAGTTGTATTTAAGTAATCAACTTTTTGTTTTGCCCTTATATACTCTTCGTTAGATTGTATATACTGGTCTACATCTTGTCTTAATAATTTAAAGTTAAAAGGCTTATCTGCATATACAGAAGCGTCTGCTTTGCCAGTATAATACTCCCATAATACTTTTTTGGTAGTAGCTAAGTCTGCTTCTGCTTTACTTAACATCAATTGAAACTTTGTTAAAAATTTCATATACTTGTTATGTAATTGAGGAATTTTTAATGATTCCAGGTCTAACTCTGTATCATTAATTTTTAAATCTTTATCTGCTAATTCTTGTAATTGTTCTAAATCCATAATATAAACACCTTATCATAATATATTAAAAATGTAAAGCCTTAACTGACCGTTTCTGTAGTCCTTGAGGCACCTTTTGTTGCGAATTCGTATATTTTATATTTGAAAACCACACTTGCCGTTAGATACTCCACATCAGCAGCTTGTTGATTAAAATTTAAGGCTGATAGAGATACAGGAAAAACATCACTAAATCTAACTTCAATATTTGCATTATTTTTACTTGTTAAAATATTTAATGTGGCGTCTGAAAATATTGGTCCTAAAGGAACAGCTGCGTCACCTTCTTTTAGTCTAGCACCGTCACCTGGTAATGTCAATGTAGTATCTTTACCTTGTATTGGAAATCTATCTTTACCTGATTTTACTAACTCTGTAAATTGTGACCTATCTCTAGGAAAACCTATGCCTGTTAACCAACCATGTATTTCTCTATAGTTTTCTAAATTTTCATCTACCATAAATGACATTTCTAAATCGGCAAATGTTAATTTTTCACCTGGTAAAGGGATATCTTTTAGTGGAGATTGTTGAGTTGTTGAGTTTAACTCTACACCAGGCAGATTTACAGCAGTACCGAAAAACTCCACTTTAGGTAATTTAAGTATTTGAAACTTAAATTGAGTAGGTGAAGCGTAATCAAGTTTTGATGGTTGTCTATCAAGTTTGCTTGTTGTAGTCATAATAATATTTATCCATTTCGGAGGAAGACCAAAAAAAAAGGGGACCGAAGCCCCCTTTTTTAAGTTTGTTGAATACTAACCAGTATTACATTAAGTTTGCAACTTGCACTCTTTGGTAATATCTGTTTGAGTTAGCAGAACCAGCGTCATTTACTGCTGTAGCAGCACCTGAAATCGCACCAGTTTCAGCAAAAGGATTAGCGATTAAGCCGTATCTTGTTTTGAAACCGATTTTTGGTTGGAAAGTATCTTGACCAACTGCTCTAACCATTTGTAGAGGCACATATGGACAATAGAACATACCAGCGTCATAAGGTGAAGTACCTTTATAACCTACTACATAGTATTGTTTAGCTGCTGAGTTAGCAGAATATGGGTCAATATATACTTTGAATCTGCCGTTTAGGACACCTGCGAAAGTGTTACCTGTATCGTCAACATTCAAATTGTTGTTTAACGCTGGAGTGTAATCTAAAACTCCTGCCATTTGAAGAGCACTAGCAACATCTGAAGAACAGATAATCATGTTACCTTTTCCTCTTCTTGTTCTTTGTGCTATTCTGTTCGCATCTCTTTCAAGTTGGAACATTAAACCTTTAAATCTTTCAACAGACCATCTACCGTTTGAGTCTGTATCTAAATCAAAGATACCAGCAGTTGTTGTATTTACAGCAGCGCCTTTTTCAGCGTTGATGTAAACAGTTCTTACAACTTCTCTGTTAATTTCTGCTAAAATTTCAGCAGACAAGATGTTTGCAAGTTCTGTTTCTGCGTCTAAACCGTGGATTGCTTTAAGGTCTTGAGCGAGTTCCATTGTGTACTCTGCTTTAAGAGCTCTTGATTTAGCAGTAACAGTTGATTTCTCAATTGAGAATGCCATTTCAGCAAATGCGTTTCCACTTGCGTCACCTAATGCTTCAGCAGCTGCTGTAGTCATAGCAGTACCTTTTGTGAAAGTACCTGGTGAACCATCGTTTAGTACAGATGGATTTGTACCGGCATTAGCTGTTGTTGAGTAACCGTCAACAGATGAGCCAGCAGCGTTTCTTCCAGAAAAGTCAGTATCAGCTTCGTCAAACATTGCTTCTGCACCTGTTTGATTAGTGTATCTGCTTCTCATTGCGAAGATTAGTCCAGTTGGACCAGTCATTGGTTGAACACCAGCAATATCGTAAGCGATAAGGTTAGGCATTGCTCTTCTTACTAATGAAATTAGGATTGGATCCCAATTAGCAATAGATGAACCGGTTGCGTTTGTTGGCGCAGCCTCTGTCATAAAAGCTTGGTCTTCCTTAGCAGCTCTTTCTTGGTTTTCCAAGATAACTGATGTAACGGCTCGTCTGTAAGAGTCCTTGATTTCTGGTAAATCAGGATGTTCTAACACAGGCTGCCATTTTTTTTCGTGAGTTTCGGATAAGTACATTTTATTTTCTCCCTTTTTCCGTTTTACTAAAGTTTTAAATCTTTAGTTTTGCTTATAGCGGCAGTGTAAGCAGCCATAGCTTTCGATAAATCTTCATTTGAAGTTTCATCGCCAGCCGCCACATCATCTAAATCTTTCGCTTCAGATTTTTGTCCAAAATATGATTCTTTAATAGTTTCACATTTTTTCTTAAAGTCCTCTGCGTCAGAGTAGTCAATTTCTTCGGCAAGTTTAGCAAATTTTTCTTTTGCTGTATCAGCTAAATCTGAAGATACTTCAGACATGATTTCACTCTTTGTCTTTTCTGCATTTTCTTTTTTAACTTCTACATTTTTCTCAATTTGCTCATTGAGTTGCTTTTCCAAATCTTCAATCTTTTGTGCTTGGTCTTCAAGTACATTGTATTTTTCATCTGGAACATCAATGTAATGCTCAGCAAATAACTTTTTAAGACCTGTGATAAAGTCTTCAGCTATTTCACCTTTAATGCCTCTTTCAAGAGCGATTTCGTTTTCTTTCATCCACTCTTCTACGACATAAGATAAGTAACTGTCAACTTTTTCAGTTAGTTCTTCTTTTGCTGTTGCACTATCTTGCTCTAATTTGGTATTCATATCTGCTTCCATGATTTCAGCAATCTCTTTAACTTTTGAGTTTACTGCTGATTCAAAAACGGTTGCAGCTTTTGATTTAAATTCTTCAGAAAGGTCGTCTTGTCCAGCGACAATAGCTTTCATATGCTCATCTACTTCTTCTTTATTCATTTTGTAGTCAGATTGCATGTAACCAGCTTTCATTGGTTTTTTCTTCATGTCATCTTTTGGCATATCTTCCTCTTTGACTTCATCTTTAGCATCCTTCTTGTCTTCTTTTTCTTCAGACTTTTCTTTATGCTTTTTCAATGCGTCAAGAGCAGCTTTTGGCATTTCGCCTTCGTTTACGACTTCTCCATCTTTTGAAGTTTCTTCCTTCTTATCTAAAGTAGGCATTGGGTCAGCTGCACCTTGCGATTTTTGTGGTGCTTGACCAGAAACCTGTTTTACTTTTTTAGTTGCGTCCGGATTGCTGTCTGTATTTTTAACAACAGCTGGACCTAAATCTTCTGCCTCATTAGACATCTTTGAAGGTTCAGCCGCTACAGCATTCTTTTTAGGAGCATCCGCTTGGGGATTGGCACTTGCCTCAGCAACTGCTTCTTGCTCTAACGCCTCTAACTTATTTTCTGTATCGGCCATGTGAGAAATCTCCTCTTATTTTTTTAAAATAACTAGTTATTTTTCTTCTCTTGTAGATATTTATAAGATTAAAGTTTTTCAAGAAACGATTTAAACACATTGGCCTTACTTTCGGCCAATTTTAGTCTTTTTGCTTCTTTGATATGTGCTTTATACTCTTCAATATCTTGTTGTTTTATTATACCATTATCCCATACCCACTCTTTATTTTCCATAATACCTTCTACGAAAGCGTCTGGAGCAGAGGGGTCTGCCACAATGTCAGCGGCTGTAGCCAAGTAGAAATCTTTACCTACATAGTTACTACCGTTCTTTGTAATCATTGAACCCATACCTCTTGAAGATACTCCTAATTGAGCGCCTTCATCAATAAGACCTTTTACAATCTTACCGTATGGAGTGTCCATGATTTTTGCTTCACCGATAAAATTTTTGCCTTCAGATTTTAAAGAAGTTATCATATGTGATACTCTCTCTAAATTAACAACTGGACCATCTGGATGACCTAGTTCTCCGAACGCTCTTTTTTTATCAATAAATTCTGAGGTATATCTGTTTACTTCTTTCGCCAAGATATCATTTTCATATATTCGTCCATTTCTATTTTTGATATCTGATTGTAAGAATACACCTTTAATCTTGTAATTCTTTTTACCATTGGTTTCTTCTACCAGGTATTCTGCGTTTTGAATTTCTTCCGATATTAGTTTCATGGTTTGTTCTCTTCTCTCTATTATTTATAACGGATTTTATCTAAACTCTACTAAAATCGTGTAATTGTCACCACTAGCAAAGTTTTTAGTGGATAATAAGACATCTCCAGTAGGCGTGGTCGCATTATTTGTTATCTCATTACCACTTGTTCTTAAATCCCAATGACCTTGACCTGATAAAAGTACAGCCGTTGCGTTAGTAGCTCCGTCCCAATGAAGCTCTACTGCTGACTTACTATTAGCAGTGTTAATAGAATACCATATTTTTGATATGTTTCTATTGCCATCTTCGGTCATAAATGTTGTTGCTGAAGCGTCAACCTTATTAACCAAATCTTCGCCTGTACCGTCAGATAAGTTTGTCATTTTAACTACAAATTTTTGACCTGAAGTATCCGTTAAAGTTTGTGTTGTTACTATATCTGCCATTTATTACTCCAATATTAACTTCTTAATATGTCTATTTCCTAGACTATCTTCTTCAATTTCTGCTTTAGACTTTAGGCATTGATACTGAACACTACCACCACCTTTTAATTGCCTTTCAGCTATCCTTTTTCCTTTTAAACACATAGACATTGATTCTTGTATTCTATGCTCCTTAATCTCTTGATTTACAATCATTAGCAAAGCTACAACTGTTTCTACTATCATAATCGTTAATGTGCATTACCATTTTTATACACAATCTCCCTATTAGAATCTTTTAATTTTTCAATATCTTCTAACATCTTCTCAACTTGTTTCTGTAGAAACTCAATATTCACTTTGTTTGTCATATTCTGCTCAAGGTTTTTTTCTATTTTCTCCACCGACTTATATAAATCCTCTATCAACATAAATTGCTCGGCGTCGGCCGGCAAGGAACCCATTTCACCTCTTGGCCATTTAATTCTAAATTCTACATTTTTTTCTAAATCAGCTTGCATTAATGTAATTTGTGTGCTATGCTGATTTAATTTTTCAGTTATACCAAAATAAGACCATACTCCGATACCGACTGCTCCTATTATGGCGAGCATGTTTCGGACCGGCATACTAATTGCTGTATTGTCGCTCACATCTATTCTATCTTTCATAAACTCCTATACCGTTGTAAAACCACTTTCTTTATGACACTCAATAATTAAACTAAAATTTTTTAAATTAGTTCCTGTTTTTACCTTTATATTACCTGCGCCTGACTCTGGTTTAATTTTAGCCTCACTAGGTTTTAAACCATAATTATCTCTACCTGTAAGAGTTAAGAATGGGTCACCGTCATCAAATTGTAGAGTAACTTGTCCTGTTTGTTCTACATTATTCACTTTCTCATTAACAACTTCGTGATATACATTAGCAACTGATATTTTTGATTCGTTAGTTGCACCACTTAATTTTTCAACATCTATAATAGTTTCGTCTTCACTCTTTTTACCAGTAATAACCTTAATAACTTTAAAGTTATCATCAACTAATCCTGTATTAGTTAATGCCATTACTGTGCGTCATAGTAAGTCTTTGATAACTCACCACGCTCAACTGTTGTTCCTTTTTTTCTACATCTAACATATACTTTGGTAACTGCTGATGTACCTGGTCTAGTATGTGTTCTTATACCACCAGAAAAAGTTGAGTTTGCACCTGCTCCTGAATCAGAATATGTATTGGCCGCTGTAGCAGTATTTTCATATTGCCACACACTATTTGAACCTGGAACATCTACCCACGCCATGTTATTCTCCTGTTTCTTTGTCTATATAATCATAGACAATATCTGTTTTAACATTGTGTTTAAGAGCAACTTTATCTATTGTTGATTCAACCTCTTTTACAACATCATTAGTTTCATAATCAACTTGATTAAAAAAATCATTTACCACATCTTTGTGTTGTGGTGATAATGCATTAAAAGTAGTAGTATCAACTACATTTGATTTAAGTAGTTGGCTGACTCTCATCATTACTTGGCGCCTCTGCCTCTGGTGTTGCTGGTGCTTCTGCTTCAGTAGCAGCTGGCACTTCTTGTCCTTGCGTATCAATCATAGTCGCTGTTTCAGGACTAGGGTCTGTTACATGAGGTTTAGGGTCGCTATGTGCTTCAGGTTCTATTCCATTAAATATTTTTCCTGCAACAACTTCCCTATGAGCGTCTAGTGAGCTTGCCACTTTATCTCTTAATGCGTCTTTAAATACATCTCCAGCTTTTACATTATCGCCTGCTTGTAAGGCGTCAACGAATTGTGCTGTTTTACTTTGTTCTTCCGACATAATTTCTCCTTATTTTACTTCTCTAGTAAATTCACCGGCGTCTGGCATTGAAATAATACCATCGTCAATTTCTTTCTTAATTTGTTTATTAATGTCTGCAATATCTCTATCAGTTTGTCGTAATACATTTTTTCTAACAAACTCTACAGAAAAATATTTACCAACATAATCTCTCATTGAGTCTGCAACTCTCAATCTTTCCATCAACAATTCAGACTCTTTTAATTCTGCAAAGTGTCCGTCTTGTAAAAAATCATACTGTAGATTATCTCTTACTGTAAACCAATCAGCTTCTGCTATAACAGCTTTTAAAACTAATTGTGTTCTCAATATATCATTAAACAATTCAGTAAATTTTTTTCTTAACCTTTGAACAAATTTAGTAAATTTAAGTTCATCTCTAGTAATTTCAGTTGAACGACCAAGATTAAAACCTTGATTCGCTTCTAATCTACTAGCAGGAACATTTAAACTTCTATAAAGTTTTGCTCTAAAGTATTCTATGTCTGTAATTTCTCCAAGATTTTGACCACCAGGCAATGTAGAAATATCTGTACCTCTACCACCTTCTCTACTTGGTAACCAAAAGTCTTCAAGCATTGACATGTAGTTTCTATCATCTCTGATTTCACCTGTACTTGCGTCATAGACAAGTTTGTTTCTGTATCTTGCCATAACATCTCGTAAGTATTGTTCTGCTTTTACTTTCGGTAAATTACCTACATCAATTTTAAATATTCTTCTTTCAGGCGCTCTTGCTATTCTGTAAATAACAGCAGCGTCTTCAATCATTCTTAATTGATTTGTTGGTTTAATAGCCTTATGTAAATAAGACAAGACCATATTTTTATTCTGGTCTACTAAACCACTTGGTACAAATGCGATTGTATCTGGAGCAATCTTAATGCCACCAGATGTTGTACCTGCTACACCTTTTTCATTAAATAAAAAGTATTCTTCTATGTGGTCAACAACTGTTAAACCATGAGGCGTAGGTCCGTCAGGTCTTTGTTTTCTAACTTCTCTTACCTTTTTAATTTTTCTAGGGTCAATGTATCTTAATTCTGTAATACCTTTTACAGGAGATTCTCTATCAATTACTTTATGATAATAGATTCTTCCGTCAACATACCATCTTCTAAAGATATCATGCCCTCTGGTATTAAAATTCATTAATCTTAATACTTCTTGGAATTCGTCTTCTATTTTTCTTTTGATTTCGTTACCAAACGGAAGCGTATCTAAACGCAACTTTACAGCGTCTTTAAGTTCGTTTGCTACAACAGCTTCATTGATAATATCTTCAATAGCCATATCGCACTCCGGATGGAGAGCAATTTCTCTGTATCTACGAATTAAATCCTGCTCTGTTTTAGCAGTACCTTCCATGTCAAGGTACTGACCAAAGTAACCACCGGCGGCGATGGTTTGTGTTCCATCTTCCGCCTGTGGTTGTGTAAAGCTTTGTTTCGGGTCTGCTTGTTTTTTAGTCCGTGTGATAGAAAACCCAAATAAATCAGCCATAATATTTTTCCTTTAATTACTACTTAATATTTATATACTATGTAGTAGTGTTACTTTCAAAGTATTGATATGAGAAAGTTACAGCAAATTCTTCAATTGCTGTTGCTTCGTCATATGTCAATTCAATCGGAGCGATTGTATTAGGAAATGCACCTCTTAAAGTGTAAGACTTAATCGTTGCTCCATTTCTATCCAATTGGTCAACAAATGCGTCAACTTGATAATCTGCTGGATTAGTCAAGCCTTCGTTATCTGTCATATTGTTTATACCGTTCATCCATCTTTCAAATGCGTTTCTTAATTTGAAATTTGTATCGTTATAAACTGTAACAGACCAATCTTCTATTGTTCTATCACCCGCTATTTTCACAGCTCGTCCTCTAAAAGGAACATTAAACGCTGGTACGGTCATACCAGGTAATGCTGTCGCTCTGCATAAAAAAGCAAGCTCTTCTATTTCGCCACCAACTTGAGCGTAACCAGGAAAAGGCATTGTTACCTTAAACTGATTGGCTCTTGCGCCACCGCCTGCAAGTTTAGCTTTGAAATCATTAATGTTTGCCATGATTTTTCTCCTTAACCTGCAACTTCATCAAAACTGACACCAGTTCTGGTTGCGATAAATTGTAAAGTAATGAAGTTAATGCTTCTTGCTGGTTTAATAAAAATCTCAGCAATGAATTCATTTCTATCAATTACTTCGCCTGTGTTGTTAGTTTCATCACATACTACTAAAAAGTCCGTGATACCTCTTCTACCTTGTACCTCTCGTAAGAACGGCTCAACAATGTTTCTAAAGTTTGCTCTAGTAAACTCATCATTGAATTCAAACAATTGGAATTTAGAAGCAGTAGCAATCGCTTTTTCTAGTACGATAAACAATCTTCTTACATTTATTCTGTCAAATGCTGAAGGTGCCGATAATCCAGTTTTATCTCCGAATAATACAGTTCCTTGTCCTGGGAATGTTGCCACAGGATTTACTCTAGCTCTGTATAATTCATCTCTTTGAGATTGTGTTGGATTGAAAGCAAGTTTTACTGCGCCTCTAATTATACCTCTATTCAGACCTGCTGGTGAGAACCAAGCGTCTGCAACAAGGTCAGTTCTAGCGGCTAGACCTGCAATGTCACCGTTAAGTGGTACATATCTGTATATGTCAGCATATCTGTCATACATGTATTTGTAACCACTATCAAATACAGCGTAAGATGTTGAGTTGATTTGGTTGTAAAAACCAATCACATTATCTTTTTGTGTATTTGAGTCAGCAATATTAACTACATCACTTCTTTCCGGAGAAGCAAATACGATTGCGTCTTTTCGGTTTTCTGCGAGTGTAATTAGATTGTCAATATGTGTTTTATCTCCTGCACCTGCAATGATTAAACCGATATCAACTGTTTCTGAATCTGCAAATTTTTCATAAGCAGTTTTCTTTTGACCAGTTGTAGCAGCCGAACCATCAGAACCACTTTGTAAAGATACATTTGAAACAGCAGTTACATCCGTAAATGTTGTTCCAGAAGCCGCACTACCCCAGTTTGAACCTGAAGCGTTGTGGTCCATCCAGTAAATGTTACTAGATTGATTGTATATTACATTAGGATAATAATTATCAGAACCTTGTGGTGATTTTGCGTCTGAAGCTTTAGACAATGAGTTATAAACTTCTAAAACATCGCCTTTAGTTCCTGTTATTCCACCGTCTTCGTCTATAATTACTACATGAAGTTCATCATTAGAACCACCTCTTGCTGAAGCGTAAGGTGATGTTCCTGGTGCCTTGTTTACTAAATCATAATACTTCCATCTTCGTCTTACAGCTGCTCCGTTTGTCAAAGCGTTATGTAATCCAGAAGAGTCTGATACGCCAAAGTATGCTGGTTCTTCTTTTCTAACAATTGATAAGTCGTTTGTATTAACTGCTACAACTCTATACTCAAATTTGTCAGCAAAGTTTACTATGTCTCCTACAGAAATACCAACTCCAGATGTTACTGTAACGACAGTATCTCCAACAGCAGTTGAAGCGTCATTTACAGTTGTCTTTGAAGTTTCTTCATAAGCAGTAGCAGATGGACAAGTTGAAATTTGTAAATTATTTCCCCATGCGCCAGCTGTTCTAGCTGCCCACAATCCTACAGAAGCAGAACCGTCAGCATGATTATTTTGGTAATCAGTAGTATTCTTAACAACAAATGTACTACCACTTTCGGTAGCATTTGATACAGATGAATTCTGTACTCGGACAACCCTTAAAGAATTAGAGTATTGTAAAAAGTTAGCAGCTGAGAAAAAATCCTCAAAGTTTGTGCTATCTGGTTTACCAAATTTAGTTACTAATTCCTGTTCACTAGAAATTGATGTAACATCATCTAAAGGTCCTTTACTGAATTTACCAGCAAAAGCTCCGATTGATGTTGATACAGCAGGAATAATTCTAGTTAGGTCTTTTTCCTGTACGAGAACACCTGGTGATACTTGAAATGCCATTTTGGTTTTCTCCTTAATTAGCTAATTATTTTTAAATATTCAAATTTCGTATTATTCATACGCCCATATTCAAATTTCAACCTTACAGATATTTATAATAAACATAATCTACAACCCTTTACGCACTACGGGGTGCCACACATCTCCATACTCATCAACCTCTGTCTTTTCATGGTCTGGAGTACCATCATCTACGAAGCCAAAAGGCGCCATGTCTTGCTCAATTTGATGTTGTTGTTCTTCATACAACACTTTTCTAGCGTTTGTATCGGTCATCTCTTTAAAGAATGGTTGGTTTGCGAGCCATCCAAATATGACTAGACACATCATCAAATCGTCTGTACAACCCTCCTCTGCCATCCATGATTGACCACGCCTAACAAATGTTGACATCTCTTCAATTATGTTAAAATCATTTACTAATACTTTATCACTTTCTAATAATGATTTAATATTTGAACAACCTATTTTTTTAATTTGTTTGGTCATCTTTACACCAAATCCAGAACCTCTACCTGAAAATCCTGCACCTAATATTTGACCAGCTCTACCTCTTTGTGTTGTCATTAAAAGATTGTCATACTCTAATTCAAATTGTAATGCCTCTGCTATTTGTTGGCCTAAATCATTTACTTCAACTAATATATGAGCATGATTATATCCTTTACAAACTCTATCTATTGTATGTGGAAATAATAAAGGTTTAATATCGTTATCTCTAAACTTGGCGACAACTCTAAAAGGCATTTCTGTAACATCTATAATTACAAATGCTGAATAATCTTTTTGTACACCTCTCGCAACATCAACTGTACAAACATATGTTCTATCTTTTTGTGGTTGTTCATAAACATCTAAACATGCATTTGATTGAATAGGTTGTTTAAATGTCATGTTTTTAATTTTAGCAGGATTAATTAATGTGTTAACAGAACCTAAAAACTCACATTCAAACTCTTGTTGAAACTGCTCTGGTGAGGTGTTTCTAATTGTTCTTTCTTTCCACTCTTCATCTCTGCCAGGCACTTCCGACCAATGCACTTCAATAGGAACATAATCATTTCTTTTTTCTTGAGCGTCTGTCCATAATTTGTAAAACTGATTCATACCATAAGGTGTAGAAACAATTACCATTTTAGTTTTTTGTCCAGATGATATCGTAGGATAAACAGAGCTAAAAAACATTTCGGCAATATTAGCAGGTACGAAAGCAAATTCATCTAGGAAAATAATATTATATGAACCACCTCGGATAGCACTTGAAGATGTAGCAGCCGCCACTATTTGAGATTTATTTTCTAATTCAATATTACCTTTGTTCCAGTTTATAACACCTTGTTGTAACCACTTTGGTAAATTCTCATATGCTAATTGTACTCTACCTAAAATATCTCTAGCAGTAGATGACTTATTGGCAAGTATGGCAATGTTACTGTTTGGGTTAAATAAGGCGTAATGTAATAAGTAAGATACGGTAGTTGTTGACTTACCTGATTGTCTAGGTAGTTTACAAATTGTGAATCTATTATCATGTATAGTCCTTACAATATGTTTCTGAAAGTTGTACATCTTAAAAGGTACAAGACCTTCATCAAGAGAAACAATCCTTATGTATTTCTCCATAAAGTAAATGGGGTCTTTACCACACTTTTGATATTCTAAAATTTGTTCTTTAGTAAACTCAACTGGTGTGTTGACTTTTTTTAAATTTGGATTACCTAGATATGCGTCAGTCATTTAATACTATTGCCTCTATATGTGTATAGCCTAATTTGATAGCAGCCTGCACTCTTTGACTACCTCTATACACCGAATATTGTTTTTCTGCATAAGGTTTACCATTGACACCAAATCTAGGTTTTAAAGAATAACTATGTTGTCTAACTTCTATAGGATTTTGTAAATCTTCACCGTCTATTAGTTCCTTTAACGGCGTCATAGATTTTATATAGTGTATTTTAGATATTTCTACTATAAACTTATTCTTTAGTTTCTGCTTTGCCTTCAATAGTTTCATTTTCTTTTGCCTTATCAGCTGATGTTTCGGGTGTTTCTTTTCTTAACATCTTTTGCAATTCGTGGGTTGAACCTACAAATAATGCATTTTTTATATTAGTGTTGGCAGTTTTTGGCAACTCTTTTAAGTCTTTTAATTTTTTCTGTAAATCTTGTAACTTATCTGTAACTTGAGCAACTTGTCCGATTAATTGACCAGCAACCTCATAGGCTCTAGGGTGTTGTCCTTCTTTTGCAATATCTAATATACCATCTATTGCTTCTTGACCTTTTTCAATTAATTGATAATAGTTATCTCTACTAGTATCATAATCTTGGTCAACATGTGGTTTATCACCTACTGGCAAGTTATCTTTCTTAATTTCAGGTGGTGAAAAGTCTTTAACATCTATTGCGTCTTTCTTTTCTATGCCTAAAATATCGTTTACGCTGTCCTCTAGTTTAGTCAAAATCTGTCCTTACTATATGTTTTCTTAAAGCTCTAACCAATTCTTCAATTTTATCTATAACCGAAATCAAACTTTTATCTGTTATGAATTGTTGTCTGCCTCTTAATTTGTCGTACTCTTTTAACGGAATAGTAACCGTACTTTGTTCATTTTCATATGTTAAATCATGGTCATGTGTATCTCTATCAATTTCATCACTCATAAATCTCCTTTATTATGTATCAGTATCAGTTGATGTATTATATTTCTTACTATCATCAAAAAATGATATAGTAGTTGTAAAACCAAAATCATCATCAGCGTCAGCCGTTGTAGGTTTTGGTGTTACTGTTATCCTTTCTTCTCTCTTTGCTGTTGTAGTGTTAGTGTCGGAATATAAATCGTTTTGTACTTCTTTAATGACTTTATTATTGTTCATAGGTCCGTACAAGTAAGTTTTAGCAGTAAAATTTAAAGTATAAATTACTGCTCTTCTTTGAGTAAATGTTCCGTTGTAACTGTCTTCATAACTTATATCGTTTAACACGATAGGGATATCTCTCACAATATCCATTTCAGGAACAGCTTTCATAGTTACCGTATATTCTGGTTGAAACCATGGTAAAATTTGTTCTATAATCATAAGTCCGTTTTCAGCAGTTGCTGTAAAAGAATATAAAGAAAAATTAATGTTGTATGGTACAGGTGTATAGTTATAATATTGTACCTTACCTCCCTCGCCTTCTTTTACTTTTACAGTTTTGTTCATCTTATTTAATTTTCTATTAGCGTCATAAGATAAACCTGTTATTTCAAAACCTAATCTAGGTAGAGTTGTAGCAAATTGTCTGTTTTCTAAATTAGCTTGCTCATCTAATCTAACTAAAAATTTTTCTTTTGGTGCATATGCCAAAGGTACTCTAAATCTTTTAGTAATAGCACCAGAGCTATTTTTATTTTGTACAATAATATTATTAAATATTTGACCAAATGCAATGGTCAACTTTCTCATACCTTCGTTATAAAAATGAGTACCAAACATTATTCGTCAACCTCTCCAAATGGATTTCTTTCTGTAAAGTCTAATATGTCGTCTGTTAAATCGTTAGCAGTATCATAACCAGCAGCCTGATTTAGGTCTAAATTACCTGCATAAGGTGATTGTGTTGCCAAATTACTTGTTGCTACATAAGTTTCCATCATTAACAATGCTGGTTGACCTGTTGAGTAATCGTAATAATCTTCTAATACAATTGAACCTTCTCCTGTCAATGCAACTTGACCAGATTCTAAAGTAAATTTATGTTGTAAAGTATCTAGTGTAAATTTGTCTTCAGCTTGGTCTAGTAATTCTTGACCTGTATTAATTTGTTCATTTGCATATTCAAATTTAGTTACTCTTAATTTATATACTGGTAAGTTTCCTATTTGATAAAATGGTTCTTGGTCTTCTACGAATTGAATTTCAAAAAATGAATTCATTAAAGGCACAAAAATTAAATCGCCTTCATTTGGTCTACCAGTTGCTATTAAATTAGCAGTATTAGCTACATGCTCTTCAAATCTTCTTTTAGAAACTATTAGTGTTGTATCATCTCTAATTTCTAAACCAAATTTATTAATGATTTCGTTTTCGCCAGCAAATCCTTCATTAGTTTCAAAATACATTTCTATCAGATAAGAGTCGTCAAATCTGCTAGATGTATCTTCGCCTAATACTAAATCTCTATTAACAAGTGTTCTCGGCATATAATAAACATCTTGTCCAAAAATCTTTAGACTTTCTATTATTATATCTTCGTGTAATAGTTTTTCAGCTGCATTTCCAATGCCCTTACCGCCTTGAAAATAATGATTGATTGCCATAGGTTTATCCTATCATCATTGCTGGGTTTAATTCAAATGTGCTTCTTATTTCTGTTTCTAGTTTTTCAACATCTGTTAGCGCTTCTGAATATATTTGTCTTCCGTTTAAAGTAACCCCACCTATCATTGCAACACCATCAAATTTAGAAAGATTAGCGCCCCATTGTTTCTTAAACAAGGCCGTTACATATCTTTTTAAATATATGTCATTATAAACATCTGTATAAATTGTAGGGTCTAGTTTTCTATAACACTCTATAACTAGATATTCACCTACTGCTAAGTCATTTTTCCAATCCATATCAACATATAATCTATTATCGTGTTGATTAAATCTTAATGGTTTTTCACCTACTAAAATATGGTCTAAAAAATCTAGGTGTCTTAATACTATATCATAATTGATAATACTAGTTGATGAGAAATCATATAAGTCGTTTAATCTTAATTGATATCTAACATCAAATAAATTCATATTACTTTTATTTGAAAAAGGAAATATATTGATTACAGATATAACACTTTCAGGAACAACTATAAAGTTGTTTCCCTCTTTCCATGTTGTAGTTACAGAATTCTTTGTAATTGACTCACTTGAATCAGCCGTCATTCTTGTCTTGTCTGCGTCTGTATATTGGTATTTTAAAAATGTTCTACGAATACCGTCATAATGGTATTGAGCAAAGTATTGTAAAGCCTCGTCTATTCTATCTTCAAGTTGGTCATCATCTATATTAATCTCAATTACAGGCTTACCTAATGCTCGTAAAGCATATTGTTTTAAATTTTCTCTTGTTGCTGGTTCTGCCATAATTGTACCCTTTCGGTATATTTATAAGAATTATTTAATGATAGGAAAGAGATTATCGGAACAGAACAATTTAATATCTTCTTCAGGTAATCCAAGGGATTGCATAACTCTTGGTGTATGTGGATTCTTTTGTTGATGTTCACAATAGAAATTTTGTGCTTCTTTGACCTCTGATTCTTTACTATCCTCATGGAATTCTATTATTCTATCAAGATAAAAAGACAAATTATTCTCTACTAAAAGACATATATCATTTAACTCTTTTTCTTCTCTAATATTACCAGCGGCTATCATATGAGGACTAAAAATTTTTAATGCCCAATCAGGCAATTCTCTAGGTTTAGAAGGTTGATAACCCAATACTAAATCACCAAATGCATTTACCATAGGGTGGTCTTTTTTAAGTAACGGTGAGAAATCGTGAAATGCACCAGTAACTTTCTTTTGACCTGCGATAATGTCCCAACCGAAAATAGGACCACCATTTCCAAAAGCAGGAAAAATACAAACATGTTGCATCCATAATCCTTTTTCTTCTCTTACATCAACAACATCAACATGAGCTCGTCTTATGCCTTGACTACACCATGTTCTATTAGTCCATTTATCGTTGTTAAATCTTTCCATACCTGGTTCATTATATTCCTCTAAATAGAAATTTAATTTTTTTATTATAGCTTCACTATTTTTTATTAGTCTATCCCAAATCATTAGTCTTTACCTTCCATTTCTGTACCAATGTAAGGGTCTACCTTATTCATTTCTTCAAATAGTTTAGTCGCATTTTCAAAACAATAAATTGCCTCTGGTAATACTGAATGTTGATAAACATTCATGTAACTATTAATTGTTTCTTTAATAATTCTACCAAACTCAATGACTTCTTTATTTCTAAAAGTGTGATATCTACATGGTCCAGGTAGTTTCTTTTTCATCATTTGACCACCTTTTAAATCTCCCATATGTCTTACATAGATGTGAGCATATAGTTTTTCAGGATTATCTCTAATACCTTTTACATGTTCAATATATTCTTTTGTACTATCAAAGATAGGTGGCTTTTCTTCATCTTTCCATAAGGCATTAAAGTCATATAATAAATGTTCAGCTCTTTGAAGTCCTACGGTTGTTCTAAACAATGAATTTTCTTGAGCATATTTTTCTAAAGCTGCGTAGCATTGTAATTGATTATATAAAAACACAGCAAATAATTTCTCTGGTATTTCACCAGACATTAATACTTTTACAAATTGTTGTCTTTCAGCGTTCTTATGGTATTCCCATGTTAACTCTTTTATATCATACATAAAATAATGCTCCTGAAACTCCTATTACTAATATTGCCCAACCACTCAATAATTTACCATAGTAGGATAGTTTTGTTCCGAAATACATCTTACCTATTGTAACGCATTTATGCATTGGTGATAATATATATCCGGCAAAATCAACTGCAAAAAACCATGGTAGATATTCAATACCATATAAAGCAGTTAAAATAACTGTAACAGCACCAAATCTACTAGATGAACCTAACAGAAAAGCAGATACAAATGCTAATAATGAAATTGCACCAAAACCTAACATTGTATTAGGGTCAAATCCTGTGGCTGCCATAAAGTCATAGATATCGTTTGTACTTGTTCTAACTATATTTGCTATAGCAATAATTAAAGCAACCATACCTACAATTTTCCAATCAACATAACTTATTAATTTTTTAGGATTAAATGTTTGAGTAACTACCATGTAGTATAAAGTTAATGCACTAAAAGACCATAGAAAATTTACACCTGCAATAATAGAACCTATAGCAATAATATATGGAAAAACATATCTTGTTATTCTACTAACTTTAACTTTGCCTTTAGTATTTGTTAATTCTATATCTTCATCTTTAATTACAAAAATTAAATACCATAAAATGTATGCAATTGTAACTGCTAACAGAGGCCACATAATTCCTAAAAATGCACCATATGATAAACCAAAGGCTGCCATAGGAAGAATGACCGTCTTTTCTAAAGGCGACCAGAAATAATAATGGTGTGTTGACATAAAATCAATAGGTCCAAACTTCTCTCTTTTCTTTGGGTCTTTACTTGCTAATGTATCTAACAAACCTGCTGATACTGTAACTCTACCTTTTATAGGCATACAACCTGTTATGGCACTAAAGATTGCCACCACAGCTCTATTACTTTTTATATTTCTTTTTAAAAATGTAAACACATCACTAAAAAGGTTATTGTCTTTAATCATACCTGCAACCATCATCACAAAGATAATAAGAAACAAATATACTTGGCCTTTTAAAATTAATTCAATCATATTAAAAATAGTTAAAGTTTATATTAACTCTCCTAGGTTGGTTGGTGGTATTGGTACTACAATGTGGTTTAGAGGCGTCAAACAATAACATTCTATTTGCGACACTTTCTATTTTTGTACCGTCTTCTAATTTAGTATAACCATCACATGTATTAACACTAAACAAACCACCATTGTTAAAATAACTATAGTCTGTATGTTTTTCATGTTCAATTAGTTTATCATCTTTTAAGTAACTATTAACCTTTACTCTTATCAAAGATTTGATTTCTATTTTTTTAAAAACACACTTCATAATAGTTTCATAATGAGGTGAAATAGGCATAGTGTCTTCATATAACATATGAAGATAATAAGAAAAATTATCCGATTTATTTTTATCTAAACCTGTTTCTTTATAAGAGTCCATATAAAACCATGGAAAAGGTTCATTCATAATTAAATTGTGAATAAAAATAAAATCTTCTTTATCTAAAAAATCGTCTATTACTTTGTGCATGTTATAATCCTAAATTAAACGATATTGCTATTTTCTCGCCCTTTGGTTGTAATGTATTTCCATGTATCATATCTCCTCTAAAGAGAAACAAACTACCTGCCTTACAATCTAATTTTACATCTTTTGAATTGTATATATTAGGTGTTTTAATCTCAATATGATTAGGATAATAATATGATTGGTCATAAAAAGTTATTGTTGAATCTTTAGGTGCTTTTATATAATAAACACCCGATACTAAACAAAATCCATGGTGATGAGGAAATAAAAAATCATTCTCGTTACTAATATTAAACCACATCTCGTTATACTTACATCTATCAATATATGAATTACTATATTCTAGTTGTTCAATAAAACTCAATGCCTTTTTGTAAATAAAATCACTTAAAAATTTTATCTCTTCTTTTTCAAATAGTCTGGTATCTGTGTGAAATGTTGTATCCACATTTTGCGTGGCTGTTCTTTTAAAACCTTTTTGTTGTTTTAAAAAACCCTCTAAAAAATCCAGTTTATCTGAAAAGATATTTTCCATTAAAACTAGAGGTTTAGGAAATAAGTTTATAAGTTTTGCTTCATCCATGATTTATCTCAAAAATAATTAATATTAATATTCATTCTGGTTTTACTATCTGAACAAGAGGTACTACAATGTGGTACAGAGGGGTCAAAAAATATTATTCTATTTGCAACACTTGGTATTTTCTCTTCACCTATTTTAGTATAACCATCACAGGTATTTAGGCTGTATAAGGCACCCTTATGTTTAAATGGGTAGTCTGTATGTTCAGCATGTTCTTTTACTCCTAATCCTTGGTTCAAATAAAGATTACATTTAACTCTTATAAGAGCTTTAGGGTCTATCTTTTTTAATAATGGAAACATTAACTCAAAATATTTACTTTGATGTAATGATGTTTGATTATAAAATACATGACAAAGATAGAAAAAAATATCTTTATCTTTTTGTTCTAAAGTTATTTTATCTGCAAGGTGCCAATCAAAACCTTGGTCATTTATTACTTCTAAAATCTTTTTATAATCTTCTTCAGGAAGAAAATCATCTACAATAATTCTATTGTTACCAACATCACCCATATCCCATTTAGCCATTTTTTAAGTCCTCATAATTATCTGGATTTCTAATATACAATCTCTTACCATGAAAATCCTGTTTATAGTCTAATGTTTTAAATTTAATTTCTTGATATATGTCATTATGAACAAGCCATCTAGGCATTTTAGGTCCTTTAATGTCTAACAACCAAGCAAAAACATCTCTATTATTAGAAAAGTACCAATAGTATTCGTATTTAAATTGAGATTTTTTAAGATAACAATATCTCTTACCACCATCTCTTTTAAATTCATTAATAACTTCCCATTCAGCGTCATTAGCTAATCTAACAATATGTCGTAATCCGTTTTGTTCTTGCCATCTACTCATATTATCGGTATCCATCTAGTAAAATTTAAAGGGTCAATTTTATTTCGTTGTAAAAAATCAAATGCTATTGTAATTCTAGGTTCTTCTTTATTAGTCCATGGTGTAACTCTATGTAATAGACCAGCAGGGCTAAGTGTAATGTAACCATTTTTATTTACAATTGTGTCAACCAGGCCTTTATCATTTTTATATAAAGTTTTACTAGGTTCAGCATTTACTGATACATAACCATGCCATCTTCCGTCATTACCAACTTTTGGTCCATGTTTATGCCAATCTAAATATTCATCTTTATCATATACATTTACCCAACCTGCCATAGCATAGTCATAGTAATTAGATTCTTTTGTTTTAAAATACTGAATTACTAGATTATATAATTCTGCAAAACCAGGCATTTGACATAAGAATACATTGTAAGTTTCATATAATTGTGTGCTTAAACTACCTTTAGCAAATTTCATATAATCTTTATCCCATGTTTTAATCCAGTTAGAGTGTCTTTTACTAACTTCGTTTGCCAAGTTTATACAACTAGGTTTTAATATATTACAATTATCAGAATGAAATAGATGGTCGTGGTGTATCATGTTAAATTATCAGGTGATTACTATTTTCGGGGTCACCCATTTCTCCTTTAATAAATGTGTTAAATGATATTGTAACTCTGTCATTGTTACTCTCATTTTTATCAACATCATGTACCATAGATGAAGGAAATATAATCAATCGGCCAACTTCATTCATCACTCCAGCTTTTGTAGCTGTAAATGCGCTACTGCCTTTATCGCCATCATAAAAAGCAAAATTACCAAAAGATGTTCTATCATCATATCTATAAAAATATGTTGGACATTTATCACCACTTACATAATAGATACAACTAAAAATACTATTAGGGTGCATATGTGTATGATGATAAGAATGAGGTGGATTTGTATTCATCCAAGACTGTGTTATATAAAAACTTGTTTTATCACTAGCGCCTAATTGTTTGCCAAATGCTTTAACATTAAGTAAACACCAATTTTTAAAGTCTTTCATAGACTCATCTTCCATTATATCTTTTCTAGGAGTTATATAATTACCACCTTTATTTTTTATTGTTCCTAATGTTTTTAAATATTGTATTTGTTCTTCTTTTAAATTATATAAATTATCTGATTTATATACAGGTGTTGCGAATATAGCGTCTATCATTTAAAGTACCTCTTATATAATTCTTTCACCTTATTTCTAGTAGGTGAAAATGAGAAACTAGACCAATAAGGTTTTTTTTCTATCCATCTCATTTCTTTTGCATTTGCGTCCCGACACACCATATTTAATTTTTTGCCCCAAATAGGAACAATTTGCATTAATGGTGTGCCGGCTTTAATAAACCTTTCTCCCTCTTTTACATTCCAATAAAGTTGTACATTTAACTCTGAACTTAAAGCAGGTTCTAAAACACCAGACGAACTCTCCCAATCGTAATGGTCTGGATATGGCATTGGTAAAAATAAAAACTTTATTTCTGGTGGTGCAATAATATTATAAGGTGTATTAATCTTTACAATATTGTTTATACGACCTTCTCTTTTAGGAATAAACTTTGTAATCATATCGCCATGAGTATCAATAATATTCATCTTTGTTTGTTCCATTAAATCGCCACTTGCAACTCGCCAAGAAAAGCCTTCTTTAGTTTTATCTGTTTTTATATAAACATCATACCACGCTGATACATACCAACCAAATTTAAATAAGTCAAATATGCCAGGACATAAGGCTATATGATTGCCTTTTTCGTTTTGTTTATAATTTTTTTTGTAATCTTCTATTGCCTTTTTAGTCCAACTAGGTTTATAATCAGACATAGGTCTTATAGGAAACATGTCAGCTACACCTGGTACGGTGCTGACAAACTTGACATAATCTAAATCTTCCCAAAACTCTTGATAATTCCAACTCATTTATTTAATACAAATACTCCTAATCCATTCCAAAAATCATTAGGGTCTTCACCCTCTGTAAATATTTCTTCTTTAAATAATACTTTGTAACCTAATTTCTCTATTGACCTAAATGTGCCGTGTCTAACTTGCGACCAATTCCAGTCATCAATAATTAAACAGAAAGTATTATCAATCTTACTATTATATTTAGTCAAGAAGGAATAGTGAGCTTCCACGGTGTGTTCGCCATCATAGAGTACAACATTTGATTTTACAGGTATCTTGCTTAGAGAATTTTCCGAGTCCGAGTCCACGATAGTAATAGATTTACCACCAGTATATGGTCTAATATTTTTTAAGAATACTTGTTTAGTATCATCTGTTTCTGCCTTAATGTCTATATCTCTCATTGGTACATTATGCGTATCTGACCAATTATCAACAGCGTTTGCAATTATATTATTACCCTCTAAAGCAGAGGCAAACATAGCACCTTGATATACACCTACTTCCAAATAAGTTGTATCTGGCATTTCACACATATTATTAATAAAGTGTTTTACTTTGTGAGATGTTAGACCAGGCAAGTCTAATACTGTTTGAGATAGTTTTGACTCTTCTCTTCTTGATTTATCTAACGCATTTTTAACGGCGTCAAGCATTACCTTTTGATTATTTTTCATTGTTATTAAATCACACACATTACAATCCCAACAATTAAACTTACAATTTCTTATTGTAGTTTTCCAGACATCAATCCTTTTTTGTGCAAATTGATTATCTTTTATAAAGTTTTCAAAATCAGTATATAGTATTTCATCATTATTGTCAAACTTTTGTATAATCTTCATAGTTTCAAATAAACGACCAACATCTTCACGACCATGCATTTTTACCACATCTATGTAACCTAACAATCTATCCCACTCATCTCTAAATGGTGGAAAATTTGCTATTCGCCAATGATATGCTGGGTCTTGTTCGTCCCATTTAGGACATGAGAAGTAACTTATTGGTGTTTTAAAGTATGTTGGTTGATTGCCTTTGCTTCTTGTATTGTTATATAAAAAGTGTTCATCTTGAACAGGACAATTTCCGTAACAACCCTCATTTGCAAGTAAACTATACTTGACATCAACACCAAGTTTATCTTTACAATACTTTTTTACATCTTGCATACGCTTTAAAGTATCTTCATCTCTCATCAAATCTCTATCAAAGTTTATGTAATGAAAACCAGCCTCTACACACTTAACAACTTCGTTTGGTCTTTGTACATTTCTTAATATAGTATTCTTAATCATCACATCTGGATATGCCTTTTGAAAACGGCCTGATAACATCCAAAGAGTGTGTGGTATTGTAACTATACGGACTCCCTTATCGTATAGTAATTTAAAATTTTTTATGAATAAATCTAAATTTTCGTCTGTAGGTGGTACTTCTATATTATTAAAAGTAGCAGACAAAGGAATGCCTGTAACCTTTGGTATGATAAAGGCATTTTCGTTGATTAAATTGTATTGAGTTTCGTTAAAGACATCTCCCATTGCGTCTTGTATAAAGGGAGGTATTCTACTTGTAAAATAAACATCATAGATTAAATGTTTATATCTTTTAAGAAAATTTAAAAAAGAATCAAACTGTTGTGGTGTTAATTTGGGATTGAGTGGTACACTAAACATAACATAACTAAATTTGCCGGGAGGAACGGCAACCTTTTACTTAAAAAGTAATTTTTGTAGGAGGAGCGCCTATACTACCGTCTTCAGCTGCTTGTTCCGTACTAACAGTTATAGCTAATTTATTATGTCTCCACAAATGTGCTTTAGCTATAGTGTCTAATGCGTCAACTTCATCCTCTAATTTTTTTTGTTCGGCTAATTTTGTAGCAATAGCAGAATTATATGCTGTAACTTTAGAATTAATTTTTCCAACTAAATCTGAAACTGAAATACCTCTAGCAGTTGCCATTGTTGTTAACATTGGTGTACTTGCTGAATTATCGGCTGTCCATGCAGCTGCTTCATCTTTTTGTTGTTCAAATGATAACTGTTCTAAATCACCTACTCTAGCACTTACGATATCTTTTGCTTTATCGTTAAATCTATCTCTAATATATTTTTTAAAAACTAAATGATTAAAAGTAAGACCTGAAGCAATTTCATCAGCAGTCATATCGTGTCTTACACTTGATGGAGCGTTAGGGTCTGTATCGGACAATATTACAGGAAAATCATCTGAAATAGCGTCACCTGATTTTAATTTTACATATCCTCTATATGCGTCTGCAAAGATAGAAGATTTTGCTTCCGCTGCTGTTATAATTTCTGCGCCGATTGAATCTAAATCCAATCTCATATCTTGGTATTCGTCTGCAATTCTATAAACACCATATGCGCCATAAGTTGTATATGCTTCTAACCAACCTTTGCCTGAAGCGTCTTGGTTTTTTACTAATACATGTATGTTAGCCATTTGAATTGTCCTTTAAGTCTTTATACTTATTATTTATAAGAGCATTACTCTCATCTACATTATTTTCTTGCATATTTTCTAGCATGTTTTCTGCTAAAAAATCGTCTGTAATACCAATATGTCCCATTTTTTCTTTAGTATCTGGATCCACATAACCTATTTTCATATCATTTATTGCCTTGTCAGTTAATAATCCCATACCTGTGCCTACTCTTGCTGTATAATTACTTGTCAATTGTAGTGTTTCTTTTATCTCTTTTGGTCCTAACATTGCAATAGCATCCATATTACCAGTACCTATTCTACCATAGGCCAACATTTCCATACTCGCTTGTTTAGCTAATCTTGTAATCCAATGTTGTTTTTCTAATTCTTCTTCTAACTCTTTATTACCAAAAACATCCATCAACTTTGTGCCATTTGGTAAAGTACCTTGAGGACCTTCACATAACTCTCTAATCAATTCTAGTATTGAGTCTTTTTCTCTTAATGCAACAATAAGAGAATCTTCGTGTCTTTTTTTATCTTTTACAATATTTAATAAGTCTATTTCAATATATTGTTTTTCAATATCATTTGTAGATTGAGCAAGCTTTTCTCTCTCAACCATTTCTTCTAATTCTTTTCTTTTAATTTCCCATTGAATATGTAAATAAGAATCTTGTCTTATTTTTAATTCTAAAAACAATTGTTTTAGTTTGTGAAAGGGTGTAATTAGTGAACCACCAACAAAGTATTTTAATTTAAATTTAGGTACTCCGCCGTCAACTTTGTGGTTAGCAAATTCAATTAAATCGGTATCAGTCATATTTTCTAGGACTACACCATCATCTTTTTTATTCATTTCATTCTCCATTTATACTATAGTATAATATATTTATCTATGTTCTCCAGCCGCAATGTCCTGAAGATTGACCAGCGTTTGCTGTAGGTTGTAAACCACTATGGTCTGTTCTTGTATCTGTATGATAATATTGTTGCCATGTTCCGTTATTTTGAGAACCATCAAAATTACCAAGCATGTAACCCCAATCTTGTCCTAGTGTAAAGTTTTCTTCTCCACAATTTGCACGATATTTTGAAAAAGTACCTGTGTTACTATCGTTAGTTAAATTCCATCTTCGTAAGTTATATCCACCATTGTAAGTACCTTCATTACCACAATAACCTAATCTAATTTTAGTTGGCATACCTTTTTGTTGTCCGTGAGCAGACCAATGAGTTGTACCTGAAGTAGAAAAAGTTTGGTGATTTACTTTGAAACCACTACCATCTCCCCAATGATACCCTTGGTCTTTATCAGAAAATGCCGAGTTGGTACTACCACCACCTCTTATGTCACCAGAATTATCTGATTGTCTTGCCTCTGTAGCAAGATTAAATACTTCCATATTACTTCTATCACCACCACCATGAAATGATAAAAATGTTTCTTTGAATGATGTACCTGAGTCGTTTCTATCACTATAGGTATTAAATGTACTATTATGTGATTTACTTGTTTCGGTGTACATGTGAAAACCAGATGTTCTGGAACTAGGTGTAAAATGACTATTATCTGACGGTGTTGACCATAAGAAAAAAGTAGTATCACTACAAGCGCCAGAAATATAAGAACCTGGGTGGTCCATTTGAATACCTAAATTTGTAGTTTGGTGTGTAGCACAATTTGTTCTATGAATTTGTCTCCAAGGTGAGCCGTTTCTATAACCACCACCTGTGTAAGCGACATTAATTATCTGTCTAAATTTCCATTGAGCAGCTCTTGATGTTGAATCTCTGTAACCTTGACTGTTTGCACCACCATAACCGGATGTTCCTACATAGCCACCTGCTTGCATTAATGTAGAAATTTCGTTACCTGTAAAAAAAGGAGTAAAATAAGGATATTTACCTTGATTGTATCTATTGTCGCCGTAAATTCTTAATGCGTTTGCACCTCTACTACTAATGCTGACATCTTCACCAACGACACCACCACCAAAAATTTCACTATTTCCATTAACTGTACCACTACCAAAAGTTGGATGATTAACTGTACCAGACCCGCCACCTGAAGCCAGGTCTCTGTAAGTAGAATTGAAAACACCACGCATAACTTGGTCCATGGTACGAATACCATAGTTTCTCGCATATGAATCGTCATATGTGTTTGCTCTGTTAGATGTACTGCTTCCGGAAGGACCAGCGTCATGTATAGTTTCTGTAGTACCTATTTCAGAATTATTTTGCCGTCTTCCGAGCCTTCTACCTATAATTGGTCCAGACATTTAATTTCCTTATCTATTAACTAATTTCTTCGTAAGAAATCACATAGTCTAATCTACTATTAGTAGCTGCACCACCTCTAACGGAATCACCTTCTTCAAGATAGAATGATGAGTTTTTATCTGTTACGATAACAACCGTATTTGCTGGGCAGTTAACATTGTAAGCTATAAACCTGTCAGTTGAACCGTTATAAAAACTAAATCTGAATGTTGTATCTGTTCCAGCTTTGTTGGTACATACAAGAGAATTTATTTTGTATATTTTACCAGAAGCGGCTGAGTTAGTTACAAGAGAAGTAGTATAAGTGGTGTTCAATTCACCAGAGTCAGTCTTACCATTAATAGTTGCGACACTTACTATATTTGGATTTGCCATTTTTTATCCTCTTTTCCTTTTCTTAATTTATTTATCCAAAGACGATTGACATTGCAATCGCTTTACCAGTTGAGAACGAATTAGCAAGTACAAATGTTCTTACCGCCTGTTCTGTTGGTACTGCAACATCTGAATTACCTGATAGGGTTCCATCTGTTGAGAACTCGTTAATTGTGGCACCGATTTGGGCACCAATAGAACCAAGTTGTAACTCGGTCAATCCTGAAAGGTCAAAGGCGTCTGCGTTTAGTGTTGCAACACCTGTTGACTGCTCAACTCTAAATAAATCACCAACTCTAAAGTCACCATCTTGGTCAGTAGAAGTCCAATAAACTCTACCACCGTTTAGCTCAGTAACCTCTCTACCTTGGTCTGCAAGCTGAGAAGGTACATTTGGATAATTCGTTGAAGTTAAGTCACCTGTTCCTATATCTAGGAAGTCGTGACCAGTTAATCTTATATTTGAGAAATTAGCAGTAATAGTTATAGCCGCATTATCAGCTACAGCTACTGTTTTCTCTGGAGTTAATCTTATAGTAGCTCTTTGGTTTGTTGTATCTTCATCTGTAACCGCCGTAACTGCATATATCGTACTATCTCCAGCAAATTTAATATTTCTACCTGGTACAATTTTACCTGCTGTGCCTAATGTACCATCACTTGAATCAACTCTGAATAATTTACCAATTTGGCCTTGGTTAGCAGCCACACTATCACCAAATCCTGATGTTAAAGCGTTAGTAAAGAATGTTGAGTCAGTATTCTCAATTTGTATTGTTTCGTTTTGTGAGAAGTTACCGACAGGAGTATCTATTTGAATAAATTTTTTATCTGCAACATGCCCAATAACAGTAGCATAAGCGTTAGATGTTTGACCTCTTACTACATCTCCAATATCTATTGTTTGACCTGAAGTTAAGTTAGTAGAGTATTGTAACATCTGTCCTCTTGCTGTTACTGCTACAACTGTTTCATCTGGATCCGTACCATCTGCATAGGCACCATATTCTCCGTATGCCATTGATGAGTTAAGAGCTCTAATGAAACCACCTGATTCTGCAAAGAAAGCTTTGTCATTGTAATATGTAAATACTGATACTAATTCTGCACGACCTCTATTCAATACATGGACACCTCGTCCATCATTAATTATTTGCGTAAAGTCATTTGCAAGAATTGATTTGTTACCACTTGCTTGAACATCACCATCAATTTTAATACCTGTTACAACTGCTGAAGTATGGACATTTGTACAGTTTTGAATATAAGGTGAAGCACTTGAAATTGCACCACTTGGGTCTAATGACATAATTACTGCGCCGTTAGAACCACCTTTAAATGAGAAGTTTCTAATGTTCGTTGCGTTATTTAAATGGAAGAAGTTACAAGATGAGTTAGCTTGTTGAGTTGCAACTGTTATTTCGTAAGCAGCTGACGGACTTCCCATTGTGTTAGTAGCAAATTGTAATACTTGATTTACTCTGTAATTGTGACCACCATGATATAATGTAACACTTGGGTTTGATGAACCGTCTGTAGTTACATCAAATATTGCACCTGACCCTAATTTAGGATAAGTTTTTTCACCTGTAGCACATGAGTATTTAATATCTTTTAAACCAACTGTATCACTCGCTGATAATCCGTGAGCAGAAGCAGTTGTAATTGTTACAACACCAGTTGTTCCGTTATAAGGAGCATTTGTAATGTTGATTGCTGTTCCGTCTGTTTTAACAATTTGACCACCACTTACATAAGTGTGTGCAATAGGACTTACTCCTAATGATACTGTTAAAGTCGTAGCGTCTGGAGCAGAAGCAACTGTATAGTTTTGATATAGTGTTGTTGGTTTTAATCTGTTAAATGTTCCTGGAGTACCACCTGTACCACCTGTTTTATGTGATACTGTAGCAATCTCACGACCTTTGAAGTTACCTGTATCATTTTGGAAAGGTTTAACTACACAACCTCTTAATGAAGCACCTTCTAATGTCGCTTTATTTGGAACAATAATAGGGAATATTTCTTGATATTGGCCTTGATGAACAAATACTTTATCACCTTCAGAAATATTTTCTACTTTAAATGTAATGTCAGCTGTTGAAGTACCTACATTTGCTTTTGCAATTGTAATTGTATTACCTTTTGCAAAACCTGTACCTGAATTTACAATAGTAATTTGAGGTGTAGATGAACCGTCAGTTGTAACATTAAAAGTTGCAAGCGAACCTGAACCACCTGTTCCTGAAACATTATTAAATGTTCCTGGTGTTCCGCCAGTACCACCTGCTATTGTATCTATTTGTGTAATACCATTTGAATTACATAATTCTAATGCGTGTCTAATTGTTGCTAAAGGTAAATCTTCAGAACCTGGATTTTCATCATTACCATTTGGAGCAACATGATAAGTATTGTTTATATTTACTTCAGAATAAACTAAATCTGTTCCTGTTGAAACTAATCTTGCACCTTTTGGTCCTAATGGAAATCTTTCAGGTATTGAAACACCTTGTTTAACTAGGTCGCCTCTTTGAGTAAATACACCTGAAGCGTCACCTTTGTTATATAATTCCCATACTGCGTTTGAAGCTAAATTTGTGGGACTTGTTCCGTTGGCAGCTCTATCTACTTTTGCTCTGTAAGATGAATTTAAGAAAATTACTACTTCACCAATTTTATATGCTGTTCCTGTTGCGAAATCACCTTGTAGTGATATACCTTCAACAAGTAAATCGTAGTATGTGGTGTTAGTTGGCAGATACGCACCAGCACTATGACCTACTTTACAAACATATGTATTACCACCGTACTGGACAACTTCACCAGTTTTGTAAGCAGTACCAGACGAGTAAACGCCTTTCATACTGAAACCTGTAGTAATTACTTCCCAATCTGCACCTGAATCTATCGGTGTTTGACCTATATTGGCTCTTTCTGCAACATATTGGTATCCACCATATGTTACAATATCACCTTTTTGATAATTTGTACCACTTGCCCATGAATCCTCAAATTCAAGACCTGGTAAAAACTCTGCGAATTTTGTTGTATCTAAAACTGCTGAACTTGAAGTATGAGCAGTTGTACATCTCCATAAACTAGGACCATATTTTACTATGTCATCTACTTTATAGAATGTTGCGTTTGCGTAATCGGTCTTGTAGTCAATACCACCGACCATTTTTTGCCATTTTGTTGGGTTGGCTGATAAATCTGTTTCAAAAGCTGAAGATGAGGTATGGTTTACTACTGCTATAAAAGCATTTCCACCGTATTTGACAACATCATCTGCGAGGTAGGCAGTTGAACCTGACCAATCGCCTTTCCATACAAATTTTATTCTCCCTAATACGAAATCTGCCATTTGTTATCCTAATTAAGTTGTATAATTCCTTGTGTTGCCAGTTGACCCCACATTATAAGTAAAATCTGAAAAGTATCTTGCTACCAAAAAACCGTCAGAGTTTACAAAGTAAGTTAGTTTTACATTATCAAATCTTGCACCGTCATATGCTCTAGTACCAGGCGTTCTACCATCACTTAATTGTGTAGTATTATCACTTCTATGTGTAGCATTCGCCGTACCAGCATTGACATCATCAATACCGTTATAAGGTATTCCAAAATCTGCTAAACTTACACTAGCGCTTGGGTCGTTAATGTATGTCTTTGTGTAAGTTAAGTTGCCTTCGTTAGTAGTACCGACATTTCTATCTACTTTCAGACCATGGAATGCTGATTCATCTGAACTAAAGATTCCTGTTCCTGTACTCTTTGCTACTAAATATGACACTTAAACTTACTCCTTAACATATATTTATAATAGTTTATTATGTAACTTCCAAAATAGCTGCAACTGCCTCAATATCTGGTGTTGATGAGTCAGGATTTAATTCTGCGACTATTCTTAATATATCATTACTTTCCATATTAATAGGTTTATCAATCATTAATGTATTTTCTGGTTCAATTTTTAATGACTTACCTATATGAAAAAATGTAGAACCACCGTCAGTTGTTACCTTGACATCTACATTTCCGTAATTTGTTTTACTCTTATTAGAGATGAATAATGCGTGTATAACGGCAGAGGCACTACCAGGAACCGTGTATAAATTAGCAGCTGAACTATCAACTACACCAACTGATTTACCTGCGTTTTTAAATGCACTAGCCATGATTAACTACCAAAGACAATAGCAAATGCTAAAGCGTCTCCCTCTGTAGCCAAAGCACCTGAAGCGTTTGGCAATGTTAATGTTCTATCAGCAGTTGGTTCTGTAGCAGTTAAAAATGTTTCATATGCGTTTTCTAAAGCACCTTCAAACACTAATCTTGAACCGTTTAGAATGATATCTTGGTTTGTGATATTACCATTTGAAGTAACATCATTCAAGATAACCGAACCAGCACCACCAACTTCTTTTACCGTACCGCCTGTTGTTTTAGTAAAAAATTTACCGTCAGCGATATTAAGAGCTAATTCACCTGCTTGTAAATCACTAGCAGATGGTATAGATAATGCTGTTTCACTTCTTTTTAATTTTATTACAGCTGCCATTATTTAATCTTCTTTTTAATTTGTTTTATTAGTTTATCTTTTGTTAGTCGTCTATCTAATTCAACACCAACTTTTCTTCCTAATCTTTCTAATTCTTTTTTAGTTTTCTTTTCTAAACCTTTTACATCAATCTCATCTTTCTTTTTTAAGACTAATGGTTTCATATAAGGTTTTACAATCCAACTTTTAATTTTTTTCCAAATATGCATTAATAGGATCCTCCGTCAATACCTGTAACAGTTACATCTCCACTTGTTACAGTAAAATTATCTGAAGCAAATTTAGCCACACCAATGTTTGATGTACTTGCTAATTCACCTTCAATTCTTAAAGTGTTACCACTTGCTACAGTATTAATACCTTCGCCTGTAATAAACTCCATAGGATTTCCTATCTCAACTGTTCCTTGAGTTGAACTTTCGTCTGCGAATATAAAGTTTTCAATTTTTGCTCCGTCAATGCTTCCCGCCAACATTGAATTTGTAATACCTAATGCTTTAACTCTTAATGCGTCTGAATTGACCTCAATAGATGAATCGTCAACCTCTGTATTTAAAGTATTTCCTGTTTTTGATAAAGCTGCACCAGCTACTACTTGCCCAGCACCACTAAATTGTGCTACATCCAAAGCGGTCGTTCCGAAAGTAGGATTGCCTGTGTGAGTGAAAACATATCCGTTATCACCATTTGCCGTACCTTCTTCTACGAATACGAAAGCGCCACCTGATAATTCGGCAGGTTGGTCTTCCGGAGTTGCTCTCGTTAATACCCAATTTGCTGAACCTGAACCTATAGTTGTTACAACATAGATACCGTTTTGAGCGGCTGTTGTTTGGTCCTTAACTAGAACTCTATCACTTGCTGATAAAGTTACTCCGTCAATTGCAATTGCAGCTTGAGAGCCTGAATTGGTTAATGTAGCACCTACACCGGCTGTGCCGTTATTGTAGGTTGCTGATAAGTTGGCCGTTGTTGCAACTCTTGTTGATGGTTTAGTATCTAAACCTTGAGCAACTTGGTCAACATATGCCTTGTTAGCTAATGATTGTGTTGTAAATCCTGCTCTATCTTCGTAACCTGAAGGAACTATTACCGTGCCTGTGCCGTGTGGCGATAAATTTATATCCTTGTTACTAGCAGTTGTTGAGATTGTTTGAGCATTAATAGTAATATCATCAACAACTAAAGAAGTTAATCCTGCGATATCAGTTGTAGTTGCGCCTAATGTTAATACTGAAGAACCTAATGTAGTTGTAGGATTTGCTAGATTAGCATTTGAGATAGCTGCACTACCTGATAAGTTTGCATTTGTTAAAGATGTTGCCGTTACAGTTACAGTATTGTCTGTTACTGTTTGAACTAAACCAGCACCACCAGCAAATGTTAAAGTTTCAGAGGTATTGTAAGTATCTGTACCTACATCACCTGCTAAATCTATGAATTGGTTTACAGTAGCGAAATCTAAATTTCCACCACCATCTGTTTTTAAAAATTGGCCTGCTGAACCATCTCCACCTGGAAGTGTGAAAGTTACAGTATTTGCCATTGCGTTAGGAGCTTTTAGTCCTACGAAATTTGTACCGTTGTTTGTGCCTTCGTTGATTTTGATTGTACCGCCGGCACTTGCATTGTTACCGACAATCAACTCGTCTATTGCTTTGTTTGAATCTACTAGAATTGCTGAACCAGCTGTTAGTGTTCCTGCGACATGGTCTAATAACGCCGTAAAATATTTACCACCGATAATATCTATACTATTTGCGTCACCATTACCATCAACACCACCTGTTCCTAGATATAATCTATCTCCGCCGTTACCTTGGGTTCCTGAACCGTAAGTATAGGCAGCTTCAGCAAGTTTCAGCGTACTCGGTGATGTAGTACCTGAACTTCTTTTTATTTGAATTATTGTTGCCATTTATTAAAAACTCCCACAATTAAATAACAGCGTACCAGTTGATGTTATAATTTCTGTTCTTGTAACAAATTTACCATCACTTGACCTATACTGTAATAAAGCACCATCATCTAAAGTAGTTGTATCAACATCACCTAATAGTTTCAACTGTAAAGCACTATTAGAAGCTGCTTGAGCTGAGGGCAATGTTACTGATACTTTTTCTGGTCCCGCTGATGTATTAACATTTATTTTTGCTGTAATATCAGGCATTCTGCTCTCCCTCTCGTATATTTATAAGATTTATGTCGTTACATTGGGTCTGACATTTACAACACCCTCAATAACCCTTGTAACATTTCCAGTACCAGTCTGTTCAATTTCTAAATCATAGACATATCTACCGTCATCTAAAGCTGTGGTCTGCGTGGCTGTAAGTGTCAATGCGACAACACCAGTTGTTGCGTCCCCAGCAATAGTACAAGTAAAATTGGTTCTTGTTCTAGTTGAGCTATAACCTTTTGCCATTTTAGCTCTTGCTGTATAACCTGTGAGGTTAAATGCGTTTCCGTTAGCGTCTTTAACGGTAACATCTGAACTAAATGTAGCACCTTGGTCTATTGTTAAGTTTGCAATGGCAGCCATCTATTTTGTCTTAATCTCTTTTTTTGCTTCTTCTTTAAGTAAATCTACTATTTTTTTATTAAAGTGTTCAGTTAATACTTCAATCTTTTCTAACTCTAATGTCAATCTAGTTTTGTTAACTTGTAATTCCTGCCTAGAGGTAATATAATTTCTCAATTCAGGACTAAATTTGGAATCGTCATATTCGGTTCCGTCAATTATTATAGCCATAAAAAATACTCCTTTTAATACTATTTATACACGATAAATAGATATATGGACATTAAAGTTGATTTAGATAAACACAAAAAAGTGAATTTAAACATCAAAGAAATCTTGACCAATAGATTTACAGCAAAATGGTGGTCGGATAAAAAGGTTGAAGATGAAAAATTACAATATGTTTTAGATTGTGCCTATTTAGCACCATCTAAAAGGAGTGAATATGATTATGAAATATTAGTATTAGGTGATTCTCCAAAAGCAAAAGAAATTAAAGATTGGTTATATTGGGAAAACAGTTGGTGTTATAAAGGTGAAAGAGCACCTGAAGGTGTTGACGGTACTCCTGATAGAAGATATAACGGCCAATGTCAAGCACCTATAGTTTTAGTTTGGCATGGTATTATGGATAAAGTTTCTTATAACAGATTTACACCAAGAATAGATGAACCTGATTTATGTAGAGATATGGCAATCTCTACTTCAATAGCTATGATGGCAGCTGAAGAAGTAGGTTTACATACAGGTTTACAAAGTTGTTTTGAAGAAGATGAATTAGGTAAAAGATTAGGCAAAAAAGGATTTTCTTATATGCTTTTAGGTTTAGGTCATATTGATAAGTATGACCACAAAACTATTTTTCCAGACCATGGTCATTTTCCAGGAAGATTTGTTTATAAAGATGGTAAACATATGGGTTTTGATTTTGGTAATAATCCTGCTTATGATAAAGAAGTGAATATCAGTAGAAGAGGCAAGAAGACAAAAGAAGACATCATTAAGTTTATATAAATAGAATTAGGAGTATTATATAATGTCAGATAATGTAATTGTAAAACCAGGTGTAAGTGGTCAATCAGTCCAATACGATACATCAAAAGTAAAATTAGAAACTGTAGCAGACGAACTTGCTTTATTAAGTTTAGGTGATTGGGAAGGCCTTAAAGTTAAAGTCAATTCCGGTCAGTACAGAAAAGAAATTAAAGAATTAGAAAACGAATGGGTAGATTATCTACCTAGAACCGATAAAGTTAATAATAGAAAAGCTTTATCATTAATGAATCTTCCAGGTAAAACTCATAAAGATAATCCTAGTTTAGCACAGGCATGTGTTGAAGCTGATAGATATATTAATGAAGCAGAGTTTAATACACCAACTCTAGCATATGAAAAGTTACCTAGTTTACATCCTTTATTAGAATTATTTCCAACTTTAGGTAGAACATTTTTAGTTAAGTGTGGTGTTGGTGGATATTTTACACCTCATAGAGACCACCCATTTATGCCTAGAGATTCATTTAGAGTAGCAGTATTCTTACAAGATTGTCAACCAATGCAATTTGATTGGATACATGGTAATGAAAAAATGATGATTGAAGAAGGTAGACCATATTATGTTAATACAAAAAAAGTACATAGAACTATGAGTTGGGCAAAAAATAGTACACACTTAATTATTAATGTACCTTTTACATCTGAAAATGTACAAACATTGATTGCAAATTTACAACATGCTCACTAGACCTCAAGAAGACAAAGACATAATATTAAACAATTTAGAAGATACATATTACATAGAAAACTTTGTATCTAAAGATGATATAAACGAGTTATGTGATATTTTTGATAATTCTTCTAATAAAGTTTATAAAGAAACAGGACCTGTAACTTCTACAATAAAAGATTTTAAAATACCTGTTATGAGAAAAATAACAGATAAAATTTATAATCTATATCCTAATAGTGAGATTTACCATGGTATGTTTTTCAATGTAAACTACCCCCATATTATACACAATGATGATAATAGAGATTGGCCTATAATTTATAAAGCATTTAATATACCTTTAAAATATGATGGTGATGAAATGCCTTATTTGTGTTTCTTTGACCAAGTTTATCTTGACGGACCTAGTAAATTTTTTAATGGTGAAACAGATATGAAAACACATTATAATACATGTGTCTATGACTACAAAGATGTATTAGGTAAAAATGATGAAGGTATAGAAAGTCATATCAAAGAAAAATATCTCACACATTTAAAAGATGAATGGTTAAAAGGTTTAAGTTTTAATTCAGCACATCATTGGAAACCAGGCAATACTATTGTATTTGATTCTTGTAGATTACATTGTGCTAGCGATTTTAGAACTAATGTAAAAAGTAAATTAGGTATTAGTATATTTACGAAAGTGAGAGTAAATCCTCGGTACCATCCAAAGTAAACATTAAAGCAATTCTAGGTGTTTTACTCATATTAACTACTGCATGTTGGTAACCAATATTTAAGAAATTAGCAGTACCATCTTTTAAAATATAAGCTTCCATTTCATTATTTCTTTTAAATAAATTTACAACATTATCACTACCATATATTGGTACGATACATCTTACTCCGTAGTTTACATCATAATCAACATGAAAAGGTATCATTTTACCAGGTGCTAATTTAGTTATTCTAACTCTACTAGCAGGTGCCTTACATTGAGTTACAATCTCCTCAAAATAACTGCCTGTATAATCTTCCGTAGGAACTTTATATAAATGTTCTTCTCTTCTTTTTAGTCTTTCTTTAATGCTTGTAGTATGTGGTAATACTTCACTAGGCGTTGTTAAATTAATTTGTTCAAAATTATCGTAAACACTTTTTACTAATTCAGCGTGATTATCGCATAATCCAGGATTTGCTGATTCTACATCTAAAAACTTATCAGCTAACTTATCAGTTTCTTTTCTTAATTTAATTAAGTTAATTGTAATAGGTAATGTAGCTACAGTAGGTAGTGTGTGTTTATTCATTAATTTTGCCATCATGTTTCCTTTCAACTATAAATTCAGATTCAGGCCGCCAATCATAATCTCCTTGAAGTCTAATACTATAAACATATTGTAAAGTGTTATTAGTTTTAAACAAGAAATTCTTTTCTAATTGTAAACTATTGTACCATTCTCCTTTTGTATGTTCTTTAAAACTAGGTACAGTCATAACTTTTCTTCGTTGATATAATTTATTTATAGTAATATTATTAATATCATGTGTAATATAAAGTATCTTATATCCTTTCTCTCTCGCCCATTTGATTTGATGTTCTCCCATAATCAAACCACAATGGCTAAATCTATAGCCGTCTAGTATATGGTATCTACAAACTCTAACTGCAATGTCGGGGTCATTTGTATAATGTGATTTTTCAGCAGCTGATATTGATATCAATTTATCATACTTATTTAATTTTTCTCTAACTTTATTATTAGGTTTTAAATATGTTTCCCACTCTTCAACATATTTGTAACACATCCATGTTTCTATATTAGGGTCTTCGGGGTCGTACTTATCATAACTTAAACTATTGTTGCCTTCTTTAAAAGTTTGTTTTCTAAAAACTTCTATATTCGGCCAATGAATATTTGGATTATCTGAATATTTTTTTACTTCCATTTTTCTAACCAGTTTTTATAAGATGATAACATTTCATCTTTACTCTTCCATTGTTTAGTTTCTTGTTTCTCAATAGTTACTAAATTACTTTTAAAACTATCTATATAATCAATTTCATTTCTTATAAAACCAATATTATCTTTATATAGATTATCCCAGCAATCATTTTTTACAATACTTTTTACAACATGACCACCCATTTTTTCTAATAGATGTTTAGTCATATCAAAGTGTCTACCTCCTGCCTTTTTTGAAGGTGTAAATGTAATTAGTATTATAGGTTTATATGAAAAACCATATGATGTGCCTAGATTATTATTCATGTTTGATTTTACAACTAACCAATCCATAGCATTTTTAAATACTGCTGAATAATGACCTGTATGTTCAGGCACAGCAAAAACAAAAACATCTGTATCATGTAAATCTTTATCAAACTCTTTTATACCTTCATCAACTTTACCATCTACATCATTTGTATCAAGTAACTTCATGTTATAATCATTCATTGATTTACATACATGAAAGTTAATATAATCATTCATCATTAATAAACCTCTAGTATTCATACTATCAGGATTATTACTAAAACTAAATGCTGAAATTTTACAAGACATAATCAAAATGATTCCTCTCTTTATACCAACATGCCGACCTTAATAACTCTCTAGTTTGGTCTTTTGCTATCGTAGGCCTTCTATGAATAGTTGTTAACTGGTCCATTAATAAAATATCACCAGGTTTCCATTTATGTTTATAAGTGTAGTTATCAGTTATAAAATCTTTATATATTTCATTATACAATTCTTTATGAGAAAAGTTTAACAAACCTACAAATTCTGTAATTTCATATGGTTGAAAAAATATACCTTCAATACCTAAAGGATGATTTGGTACTAGTTTATGTTTATCTAATACACCTCGCCATTCTTTAAATCTTTTATCAATTAAATCAGCTCTACTTTTATTTCTATTTTGTTTTATACCATTCATAACTGTATCAGTATATTTTTTATCCCAATCAGGCCTCCATGGTTGATTTATAGGAGTACCACCTGAATGATTTAATTTGGTGTATAAACTTTTATATAACTCTTTAGTTGTTGCACTTAATTTTCTCATGTAAGGAATACTAGTACATATCCATGTTTCAGTATCATATGTTATTGTTTTACCATACAAACCTATAACTTCTTGAGCGTCAGCGTGAGGTACCAAATTACTGTGCCAATCTAATTCATCATCTGCAAATAGACCTTGATTTTCTCCGTCTACCTTTTCGTTTGTTACACGCCAAAAGTATTCACTATGTTCCTTATCTGTACACCAAATATCAGGACTTATATGATATCCAAATGCAAGATTCCATTTTGCAAATTCTTCAGGACTTGCACCACTATTTTCAATCACCAAATATCCATGTTCAGCAACCATTTTGTTTGCGTCAATAGGGTCTATTGCTTCTAATTTTTTATTTTGTAAAATCATCTTTTGTTATCACATAGTCCTTATATTTTGTTATACTTCTTTCTAACAATTCATGCCATTTAGGAATATTTAAAGTACCCATTGGCATTAATTGAATTCTTTTTGTAGGGTGGTAACCTGCGTCTGCGCCATGTTCATGTACCGTACCATCATATGCCATAGCATTTGTTTCTGGTGGTAACATAGGATATATTCTTGTTTGAGCATGGTCTTTTGTAAAATATAAATGTTCTTTTTTCCAATCAGTAACTTTACTCCACCTAACTCTTACTTGACTAGGCTCTTGGTGTTTTAAATCTTCTCTTGCTTTGTCGTATTCGTCATAATGAGGACCAACTCCGTGTGTATCTCTTCCTACAAATGCCAACCATCTAACATTATCATAAGGCATTGAATCAATAAATTTTATAATATCTGGAAACTCATCATGTACAAAATCACACCACTCACCTTTTACATCTCCGTAATATGCACCATTTTTAAATAACATTAATGCTCTGTAATCGTGATTAATATATGTACTATGTCTTGAACTATTAATATCAGATTTATCCTTATCAAACCATACATGTTTCTTATCATTGATTGTAGTCCATCTTTTCCACATTAAATCTAAATCTAAATTAACATATGGCACATCTAAAGGTGTCCAAACAACACCCTTATAACCATGATATTCACTTTTATAATTTACTTTATGGTGTTCATCATGTTCAGGATTATCTCTAGCAATATATTTTTCAATATTATCACCAGGCAATTTTTCATCTATGTCTTTAACTATTCTGTATCTTGCCATTTTTTATCCCAATCTTCATATAAATGAAGCCATTTACATATTGTTCTAACATCTGTATGTTCAGTAATTTTATTTTTCTTTTCGTATGGTTCTGATAATACTTTATACATATTTTCAGCACCTTCTTGTACCCACTCATAATTATCAGGAACACATTTTTCCCAACCGTGATTATATACTATATGTCCATGATGTATTACTTGAAAGTTTTTTAACAATCTTTTTATCTCGTCTGCATGTCTTCCACCATTCTTGTAACTAGGAGAGAATGTTACACTAAACATTGGCTTATGACTTATACTATAAGGTATATTTAAATCTTTATCGTAATTACTTTTTACAACTAACCAATCCATGGCATTTTTAAATGTACCACAATAACCTCCCATCATTTCCGCTATAAAAAATATATAAGCGTCAGCGTCAATTAAAGCTTTGTCAAATTCTATTACACTATCAGGAACATTGCCGTCTGCCATATTAGTGTCTAATATTGGTATATTAAAATCACCTAGATTAACAACCTTATGAAAAGGTATAAATTTATTTAAAAGTTTTATACCTCTTTGTTGCATAGACTTTGGCGAACAACTAAAATTAACTGCAACTATTTTATTCATAGTAATTTAGCCTCTGCAATCAATCGTCTACCACAAAATATCTCTGCGTCAATAATATGTTCTTCCCAAATATCATAATCATCCATATCCTGTGTTATTGTTTTTAATTCTAATCTATCATCATAATGTTTTTGTGTATGGTACGGTTCTTGTATGATAGCATTATTACACCAATAAAATTTCATGGTATCTTTAAACAATTTAAAATGTTCTTTTTCATATAATAATACACCACTAAAAATTACAACATCAACTCTAAAACCAACTGATTCTAATTTATTCCAATCAGATACTTTATAATCTATATTTGGTTTATGGCACCATTGGTGCTGTGCAATTTTTATAGGTTCAGGTGAAGTATCAAATCCATAATAATTATAAAACTGATAATTCTTCTCATGTAATATTTCATTTACTGGACCGTGTCGGCAACCTACATCTACAATACCTTTATATCCGTTTTCAATAATAATGTCTGCCTGTTTTTCAAAGATAGGTTTTGCCTCTTTTGTATCAAGGTATGACATATCATTCATAGCATACTCTTTTCTCAAAGGCACTTTAAAATCAGATGGCAGTTTAGGCCACGGAATGGATTTTGTTGAAATCACTTGCTATTCTCCATAATAATCTATTGTTGTCCATAACTGGTGTTCTTCGGTGTAAACTAGTAAATTGGTCCATTAAAAGTAAATCACCTTTTTTAAATATATGATGATACTGATACTCTGATTTAAATATTAATTTTTTTAACTTATCAATCATTTCTTCATGGTCAATTAGTGTTTTTCCTTGCCATGCTTTAATTATAAAATGATAAGGAAAATAAAAGTAAAATTTATCTATATGTGGGTGTTTGCCAACTAAAGGCCTAATACTACCTTTATTCTTGCTCATAAATTCTAACTCGGGGTCACCTTCTTCTAAATCATATATTGTATTGTTTCTAAATTTTAATCTTATCTTTATAGACTTCCAGTATTCTTGTTCATCTTCGGATAATTCATAAAAAGGTTTACTAGTATTACATACGCTTAAAGTTGTATTGATATCTTCTTTTACACAATATAAACTAATTAAAATTTTATCTATTAAGTGTCTTGAATTACCATTTGAATGCCAACCTAATTCTGTATCACCAAACATACCAATTTTTTTGCCGTCTTTATCTCTTTTACCTGTAACTAAAAATATTTCTGGATATTCTTTAGGATTCATAAAAAGCATAGGTGTTTCACATTCACCAAATTTCTTTAATGTATCAACATATTCTCTTTCATTAAAATCTTGATTATACATTACTGCCACGCCTTCTCGGTGTATGACATCTACTAATTGTTTTAGTTTTTTATTATCTAAAGTTTTTAATTGTGTTGTTGTTTTAAATGGTTCTATCATATTCTTCCTTTATCAATTCGCATAAACTAATTCTATTAATATCTCCTTTTTTGAATTTATCATAGTCTTTATTATTTGTAGTTGCCAACCATACACTATCTGAAGGTATTAAGTCCAACTCATCACATAATTTTTCTTGTATAGGTTTTAATTCAGTATTTACATCATAAACATTAACTTGTTTTATTATCTCTTCACCTAATGCCATTGAATGATAATTATAATACTTTGCTGAGTTTATTAGCCTTTCTAATTGTTCATCTGGTTCTCTTGACCAATAATAACCTATTCTATAATTTCTTAAACCAAAACATTTACTCATAGAGAAAAATACTTTTTCAACATTTTTTGATGGTTTGCCATATCTAACTTTCTTTGAACAAGAACCTACATGTGCTATATCTAATACAACAGGAACATCTTGAGGTATATCTGTAATATTACCTTCAGCTGATGAAGGATTGGACATGTATATTATATCACCAGAATCACTTTCTGGCAACCATACATAATCATCTTTATGTCTAAAAACTTTCCTATCTTCTTGCATGTACCAATAATTGATACCCTCTGTTATACCATTTGCAGGATAAACATATTTGAAATCTGATAGGTCAATTACAGGTTTTAACCACTCTGTAATATTAGAAGAGAATCTTTTGACCTCTGTATGATTGTCTATTTTGAAACTATCACATATTGCTTTTACTTTGGCAATAGGAAATGTTCTAATAGCTAATGATTGTTTAAGTATTTTTTCTTTTTGGTTCATAATCTTTAAATAATTTCTCTGCTATCCAACCACCTGTATCAAACTTATGTAATCTAATTCTTTTAAAATTTTCGTGATGATTTTTATGATAGCCCTCACCTGCAATAAACATATTCAACCAAGGTACATTAGCACCTCCTGGTGTATTATGTCCGACTGTATTTAATAGTCCAAAACCTATCTTCGCAAAGACAAATGGTACGGCACAAAAGGCCACCCAAAAATATGGACTAATTAAAAAACTTATTATGTTAACACTTACTAGTATATGTAACCAGTATTTGTGGCAAAAAACTAATCTAGGATTTTTATATAAATCTCTAGCATATTTCATAGGTATATTTTTTATATCCCATGTAGTAAATAAAACTTTCCAAAAACCCACATGTTTAGCTGCATGAGGATCCTCTGGTCCGTCTGAATGTTTATGGTGCATACGGTGACTCGCAATCCAACCTATTGGTGTTCTAATACATGCTATCATTAACATTGCTAAACCAATTGTTTCAAACCATGCTGGAACTTTAAATTGGTTATGGCAATAATGCCTATGTAATAGTATGCTAGCACCAAAATGTGATATAATTTGAGACCACACAATGCCTATTAATATTGATATTGTTAACATCATACTCCTATTTATCTCACTCCTATAACCATGAATCTTTTATATTTTGGCAATTCTAACTCACCTTTATACAAAACTTTTTGAAATTTTAAGGTATCGGCAAACTCTTCTAAAGTGTTAAAACAATTTACATGGTCTTTTATTTCAAAGTAATTATTTGATTGTAGTATAACCATGGTACCTTTTTCTATGTTATTAAATATATTATCAAAATCTGATTGAGTTAAGTGTTCACATGAGGTACAAGCAATAACATCATATTTTTTAGTGTCATAATTTATTATATTATTTGTTTCAAAATTAACTTTTTTATACAATAATTCACCGACCATTTTACAATTTTCATCCATATCAATAGAAGTTACATCACCAAAATGTAACAATCTGTCTGCAAGATTGCCATACCAACCGGCAAGAACAATTATTTTAGGGTTTACTAGTAAATTAAGATACTGGTTACAATTTTCAATTAACCATTGTTTACATTTTTCTTGATTTTCATTAACTGAATGAACAATAGTTTTGGCCAAGTTATCTTTGGTAACTCGTTCTATAACATTTAATACTCTTCTCAAACTCATATAAATATAACCATTATTAGTTATGGATATTTATACAAGATGAAAAGAGTTGTTTATAGTATTTACATTGATGTGCCTGAAAAAGAACATTATGCCACGAACTTTGATTTTGAGATAAATCAAAACAACAAAAGAGCCGAACTTACTAGGCAAAGTTTCAAGACACATTACGATAGACTTATACAAGTTAAAAAAGAATACGCTGAAAAGATAGGCGCTGATTTTTTAATGTATGAGTATGATTCAAAATATAAAGATTTTTTAAAAGAAATGAATTATAAGGAGTTGACAGGATATGAAATTGTTAACTTTTATAAGATATATCTTTTAGATAAACTTGCTGAAGAATATGATGAGATATTATATTTAGATTTTGACGCAATACCAGTAACTAATGAAAACTTTTTTGAACATTGGAACTTATCAAAAGGTATTGTAGTTTTAAATAATGATGACCAAATTAGAAGACATAAAGCAATACAACATTTAAGGCAAAGTACAAGAAGTCCTACGGCAAAATATTATAACGCTCAGGCAATGTTGTTAGAAAATGGCAAAAGTCCTAAAAACAATGTTATCAATACAGGTATTATAGGCATATCAAAAGAACATGTAAAACAATTAAACTATTTTGGTAATTTTAAAGAAACAATTGATTTAATGACCTATCTAATTAATGAAAAAGATAGTATGTATCCTGATAATATAAAAGATATGTTTAGATATGATAACGAAACAATATTTTCTTACAAAATAAAAATGAATGATTTACCTGTGCAATGGTTTGATGACGAATGGCACTATTTTTATTCTCAACAACTTTACATACCTAGAGAAACAAAAATTGTACATTGTGTTTGCAAAGACTTTGATACAGTATGGAAATTTTATGACAAAATTAATTTTTAGTATATACTTTAAGAAAATATCTGGCAATGAAAAACATACAGATAGATTTAAAAAGTTAGAATTACATTATAAAAAACTGGTAGAATATAAAAAAAATTACGCCAAAAAGATAGGTGCTGATTTTAGAATATATACAAATGATGATTTATATATTAATTTTGATGATAAACAAAGCTTTCATATTGACACTTCATGGTCTGATTTTAAAGAAAAATATAAAGACTATGAGTTTGATGTACTAAATTTATTTAAGTTACATCTATTAGAAAAGGTCGCTAAAGAATACGACAATGTTTTATATTTAGATATGGATGTGGTGCCTAATACAAAAACAAGTTTTTTTGATGAGTTTGATATGAATAAATTGTGTGTTAGGTCTATAAATGCAACGACAGATGTATTACCTATGAAGTTTCAAAAACATATTAAATCTGGTAAAAAAAGTTATATAAAAATTATAAGACTATTAGACAAATATAATGAACATGTAAAAGCTCTATGTAAAAAAGCAATGTTGATTAACCAAAATATAGCATGTAAAGATTACGAATTAGTAAATACTGGTATAGTTGGTGGTAATAGAAAAGCAATAGAACAATTAAAATTTACAGATAATTTAGAACACATGTTACAAGTTTTAAAAGACACTAAAGAAGAACTGTTTTATGATAAAGATATTACAGATTATTTCTTTCCTAATAATGAGGTCTTTTTTCATTATCTGTTAGATAAAAACAAATTAGATTGGTTTAATTTGCCAGAAAAATGGCATAAAATCAATTATGGTTTAGAAGACTCTGAAATTACAGATGAATATAAAGAATGTAAAATGATTCATGTTATTAGTAAGAAGTTTGATAAACTATGGAAAATATTAGAAAATAATGTGGAAAAACAATAATCTCAAAGTCATGTTTGACATATCAACCAGATGTAATGCTGGTTGCCCCCAATGTCATAGAACCGATACAAACAATGTATCAAAAAAAGTATCTTGGTTACCAGATGTAGTTTGGTCTTTTGAAAATTTTAAAAAGGCAGTACCACCAAAAATGGCTAAAGATATGAAGACAGCTGACTTTTGTGGAACCTGGGGCGACCCTATTACTAATAATGATTTAATAGATATAGTTAAATATCTAGTTACAGAAAATCCTAGAATTAATATAGATTTAAACACCAATGGCTCTTTAAGAAATGAAGATTGGTGGTGGAGATTAGGTGTGGCAGGTGGTAGAAATCTATGTGTTACTTTTGCTGTTGAAGGCATAAATCAAGAAATGCATGAACACTATAGACAAAACACTTATTTAAATAAAATTCTTGAAAATATGAGAGTTGTATCTAATACTTTAGCATTTGTAAAAACACAATGTCTAGTTTGGAAACACAATGAAAATCATTTACAAGAGATAGAAGACATGTGTATAAAAAACGGTTCTAAATCTCATGTGTTAATGGTGACAGATAGATTTGGTGATGAAGGTACATCCGAGTTAAAATTCGTTCATAAAGGTAAAGAGAAAGTATTAGAACAAACAAATTGGAAAGTAGAAAATACTAATGATAATATAGTACAAACAAGTAGAAGAAGGTATCGTAGAAGAGAAAAAGAATTACCTGGTAAATCTGTAGAGATGGTTAGAAAATTAAGAAAACAACAAAGTAAAATGGATATTACTTGCGAATGGGGTAATAATAATAAAGTAGTTGTTAATCCTGATGGCCAAGTTTGGCCTTGTTGTTTTTTCTGTAACCCTACCTATAAATCACAATTTGTTGAAGGATATGACGCTAAGTTTAAGAACAATCCTGTTATGATGGAATATGAAAAAAATAAATCCGATTTAAATGTATTTAAAAATAGTTTAGATAAAATTATAAATGACAAATGGTACAAAACTACACTACCGAATAGTTGGCAATCTGATAAACCTGTAAGTCAATGTATTAGATATTGTGGTAAAAAAAGTAAAATGAAAGAAATGCTGGATAAAATTTAATGGGCTTTTTAAAAAGAAATAAAAGTTATTGTGTAATGCCTTTTAGTGAGATATATGCTGATAGTGCCGGCAGATATAAACTATGTTGTCATGCTGGTAAAATGGATGAACTAAAAAAATATAACACATCTACACACAACCCATTTGACTTTTTCTTATCTAAAGAAATGGATGAAGTAAGAAATAAAATGTTGAGTGGTATAAAAATACCCGAATGTCAAATTTGTTATGACCAAGAAAAACATGGTAAATCATTTAGAACTGGAAAATATAATGACAGATACAATATCGTAACAGAGCCTATTGAAATAGGTCTAAAGCTTAGAGTAAATGGTTCATTTTGCAATTTATCTTGTTACATGTGCCACCCTTATAACTCATCTACTAAACGAAATGAAATGAAAGAAACTTTTGGTACACAATTGGTTAAAGGTTTTTATAATGATAGTAACCAATATAAAGCTGTGAAACATGACCGTTGGAATAGTATTATTGATGACATTTTAAAACACATACATTTAATTAAACATATTCATTTAACAGGAGGTGAACCTTTACAATTACCTAAACATTGGGAAATGATTGATAAAATACCAAAAGAACATGCAAAAAATATTGGTTTAGCTTATGACACAAATCTTACTGAATTAAGATATAAAAATCATTCAGTTTATGATGTTATAGATAAATTTAAAAGAGTATATTACGGTATATCCTGTGACCATTATCAAGAAAAATTATCATGGATAAGATACCCTATTGATGTAAAAAAATTTGAAAGTAATTTAAAAGAGATGGCAGCTCACACGGATAGGCGTATCAATGTTACAATATCAATGTTAAATGTGGATGATTTATTAGATATTAAAAAATATTATAAAAATAATTTTAATGTAGATACAAACTTTAATAATATATGTATAGCTCCTTTTCCATTATCTGTACGAAATCATAAAAATAAAAAAGAACTTATAGAAAAATACAAAGATTTACCTGAATTTAGTAAAGTTGTTACAGAATTACAAAAATATGTTACTGATAAAGATAATATAAAAATGATAGATTACCTAGACGCATTATCTAAAAAAAGAAACTTTGACTGGAGAAATTTATGGAAAAATGGCGTGGTATAAACATAGACGCCAGCGCTAAGTGTACACTTGAATGTCCTAAATGTTTAAGACAAACATTAAGAAAAGATGGTGTAAAAATACCAGGTGAAGATATGTCTATTACAACTTATAAAAAGTTGTTAAAATATTATGATGGTGGAATAGTATTTTGTGGTCAATTATCTGACCCTATATTTAATGATAATTTAATTGAAATGTTAAAGTTATCAAAAGATAGACCATGGGTACATATTAATACAGCTGCTACATCTAAAAAAAGAAAAAAAGACTGGTACGAAAAAGCATTTAAAGCCAATCTAAAAGCTCAATGGACTTTTGGTATTGATGGTCTACCACATCAAAGTTATATTTACAGAATAGGTCAAGACGGTGAATTTTTATTTGATATGATGAAGTTTGGTAAAGAGTGTGGTGTTAAAGTATTATGGCAATATATAATATTTAAATATAATGAAAAATATATAGATAAAGCTAAACAACTTGCAAAAGAACACAATATACCTTTTGAATTAAATTATTCTGGTAGGTGGAATGATGAAAGCGATTATGACCCATATAAACCTTCATTAGAAAATAGAATTGTAAGTAAACATAATAGAGGGCATTTAAAAAGAAAATTTACTCCAAAATGTATTAAAGACAACATACCTGTGGCAATATCAGCCACACAATCTTTATTACCTTGTTGTTGGATTGATAAGAGAGAAGGTTGGGCAGACCCTATACTTAAAAAGTTTTTTAACGATAAACTAAATTTAAAAAATGTAGATAGTGTTGATGATATAATAAAAACTGGAACATGGCAAGAGTTTTTTTCATTGCTTATAAATAATCCAGAGTTGGCACCAGACCTTTGTAAACATCATTGTACATCAAAGGTTAATGAAAACCCTAATAGAATGAGAATAGTACAAAATGATTAAAATATTTACGGTGTACTTTGACGGAAAATATACACCAGATTATGTTGAAAAACTTTGGAATGGTTTAAAAAGAAATTGTACACTACCATTTGAGTTTATTTGTTATAGTGATAATCCTAATGTAAAGGCTGATAGAGTTATTCCTTTACCTAATCCAAAACATACACCAATTAAAAAACATTGGCACAAAATGAGTGTCTTTTCGCCTTTGTTTGGCTATCAAAATCCAGATGATGAGATTATAATAATGGATATTGACCAGATAATATTAGGTAACATTGACCATATTATTGGAAGACCAGTAGGAAATAATCAAATAATATCTTATAAGAAATGGTGGGGATTTGATAACTTACCTTTAAATGGTGGATTTTATAAATTTAAATCTGGTGGTGCATGTAAACAAATATGGCAGGAGTTTTTAAAATGTCCTGAAGATTGGCAGTTACATTACTTTAAAAAAATGACCGTTCATTACAAATATTTTGGAGAACAAAACTTTGTTCATAGATGTGTAGAAAAATTTAATATTGATTTAATTACACTACCTGGCAATCAGATTTGTAAAATAACAAATGATAAAAAACAAAATATGGAAGTATCTTTAGAATATATGAAAAGATATAATGCTGATTATATGATTTTAGATAAACCTCATCCTGATATTAAGATTATACACTTTGCAAATCCACACACAACCATACACGAGTCTGAATATGAATGGATTAAGGATTATTGGAAATGATTGTAAATAAAAGTTTTATGATGATAAAAACTATCTCTTATGCCTTGAATGATATAAAATATAAAGTAGATTGTTTAGAACAATTAAAACAATACAAATTTAATAGAATTCTTTTACCTAATTTTAGTTATGGTGTTTTTGAAAATGTATTAACTATTCATATGGAATATATAAAAGGTCAACAAATTACTTCAAATAAAAAAAAGAGTTATACAGATATAGTATATGAAGATTTGGTATGTTCAACAAATCCTATATCAGCAAAGGGTTATGCTTTAGAAAATTTTATTATAACAGGAGATAAAATATATTATATTGATTTAGAAGATATGGCATTTTGTAGTATAGAAGACCGAAAGATAAAGTTTAAAAAAGATTGGATAGATGAAAAATGAGCACACATTATAAAAGAATAATTTGTGTTAATACTGGAGATAAATTTTCTAAATGGTATACTGATAACTTAAAGTATATGATTGATGTATGGTCAGGTTTAGGTTATGACCATTTTGAAGTTATAGATGAAGAGAAACATAATGGCGTTTTTAATAAACTTCAAATGTTTGATAAATTTAGAGATGGTGAAAATATATACTTTGATTTAGATGTTTGTATATATGATAAACTTCCTAATTTAAAAAGGCAAAATTTAACGGTATTACATGCGTGGTGGAGAGATAGATGGCACACATCACTAAACTCTTCAATTATATCTTGGACAGGCGACCAATCACATATCTATAAAAAATTTATAGAAAAACCTGAATACTATCAGGAAAAATATAACAAAGGTATAGACCAAATGTTAGAAGAAATGTATAACCCTGCTACATTTGGTAAAGTATGTTATACTATTCAAAATAATGAGTTTGAAGATAAGAATAAAGAATATCCGATGGTATTATTTAATCAAAGACAATTCTTAATGGAACCAGGTTGGTCTGGTTGGTGGACTAATTATTTTCTTCCCAAATACTAATAAAGTATTTCAAAGCTTCTGCTGGAGATTTAGATTTTCTAATAGCAGATTTTAGTTTTTCATTTTTACTATTTTTTACAATTTCGTTTTCAAACAAGTAAATTTTCCATGAAAACAATTTGTCTAACTGTTCTTCATCTTTAGTTGTTAAAAATTTAATAATATGTTCATATAAATTTTCATCAACCTTTTCAGTTAATTTTTTATAAAGACCTTCAGATTCAGCTATGTTTTTTACTTGAATTACAAAGTCTTCTCGTTCTTGTTTCTTTTGTTGCCAAGTGTTTTCGTGCAATTGTTCTAAATCGCATATCTCTAATAATTCTTTACAAGTAGGATGCTCTTCATCATACTCTATAGTGTGAGGTCTAACTTCTACTTTTCCTGTGCCAAAATTAGGCTCTTTTAATAGAACTTCAATAGTTGTTCTATCATTATCAATAAAGTACGCTGTATAAAAGTTTTCTCTATTAATAGTATCTGTAGTTATTAAATTTTGTGTGTTCATTAATTTACCACCTTGTTCTTTTTTATATAATCAAACAAATCAATGCTTGACTTCCAACCATAACTATTTAGTATAGTTGTATCTGCCTTATTATCAAATCTTTCATTATCACCACCTATTTGACCTTTGGCCTCTATACCTACTCTAGTCAGAATATCCGTCAATTTATTTGAAACTCCTGTACCTACATCTAATATTCCTGTGTAAGTATTGTGAAGTAATAATAGTATTGATGAAATAACATCATCTACATGTATAAAATCTCGTTTGTGGTTTACATTTATATATGGTACATCATTTCTTAAAATTCTAGGTATTAACATGGTTTCTCTTGCACCTGGTCCATAAACAGTTGTAAATCTCATTCCTACACTATTTTTTGGTGCTATTTGTTCCATAGAATACTTACTCATTGCATATGGATTTTTCCATGGTTCATATGCTGTACTTGAACTAGCATATAGTATTCTCTTATCTTTATATCTATCAAAAATTCTTTGAGTTGCAATTACATTATTAATCCAATAGTCAGTTGGTCTATCTAAACTATCTCTAACGCCTGAAAGTCCTGCTAAATGTATTACAACATCTACATCTGGTAATTCACATGTCATAATGTCTTTGCCAGATTTAATGTCTAAACAATGAAAATGATAATCTGTATTTCTTAAATTTGAACCTATGAAGCCTTCGCTTCCAGTCATTAATATCTTCATAATAAAAAACCCTTATAATATAATTTTATGATTTGCCTATCTTTAAATAATGAGTTGCTATGGTTGTAGCCGTACCATTAGGAAACTCTTGAGCTCTATAATCATCTGTATTGATATATCTTTGTTGATAATTACCAGAACCATTTAATCTGCCGTCTACCATACCTGAACCTCTATTTGTTCCAGTAGTGTAACTATATCTCAATGAATAACCATCAGCAGAATTAGCCGCTGTTTGTCTTATCCAACTTGATAATAATGTTTCAAAATCTGTTTCTGAATATTCTTGTAAGTCGTTATCACTTCTCATTTGAACAGGTAATTGATATGTGTTATCAGTACCAGCAAGTTGTTGTAAGTAATAAGTTGTAATTGTTGTAGGTTGGTCTAAAGCTTCTGGTATACCACCTGTTGTATAAGCGCCTGTATTTGCTCTAGTATCTAAAAAACAAGTACCAATATTTGTAGAGCCTGCAACTGAAGATGAGGTTGTTACATGATAAGTACCACCTTGAGCAGTACCTGTTGAACCTGAAACTAATGAGTCAATAGCAGGATGTAAAAATGTATCTTTCATATCTTGTAAAGACATTGCCTGAATATCATTACTTGCCGTTCTATAAACAGGAAATGCTTTACCATCATCTGCTGTAGGTGTTGAAGCGTTAACTGTTTGATTTATTTTTGAATAGTTTACTGTAACTACGGATGGCTCTGCTGTTGAACCTTCACCAGGAAATGCTGAAACATTTGTAGCTGAAGCGCCGGCCTGTAATCTTGTATCTGCAATTGAACCTAAATTTCCACCACTTCCAAGAATACTTAATGAAACACTAGGACTGATTGAGAATTGATAAATTACTTGGTTTACTATTTCAGTAACCTGAGCTGTGGTAAAATCTTTTAAATTTCCACTATCAAGATATAAGGGTGTTCTTACTGCCATAATTTAATTCCATTTTTAAGCACCTGCGCCATAGAGTGTTTTTTGTGCGACACCAGATGAATTGTATAATATTAATGTAACAACAGATTTTAATTCTGCTTGACCTATTGCGTCATTAGCCATCAATGATTCTGTTATAGAGTTGTCTGAACCAGTTGTTAAAACAGTACCAGATAAATCTGGAAAAGTTATTGTTCTATCTGCTGTAGGGTCTGTTACAGCTAAAGTTGTTTCAAAATCATTAGAAGTAGCACCTTCAAATTTTAAATTACTAGCCGCTAATTGTAAAGTACCATCTACTTTTAAAGTTTCTGAACTTGGTACTGTAACAACATTACCTGAACGAGATTCTAATTGATTTCCTTTTACTGTAGTACCTACTACATTTGCACCTGTAATTGTTCCTGTAGATGTTAAATCTTCATCACCTATACTAATTGTTCCGGAAGTATCTGTAATTGAACCAGCAGCTATTGTTAATGTTCCTGCTTTTACAGAGGTTGTAACCTCTACTGTATTATTTAAACTTAAAGTTAAAGTATCTGGTGCTGATACTACTGCATTAATTTGATTTGAAGAACCTAGAAAAGTTGCAATATCACCACCACCTACAAGTTGAGTAGTTGATGTTGAATCACGCATTTTCCAACCAGCAGTAGATGTAGCAATACTAATTGTTTCATTCATTGCCCCAACTAGATTTGTTGCACTAATAGAACCTGATAGGTTTGCTATATCACCAAAATCATTTGCTGTCAGAGCATTAAACTCCGTTCTAAATTTTTCTAGTGTATCTGTTACTGCTATATTTCTTACTGCCATTTTACTTTACTATTTCTTTTAATAAGTCTTTAATTTCTCTTAATTCGCTCTTTAGGTTATTTATCTCTTTTACAGCATGTCTAATCTGGTCACCTTGTTGTTCTCTACTTTTTACTCTTTGCATATACATTTGATATTCACTAACATTTGTATTAATAATAGCGTTAGAACTTGTATCTCTTATTAAATGTTCATGTCCTTCTACTTTTACTTTGTAACTCATGTTATACCGCTAATGCTATTGCTCTTAAATCTTTTATTCTTGCACCATATGAGGAGTTTGTACCATTAAATACTACTTTAATTTGAAATGATGTAAACTCTGGTAAATCTTTTACACTAAATTTATAATCTTTAAAGTCAATATCTATTACTTTATCTCCTGTACTTGGTTCAACTGTAGTATCAGAAGAACCGTCCGTATTAAACGGAGTATATTCTATGTCTTGTATTCTTCTTGTTTCTTCACCACCTGTTAATCTAAAGAACATTTTTATTGATGATGATGTTCTTACACTAGCAGCTACTCTAACTTCAACTGCTGTTGAAGGTGTTGCAAGTGAAACTGGTTTAGTTACATAAACTCCTTCGGAAGAACCACCTTGAGGTGCTGTATCATCTTCATAATTAACCATATTTGATAGTTTTGCAATTATATTTGAACCTGAAGCCGGAGCACTTGTTAAAGTTAAAGTTGTTCCTGAAACTGTAAAGTCGTCAACTGGCGATAATCTTTTACCTGATTTTTTAACAGATAATAAATGAACACTAGCTGGTGTGCTTGATAAAGTAAATGCTGTTGTTGAACCATCTCCTGTAAATGAATTTGTAGAACTTACTGCTGGCTGATTTAATCTATTAGAAATTGCAAAAGCATTAACTCTTTGTAAATCAACTACTGGTGATAAGTTTGCATTACTAGATGACATTGTTAATTTAACAAACATAGATTTAGAACCGGCCATTTCATTTGTTTGGTTAATATCACTAGCAACCATTTTTGGTTCTGTAAAGTAAATATTATCTCCTAATACAACATTTTTAGAATCAGCTGCACTTTGAGCAACAAAAGGACTTTCTGCACCATGAACTGAACGGCCTGTAGTTGTTCTTAATGTTGATGTGATACCTGTTCCTGGATGTACAACATTTCCTATTTGTAATTGTAAAACATCAAACAATCTATTTTGTGTGGCAGTTACAGTTGCTCCTCCAACATCACCTGTAGCATTTGCTGTTCCGCCTACTGTAATATCATAACTATCTAATGTCATATTTGTAACTGTAGTATATGTTCCGTTAATTGCTGAGTGAGCAATACCATTGTAAGTACCTGAAGCTACACCTGCGATTGTAACATTATCGTTGCTACTATGCATTCCGTGATTTTTATGGAAAACTCTAACCACATTTGAACCATTAAATGTTCTAATAGGATTACTGTCTAAAGTTTTTGCTGGTAATGTTTTATTTGATAGAGATAAATTTCCTACGCTTGATGTATCAAACACAGCTTTATTAATTGTAATTTTCATATCTTCCATTTGTTCAGCGTTCCATGTTCTATTGTTTGCTGACTTAAATAGAATACCCATATTAGGTTGTGTTGATATTGTTCTATTTGAACCTATTGATTTTTCACCTAGTCTTGCAACATAAGCTGTATAATCAACTGAATCTGAATATAATACTAATGCGTATTCAATACCTTCTTGTAAGTAAACAGGTGAATCAAATGTAAATGTTGTAGCTGCTGTTGCGTCTGTACTCGTATTTACTGAACCTGGATTTAACCATTTTTGTGCGAAAGGTAAAACTTTAGGTCCTGGATAACCATTAACCATGTTTCTTAATTCTGCTTTAACAGGTATAGTAGATGATTTTGTTGCAAAGAAAGCGCTAATACTTGTAACAAAAATACCATCTGCTTCATCTACAGTAAATGATTGAGCTAAAGGGTCTCCTCTAGGTGGCATTCTTGCTATAACAGCTCTTGATGTTCTAGTTACTTGTTGAGTATCAGTAACACTTGTTCTTTCCGTTCTTGCTTCTCTAGTAGAAATAATTGCTTCTTGTACAGTTTCTAATAGACCTTTTGCGTCATAATCTCCTTCAGCTGATGTAGCTACTGCTGTTCTATCTTCACTATTAGCTGCTGAACTTGTTAATCTTAAAACTCTTTTACCTGTACGCCATCTTGGATTTGCCGTATTGTTCGGGTCAGGTATTGCAAAAACACCTTTAACATATCCATTTGAGTCTGTAACAACATTACCCCCTAATGAACCACCATCTGGTGTTACATAAGAAGAAATATCAATATTGTCAAAGAAAGGATAAACTCTAACATTTGGTCTCATACCAAAAGCTTGAAACTCTACATCTCTGCTTCTAATAAATGGTACAAAGTTTACAGATACAACTCTGTTTCCTAAACTTTGTCTAACTGTTTGAGGAACTATTGTCGTTCTAATACCACTTCTAATTTGACCAACATCTGTCGCTGTTGTTCTTACTAATTCATTACCTTGCCATCTTTGTGAACTTCTAGGATTACCAGACCATTGGTCTTGCCATTCATTCCATTCTGTACCTACAGGTATTTCTGAAATACTTGTATTGTCTAATCCTGCATTAATAGCTAAGTTGTCAAATGTACCGTTTACATTTACTACAACCTCTGGCGCCGTTCTTGTTTCTTTCCATTCGTCAACTGGTGGATTTAATTGTATATCACCAATCCAGTTAAATACTAAAAATGGATTTAAATTTTCTGTTTTTGAGGCAAATGATTGTGTTAAATAAGGTGTTGTAGTGTAAGGTAATGTAATTATATCACCAGTTTTTTGGTAATTACCATCCGTTCTATCTGAAGCAATTATAGCTGTACCATCATCATCTGATTCTTCTAACTCAACAATGTCCTCATTAAACATTGTTCTTGCCTCACCTCTTGCTCTATCAATAGATAGTTTGTAATCATTATTTCCTACATCACCAACATTATGGCCTGTAAAGTTATCTACTACAAATCCGTTTTTAAATCTATCAAAACCATCAGCGTCTTGTATCTGTAAACTTTGTGCGTCTGATTCTAATAGTGAAAGTTGAGTATAATACTCTATATTTTTAATTCTGTTTTCTAAAGAACCGATATCTCTCATTGTATATCTTCTATTATCTTCAAGCTGTAGTTTTACATCATCTGTCCTTAAAGTATATGAAGGAATGTTTATTACTGCTAATAACATATGGCCATCTAAATCAGCAGGAGATAATGGATTTAAATCTGAAGCACCTTTGACAACTTTTAATACACCATCTCTTGTTAAAAATAATTTATCTATTCTATTTAAATAAAATTCTAAATCTGAAGTAATATCAGAACCAAATTTTGGAATATCTACAGTTGAAGCACCTGTTCCGTCATATGACCTGTCGCCAGCTGCTACGCCACTATTAATTGTACTAGCGTCATCTACTCTAGGTCTAAAGTCTAATACATCTCTTAATTCAAAAGTATCACCTGTCGAATCTGATTTATAAGTAGGTATACTTTCATATGTAATTACACCTGAATATGAGTCAACATCAAAATAATCTCCTGAACCATGACTAAAGTAATCAAACTTAACTAAAAGTTGACCTGTAGGCACGATAGCACCAGGTTTTAATTTAATTCTTCCTATGTCATAGAAGTTATCTCTTTGACCATTATCTAATTCAAATCTGTTTGTAATATCCGTATCTGAAGTTGTAGCAGTAGAACCAAAAGACGGAGCCATGTAAACATTTTTCAATGCGTAAATATCTGCTTTGTTTAATCCTACAACACCACTTTCAATTGAAGCTTGAGATGAAATGTTTATAGTTGAATCACTATTTAAAGTTTTAGTTTTTGAACCTGCAACTGTTCTACTAATAGTCGCAAGAATTTTAATTTTATGACCGGCAAAGTTAGCGCCAAAGTCTAATGTCAATGTTTTACCTGTAGGAGAACCACCTAGATTAAATATTGTTGAACCTTCGTGATTACTTCCTGATAAATTTAATACATCTCCAACTGCACCTGTTCCGCCTGAACCAGTTGTCATTATTGAAACTGAAAAATCAGAATTTGCTAATGAACCAAATACTTCATTTGTTCCTGCTGATATTGTTACTTCACCATTTGATGATAATGTTCCAGTAAAATGTCTTCTAACATTAAAGTTTGTATCTGTTAATCCAGAGTTAGTTGTAGTTTTTAAAGTTTTAACAGTAGTGTAAGGTAATTGAAATAGTAAAATGTTATTTTCTGGATTATTTAATTTAGCTCTTTTTCTAGTAACAACCGAAGCAGTTGATACATCTGAACCACCTACAGCACTTGATAAAGTAGCCTGTGTTTCATTTACAATATTTTTAATAATTTTTGTTACAGAACCACCAGCGTTATTTGTAAATGTAATTTCATCACCTTGTTTTAAATCGGTGTTAAAGTTTGTACCTTTACCTAATAAATTTGTAGAACTGTTTGCTATTGATATATTACCTTGAATAATTGTGTTTGAGCCGTTAGCTGAAGTAATATCTGTATCGGCAGTATAAGTAGGAGAACCTGCCATACCTATTTGTTTTGTACTTGTAATATCTTTAGATGAAACTCCTCTCAATCCTAATCTATCAGATTGTATAGAAGCACTATTATTTGAAGTTTGACCTGTTATTGTTTCGCCTTGAGCAAATGTACCATTGACATTTGATATTACAACAACTCCGTGTGCCATTGTAGGACCTGAAGTAAATGCTGTAACATTTTGAGATGTTGTTCCGTCTGCACCGTATAATTCAAAAGTATTTGTTGTAGAATTTCTTACAGTAAATAAGCCTGGTGTGTATGCACTACCACCTATTGCAAAGTTACCACCTGAAAAAGTAAGTTGTTGACCATCTTTAAATCCGTGAGCATTTTTTGTAACAATACCTGGATTAGCTACTGATATTGTAGTAGCAGCCGTTGATTCAGTTGCTGAAGAGGCTTGTACAATACCTGTAGCACCTGTACTAGAACCTGATACTGTTTCGCCATTTGTAAATGATTGAGCAGTTGTAATATTAAGATGTGTAAACATTTCAACATCAAATACATAATGTCTGAAAACTGAACTTGTACCAAATATATCATTTGTTTCTGAACCTGATACATATTGGAAACCTCTTGATTTTGCACGACCAATTTTTGGCACAGTTGTACCTGATGTAGATTGTTCCGTTCCTCTTACTGCTGATTTTGTATCATAGAAACTAATTGTTTTAAATGCCTCTGTATCACCTGAAACAAATCCAATATCAGGAGAGTTATAAGCATTTGTAACATTAATAAAGTTATCTACTGTAAATCTAGTTTTGTTATTATTGCCTGTATCAAAATCTCTTGCCTTATCTACTGCAACAAAATTAGTACCTAATTGTTCAGCTTCATAACCACTTACATATGCCTTAAATGGTGAAATACCTAATGCTAATTTACTATTAAGTCCGCCAGCAGCTGATGTAAAAATTCCTCTATTATTACCTGAAGATAAATGTTCTCTAATTTCTATATCTGGATTATTTAAAACATAATCACCTGATTCGTCAAATGTTCTTCTAGCTAATGTGTCTTCTAGTACAGCATATTCTGTACTTCTAACCATTGATTTAATTTTACCGTTTTCAACTCTTGCAACTTCAAAGAAATTTGAATCATCTGTAGATGATGTTGTTTTTTTAGTTAAAGTTAATTGAATTTTAAATCTGTGAGCACCTGGAGCATTTAAGTTTGATGTACCTTGAGCATTATCATTAATACTATTGTCATCATTTGGTGTAACAAAAGATTCTGTTACTAAAAATCCTACTCTGTATGAAGGTGTGTCTGTATATTTGTCTAATACTAAAGTTGTTTTATCTGTTTTTACAAAATAACCATTTATGTAATAAGTACCATCTTCAACTGAAGCAGCTGAACCTGTATGTATTGAAGCAACAACAAGTGTTTCAGCAACATTTGAACTATTTAAGGCAGTAGATGTTACGGTTTCTCCAGCAGTAAATGATACGGCTGTATTATTTGTTCCACCTTTTTCGTATTTTATGAATAAAGTATCCGGGTCGGTACCGTCTGTATTAGAAATTCCTACAACTTTTGCAATAACTCCTGAAGTATTACCTGTTAGAGTAGTACCATTATATGTACTTAAAGCAGTAGCAGTTTTTGAAGTTAATTTTATTGCTGTATATTCTAAATCAATACCTACTTGACCAGGTATGACCATTGCACCTTGTTTAAATACATGGTCACCAAATTTTTCAATTTGATTTTGTAATATTGTTTGTGATTGTGTTAACTCTCTAGCCTGAACTGCAAATGACGGTCTAAAAAGAATTCTATGGAATTTTTTAGACTCTGAAAAGTCATCATAGTAAGGTGAGAGGTTAAAATCAGTTGGACTTGGCATTTAACTCCCCTTAAAACTCAACTATTAACTTTATATTCTCCGTTTGGTCAGCAGCTCTAGTTATTGGCGCTCTGTTTTCAACATATAGAATTTGTCCTGAACCTGCGTCAATTTCTGCAACTGAATAACCATTAGAAAATACAACATTGTTTGTTGTAGCTGAGTGTGAACTATTAGGAGAACCTGTAGCACCTGAAGTACCACCAGTTATTTGACCGGTTGAACTGAAACCAGTTTGGTTTCCGTTACTATCAATACCTTCATTTGTAAATCTAGTTTGAATGTAATATAAAATAGTATTTACTGAATCCCATTCTACAACTTTTCCTACAGCGTTTGTTCCTGATTGTGTTATTTTTTCATCAGCTGCAAATGTTCCTGAAGCGCCTGTAATTTTAATTGCTTTAGTCGCTCTTACTGTATTTGCTGTTGAAGCTGAACCTGAAGAAGTCGGGTCTTTAATTAAAGCAACTTTTCTAAAGTCGTTAGCAACTGTAACATCTCCAGTATTTGCTGATTCTGTTCCTTCTAGTGAAGTGTTTAACATTATAAAGAAACCACCTAACTCTTCTACTGCGTTTTTACCATGACCACCTTTTGGTTCAATAATACAATCTAATTCTGCACCAACAAGGTTTGTAGAACCTGCTGATACTATTTGAGCATTACTTATTGTTGCAAAAGTATATCCTGTTCCAGGTGTAGTTACTGTTACTGAAGTTACAGCACCTGAAGTTACAACTACTGTAGCAACACCACTTGAACCATCGCCTCTTAAAGGAATATTTGTAAATGTTCCGTCTGTACCACCTGAGCCGGCAGTTTTAATTTTAATAACATTAATAGCACCATCAACAGCCGCTGATGATACAGTTGAATTTGTTGCAACTGCCATAAAATCTGTAGATAAAAAATCAGCTTGTTGAGAAGCAGATAAAGTGTACATGTATTTCCATTTATAACCATCTGCAAGTGTTAATATAGATGTAGATGTGCCAGTTGGTTCTACAGTTGATTGAGCATTACCATTGTTGTCTAAACATTTGTAAACATTTCTAGCCGCTGTTAATACATAAAAAGTTGCGTCAAATAAAGTTGTTGCGCCACTATTTGCATTATTTGAATTTGTTGTACCTGTTAAATAATCACCATAATCATGTCTGTAATAATCGTAAACTGTACCAGTTGTCCAGTTTCTTCTAGGAATAACTATTGAAACATTACTTGATGAGATTTTTTTAGCAGCCAGCATATCGTCAAAAGTAAAGTTTTGTGTATTTTCTGTATCTGTAGGTGTAATAGGACTTGAATCTGTTCCTTCGTTTTCTGTTCTAGAATCGCCTCTAGTGTGTGTTGTAAATGCTTGTGGTCTTCCAATACTTAAATAATATGTATTAGGAGCAGCCTCACTAAAAGACTCTCTAAATTGTTCACTATTGTGAACTCTGAATTTGTTTGTTATAATTGCTGGCATATCTTTTTAACTTCCTTAATCAATATTTATACAAGTTTTCATTATGGTTTTGTCGGCCATGTAACATTGTTAACTTTTTCTACGGTATCAAGACCATTTGTAATATCCCTCAAATTTTGTCTATAAGTGACCATATCTGCACTCATGGTTACATCCGAATTACCATAAAAATCTGTTTCTTGTAAAAGCACTTCTCTTTTTGCTCTTATATTTTCTAACGCCTTTTCAAGGTCGCTTTGAGCTGATGATTCTTCACTATCTCTTGCTGTTTCCTCATCTGCTGTAAATTGAATTCTTACACCGTCAACTAATTTATATCTAGGCATTAATTTTTTGCTCCGTATAGTGTGTATGTATATTGGTCTATATTACCAGTATCCATATAAAGTTTTACTGCGTCAACATCATTGGCATCCGAGTGAGTTACACCCATACTTTGTAAACCTCTAAAAGCATTTCCAGTATCTTGTCTATGACCTACAAATTCGTAAAAGTTACCTCTATTTGTTGTATAACCTGACCTGTTAGGTATAATAGTTAATATACCTGCCATACCTTCATTTTGAAAATTATTACCAATAGTTGATTTAGTTATACCTGCGTAATCTGTTGCTTTACTATTATGTTCAGTATAAGAACCACTTGAACCTGCAACACCATCAACAATCCATGAATAATTAGATGTGTTAGCTAAATAAGAACTACCACCATCAACACTAAATCTTAATCTGAACTTTGCACCGTCTGTCGCTGGACATAATGAAGCAATAACAAGTTTAAATATTTGATAATCTGTACTTAAAGTTAAATTAATTTCTGATACATCAGCCTGACTATTTGCAGCTGATAATTTTACCCAATCACCTTGACCTAAGCCAGTTGTTAAATTATTTGCAATTGTTCTTGTTTTAACTCCCATAATCCTATCCTATGTACCTAAACACAATCTCTGCTCCATCAGCAGGCGCCGTGTCAAAAGTTAATGTTACTCCTGAAACAGTATAATCATCTGTTGGTACCATACAAATACCGTTTACAAAAACTAATATGTCGTCTACCGTTCTATTTGCTAAAACTGTAAAAGATTTACCAGAGTTTGCACCAGCAGAGTTACCTACATTAGATTTGTCTGTTGTTATATTTAATCTTGCTTGTTTACCACCTATAATATCTATAGAATGACCCATGTAAGAATGAGCAGTACATTCATAAAATAAAGGTGTTGGTGTATTTTCATCTATCGTAATTGTTGTATTAGCACCTGCATTACCAGCTGTACCAGTTACTACGACACCAGTTGACATCTCTCTGTTTTTATCTCTATCATAATAAAATTTTAATGGGTGTGTAGCATTTGTACCAGCAGCTTGGTCAAACTTATAAACACCTTTTGATAAAGTTAAATGTGGAGATTGGTCGCCATCAATAACATAACCATTATTTGAACCTGAACCAAACTCATAATGTTCACTTGTTTTAGTTGCAACCGTAATTGTTAATGTTTTTGTTACTGTAGAATCTGGTGAACGGTGAGAAATATAACCTGCGTCTTGAAGATTAGCACCTGCTAAATCTAAAGTAGTACCAGCAACATATCCACTAGGTGCTCCTGGTTCAAAACGACCATTTGATGAATTCCAAATTAATGCGTTACCGTTTGCAATACCTGAAATGTTAACATTTGGATGTCTTTCAACACCATCATTCTCTGTTAAAATATTAATCCAACCAGCTGCGTCTGCCACATAAGGTTTGTCACCAGTTGTATCGTAAGCAAACATACCTTCATAAGTTGTTTCACTAGGAAAGTTTCCTGTTCCTGCAAAATTAAATCTTGCTTTTGAACCTGAAGCTGTTAAGTCAAGTGTACCTGCACCTGATAAACTAACTCCTGAAAATGAACTTACAGTAGAACCTAAAGCGGCCGCTGTAGAACCAAAAGTTATTGAAGAGTTTGCTAAATTAGCATTTGATATACCAGCTGAACCTGATAAATTTGTATTTGATAAGTTTGCTACGGCAATTGTTACTGTATCACCTGAAACTGTTGATGTTGCACCACCTGAACCTACAATTTTTAAAGTTTCGCCTAAACCAATTGTAGCTGTTGATGAAGTTGTATCTGCAATCGTAATAGGACTAAATGTGTTTGTTGCTGAAGTTAAATCTTTATTTGTTAAAGCAACTGAATTTGTTAATGTTGCAAAGTTGTCATCTGTTAGTGCTGTATTAAATTCTGCTGTTGTTCCTGTAAGAGTATTCGTACCTAACGCCATTGACTTATTGGTCATGGTAACTGTACCAGAACCGGTCATAATCGTATTGTCGGTAGCTAATGTAATTGTATCACCTGATACTGTAGCGTCAATACCAGAACCACCTATAAACTTTAATGTTTCACCTAATGCAATCGTTGATGTTGTTGATGTTGTATCTGCAATAGAAAAACTATTGATTAGATTACTTCCGTCACCTAACGAACTGTAGATTTCAGTAAAGTTAGAGTTGATTTTAGTACCACCACCACGCAGGTTATCACCTGTTCCGTCATTTGGGTTAGTACCTAGATTTATTGATAGTTTTGCCATATTTTTTGTTCTCTTACACTATTTATAAACTTTTTTAAGCGGTTGTGTCATCAAAAGTTTTCGTTGCGTTATCAAATTTAACCAATGTATTACTGAATAAGTCAGCATTAAAGGCAAGGTCTGTAGGAAACGCAAAATTCATCTTTAAATTGTTACCTACTTGATTATTTGGATCCGTCAAGAAAAATATAGGACTTGTTCCGTCTAAAGTTGTTCTTGTACCTTGTACTTTAATTTCATTTAACCTTTGAAATGTTATACCTGCACCTGGATTAGATGTACCAAATAATGTATTTGCAAATTTATTTAAATTTTTCATTCTTGGTCCTGCGTATGCGTGACCAGTAGCAATTGTTACAGGATTACCACTTCTATCGCTAATTGTTCTTCTTTTTCTTAATTGCAATGTAAAATCAATACCATCTCTTGTAAATGTAACATCTCTTGTATTTGCTGGAAAATGTTCTACAGTAGAAGTATTTGAATCTATTGTACCAGCTTCATGTGGTTTTGTTCTTAAAGATGTTCCGTCATCAACTGTTCCTAATCTTCTACCGAATATTGTAGAGAATAGTGTATTTGCAATACCGAATAGTCCAAGCTCTACTGCACCTGAAACTTCACCAATAATTGGCGACCTCATTTTCATACTTAATCTTGATGATATATTAACTTGTCCTGTAAAATAAAAACCAGTAGTATGCATTGTCTTTTTAAACGAATCTCTCCATAAGTTAATAGATTGACCTACTTTTAATACATAAGAAAAATCTTGATAATATAAACTATCTTGAACTTTCATAGTTGACTCTGATAATTTACCTCTTTCAGTAATATATTCACCATCTGTATCTGTTACTGAAGCAACTACAACGGAAACATTAGCGACATCTGTTTTAGCAACTTTAGCTGTAGTACCATTTGGAAAAGTTAATGTTTCATCTACAACAAAATTACCACCAGTATTATCTTTAAATTTTATTAAATTTCTATCTGTATCATAAGAAACAATATTACTTGACTTACTTCCACTTGTAACATTTCCTATTAAAGGAACTGCACCTGAAATATCTTTTAAAATTATATTTTGAAAAAATGTTAATGTAGGAGATGGAGCTGTTTGATATTTTTTACCGTGTTCAACTGTTTTAACTTGAATAATTTTTCCTATATCATCACCGTATGCCCTTAAAATAGCATTACTTCCAGTTGATGTGTTTATTGTAACAGTTGGTAAAGAATTATAACCTAAACCTTGATTTATTAAAAATAATTTTGTTATCTCTCCGTTACCTGTACCCGATTCTTGTACAAGTGTTCTTCCTTCGTATTGGTCACCTAAAGTTGTTGCGTCTTCTAAAACAAAAGTATCCTCTGTTCCTGTAGCAGCTGCTGTACTATTATTTTGGTCTACAAAACCACCATTTACAATTGAAATAAAACCTTCAGCACCTTGACCGGATGTTCCTGAATTATTAAAAACTAATGTATCTCCTATAGTATAATTTGTTCCGGCATTTGATATAACAATGTCTGTTACACCACCTGTGCCTGTTTCACCTATTTGAAATAAAGCTCCTTCACCACCTGCTGTAACTTTAATTAAATCATTTATTGCATATAAAGAACCATCATTATTAATTGTTTTTGTTCCTGGAATACCTGTAATATCTGCCTTTACAAAATAGTCATCTGTATCTGAAGCAGTACCTTGTATTTCTTCACCTACAATAAAGGTGCCTTGAATTGTATCAGCATTTAAAATTAATTCTGTAACTTCATCTGTACCAATTTGAAATTTTTGTAGGTTTTCAATTAATGCTGTTGCACCAGAATTTTTACCTGTTACTGTTCTACCAATTAATGTTCCTGGTTCTCCTATTCTAGCAATAATTCTTAAAATCTTTTTACTATCAAATTGACCATCGGAGGTCTTTAACATTTGTTCTCTAGGATATAAAGTTTCTGAAGTTTCGTTAAAGAGTAATCTAAAAAATAATTCGTGGCCTTTTTGAGTACCTTTTGCTTTGTATAAAGATTTTACATTTTTAATTAATGCTCTTTTATCTACATCAACATTTAAACTTTCTGGTAATGTAGCTAAAAACTCATCTCTCATATTTGTTAAGAAATAAGAAATTACTTTATCAGGATCCCTAAAGTTTACAAGGTCTGAAATGTTATTTACAGGATTAGGTTTATATCCGTCAAGTGTTGCCGTTGCGTTTGAAGATTGTCCAACTAATACCTCACCACTTATAAATTTATCTTGAGCGGATATGATAAGTCTATTATTAGTTAAGTCTTCAACAAGTATTACTGCCGTTGCGTTTGAAGATTGACCTTTTACAGTTTCACCTCTTGTAAATTTACCAAATTCAGATTCTTCATATAATATTTTATCACCACCGTCTAGTGTTGTTCTAGCAGTATCAATTCTTGTAGCGTCTAATACTAAATTATTTTCTTGACCTGTTTCTGTTTCTAATAAAATACCAACTGTACTTAATACAGAGGTAACTTTTACTTCAGCAGATTCTAATAGTTGATAATATGTTTTAAGAAATTCGGCAAATTTAGGGTGGTCAGATACCACAAATTCTGGTAACTGATTGTTAAGTATCGTGGATAATTTTGCATTAAACTTTGCCATTAATCATTAGTAACTTGAACTTGTTGTATAACCGATACCTGCTTCTGAAGAACCACCAACAAATGAATCTGCTGAAACATTGACTGAAGAATTAGCAATATCTATTTCAACAATTTGGTCTCTTACTGGTGTTACATCATTAGAAGCTGGTGTTACAGTTAATTCTATTACAGTTGAAGCTGCCCCTCTAATATTTGAGATTGAAGATATATTAAGTGAATTTAATGTTATTGAACCATTTAAATAATTAATTGTTCCTTGTGTTGAGTTTGCGTAAGTTTTAACACCAGAAACTAGATAGTATCTTCTAACATTTCCTTGTCCGTCATCATCTAAAAAATATTCATTAGTTGTATCACCGTCTACCTTAAATCCTGTAGAAGTTAAAATACCTCCTGCTGAAGCATTATGACCTGAATGTGGATTATACAATGCATTTCTAAAATAAATGTTATATGCATTTGAAGCATTTAAAGTTGGTGTAAAATTTTTTCTAATTTTAATAGTTGTAATATTTGACAAGATACTTGTATCAGTATCGTCAATTAATCCTGTTAATTTTGAATATCTGAATATTGAATCAAATTGTTGTAGAGTTGTAGAGTTATAATTTGTAATTGATGTTATAACATCTGATTTTAAAGTGTCTGCTGTTTTTGTTGTTGCCTTTGCGTCAAATTTTACATTTGAAGTTAACAATATAGAAGTTGTTTCCGGGTCAACAATTTGTGGCTGAACTGAAGCAACATTATAAGGTGCTAATTGAGTTATAATATCTGTTTTTGTAGTTTCTGTTAATGTAGAACCTGATTTAGGTTTAATTGCAATTTTAACAATACCATATCTTGGTGTTTCATCTTCTTCACCACCCCAAGCACTTACTGATTGAGCATTAGGGTAAACACTTTTTACAATCGTTTCATAGTCTGTAGCAGTAACAGCTCTGTCTTGAGCTGCATAATTTAAAGGTGCATTATATTTAATTGATTGATTTGTTTCTGCATTTGTACCACCTGAAGAAGCAGAGTTTACAGTTACAGAAACATCTGAAAATCCACCGATTGTTCCTTGTAATGTAAAAGCATTTGCGCCGTTTGAAACTGTTTTATTTGTAACAATATATTCTAAAATTATAATACTACCATCTGCTGGTTTAGCACCAGTAACACCATCACCAAAATAAACTTCATATCTATTGTTTTGACTTTCTTGTAAAAAATAAACTTTACTATTTGAATCTAATCCATTATAACCATTTGCAATATCATAAGCAACTGTAGTTGTATCTGTAGAACTATTTTGTACCGAAACTTGTAATGTTGAAGTATCTGCGTCAGAGCTAGGAATTAAAAACTTTTGGTCAACATCTGTACTATCAACCGTATATTTAAAAGTTACTAATGTTCCTTCGTATAGATTTAAATTTTGAATTTTGTAAACACCATCAACAGGTGTAATTGTATTAATTTGGTTTGTAATATACTCATAAGATATTCCATCAACAACACTCGTAAATACCGTACCTTTGTTCATAGTTATAACTGTACC
>Ga0163179_10000063_pt1 | contig 80696 bp, 134 predicted proteins | sample AtlANTMetagenome_FD_109643 | JGI IMG/M metagenome (GOLD analysis project Ga0163179, IMG submission 109643) | Marine eukaryotic phytoplankton communities from the Atlantic Ocean - Atlantic ANT 2 Metagenome | ecosystem: Environmental > Aquatic > Marine > Oceanic | place: North Atlantic Ocean...
AAAAGATGACGGCGAGACTCTTGAGAAACTTTGGAACGGAAGTTATAACTATAATATCGAAGAATAGGCGTTATTATGATTTATGTTTTATATGGACAACCTGCTTCAGGTAAAACCACGTTAGGACAAATGCTCGCGGAACATCTTCGAACACCATTCGTTATTGATGGCGATGAGTTTAGGGAGATGTTCACTAACGAAAACTACGGGAGAATCGGGCGTGAAGAGAACATTAAAAACGCTAACGCTGTCGCTACTTATCTGAATAAAAAAGGCGAAAGAGACGAGTGGTCGGCTATTTATTACAAAGGGCAAGACGGCAACTCCATTCAAGGTAGACCAGTCGAGAAAAGTACTGATGTTGTAATGTGTCTTGTTAATCCCTATAAGCATTTAAGAGAAGAGCTTGCTAATAATAATCAAGATAAAGTGATTGAAGTTTTTTTGCAGTGTCGCAGAGACTTAAGGAAAGAATATCACGTAGAAGATTTTGAAATAGGCGAACCACAGCACACTCTCCGCACTGATAAATCTCCTGAGGATTCTTGGAAAAATTTAAAAGAGCTTTTAAAAATCCCAGAATATAGATAAGGTCATCATGATGAGGTTGTTTATCTTTAAATTACTTTTTAAGCTGACTTGGTGGGTAGCACCTAATCGGCGTCGTGTTAATAAGATTTTTGAGATTTACGAAGAGTATATTAAAGCAGAAGAAGATTATATAAAGTGCCAAGAAAGACAGGCTCAGATGGACTCTTGCGTTCAACCTCGGACAGAAACCTACGAACACCTTACTTGTAAAAAACAAAGAGCCACGTTTACGAAAAACATGCCTCCTCGTATATCTGATAAAGATCAGCCTAGAAATCATTACTCAGACTACGAAGAAGCTAAAAAATATCACGAAGCATCATGAACTACAAAGAACTAACTGAATCAATAACTCAACAAACCTTTGTCCACCCAGATGATTCCTCGATTATATTGCTAGGAGGCGAAGGTGTGGGCATTGATTATTCAGACGCTTTCGTCGGCATTGTTGACGGACCTCATTCTTCTCAAAGGGCCTTGTATGATTACGAAAAATGCATTGAGATTTCTTGCCGAGAATTAAGCGACGATGATGGCCCAGCCAGCTACCTAGAAGGCTTAGAGTGGTTTGAGTATAATACTCTTAGGGCAATTTCTTATCAAAGCCCTGAAAATTCTCCCCTCTTCTTAAATAAAATCGATTCCGACGATGAAATTTAATTCGCCAGAAGGAATATCTTACGACTTTAACAATAGAGTTAGCTACGACGAAGAGTCTGACTCTATGTATATTTATGTAGCCCCCCCGCAAGGGCAAGTTGGAACCGTTTTGGTTTACAATGATGGCCGTAACATGGTAACAATAGACACAGACGAGGTTAATACTCAGGTAGGAATTGAAATAGTTGGCTTAACTAATTTAATGCGAAAATTTAATTTAAATAAATAAAAAAAAAATGAATCGACGAGACTTTATTAAATCGACAAGCGCAAGCGCAGCAGCAATTACCGCAGTACCCGCAGTTATTGCAAGTGAAGTAGAAGACTTTGCGCCAAAACCAGAACGTGTTTATTTCATAAACTGTTACATTCAAAACCAAAAATACTGGCCCCTAGAAGAGTACAAGGGCGGTAGTTTTAAAAATGGCAAATTATACTTTGGAAGCTTTCAAGAGGCCGTTGATTTTATTGATATGCATAGTCTTGTAACTCCATTTTATAGTGAGGTCTTATATGAAGTTTTTCACGAAATTTCTAAAGATGTGACTATTGCTCCAAAACATATATTTACATACTGGGCCAAAATAAAAGAGGGCGAGTCCCCCGAAACGATTAGATGGATTCGCCCAGACTATATCGATCACGCAGAAGATGGAGCATTGATAGAACGCGCTTAAATAATATCTTGTACATATTCCAGAAACATGTTTGAATCTAAAGCATGTCTCAGCAGAAGATTGACCACAGACTTTTAAATCATTTTCTTAAACTGAAAATTTTTGACGGCTTAGGGCGTAAGCAAAAAAGTCTTGAGGATGTTGAGGATTTATTAAACAATTTCAAAGAGGAACATCTCCTACTCAAAACTCAACAACACCTGAGAAAGGTTTGTGCTGAAAAAGGTGCAGACGAATACCAGAAATCCTTAGAAGGTGCTTTAGTTCAATTAAGAGGGGCAGCAGCCGAAATTATTTGTAACGCTGATACAATATTAAGAGGCGACACGAATATAAAGCGCGGTGAACGTATATCTCGCCAGAAAAGAGAAGAGTACAATATGGCCCTCAAAAAGCCTGAGGCGGGGGTTGATTATGAATGCGTAGACGCTCACCAACACGTAGATAAAGCTATACAAACTAAGTGGTACTCTAACGCATCCTCTAAAACCATTTTCACAAATGATATTTCTACCACTTTAATTGATGGCTTACATTGGCCTATTCTCGAAATATGGACTAACGCCTCAAAAGTGGACTCAGATGTTATTAAAGATAACGTAGTAGTATCTTGCCGTAATTCTTTAAGCAACCGTCTTACTCCACAGTACTTATCTAATATTAAGAACCTAATTAAAGGTTCCGCAGTTAAACCACAAAAACCTTTAACTCCTCTTTGGTATCAGAGGATTGCGGTAAAAGCTTGCTTAAAAGCTTTCAAAAAATCTGACAGAGGCCAACTCAATGTGCCTTGTGGATGGGGCAAAACCCTAGCGGGACTCTGGATTGGAGAAGGTTTGGGGTCTAAAAAGACCTTAGCTTTGTGTCCTAGTAAAGACTTGTGTCGTCAAATCTTTTCAGCTTGGACGCAAAACGGAAGCAAAAAAAACATAAAACGACTCGTAGTATGCAGCGACGAGACCGTTTCTGATGACGCTATAGCTGCTTACGAAGACGAATTAGATTTTGCAGTAGTTAAAGATTCGGGCAAGTTAAAAGAACTAACTCAAGACTGCGTTGAATACGAAATCATTTGCACCTACCAATCAATCTCTAAGTTAATTGAGGCTGAATTAGACTTTGACTACGGCTTCTTCGACGAGGCTCATCGAACAACTCAACCAGACGACCACCTATTTGCGCTTGGTTTGTTTGATAGAAATATAAAAATTGAAAAACGCTTGTTCGCAACAGCTACCCGAAGGTTTATTCATAGCAGAAACTCTCGCTGCAACACTATGGAAGATGAATCCGTTTACGGCCCCGTCTTTTATCAAATGTCTTTCTCGGAAGCGGTCAGAACAGGACGCTCCCGCAAAAATGACAACGTTAAAATAATTTCTCCCGTTAAAATCGTAACGAATAAAATTACTAACGAAGAGTTAGATAGAGAATTAATCAAGCATGGTGTAACCAGAGTCGGCTGGGACTTAGCTCAGACAAGAATGGTTGCTTGTATTATAGGCTTCCTGAAGGCTGTTGATACTTTGAATCTTAAGAAAAGTTTTATTTACACGAATCGAGTAAATTCAGCAGAGAGGCTTGCCAATGACCCTGCGAACGGAATCTCCCAATTTACCGACAAAATAAAAAGCTTTCATGTAAATGGAGGCATGAGAAGCTCTGAAAGACAAAGGGAATTTACTTCTTTTTTAGAACAAGAATATTCGGTGGTAACTAACGCAAGGTGTCTCAACGAGGGAGTTGATTGTCCGCTGGTTGATTGCGTTGCGTTTTTTAATCCCCGCAAAAGCGTGATTGATATTGTCCAATCTGTTGGTAGGGCAATGAGGGTTGACAAAGATAATCCAGATAAAGTTGGATATATATATGTGCCTATCTTTGAGGATGTAGGAGAAAACATTAACGAAGCTTTATATGATTCCCCTTACGAAGTTTTAGTTGATGTTGTCCGCGCAATGGCCTCGCACGATGATTCCTTGCAGGATTTACTAAATAAATGGCTCGAAGATATTGGGGGCGGTGGCGACGGAGATTTTCCTGAAATATTTGAAGTAATAGATGGAGACAATGTTGACCTTGACGAACTGCGGAACAGCATCACCAGTCAAGTCATGACTATTTTTAGAAATAGAAAATGGTCCCTGTGGCAACAGCGAATTGGCTTAGCTAAAAAAATCAAAGAAAAATATGGTAATCCTAATTTTCACAATTTTTTGAGTGGACCGGACCCACATCCTACGGATAGCAAGTTCGCTAATGACTCTATGATAACGAATGAATATATAACTTGGAGTCAAAACATAGTAAACAGACCCGAACAGCTTTCTGAATCAAAGCGCAATGAACTAATCGACTTAAACTTTGAATTTGAACCACTTCAACAACAGTGGAAAATTTTTACTAAATTAATATCAAACATCATAAAAGGTTACGTTCAACTCGGCAAACCAAGCCCAATCAATTGGGGTCTAGCCGAACTTGAGATTGATAAATGGTCAGAGGGCCACATCAAATCCAAAGAGAGTTTTGATTTTTTCAAACGCACATTTAACTATAATATGCTTGAAGTTGTAAAAAGATACAATGCAACTATTGACGATGACTCAAGGCTTAAAATAACCAAAAACGCGAAAACTCCTCCGACACATTTAAACCAGTGGCAGATGGACTACTTGAAAGATATTAACTGGACTCCGATTACTGCATCCGAAGCTGCGGAGGATAGATTAGTATCCCTTGTTGAAAAAGTTTTGCGCGAAGGTAAAAACAAAAAACAAAGAGGAGGAAATAGATGGAACCTTAAAAGCTCAAAATCACTTCTTTATATTAGGGCCGAAGAAAAAACAGGTAAAATTATTTTCCCAGCGGATTTTAAATATGACGGTGTGAACTTGGGGACTCTTTTACGCAACAGAAGAAAACCTACCAAAAGCAACAGAACAACTAATCTTCAAGCGGAAAAATTAAGGCTGAGAACAGTCAAGCTCCTTGAAGACCTTGGGCTTTGGATGGGCGAAGAAGACCAAGACTTTTGGGTCTGGATGCAGTGTCTCGAAAACTGGAAGCAAGTGAACGCTGGACTTACCGACGATGAAGAAGATAAAAAATCCTCAGAATCTTTCTCCATCCTATGCCAAGCTAACTTGTCTCAGCTACCTAAAGAGAAGAAAAAACTCCTTAAAGAAGCTAACTGGAAAACCCACCGAGAAATTCGAGACGATGATAAACGTAAAAAATCAGATTTAAAAGCACTTGTTGAAATGGGGAAAGCTGTTGGACACACCCGACTTAACGGCGTTGAAAAAATAAAGTGGACGAAAACCAAGCCAAGAAAAAAAATCTCGAAGTTAATAGACGGGGTTACTAGAGAAATGTATCGCGCTGTAAAAAACCATCGTTCTAGAAAAACTAATGGGAAACTCACCGCTGACGAAATTGCTTGGACCGAAAACAACTTGCCGTACTGGCTCTGGGATGAAGGCATCAAACAAAAGGTATTTGAAGAAAAAGTATCCCTATGCAAACAATGGTTTGAAGAAAATCCAGAAGCGGAATTCATGCATAAAGATGTAAAGGTCGACAACCCATTTCCGTTTACGTTCTCTACTAACGCAGGACTTGAAGTTGCTCATTTAGGCCAATTTTTAAACTCCCATAGACAGAATCTTAAATACGGCAAGGAAAATGGTAAGCGTGATATTGAAGACTGGGAAGCAGAAATCCTCGACAGAGAACTTGGAGAAAAATGGAAAAGCACGAAAGCAGAAAAACCGCGTGTCTTGAAAATAAATTACTTACCACCAAATCCAACTTCAGGAAATAAAGAAAGGCATTGCATCCATCTTGGTATGGTTAAAGCCCCAAAAGGACACTGTAAGTCCAGACGCGCAATAGTCGCTAGATTTTCCTCTAAATCTGAAGCAGAAAAGGCTATGGCACTCATGCAGGAAGAGGTCAATAAAAACCCAAATTATAATCCAGAAAAATTAAGAGATGATTTTGCTCCATTGAAGACCTTTTGTAAAAAATGGGATAAGAAAAGCGTCGATTTTTTGAAGAAAAACTACAAATACAAATCTGATTCTGAAATGGCCAAACATTTGGGTCGCAGTATATCCTCCGTGAGTTCTCAAAGAAATAAACTTGGTCTTGGACTTGCTGTTGATGGTCGAGTTAATAACGGCGCACATAACCACAAGAAATGAGAAAAGAAATAATAGTAATAGACGGGTTCTACAAAGACCCAAATCAAATAAGAAGGCAAGCCTTAGAGATGACTTACAGCGTAAGCGGTAATTATCCCGGCATTAGAACCAAAGCACTGCCCGGTGGTGACGTTAGAGAGTTCTTGGAGGGCGTCATGGGCATAAAAATAGATAAAACGAAGTGGAATGCGGGTGAATACACTGGCACATATCAGTATGTTGTAGAGGGAGCAAATACATGGATACATTCAGACCGTCATAATGATTGGTCGTGCATTGTTTATTTGTCTCCAGACCCTATTGATGACTCTGGAACGTCCTTTTACAAACACAAAGAAACTGGCTCTATATCATATCACGATACCGAATTGGGCAAGGAGATAGAAAAAGATGGAAACAATACTGATGCATGGGTTAAAACTGACGTAGTGGCTAACAGATTTAACAGAGCGGTATTATTCAGAGGAGATTTATGGCACAAGGCTGATAATTATTTCGGTAATGATTTAAAAAGCGGGAGATTGTTTCAAACATTCTTTTTCAGCGAGGAAAATCCTAATAAAACGAAATGAGATATCCATTTATTTTAATGGTTTATATGGCCCATTTTGGTAAAATAGAATTTAAGTACGAAAAGAAAAAATGATTAAAGAATATTGTGATAAATGTGACTGTGAAGTCACCACTCAAAACTGCTCTATCACCATGCATTGCATTGCATGGGACGAGCCTTACTTTGGGTTACTGTCTCACCGAAGGTGCATTAGATGCTCACCTTCAAGAGCGCAACACATTGTTCACCCTGACTTTGAGCCAGTAGTGGACGATAGGCCACAATTCGACAAGCGACTCTTTAGCAGCGAAGAAAAGCTGAAGGAGTGGGAGAAGCGTTGGACTGCTGCTTGGCTGATATGCCAGCAACCCGAAATAGCTGACGCCGTTATGGAGAAGCTAGCCAACAGAGCTTGGAGTAAAAAGCATTTCGGAGACGACGGATGAAAATATTCTTCACTCATTTTTACGGAAGAATGTCTGACGTTTTAGGCATTATAAATTGCGGAGCTTACGCCGAAGCTGTAACCAAGGAAGAGGAACAATACGCTCTTGAGAACGGGTGGATGAAAGTAGAAAGTCTCAAGTACGGGGAGATTTGGGCGCAAGGTCGACAGGTAAGATTAAAAGTTTCGGATTTAAAATATAATAAAAAAATAAGGAAGATGACTGACCCCTGCAAAGGGATAACTTCTCTTCATAAAGATTTAAATGACTGTGATGTAAACGAGCTTAAAGGCGTATACGAAAAGTATATAAAGTTCAAAAGCGATCAGTACAAAAAATCTGGAGAACTATTCTCAGACTTCTATACAACAGAAGATTTCTTCAAGGAGCTTTTTATAGACCCAGAGAACAAAAAGATAATTGAGCATAGAGAAGATGGGGAGCTTCACGGCTTTGTAATTTGTAGGACTTATGACAACGCAAACTGCATGACTTCAATACAATTCTGCTGGGACTACCATAAACCGAACATATTCTTGGGTAAGTATAGCTGCGTAAAAGAGCTAGAGTCAGCCAAAGAGATGGGTTTAGAGTATTTGTATCTGGGATTCGGATATGAAAATATGTGCATATATAAGTCCATGTATCAAGGCTTTGAGTGGTGGACTGGCAGTGAATGGTCTAAAGACAAGCTAGCTTACAAAACTCTTTGCGAAAGCGATACAAAAACAAAAACGATTTACGAGCTTGGCCAGTTAGAAGAGGAGTATACTGGTAAATTCTTTTTTTCTCCCAGTGAAATATTAAAGAGAGATGATAGATGATTATATAAAGTATATTACTTTAAAAAGAAAAGAGCTTGGGGGCCATGCAATATGTCCGTTTGCTAAAAAATTTCTGGATAAAACTGAGATCATTAAGTCAGACGACTTGGAGTCTGATGCTCTAAATTGCATAGAATCAAAAGAAAGGCCGATGCTTTGGCTAATCTATGGATGCCCCAAAAAATTCACCAAAGAATGGCTGTCCTCTTTCTGCGATAAACATAAAGATAAAGCTAAATCAAAGGATTTGTGGCTAATCTGGGATCACCCCGACCAAATAAATAAAATTGGAGATATTGAAACAAACAATAAAGAATATGGTGTAATACTAATACAGCCCTTAAAGGAGCTAAACAAATACTCAGATAAACTCAAAAAGAGTAATTATTATGACTATTGGGATGAGGACTATTATAACGCTATAGTAAAAAGCAGGAGCGAGTAATAAGGCATTATATGAAAGAAGAATTTGAACTAGATTTCACCAATCAAATAAAAGCAAGGAAGCTTGACGAATTGAAATATACAGGCACTCCAGAAGTTTTTCTAAAAACTTCAAGGAGCGATTTCGAGTATATGGATATCGACATAAAGCCTCTCTTAGACATGCCTCCGCCAGCTAATTCAAGTGAGGATACCAAAAGAGAGTTATTGGAAGTAAAAGCGTTCATGGAACAGCAGCACTCTGAAGAATTTTCGGCAAACCTTAAGAAAATGGACAAAGACCCAGCTAAATTTATAATTGATTCCTACAAAGAGCTAAGCGGGAAAACTGTCCCTAAAAAAGCGTTAGATTTCATAACTGGCGGTGATGTCGAAGTTTTAGCAATGAAGCTAAAGATGCATTACGGTAGACCAAGACCTTACCAAATAGCGGACTATTATGGAGTTGAACTAGATTACAACAAGACTATTCAACACGGAAAAGCAAACGCTCCGTCTTACCCAAGTGGCCACACTCTAGCAGCTTACTTTGCAGCAAGGGTTATCGGCTACATAGACTCAAAATATCAAGACGACCTAATTGAAAAAGCGAAGATGGTTGCAGATTCTAGAATAGCAGAAGGAGTTCATTTTAAAAGCGATAACAACTTTTCATTTGCATTAGTGGACAATACGATGATGAAAGCATTTGTGGATGCTTATGAAAAAGTCTGAAATAATTAATTTCTTATCTTGTACTTATTGCAGGATAAAAAAATCCGATATACATGGAATCGGAGTCTGTGCGATTATAGATATCAGCAAAGACACAAACCTTTTTCCAGACTGCTCATGTGATTTAAAAAACATGAAGGCGATCAGCAAAGAAGAAGTTCATCACCTAAATGCACCCACGATTAAAATGATGAGCGATTTTTTCATAGAGACGAAGACTCATTACTTCACTACCACTTCTTTAAATAAAATTAATATATCCTACTTCTTAAATCATTCAGATAACCCCAATTGCGAATGGAGAGAAGACGATGACTCTTTTAGACCTTTAACAGACATAAAAGAAGGAGAAGAGTTAACTTTAAATTATCATAACTACCTCAAAAGCGAGCTTATAAAAAATGTATAAAGACTTAGCCCCAGATATAACTAGACAAAGAATTGTTATAGAAGGAACACTTCATAACCCTTTCCTGCCCGAACAGATGGATAGATATTGCCGTGAGATGACCAGCGTTTTGAATATGACGGTGGTTACTGCTCCGTTTTGCAACTACGACCCTGCGTATGGCTGGTGTTCGTATGTGCATTGGAAAGAGAGCGGGATGCATGTTTATGCATGGGACGATAGAAGTCCTTGCTTCTTTTCTGTGGATGTCTACACTTGCAGAGCGTTCGAACCAGAAACTGCCGTTAAATACACCCAAGAGTTTTTTGGCGATAACTTAATAGAATTAGCATGGAAAGAGTAAGTAAGCGAAAAGCATGTTTCCTTCAGATGATTGAAAGGAAAAAGTGGAAAAGTTGGGAGATAAAAATTATTAAAAATAATTATAAAAAATTGACCGACATAGAAATAAATGAAAAGTATCTACCGCACAGAACCGAAAGTGCGATACGAACAAGAAGGCACTTATTAAAGTTAAGAAAAGATATGCAGAAACATCAACTCTGGAATAAAGAGGAAATAAAAACCCTGAAAGAAAACTATCTAGATTACGACCAAAGAGAGTTGCGAGATAAGTTTTTCCCAGATAAAACTGTTGAACAAGTTAGGTCTGCCAAGATGAGTAGAGGGCTAAAAAAGCCTAGAGTTTGGACTGAAGAGGAAGTAGACTTATTGGTGCTACATGGTGCTAATCACACCCATACAGAAATGCATAAGAAGTTTTTACCCAACAAAACTCCTGAAAAGATTAGCTCTATGAGAAGGTATTATAACATTAGGAGAACCCCAAATGTCGCGAAAAAAACTCATAAAGACCCTTCGTTCAATTGAGGAGCTTGAGCATTATCTTTCTGAATCTCAGGTGTATGGCCTTAATATGGTTTCCATAACCACAACTACAGAACTTTTATCAAAGATAAAAAATAATTTACTAGACGAAGGCTCCAATCTCGTGGACGTAGATGAAGAGCAGAATAAAGACGTTGAACCCTAAACTGCATGGCTGCTGCTTCCTTAGAAGAGAAACAAGAGCGACGACTCTTACGCCTAGCCCGAAGGGGAAACTGCGAGGCTTATGAGGAGTTAATAGGTCATTACGGCCCTGCGCTAAAAGGATGGATAAGAAAGTATTGCAGGGGCAACGATGACTTAGCGGAAGAAATATACTCTATCACCATAATAAAGTGTTGGAGTAAGATAAAAAAGTTCAAAGGCAATTCTAAGTTTTCTACTTGGGCAAACGCCATAGCAAGAAATGCATTCCTAGATGAATTTCGCAAAAAGAAAAAATGCAAACTCATAGATATTGAAAACGTAGCTTTTCTGGCGTCTTCTTCTCAAGAATCAGAAGACCTCAAGAAATCTCCAGCGAAGCCAATTCCTGAATATGATTCAGTAGATGATGATCTACCTTCTGCCCGCATAGAGAATCAAGAAAAGAGGGATCAAGCTAAAAAAATATCCACCAAGGTCTTAAATAAACTCTCAAAAGATCACAGAGAAATATTAGAACTTCGAGATATGCATGGATTAGAGTACAGTGAAATTGCTTCTACACTTAAAATTCGTTTGGGTACTGTTATGTCTAGGCTTTACTATGCCAGAAGAAATGCGAAGAAGATTCTTCTTAGAATTGAAAAGCGTCAGCCAATATGCTAGCATTTCTCCGAAATGGAATTTCATACTTCTAAAAAACTTATGGCCGACGACGTAAAAGTCGCCTTGGTGGATGTAGATGAGACTGTTTGCTTTTACCCTAATGAAAGAAAATACGATCAAGCCGAGCCTAATCTAGAAAATATCGCCAAGATAAACAAGCTTTATAACGAAGGGTGGAGAATACTTTACTGGACAGCAAGGGGAGGTTCAGACAGGTCTAAAGCAGAAGGGAGATGTTATTATGATTTCACTTGGAATCAATTAGAATCTTGGGGATGCAAGTTTCATGATCTCTCTACTGGTTCCAAAGGAGATTACCAGAAACCACCTAACGATCTTATCATAGACGATAAGGCTAAAAGGATAGAGGAAATTTAACATGGGAAAACAGGAGCAATCTTACAGCGTCGACCTTTTGTACAGGGCTAAAATGACGATAGAGGTTGATGCTTCGGACTATTCAGAAGCTCACAAAAAAGCCTACAATATTTTCATGGACTCTTCTCCCGACGATATCTTTAGTCAATCTAGCGTAAAATATTCCTTAGTAGAAACTTCGATAAAGCCTGACGCAAATAATAAAGACGGCACAGACGTTCTTCATGATTGATAAGATTCTAGTTTTAGTTCCTAGCAGAAAAAGACCTTCAAGTATAGAAAAGTTAAGGAGGTCTTTCTTGCAAACCCACGCTAACAAAAGTGAAATATTAGTTATACTAGATAAAGACGACGAGCAAAATTACTATAGGCATCATGATTTAAATTACGAAGTCTACGAAGGCGAAGCTGGTTATTGCCAAGAAAAAATGAACGGTTATGCCTTTAAATATCGTAAACAATATAAGTATATTGGCTTTATAGGTGACGATAATGAGTTCATAACCAAGGATTGGGATTTAAAAGTTTTCTCGGCTTTGGATAATATTGGAGACAATGCGATTGCCTATATAAACGATCAACTTCAAAACTACTGCAACGCCAATAAAGATTGCTGTAGAAATGTGTTCTTAGATTCAAATATTATTAATAAAATAGGATATTTTGCACCCCCAAACTTAAGACATTTTTATCAAGATAATTTCTGGTTTGCTACTGGTACTAAATTAGGGACTTTGGTATATTTAGAAGAAGTTAAAGTTAATCATGCTCATTTTTTAGCCAACCTTTCTGATCGAGACGAGATATACCAGTCGGCTTATGATGGAAATAAGCTAAATGAAGACTGTAAAAATTATAACGAGTATTTAAATAAACAGTGGGCGGACGACATTAAAAAGCTTTTAAATAAATGATACAGATAAAGTCAGTTAATCCTTTTAGCAGAAAGAGCAAAATAAAATGCGGTTTCTGCGGGCTGACCTATTCTGCTAGAGATTATAGGATTTTATGGGAAGAAAGAAAGGTTTTGTACTTTAAAATTCAATTACCTTCCCAGAAAAGGTGGAGGATCGTCTGTCACGGGTGTTTATTACAAGTTCTCAAAAAGTACTACCCTAATTACGACAAGATAGAATTAATGATTATAGATGATCTTGATAATATAGAAAAAACCTGTGAGGTAGTGCTTGATCGAATAAAGTCGGAAGAAATATTAAGTTTAGATTTTTGGCCTTGATTTTTTTCAAAAAAAAGTATAAAAAGTCATGAATGCCCAGAAAAAAGAAGCAAGGTAAACCTGAAGATAGGATTATTTCCCCAGATGACGTTCTGACCACTTACTTTAATGAGGCAGGAGCTTTTCCCCTTTTAAGCAGAAAAGAAGAAACCGCTTTAGCTGAGAAGTATATAAAATATAGAACCAATAAATCTAATTGCGGTAGTAGAGTTAGAAATGAAGGAAAGAAGGCTAGAGAGAAGCTTATAAATAGCAACCTAAGGCTAGTAATAAGAATAGCTAAGGATTACAGAGATTTAGGGTTAGATTTTTCAGATTTAGTTTCAGAAGGCAACGCTGGCCTAGTAAGAGCGGTTGACAGATTCGAACTGAATCATGGAGCCAAACTTTCTACTTATGCTTCTTATTGGATTAGGAAAGCTATTACTAGGTCTCTATCTAATAGCTCTAGAACTATAAGGCTTCCCGTGCATGTTTCTCAGTTAAAGTGCCAGATAATGCGTTACATAGAGGACTATAAAATCCTCAATGAAGGGACTCGCCCTGAGAACTGTGATATAGCGAAAAAATTTAGCATAACTGAAGATAAAGTCCAAAAGACTCTAGCTTCTCACGTTTCTTATGTTTCAATAGACAAGCCAGTGGGTGAAGAATCTGAAGCCGAAACTATGGCTAACTTTTTGCCAGATGAAAGCATTTTAAACCCTTTAGATTCCGCGCTTTACGCTAACGACATAACTATGCTTGAAGATTTCCTAAACAAGCTAAATGATCGAGAAAGAAAAATTATAGAGCTAAGATTTGGGCTACGTAATTACGATAGAGAAACTCTTGAAATAGTAGGGGAAAAATTCAACCTTACTCGAGAGCGAATTAGACAAATAGAAAGCGCAGCGATGAGAAAGCTAAGAAACTGGGCGAGCAAACTTAAAAAAAGAGACGCCAGAGAGGAGCAGTAACAAGATGGTCACCGAAAATCAAATAATAAAACATCGCCTTAACAAAGCTTATTGCGGAGAAGCTCAAAAGGCTTCAGATATGTTTACTAAAGAAAATCTTCCAAGCAATATAAGAGGCAAAGGAGAAAGAAAACACACGGCAAATGACGATTCATTGATGGGACAGTGCGCTATGCTTGCTTGTTGCCGTCATTTATTTGGTATGCAAGGTAGGGAAAAGTTTTGGCAAGCTGCTCACCAAGCAGAAATGATACCTCTTCAGAGAAAAGTTTATGGAAATGACTATATTAGTGACGGAGGGATGGATATACCTTTTTTAATGACGGACGTTAAGTCTTCTCAAAGAAACAAAAAAGAACTATCAGACCATTACGCTATAGTTAACCGTAGAGAGTATCACGAAGGTGTAACTTATATATTCTGCATCGTGGAAGACCCAGACGAAAACGGCGGAAGAATCGTTAATATATGTGGATGGAGCACCTCTGAGGAAGTAAAAGCCTTGGGGCCATTTGACCCACCTCACGAAGCACTTAGCTCTTTTAAAGGTGAGTATGCAACGCAAATTAAGAATATTAACCCGATGACGCCTATGAATTGGACTAAAGTCTAATGTTTAAACGTCCACCACTTAGTTGGATTTATATAGCAGTCTTGACTATATTTTATCTCCTAAGTAGTCTATGCATACTGATTTACCATTCTCTAAAGGGATTATTTAAGAAATGAAATACGCAGGAAAAGATAAAGTTTTTAAATACAAAAAAGGTTCACCCACATCTGGCTTAAAATTAAACCAAGGAAAGGGTGACGAAGTAAGACCTCACGACCCCAAGAAGTATCGTGATAATTACGACCAAATAGATTGGTCTAGCAAAAAGAAAAAAGATGACAAAAAAACAAAAGGCTAAACAGTACCTAGACAATAGCCTTAGCAATAACTTGCAAGGTACTCTTGATAGAACAGCTAACTACTATCAATCGAAGGGCTACGAGAAACAAGCTAAGGCAATCAGAAACTTTAAGAAGGAAGTTAGATTGCTGGTTGGAAGTCTGTAAGAAAATTTAATAATTTCTTTTTGCCAAAAGAAATTTTTGTAAATTATTAAAATGAAAAGCTGCAACATAGAAAATTTAAATGCTTTAGCTGAGAAAAACTCAGAAAAATATAAAAACAGGAAACCTTTTCCGTATATCTCGTTTGAGAATTTCCTAAACTTTGGCGCAGCCCAAAACATGATGGATGCATTTCCATCAATTGATGAAAATTTCTACAAATACGACAATCCTCTTGAGAGGAAATACGCTTTCGACAAAGTGTCAGAATTACCTGCTCCCATCAGAGATACTCTGATCGAGTTAAACTCCCCTCCATTTCTAAACTTCCTTGAGAAACTTACGGGTATCAATGGATTGATTCCCGACCCGTATTACAGAGGTGGCGGTATACACCAAAGCAAAAGAGGCGGTAAACTCGATATGCATGTAGACTTCAATGTTCATCCCAAGCTAGAACTCCATCGCAGATTAAATATTTTGATTTATTTAAATAAAGATTGGAAAGAGGAATACGCAGGTGACTTCCAGATATGGAAAGGTCATAAAAATGAAAAAGGTAAACACGTTCTAGAAGAGCTAGAAGCGCGTATCTATCCAAACTTTAACACATTCGCTTGCTTCTCTACATCAGAGAAATCTTATCATGGATTTCCAGACGAAATAAAATGCCCTGAAGGCATGACTAGGAAGTCTATAGCGTTGTATTACTACACCGCGCAACCAGCTTTTGAATCCCTTGATGAAGAGCAACACTCTACTACGTTCATCAAGAGACCACATGAATCTAACGAACTGGAAGAACTCAGAGAAAAAAGAAACAAAGGTAGAATAAACTCAAACATTAAAGATTCATCCCTATCTTAATTATGAAAAAAGAAATGTATAGAGCACTTGAACTCAAGTATTTGGCGCAAATGCAGGAAGCTTTCGCTACGCTAGAGGTTTACTTTACCAACCCCACTGGCATTGGCGAGCATCCCCAATTAATCGAAGAGATGGACAAACAAGTTGCTATCGCTGCCGAAGCTGAAGACAAATTAAATTACCTCAAATCTCATTTTTTAGAATACAATAAATGAAAAAATATTGGGATCATAGCACCTCGCCTTCAACGTATGTAGTTTCACGCTTGAAAGGCAAAGGAAAATACGCCGAATATACTGAAGCGTTCAGGGGTAGCTATACGGATGGAATGATGTACATTAAGTCGTTAGAAAATGACGGGATGATAGACTTTGAAAATGACTATCTACCCGCAATGAGTAAAATAAAGGCCATAACATACCGAGCCTTGATGGTGGAAAAAGAATTGAGGAGAGACATAATCAGACTCAAGAAAGAATTAAAAGCCATTAATGAAAACAAAAAATAACCTAGAAGAACTAATACAAAAGTATCAAAAACAAAAAAATGAAATCATAATAATGGACGACTATGATGCGGGGCGAGTAAATGAAATGTCGCACGTTATAAAAGAGTTAGAAGAAATGCTTCAAAAAAGAAATGGAACTGAACGATGTAATAAATAGCGGGTTTGTATTTGTAGCGGGGTTTTTTTATATTTTAAACCTATACAAGCTTTATGTAGACAAAGATGTAAAGGGTATAAGCAAACTAAGCATAGTATTCTTTTCGTGTTGGAACTTCTGGACTTTGTATTTCTTTCTTTCCAGCACAGACTTCTTCTGGACTCAGGTATCTTACGGGTTTGTAACCATTGTTAACTCTGCCTACTTGGTTATGTTAGCTAAATATACATTTAGCAAAAAAAAAGTTGATCCACCTCCCACCTCTTAATCGATTGACTTCCAATCAAAAAAGAAATAAAATCTTGTTATATGAAAGAAGTACGCGAATTCTCCTTTTGGACATTGCTTCGTGCAAGTTGGAGAGGTCATGATGTAATCTTTGGGGTAACCAAAAGTAAAAGTGCAAAGGCTATGCTCCAGCTAACGAACGAAATTAATAAAGACGTTAAAATTATCTTAATGCCAGAAGATTCAAACGCGCAAATAGAACCACCATCAAAGGAAGACTTTGAATGCATGGAAAAATATTTCTACGAGGAAGGCTACTTTGAATTTATAGAAGAAATTTACAACCTACTAAACAACGAACCAAATAAAATAAACGAGACATGGTTCAACTCAAATCTAGCAAAAGTGCAAGCTCAAGCTGCAACCGCATGGTCTGAGAGAACCGAAGCTGAATACGGCAACAATGAGACCTAGAAAAGCTACCAAAGAAATTCATGGTATCACCATACCCAATCCACCCAAAAAAGCTACGCATGTGGAATTGCTTGTTGAAGGAGGGAGGAAAGCAGTGGTAGGAATAAAAGATTTTGATACGCTTTTAGGAACAGAGGGAATATTTCAATACATACAACGGAATAATTCTGGGAAAGTTGTAGAAAAATGGGAAAAGACATGGAAATGGTCTGGAAAGGAAGTAGTCTGGGACATTTTGAAAAAATCATCTTGATTTTTTATTTAAATTAAACAATATTATTACGCTCTCTAGGGAATAGAGTTACGAGAGATTCGTAGACGAAGGATTAATTTCTGTAGTTTCGTCCTTTCATTGAACACCCTAGAGAGTGTTTTTCTTAATGGCTAAACTAGAAAAACCTTTTGACTTCGACATAATGTCCTCTTACGAGGAGTTTGCTGAGCTAGAGCCAACTTCCTTGTATCAATGGGGTTCAGACAAATGGACTGGAGAAACTAAAGACGGTCACCTAATAGCGGTAAGTACTTCAAATGGTGCTCTTCAGCTTGCGAAGAGTGAAACTTACGACGGCCTTAAATACGCTAAGTTTTATCTAGTAGGAATTCTAAAAGACAAAAAATCAGTTATATCGGCTTCTTCCGCTCTATCAACTAAAGAAATATGCGAATTCATGTCTTGGAAAATTGACTACGATTACGTAATGGATTTCCTCAAGTAAACACAGTTTTAATAACTTTATTACTAGCGAATTGCCAAGGCTGCTTCCGAAGTTTGTGATTCGCAGGAACAACTGAGTTAGGAACAGGAAAGACTATAGTGGGAGTATATTTATAAACTCCTACAGAATGAAATCGAAAATGATGATGACCTTTTGGCCCCTCTCCTTTTTCTACATAACTTCCTTCGACTTGATTCATGTCGATGCACCTCCATCCACTTCTTTCGTAATATCTTTCTCTCGTTTCTGGATCAGTTTTGCTTAAGTTGTGAACTAATTGAACATGAGCATCAGTTATAATTTCTTTACACCAATAGTTAAACGGGTAGTTTTCGCAATGAATTTCATGATCTCCGAAGGTAGTTCTGTCAGTCAAAGGAATGCATTTTGGAAGCCTTTCGAAAGGTAAGTTCCTAGCTTGATCCCACTTCAGCTTTGTTTCATACTCAGCGGATACACCAGATACAGAAAGGTCTACGTATTTGCATTTTCCTATGTCGGGTCTTTCGAACCATTTCTGATAAGTAATTCCATGATAATTTAATCTCCCATAGAATTCCATGTCTTGAAACATTGCGCCCCACCCCATAAAGACATTATTTCCCCCAGAATCATAAAATGACCTTGGTATAATTTTATATCCACCATACATAAGAAAGCATATTTCATTTTGTCCCGTCCAAGAATAATCTATGTTCTCTATGGGTATATTGTCTATGCCAACTAAAATCACGTAGTCACAACCTAGTTTTTCAAACGCAGTCCTAATTCCTACGTTTGAAGCTAGATTAAAATTAAATGTAGTTTCGTGGTCTACTTGTTCAGCTAAAATAATTTCATAACTAGAAAACTTGGGAGACTTTGGGTGGGCTTCTAGATATTTCTTTGTTTTCTCTAAGAAGATAGGGAGATATCTTTCTCTCCTCTTACTAAAGGGTGCAACTATTCCCGCTTTCACGCTTGAACAATATCAAAAACCCTGTATGATTTCAACTAAATAACAAGAACTGACATGTCGAGAATTAACCCCAATTTAGACTTACAGCACATTAAGAATGAGTACATCAAAAACGATAAATTCGTAATAGTTAGAGACTTTTTAAAACCAGAATACATAGAAAAATTAAGAAACTTTTACAATAACGTTCACGATGAAAGCTGGTGGTCTTGGATGTTTTTCCCTGAGCCGAGCGTAATATCTGAAAATAAATGGCAATCAACTGTCCTTAAAAACACCCCAGAGAACAAAGAAAAGGTTGAAGCTAAACGTAAAGAGTTAGCTAAGATAAGAGATGCGGGAGGATGTTTTTCTTACATATACCAAAGAGTTTTTTATGGTGACCACTGGGAACACTGCGATTGTCCTGAATGTGATAACTGGAAAGGTTTTTTAATTCAACCTGAGATGCTTAATTTTTTAGAGTTTGTCTCTGACTTTAAAGAGCTTAGGGCTGGAGAACTTTTTACTAGCAGACTTCAAAAAGGTGACTGGAACGGCCCCCACCATGATTTCCAAAAAGGAAGAGTCACTATTGTTTTAAATCTATCAGAGGGCTTTAAACCTGAGGACGGCGGAGCATTCTACTCAATGGAAGAAGATTACTGCACGATAAAAGGCTTCGAGCCACCAACGTTCAACTCTTTAGTTTTATTTGACGTATCCGAGAGACCTAATGGAAAAGGCTTGCCTCATGTCGTTACCCCATTAAAGGCGAATAAAAAACGGGTAGCTATAACAGGCTGGTATCTTTAACTTAGCATGAAAACAATATGCTTAACTTTCGATGATGGAGTGCAATCTCACTATGATGTTGCTCTACCATTATTAAAGAAGCATAAATTAAAAGGCACTTTTTTTATCACCGGAGACCCTAATGTTTGGCATTGGCATTTCGACTCTATTAAAAAAGGTATGGAGGAATCTGCTATGGATTTTAGTAAACTTCATGAATTTGTAGAAGCTGGACTTGAATTAGGCAACCACAGCTTTAGCCATCCCAACTTCACGAAGCTAAATAAAGATCAAATAATAAACGAACTAAAAGATGTAGACAGAATCTTTCTCATGAATGGAGTTCACCCTGCTACTACTTTCTGCTACCCAGCTTACGATACAAATGATTTTGTCGCAGAAGTCCTTAGTTCTTGCGGTATAACTCACGCCAGAACAGGTTATATTTATAAAGAAGATATTTGGGCTGACTGGAGACTTAATCACCCACCTGTCATGGAGCCAAAACCTAAGCCGAATTATTACGACCCGAAAACACCTTTACTTACTCGCTGCACAGGCATACTGAATTGTCTGTACGGCTATGAGTATTTTGTCGAAGATATCGAGCGGATGCCAGAGGATGCTAAGGCTATTTTTGCTTTTCATGGTTTAAAGAAGAAGAATCTTCTAGAGGATTTTGAAAATATAATCAAATATATCGTTGATAACAATTTAAATACAATTAACTTTAGAGACTTAAAATGAACGAAATAAATATAGAACTATATGTACCCTCCAGAGAAGTGCCTGACCGCACACCAAAAGCTGTAATTGATGGTATGTCAGAATTCATACAAGGCAAAGTAGTTTGCGATCTCGGCTGCGCCGAAGGAGACACTATGGTATTTATGAGCAAATACGCCAAAGAGGTTATTGGCTTCGAATTTGATAAAGCTCGCGGTTCAGTAGCGGAAGAAAAAGGGTTAAACGTTGTCTACGGGGATTATTTTAAAGACGACCTACCAGAAGCCGAAGTGTATTATTTTTGGCCAGACGAAGGAGCTAAAGTTAACGAATTTTTAATTAACAAAATTCATTCAAACGAGAACTGGAACGGGACAATAATCGTAGGGGGAGATAAGAGTTTTTACCCAGAGCCAGAAATTCTAGAAGAACAAGTTAGAAAATGGAAGGGAGACATAAAGGATATTAGCTGGGAGGAGAAAAAAACAGACCATCATCGTAGTGGCAGCGGAGTATTTTCGCTTTGCATCATAATAAAACCTAACCCCGGTTTAACTTAATGTCTGAAAAAAATATATGTATCTTCATATTAAGTAACCATAGGTCTGGCACTTCTGCCACTGGTGGATGTCTAAATATTTGCGGGATAGACTACGGAAAGAGCAAGCATCCTTTCAAAGGCGAAGGTACTCAATGGAACTCAAAGGGTTACTTTGAAAACACCGCTTTCTCAAGTAAGCATAACGAAATACTAGAATCCTTTGGCCAAAGCTGGAAAAGTCCTTGGCAGATTACAGAAGAACAAGACCAATCCTTATTTCTTAACGATAAATACGCTTCACAAATAATAGACTTAATAAATAAAGAATTTGATTCAAATGTTTTCTACATAAAAGACCCAAGGATACTTTTTTTATATCCTGTATATGTAAACGTCTTAAAGAAAGCCAATATAATCCCTTACTTTCTATGGATAGAAAGAGATGTAGAATCAATTTTAAAGTCGCTATGGCGGAGAGGTCATACTGGCTGGCATAACGACAGAGAGCTAGGTCTTATGCACCACTACAAACATGTAAGTAGATTCAACAAGCTCTTAGGAAGCTGCGCTTCTGAGCGCATACCTTTTAAATTTACCACGCTTAACTATCAATCTTTAGTAGCAAACCCAGTGCTTGAACTAAATAAAATAGATGAAATTTTTAATTTAAATCTTGTGAGCGGTAACGAAAAAGAAATAACTTCATTTATAGATGGAAAATTGAAACATTTCTAATGAAAAAAACTCCCCAAAAAGAAACAAGCACTCCAGTGGGGTTTCACTGGCTTGAATACTTGTCTCTAAACCCTGATATCCAGCACCTCGACAGGTTTCAGGCTGTAAAGCATTGGATAGAAAAAGGGCAATTCGAGAATAGAATTTATCACATGAAAAATAAAATTCGTGTGAGCGATGCATCTACGAATAAACATCATAGCACTCTCGTATATTCAGCTATAATAGGTAATTACGAGGAGCCTAAACGACCAAATATAAAGCTAAACAATAACACCCCCTTTGTTTTGCTCAACGATACATATGGCGATGGAATACCTGCTCATGACAATCGCCACAAAGCTAGACACGTTAAAATTTTAGGCTACAAAAATTTCCTACAAAAGAACACAATATGGATAGATGGCAGTTTTATACTGAACTGTAACCCAAATCATCTCCTGAAAGAAATTGATTTTGAAGATTACGATATAGCCGTACCGAAGCATAGAATAAGAAATAACGCTCTTGAAGAAGCTGAACAAATTCTAAGGAACGAGACTGACTATGTGACCCGAGGCAAAATTGAACGTCAAATAGACATTTACAAAAAAAGAGGATATAAGTTTGATAACGGCCTAGCAGAAACAGGAATTCTAGTCCGAAAGAACACTAATCCAGTAAACGAATTTTGCGACTTATGGTGGAAACAAATTTGCGACCACAGCTTAAGAGATCAACTTAGTTTTAATTATTGTTTGTGGGTGATGGAAAAGCAGGGGAAACCATTAAAAGTTAAATACATAGATAAATCTTACTGGAGACGACCCATTGTTAGCGTAATTGAAGAAGAATGCCCCAAAGAATTACCCAAGGACTTTCATTATTTAGAGTACGAAAAGCTAAACGCGGACATTGCGAGAGACAATCTCTCAAGAGAAGAAATCGAAAAACATTGGATAAAATGGGGGCAAAGGGAAGGCAGAGAGTACAGTCTGGAAGATGCTAAAAATAGACATTTCATATACATACCTCACTAGACTTTTGCCAGATGTCATTTTTCGGCCAAATAAGTGTATTCATATATATGAACAAGCTTTCCAAGGGCGACCAGAAACTATTGCTCCAACTTTTAGCCAATCAAATAAAAGAATCTCATTTCAACTCTTTGCGCTATCATTCAGAGTCATATTACGAAAGAACCGTTAGCTTACAGAGAATATTTAATATATTAAGTCATGAAGCTTCGGACATAGGAAGGATTAAATTTGATTTATTTTAATATACCTTGGGCAGAAGATCAAAACATAGTGGAGGCTTACAATAAGTTTATGGAGGTCATACCTAACGACAGTGACTTTGCTTGTTTTGTAGACGGAGACGCAATGTTTGCGAATGCATTCTTCGGAGCAATGCTTTATGAAATTATAGAAAAGCACTCAGACAAAAACTTTTTTTCTTCTTATGTTAGCAGGTGCGCTTATGATGGCGCGGGAGCTTGGATGATTCCAGATGATCAAGAATGCCGTTCAATAAAGGTATCCCGAAAAGATATAGTAGAAAGTAATGATATGAAATTTCATAGAGATGTCGGTAAATCTTTATGGAAAAAAAATAAAACTAGTTTAATTAAAATAGATGAGCCTTTCCTGAAAGAACGAAAAACTTCTAGCGGAGACCTAAGCTATTTTTCAGGCACTTGTTTTTTAATAAGGAAATCTCTTTGGAAAAAAATAAACAAATTTAAATCTTTTTGGAGACAAGGAAGCGATCTAAACACTCGCTTCTTCGGGGTAGACAATAGGATTCATAAAGACGTGTTAGAATACGGCGAGTCTCTTTATTTAATGAGAGGAGTATACTCTTACCACTGGTACAGAAACATTCATACAAAGCAAGAGTTTTACGATTATTCACGCGCTTCGCACGAACACAAAGTAATTAGTTTATAAATTTTATTTTTCATATCAACCTTCAAATTTGTACCCGAAATACTCAATGTCTCGCGCATATTTTTTCGTAACGATTTGTTTTGTTTCATTATCGTAATATTCGGTATAGTGTTTGCGCTTTGATTTGTTTAAGTGCGGAAGTTGCTTTTGTAAAATTCCAGCTTTATCGCAAACAACATTAAAGTCTTCTTGGAAGTTTTCGAATCTGCCTATAAAATCTATATTGTCTAAGCTAATTACTTGTCTCTCAAATTTATCAATTTGTGATTCCCAGTGGTCGTCAAAGTTTTTTTGAGTAAAATTTACAAAATCTTTAAAATTAAATTTATTTATATCGGGATTCTTTTCGTTAAAAAAGTCACGGATATTTTGATCTTGTGGAATGTTCCTGTAACAGGCTCCATTGTTTAATTCTAAAATTCTTCTGCATAAGTGGGTGTATCTTGAAACTAACCTTGAATAAGGGTTTCTAACAAAAGTAAAAATATAATTTAAATCAGAAAGATCGACTTCAATTAACTCTCTATTTGTATACCCATGTTTTTGCAATTTTTTTCCAATAGAAGTATTTCCTGCTTTATGATTTACAATGTATAGTACTTTTGTATTTTCGTTTAGTGATCCATATACTTCACGTTTCATATTTATATTAAAACTAAACCTCACTACTCTCCAAATTTGTAGCCAAAATACTCAATATCCTTTGCGTATTTCTCTGCAATAATCTGCTTTGTTTCTTCGTCGTAGTATTCGGTGTAGTGCTTGTGCTCCGTTCTGTTATGATGCGGGAGTTGTTGTCTTGGGATTCCTATCTTATCACAAACAACATTAAAGCCTTCTTGGAGTTTTTCAAATTTTATAACTACATCAGCGATAAATTTTCCAGATTTATCAATTAGTATATCAACTTGATTACGTGTTATATGTCTGTAATCATGACCCGCAGGGCCAGTTTGATATTGTGGCAAATTCAAAGCTGTTTCTTTCAATGATAGACCTTTAATCAAAGTACTTTCGATAACTTTAGGAAGGGGTTTTTGTAAATATTTCCACGCGCTTACAAATTTGTCCCACGGATTTCTTGATACTACGAATATTAAATAATCAGAATATTTAATTAAATCTTCATCTTTGAATTCTGGGCTATCGACTCCATCGATAAAAGCAGTATTGGGAATATCATGCATAGACAATGCGTTAAGTATGGAAGTTTGCCCACACTTTCTTTGATGAATAAAGATAAATTTGTGTTTATGGCTGATCATCACCTTCGTAACGTTCTTTAACTATTTGTATTATATCTTCTTTAGATTTTTTCCTAATACTTTTACGTAGGTCATGATTAGTTTCTATTTCAGGGTCTGAAAAGCTTATGTGATAAATGTCTCCTATCGTCTTACATAAGTTACCGCTCGTATTAGGATCATAAATAAGATTTATCATTTTATCTTTGTTAAAACCTAGTCTCCAACATAGATCATTTTTATCGTTTTGTCCGAAAGGTATACTCTCATCAAATTTTTCCTTTGATGCCTTTGTGAATGCCAACATTGGCTCAGAATCTATGAGTTTATCAAAATCTGGTTTCCCGTTTTCCACAGGAACTCTTTTGGCCATTAATGCATAGTAATTAAAATCACCTTCGTCAGAGGTTAAGCCTTTGCATATATCGTCAAATAATTTTGATGTAAAAAAACAATCTCCGTCTAAACAAAATAAATATTTACCTCTCGACAAGCCCTCTTTTATAGCCACGTTTCTTGCGTTGTTTATATTTGTTAAGTAATGAAATTTGTGCTCGAAAGTTCCCAAAGGCTTATACTCATTATAAAGGAAAGGAATTTCTATATGGTCATGCCTGAACTTCTCCAATAATAATTTTATGTCATTTAGGTAATCTGTATCAAAAATACGATTTAAAACCCAAATTCTTTTAAAATTTATCTCCTTTTCCTTTTCGAGTATGTAACTCAATTCAGTTAATCGAGAGATGCGAGAAGATTTCGGCGGGGTATAATTACCAAGCACTCTAGCAACTACTATATCGTGATTGTTAGTGTTCATCGGCTCCCGATTTAATGCTGTTGTTTTGTGAGTCTAAGTCTCCAACAAGGTATGCATCAGTAAGCAATTGTTTGTGCGTCTCTGACTTGGAGAACTTTCTCAGTTTCTCTAATGATTTGTCCCACTTTGCAAATTTAGCGTAAGATGGAAATAACATTCCGTAAGCTACCCGCCTCATGGGAGCACCAGCTTTCATTTTAGATTGACCGTGGCAAAGGTTCTCTGGAAATATTATTACATCTCCTGCATTTAATTTTGGTATAGTTACCTTATCGAAGAAGTTGGAATCTTCCTTTAAAAAAGACTGTAGTACATCTTGACCTCTCGCAAAATAAGAGCTTTTATGCGACCCTCTTATGTAGCCAAGTCCGCCCGTAGAAGGTTCTTGGCCTTTCAATATTATTCCAACTGATAGCTGTCCCGTTCTCGTCCAGCACGGAGAATCTAAACTTTCAGTTCCTTGCGTTAAATAATAATGTATAGCGTCTTTGCCAAATGATTTTCCATGCAAATGATTGAACGGGTCTGTTGAAGCTTCCTGCTCTACTATAAATCCATGATCTAATCTAAAGTTTTTGCCTAAACATTCTCGCGCTATACTTGTTATTTTTTCATCAACGAAGAAGTCTATGAATACTTCATGACTTTCAAACACGTCTAATATTTTATATCCACCATCTTTTCTTTTCTCTTTGGCGTTATCTATAACGGAATTAGCTAAATCAATTCTTTCTTTAGAAAATGCATTTCTTTTTATAAGCATTCCAAAGCAATCGAAAAAATATAAATCTTGTGAAATCATAACTACCAACCCTTCTTAATACAGTCGGTAATGTATTCTCTTTGCTCTTTCGTGACCCACCAACCTACTGGAATAGAAATAAGTTCGGGTGTTATTTTGTCTAGAGTTGGAAGGTGACTATTAAATTGATTTACGCAAGAGTGAATATCATTCCTCTCATGAACTTGACTCACCATGATTTCGCACTCTTTCATATAAGCCATGAAGTCGTCTTTTCTTTCTACAAATAAACTGTAAATCCAAAAGCTTGAATCCATTCTTTCATCTCTTTCGGTCAACCTCACGCCTTCAACACCTTCCAGTTCTTGATCGTAATAATGCGCGTTGCTTTTATGAGTAGCAAGATTGGCGTCAAGGTGTTTTAAATTTTCTATACCTATAGCAGCAGCGATATCGTTCATATGAAACTTGAATCCCCATTCGGGTATATCTGCTTCACACCTAAAATCTTTTTTATTTGTATCTCTATCTATTCCGTACCACCTCAACAACTTGGCGCGTCTATGAAATTCGTTAGTCGGACATACAAGTAATCCGCCATCGCCAGTAGTTAAATGTTTGATGGCTTGGAAGCTAAACGTACAAAAATTTCCACTATTACCTATCCTTCGGCCATTAAAGGTACTTCCAATCGCGTGGGCGCAATCTTCAATAACCAAAGGTCTAAAGCCGTACATTTGCTCTGTTTTATCTACTATGTTTTTAATTCTATCTAAATCTACGGGGTATCCTCCCCAGTGGACTATAAATATAACCTTAGTCGAAGGAGAGATTTTTCTCTCTAAGTCGTCTAAATCCATATTTAAATTAAAGTAATCGACATCTACCCATTTTATATTTAAACCATTAGCAAGTATAGGCCAGTTTGTGGCTGTACAAGTCAACGGAGTAGTTAGAACTTCATCACCCTCACTTATGAAATCTTTTTTCATCAAGTGAAGTGCGAGATGTTCAGCCGAAGTAGCAGCATTAGTAGTGCAAATGTAATCGTTGCTAAGATAAGATTTAAGTTCAGTTTCGAATTCTTCTACTTTCGGCCCCTGACCGATGAATCCGCTTTCTAAAACTTTGCCAACTTCTTGTTGGGCTGTACTTGACATAAATACTTTAAATAAAGGAATCATATATTTTTAACTTTCCATACTGTGTCTGGGTTAATTTCTATTCCAAATCCCGCTCTATTTCCCAGTTGATCATCAAACCAAGCTTTGTACTGTCCTACCATATGATTATGCATACATCCTCCCCATGCGTTCTTCATATCTTCATAAAGGTAAGCATCTAATGATTTAGTTAGAGGCCATTTAAACTGAATTTTAGATTGCGTGAAATTAAATGTCCTCCAAGATACTTGAGAAGAGTCTAAATTATTGAACCCGTTATTGACTATGCCTTTTTTATTGAGTCGATTAGCGTGTTCTTCGTCGCTAGAAGATTTTATATCCTCAAGCCTCTCCGTCTGACTTGGATCGTATGTTATCAGATGACAATATGAATATATGCAGTTTCTGTGTTCTTTGTAGAACTTATTTAATTTAAATAAATAATCAAAAAGAATCGCATCATCGTCACAAAGCATAAACGTTATATCTGAATCAGTTTGATTAACGGCTTCAGTGGCGAACTTTCCAAATATAGAATTACCCCTTTTTCTTTTTTCTTCTTCGGAGTCATTTGTTTTTATAATCTTTACTTGAGATTCCATTTGCCGATGTTCGGGGTAAGATTCGAAATAATCAGACAGAACATTTTCTACGTCTTGATTCGTGCTATCATCTACAATGCATAACTCCCAATTTTTATAAGTCGAAGTGAAAACGCTTTTCAGTGCAAATTTTTGAGACATTTGCGGTCTATCATAATAGAAAAATAATATCTGTATTTTTAAATCTGGATTACCATCTCTGTGCTTTACTTCAGGAACTTCAGGTACGTTTATTAAACTTAAATCTAAGGACATTCCCAAGTCTGTTTCAGTTTCGTCATCTACGTTGAACCCAAGTTCGTAGTAGCACTTTAAAGCCACCATGTTTTTCCTCAATACTCTTAAAGTAGCAGTGGAATAACCATCTTTTTTCAAATATTTAAATAGTTCAAGGTACGCAGCTTTCGCGTAGCCGTATCCCCTGTGGGTTGGATGTATATCCATACCTACTTCTATGGAAGTTCCGGTGTCTTTGTCTGTGCGAATATAACCTACAGGTATTCCGCGAACTGAAGGAGCACCAGTTTCTACTACAATTTTAAACCAAGAAGGTCTATCTTTCCGATACCACTTTTCGTACTCATCTATGGTAAAGGTTTTGTCGTTATGAAGAAAAGATCGCGTACTCGGATCGTTTCTTATATTTAGTACAAACTCAGCATCTGTGACTTCTAGATGTTTAAGGTGTATTTTCAACACCAAATTTTATTCTAAACTAAATTGTTTAGCAAGCTTATACCCGTAGTTCTCCCATCTTGAGGTACTTCATATTATCTTCTACAGAGTCTAGGCAGTATTTTACCCAACTTTCAACCGAGTCCTTGCCCACTTCTTTCCCGCCTACGTTTACCCAGTAAGGAGGAGGAAGTTTGTCTACTATTTCGCCAGATTCAATACTGAGTTCTGCCATGTCCATATAATAATCCATCCAGCATTGAAACCATGAGTTTGTACTTAAATAAAAATTTAATTCAGCAACCCCTACTGGGATAGCACGATTCTCCTCTTTCTCTTCTTTTACCATTTTTTTCACTTCGAAATCATCCAGATAATAAACGCTTTCCCAATCCCCATCCATATCACCTTGCATTACTTCGACCCAAAAGTTATTACCTTTTCTTCCGTAGTTAATCGCGTCAAAAGCATAGACGTAAGCAGAACCATTTGCTGCTACTTTTACAGGATAAGGGTCTCCTCCTTCATTCTGCTGGAACTCAAAGTCTCCGGTTTCGTTTCGAGCAGTTTCTTTCTTAAGTTTGTAGAAGGTATCCGTTACCGATTCCGCTTCTTTAGATGATACAAAATCACGACTGTATTGATTGATTACCTCTTGTAACTCATCCAGCCTCTTTTTCATTTCTTGCATTCGTTAAATGTATTTTATTTTTTGGAATAAGTCAACTGGAAAAAGTATTGACCCAAAATCAGAATTCTGGAAATATACAATGTATGAAGCAGACCGATAATTTTTCTTTTGATTTTCCACAAGGCCAGCCTCGACCATCCAATAAAGAAATTGGTGATATTTTGAGGGAAGCCTTGGAAGATGCAGGTAAGAATCCAGATAAGGCTGCGGATAAAATGATGTCAAAGCTTCCGAAAGGAACAAAGATAGTAAGGTCAGGCGCAAGCGGTCAATTAAGTCCGCAGGATTTGCTGGGTGCGGAAAGCTTTCGCGCCGTTGGCAACGAATGTACATCATCTCTTAACAGTGGTGTTGACGCTCCTTGGGGAAAAATGGATATCAGAATGAAAGTTCCTAACCATTCCTCGCCCAAAAATGAAGATGAATTTGGCGTAGATGAATTAACGCCTTTGAATGAGTTTAACTTTTGGTGGGATAACAGAATTTGTTATAGAGAAAAGTTAGGTTCAAAAAAGCATATTAATAGTTACTATAATCACGTTTGCACTTCGGCTGATAATCCTTGGTGGGATGTCCCCGAAATGCCTGACTGGGATGAGGCGTCAAATCTTCTTCCTAGCGTTTTTGATAAAGTCCCTCAAACACCTTTTGCGATTATCTCTCAAAATCAATACGCGCAGATGGGTTGGAAATATATAATCCCCAAGGAGGTGGATGATTGGTTGCGTGACAAGCAAATAGAGAAGCAAGAAGAACTTGAATCTCCAGAAGATGACACTCCTAAAGATTTTAACTTCAGGCCAATCTCGGAAATATTTAAATACACTAAGAGTAAAAGCATACTCATTGACAGAACTAGCGTAGACGACCCTCCTATTTTGATTAACTATTTTGATACAGAAATAGCTAGAAAGCTTGTGAAAGGTGGACGCTCGTCAGTTGTAGACAAAGACGGTATCCCCGTGGATTTCTTTAAAAGGGTAAAGCAACTTGCAGGGGCAAATGGATACTACCCACTTGATTACATACTAACTATATCATGTCCGGTAAGTTTTAAACCTAAATCTGGCAAAGGAAGCGTAATCTATTCGACTCAGTGCTTTGTGATAACGTGTGACCAAATGCTCAAAGATTTGAGTTACCTTCAGGTTGAATGCAACAAGGAATCTATTTCTGACGATATGAATTTAAATATTGGTTGCGTTCTAGGTTATGAAGAATCTGCTGGGCATCTTCATGCGCGTCAGTGGGCGATGCCTTGGACTATGAGTGGAATCGCAAGAACCATCATGAACTCTTTAAACTACGTTCACTACTCGACGTTGAGAGAGGTTAGGGAAAGCTCAACCATAAGCTCTATCGCTCAGGTCAAAAGTTCAGAGGACTTAATTGGCTTGGGTACTCGCAAGGTTGTTCGGCCAGAAGTAAATGTTTCGATATTACCTGCTATTACTTACCTGAATAAACCCAAGGTGGTTCGCTCTGACAATAAGACAGGAAGGGAAGTCTCAGGTCATGAACGCACAGGGCATTGGCGCACAAATTGGCGTACTGGTAAAAAAGACATATGGATTGAAGCTCATAAAGTCAAAGGTGGTACACCAGAGGGTCAGCGCAAAGTAGCTAAACTTGTAACAAGAAAAGGCAAGTTAGTAGAACCCACTAAATAAATATGTATAACCCCGTGAAATCAAACGATGGTGACTGGTGGGAGGAGATGTGCAAGAAATACGGCGAAAAGCCATCTAAACAATTGCCTCCCAAGAAAGTAAGTAAAGCTAGTAAGAAGAAAAAGAAGAGTGGAGGTAAGTAACCATTTATTTTAATGGTTTTTCGGTTTCGTTTTTTTAGAAAAAAGTCCTTGCACTTATTCCAGAAATTATGCATTGTTGAGTTATGTCAACAAGCTTCGAAAACTTTAAGTACCAACGCAAGGAATGCAAGGACGGCGGATACCCGCCTTCTCCTGCAAAGCGTATTAGCAGCGATATCAACCAAGCATTCCGAGAGTTGGGTGCATTAGATAGAGGTTTATCAATCGCGCTCAAAAACGATAAGCAGCCTGAGTTTGTTTATAGTCTTATTAGATACCACGAATGGAATAAGACTTGGGATGTAAAAGAGTGCGTCGAAGCTGCTTTAATGGATTGGGACATCAACCCAGAGGATAAATAATCATGGAAAACCAATATTACGATAACAATATCTACAGCCGACTGCTTCTTGCAGAAACTGTTGCAAAATCTATGACTCAGGATGAGTTATTCAATTTCGTCAAAACAACCATGTATAGCCACTTTGGTAAAATAACTGACGAAGAGTTCAAACAATGTTGGAATGATTACGGCATGGGCGATACTTTGAGTCGTGCCGAATCTGAAGAAGTCTCCATAAAAAACGAGGACTAAAAAATTTTCCTTGTACTTAATCCAGAAATTATTAATACTCTAAATCATGATAGCTGACACAGAGAAAACCCGAAAATATATCTCCAACTCGAATCACTTTCGTATAGATGAATCCGAGTTGCTCTGCATGAGGCTAGGTGAGTTAGTTGTATCCTTTGAGGGATACGTCTATCACGATGGTCTTGATATTACTTGGAATCGTCTTGGCCCATCACGAAACAAAGAAGAGTGGTACGGCGCATACCTTGGCCTTACCGAGGATTGTGATTTTAATTCTAACGACTGGTTCAGTCCACGTTATGATTTCGACGGAAACGGTTACTACTTTGACGACAGTAGAGGCGATTATGCATTTAACCCTTTTAGGAATTATGAAGATAAATACATGCTCTGGGAGGCTAACGCATGGAAGCAGCAGGGTTTTGGTACAGCCGACAACTGGTGGAGTGCCAAGGGAATCATGGAGGAGAGTGTGTGGAAGCGACTCACCGACCCATCCAACCAACTGCCATACGCTTTCCAAGGTCACAAGTCTGATTACACTAGTCCTTTAGAGATTATCAAGGCTAAAGGTCTCACTCAATCCGACTTGCGTCTGGAAACGATTTACCTTTATAAAGAATTTGATAGTAAAGCAGAACTGAACGAGGCACACAAAGCCTTTCAGATTAAAGAGTACGAAAATAAAATCGAAGCACTTAAAGAACTACCTTACGGCAGCTTCAAGGAGTAAATTATGAGTAACAAACAAGCATTTAGTATTGTATTAAAAATGGCAAAAGACCGTGATATGATGGGATATGAATGGCCCGAAGCGGAAGTCAAACGTGAACGAGAGGCGATTGAAACTGTTGAACGCTTCCTTTTCTTAGCCTATCTCGACTATGACGAAAACATTAGGGAGGACTAAATGAGTAACAAAGAAGCACTGGATATTGTGTTGAAGGTTGCGAATCGTCACGCACATGACCGTCACGCACATGATTACGGCCAAGATGAAGAAACCCTAGCTGCTTTATCTCAGATGGAAGATTATTACAACAATGTAATGGAGAATTAAAATGACTAAAGAAAAAGAAATCATAATGATGGTATTACAATCTCACGCATTAAAGAAAACAGATTTACTTTCTGATTTTGCGAGAGAGGAGATTGCCGATGAAATCATGGAAGCTCAAAAGCTAATTTGGAATGAAGTACTGCTCGACATGGGTATCGAGTTAGTAAAAAAGGAGGAGGATTAATAATGTTTGAAATAATAAATGCAACGGCAATCATAGCAGCGTTAATAATTTTATGTTGGACGCTAGACCTAGACGATGAACAAGAAGATGAGAACCATTTAAATTAATTAAAATAAATCTTTTCTACTTGCAGTTATTCCAGAATTTTTTAATACTCTTAATCACATGAGTTACAGTCTTTGTTGCATATCGAATTCCCTCGCGAAGGAAGGTCACAAATTTCAGACCATGACTTGGCATCGCTTTTCTCAGCTTGACCGCGAAGAAGCAGTCGCTACAGTCTCGGCGCGAACGCTCAATAATATTCGTGTTACTTATAAAATTCTACAGCGGTGCGCTGCAAAACGCTGGGGCTATCGTGTTAGCTCTAACCTTTTCCCGCTACTCACATATGACGTAGCAGAACTTAAAATAGAAGAATACCCAGATTGGATTGACATACAGGCTGCGCTTGCAGATTGCGCTTCTATCATCAAGTACAATAGCATTCGTGTTTCTTGTCATCCTGACCAGTTCAATGTTCTTGCAAGTGAGGGTAAACACAATGTCGCTAAAACCATAAAAGAATTAAATCATCACGGTTGGTTCATGGATATGCTCGGCGCGTATAGTGATTACCGTTCCCCCATCAATATTCATGTCAACAATACCAAAGGCGAACCACAAGAAATCGCTGACCGTTTTATGCTTAATCTCCGCGAGTGCAATCAATCTGTTCGCTCTCGCCTTGTTGTAGAAAACGAGGACAAGGGCATTTGGACTCCAGCATTACTTGCCGAGTGTTTCCTCAAATTGCCCATTACTTACGACAACCTACACCACAAATGCTTACCCGATGGCCTCACAGAGGATGAAGCCTATCGCTTATGCTATAATACATGGCAGGAGAACGGTTACTTCAAACCACTATTCCACTACTCAGAATCTCATCCAGACAAAAATAACCCTCGCAGTCATGCTGATATGCCTACTGGGTTACCAAAAGACGGAGGATACTCTTTCGCTGTCGATTACGACATCGAACTCAAGTCCAAGGATGATGCCATTGAAGCTTTCGCAGCGTTGTAAAAAGTGCTTGCACTTATTCCAGAAAATAACTAATCTTTAATCATGCCTTTCAAACATAAATGGAGTAGAGTAAATGTTCTGCCTAGCAAAGAGTGGAATATTTTAATTGATTACGCTGATGCTTGCATTGAGGAGGAGAAAAAAAATGGTGCAGAGTTTGCATGGACTTGGGGGCATAAAGGAGACGACTTGACCGCGCCGTATTTGCGTAAAGATTATACTGACCCCTCTAGCTGCATGGCTCCATCTGGTTTCATAAGATTTAATGCTCTTGGCCCAGATGGATATTGCGGATGTGATTTTACTTTTAATCAAAATCGCTCGCATCCTTGGGGCGACATTAAGATTGAGGAGGGACAATACCCAAATGACATTGAAGTTCACGAAGAGGTATCAGTAGCTCGGTCAAATTCTCTCAAAGAAAAGCCTTACGAAAGAGTAATTAGAAAAATCTTAATCAAAGCAAAGATTCTTTTTGGAGAACGCTTTAATGTAAAAGCTCTCAACGAAAAAGATTAAAATTAATTAAAATAAATACAACGATGAAAACTGACCCGAATAACCCACGACCACACGACATTCAACTCATTGCTCAAGGGCTTGAGAAAGCGAAGCCTTGGGGATTAGAAGCAGAGTTTGCATGGAGTTTAGCAACGCATATCAGAACCTACCCAACAGACCCAATGGATATGGCCGTTCAAGTTGCGCTAGATGATTGGGATTTAGACAAACATTAAAGGATTAAATTATGAAGAACAATTCAAAATCAAAAATTCCGACCGAGATTACACATTTCACATGGATGAACAAAGAACAGTATCGCAAGGGTCTTACCAAACTAGAAAAGAAAGTTGGTCAGTCCAAACCGCAGATTAAAATTGTTGTCCTCTCCTAAACCCAGAAGTAAGTATTGGAGAATTAAATTATGACTGACCGCGAAATATTAGACCATGTATACCGTGAATTGCTTGCGGGTAGAGTCCACCAAGAAATGATTGACTTTATACAAACAGAATGGCAAAGACGAGATGAGTTACTAGACGCACAAGAAATAGAACACATACAAGGATTACAAATCGGGAAAGACGGAACCGTAGACGACCAATACAACGAAGGAGATGCTGGAGATAATGATTACCAAGGATAATCTTAATGAGTAAAAAGAACTTTAAACTATCTGCTCGGATTGACGAATCAAACCCCAATCATCATATGTGGAACAATAACGGCACTTGGTACATTCACTTTATTATCCATAAAGAGGACAAGACTGCTGAGAGATTCAGGAAAAGCCTGAAAACTCGCGATGTTGAAGAAGCTAGAAATAAACGAGATAAGATACTAGAGAGATTAATGAAAGACTAATCCATTTAAATAAATAAAAAAAAAATGAGAAACTACGAAATCATAAAGGCGATATACGAACGCTGTCCCAGCCAAGAAAGCTTTACCAACGGAGGGGAAAAGGAACTCACCAAAGAACAGATTTTCGACAGATGTTTAGACATCATAGAATTAATCGAACGAGAAAGACCACAACTAACAAAATGAAAACAATATTACTATCTTTACTTGTTATGAGTACTGGCTGCATGACTTACGAATACCAAGTTCACTTAACGTCAGACGATAACGGAACTCATCATCTGATAAATGCGCGTACAGAAAAAGAAGCTCAAGACTTCATTAAATCTTACGAAACAGACCACGGGCCAATGAAAATTATTAAAAACCCAAAATAGTTCTTGTACTTATTCCAGAAATTATCAATACTAGAGACATGGTATACGAGATACAGAAACGCAAGTTCCAAGCTGGAACTCACCCCGAAGAAGAGTTGTTCTTTATCTATGGTCAAACGCCCGATGGCGAATGGTTCCCAATGCAAGGGCCATACGAGTCTCAGGCAGAAGCCATTAAAGACAGTTATGATTCTAGGTACGAAGAATGCTCTTGGGATGGCAAGAAAGTAGACGTTCAACTTGGTCTCGATATGATTATTGATGGCGACAAAATGCCTTGGCAATAAGGAGGGTTAAATGAAAACGGCAGTAGAAATGTTATTAATTAGTGTTGATTGGTTTGTTATAGTCAACGTAGCAAAAGAAATGAGAGTATTAATATACGGAGGATAATTATGTTGAAGCAAGTAAAACCTAACGGAGAATACAAAGAAATGGAAGAGGATAAAACAATTACATTAAGCAAACACGAAGTGGTTCTCGACAGAGATTTTGTTGAGGAGGTATGGGAACTAGCTTTTGGTGCAGACGCATGGGACAAAGGCTTTAACGACCAAGAAGTGCTAGATAAACTAAAACAATACGAAGCACACGCTTTGAAATGGGAAGAACAGGAAGGGCTAGTATAATGATGTTAGATAAACAATATTACGGTGCAGTCCGGTGGACTACCTCAGACCTGCAAATGCTTTTCGACCTAACGGACGACGAAGCTCACGAATGGCTCCACAACAACGAAAAGCACATCCAGAACCGATTGGTTGAACTTGGATGGGAAGTTCTTGAAGATTTAGGTAAGATGGACGACTTACCTCCGCTGAAAGAATGCGACTAGAGAAAACCATTTAAATTAATTAAAATAAATGAAATTCTGGGTAGTACAACAAAGGGCTGGGTCTGGCCATTGGAGGCATATCGCATACTGCAAAACCTTGAATGACGCTCACAAAGTATTGAAAGAATACAACACCAAGGTTGAAGTAAACGCAATGCGTGTCGAACAGAGAGATTTCTGGAAAAAGGGAGGCAAGTAATGCAAAACGGCTACAAGTTTAATGAAGATACTGGAAAATATGAGTGGGGAGAACATTCCTATCAACCAGACCAGTACGAACTCAACAAGATTGCGGGTACGCTTAAAACTCCAGTAAAGGCTTTATTTGATGAGAAAAAAGAGTTAGAAGAATTACTTCGCATCGACGTAGAACAATTTACAGACTGGTGCATAGAAAAAGATGAAGAAATAGAACTATTATACAAGATAGATGGAACTAAAATTCCGATAGAAGATTTTGCCCGTACCTTATACAATAAAAACAAAGAATTGAAGTTTATTTAATATGAGAAAACTGATGCTAATGATGTTCGTTTTAGGTGGCTGTACCTCAGAACCAGAGTCCCCTACGGAACAGGACGATAATGCCCCCAGAAACGATTCTAAGGACGTTTCAGACGAAACTACCCCTACGATATACCTCAACGATTACAGGGCATGAAAAAGGAATCTTACAGCTTTGAAGATTTGGGAGATTATATTGATTGTGGAAATAATCTAGCCTTTGGAGATGACATTCAGCTTTTTGCCCAAGAACACGGTTGGGATGGCCGATTAATAACTCACAACGAATTCTGGTCTCAGAGAATGGGTGCTGGCCCCGATGCTCTTACATGGCAGGACTATCACCATGCATACCAAGAAGCAACGGCGTATATGAACGAGAACTTCTTGCCACGTCACGGGGAACCAATCGGCAGTATTGCATGGCGTTTTAATGGAGATATGAGTAAATGGGGACTTTATTCCATAAATAATAAGGAACAACAATAACTATCCTATTTCATATATAAATAGAACTAAAAACAAACCTAATAATATATAACATGAGTGATATTCCTTTTATAATTTTCGCAGCAGTTGTTTGGTACTGGGTCTACTCTGGGCTTTGCTCCGTGAAAGACCACCTCAAATAGGAAACCCCTGTTTTTACGATACGAAACGTACTACCGCGTTCCGTTCGGAACACAAAGCTATATAAGCCATATACATATAAATAAACAAAGGATAATAGGGTTTAGAATTAAGTGTTGGGTAGTGCCTTTCTTTTATTTATGCAAATAATAATGTAAATAAATTCTTTTACATTTAAATAAAACAAAATATATTAAAAAACCCTAACCAAGGAACCTTAACTGAGAAACCAAGACCACAAACTACAACCGGAACCACAGTCTATGTTCGGGTTCACAAACCAGTTCAGTACAAACCAGTTCAAGTGTATAGATATGAAAGCTAATAAGCTAAATAAAGAAATTCCTCTGCCGAATCACACGGCAACAACCGAGGAACTCAGCCAAATGCTGGGGGAGGACTTAATAAAAAAGAAAAATAAAAATTATATCAAAAAATCAATATGTTCGGTCAAGCTTTACAGATTTTTAAACCGTTATGGCAAAGGCGACTGGTCTACAGACGCAACAAAATACTTTGCCAAACAAACGAAATAAAGCCAAATAAACACAGAAGAAAGCGGGCGTTTTATGCGCCCATTTTTTTTAATTATTTTAAATCATTTTTAATTAATTTAAATGCTTTTAAAACAATAAACGGCCCTTTCATTAATTTAAATCAATTTTCATTTTTTTATATTTTAATAAATAAAAGTTATGGCTTGACCTTATTCCAAAAATTAAATACAAAAGGAGTATGCAAATGACTACAGAAAAGAAATCTAAATCAGACAATAAGAAGTCAATCGAGTTGATGACCGCGCTTTACAAAAAACATTACGACGAACTTTGGTCTAAGCTGCCCCCGACTTCTCAGCAGTTAATCATAGAAGACCCTCTTGGGCGACGTGCAAAAAGCTTTGCTCATGAGGTTGCAAAGAAAGCAGAGTCCGAGGCGTATGACTTGGAGAAGATCAAAGCCAAAGTAAAAGAGAATCTAAAAAAGTATTTAGAGAAATAGTGTCTCACCTACTTGTGACACATAGTTTTGCCAAATGTCGTTTTTCGGCCAAATAATTTAGCCAAACGTCTGAAAATTCCCAAATAATTTAGCCAAATGTAGATTTTGGCCCAAATAAGCTATGGCATACCATCTGCTCGTAGTACTTATGCATATGACTAATTATATCAATAACAGAATTAAAAATTTTATGGATGATGAATATACTCATTCTTTATTTCATTATGAAATTGATGATAACCCCAACGAAGTGAAGTTGAATCTCGCGGGCATTAAAAAAAATGAAATACGAATCCAAATACACGGGAATCTATTAAAGATAAAAGCCGAGTCGGAACTTGATAAGAGTTTAAAGTACAACCACACAGTTCGCCTCCGCAGTAACGTGGATACAGATTCTATTAAAGCTAAATACGAAGATGGTTTACTTACTATAAATATAGAAAACAAAAAATCTAAAACCATTGACATAGAATAAAAAATAATGTAGTACTGTATCAGTACTAAGTTCGAAAAGTCGTTCATCTGTCTTCTTGTTCTTTGTATGTCTCGAGACCCCGCTGGCTAGTTGCTCATACAAGCTGGTGGGGTTTTTCTTTTTCAATTAATTCCATTTTTTTATTTGACCTTATTCCAAAAATAATGCCTAATAGATTTATGGCAGGAAACAAGAATTCAGGAAAGAAGAAGGGTGCTACGAGTTTTATTGCTATCCCTTTATGTAAGGTGGCAGAAGTGGTTATGCCTAACGCAGAGATTATTGTATCGCGCAAGTGGGCAGAAGCTTTGGGTCTCGCTGACGCTGGCACAGCACGTAAGCTATCGATGAAACAAGGCACGGCAGAAAGCATGTCGAAGCCCATTAATATTAATGAAAAAGAAATGGATGCAATCGACTTTTAGTCGTTGACCTTATTCCAGAAAAAGATAATACTCAGAACATGGACACAAACAAGTTATTCCCGAATGTTGTTGGCCAAAGCAAAGTGAAGCGCAAGCTCGCTTTTTACGCCAAAAATTACAAAGCGAACAGTCGCATTCCTCATCTGTTCTTTTCTGCGCCCAAGGGTGCAGGTAAGACTCATGTCGCTACGGCGATGAGTCGCTTGCTCGCCTCTCGCGAGAACGAGGGCAAGGCCAAGGTTTTGCGTACTGTCAACTGCTCTGAGTTCAAGGGCTTGGCAAAGTTCGTCAACGAGTTCCTTATTCCCAAGGTGGTTGACCAAGAGGTGACCGTGTTCTTTGACGAGTGTCACATGATGCCCAAGCAAATCGCTAATGCATTGCTGACTATCCTCAACCCCAACAAGGATAGGCGTACTCAGTATTCCTACGAGGATTTCGACATGGACTTCGATTTCACTCGTCAGTCTTTCATGATGGCGACCACCGAATACGACAAGGTATTCGAACCTTTGAAGTCTCGGTTCACTGAGATTACTCTCCAAGAGTACTCGTTGGAGGAGTTGGGCAAGATTGTCTCCTATAACCTTGATGGTTATGATTTCGAGGATGGCGTGTTGGAGGACATCGCCAGCGTTACCCGTGGCAATGCTCGCACGGCAACCACTCTGGCCGACGACATCAAAGACAATTTGGATATGCTCGGCACTACTGAGTTGACCAATGACATCTGGGATTACTTCAAGTACGCCCACAACTTGAATCCGCTCGGCTTGTTCGAACGCGAGATTGGCGTACTCAACGTCCTTAACGAGAATCATCCGTCTCCGGTCAGCGTGTCTTTTGTTTGCGCTAATGTTGGAGATACCCTCGGCACTGTTCAGAATTACGAGAGGATGCTTATGAAGAATGGCCTCATGGAACGTGAGAATAACTGCCAGCGGTTAATTACCGCCAAAGGTCGCGATTACCTCACCAACCTAGAGGAGATAACCCAAAAGAATAAAGCATATGCATAAAGACTGTACTGCATAGCAAGCGCGTTATAATTCGGGTTGTGCGCGTTTGTGTCCTAAGGCCCCACTTGAGATTGTCTGCTCAGGTGGGGTTTTTTAATTTGACGTTTGCCGTGCGTGGTATTAAATTTTTTGAAATGGAAACGATCATCACAAAGAGGAAGAAGAATCGATCAGATCACATTCATTCCAAAGTTAAAAACGTTTACAAAGTAATTATTGTTGAGCACGAGGGAGAGATGTGGGAAGTAGAGGAATGCCATAAGCTGAAAACAAATTTAGAAGATTTCAAAATCTCTCGCCAAGGGAAGTGGAGAAAAGTGGATAAGAGGAAGTTTACCGCTAATACTATTAATGATATAGATTGTTATCGAACTCGTTAATTTCTCACAGCGTCACCTCACCCACCACAAAGTAGGGACCTTAATTGGTCCCTGCTTTCTTTTGTAGGTGTATATATACTCGATGGTAAGAGTACACTTTGACAGGTTATGTCTCGCTTAATTGCCAACCAACTAGACCATCAATAAGATCAAAATAATCCATTTTTCCCAAATAAAGCAAATAAGGCAAATAAGTATTTTTTAGTGTTGACTTCCCCCCCCAGACCCCCGTGTCATCAGCCAAGGCTTGGCCAATGACGTGGGGTCCCCAATTTTGCGTCAAGTATAAAAGCGGTATTTCATGCAGAAAAAAAAGTACTTATAACGCAAAAAAAACCTTGGCCTAAATCCAGAAATTGATTAATCTAAGTACAGAGTTAAGAGACACAACAAAGAAACAAGAAAGCGAGAATACATATTATGCCTATCCTAAAACAAACCACTTCCGACTTCGACTACAACGTGGCTACCGTGCCGACTTACGTCAAAGACCCTCACACGGGCGAGTTCATTCGCACCGGAGTCCACGCCAACCAGCGACAAGATGACGGGCGCGTGGTCGGCCCTATCGTTTCGCATCGTTACGGGCTTGCCCAGAATAGCGATGTCATCAACATTGGCGAAGCTGCCATGCGTAACGCTGGCTTGCCGATGGATTCGGTGGAACGTAACGTGTCCGTGTACGGTGACGGCGAACGTATGCGCGTCACTTGGGATTTCCGCGACCAAACCAAGGCCGTGCGCGTTGAAGACCGCAAGGTCGGTGATGAGTTGGGCTTGCGCTTGTCACTGCAAAACTCCTTCAACCGCGAGACGAAGCTCTCGCTTAACCTTGGCTTGCTTCGCCTTGTTTGCTCCAATGGCATGACAGCCTTGGACAACGAGTTCGGGCTTTCCCAGAAGCATAACTCCAAGTTGAACCTCGGCGCGATGTCCAGCGCATTGTCTCGCGCTTTGGAGTCGTTCAACTCCGGTGCTGCTACCGAGGTTTTCCACTTGCTCGCCTCCAAAGAGGTCGAACAGGAACAGGGACTCATTGCCCTGCAAAACATGGTCAACGACAAGTTGTTCAGCGAACGCACTCGCAAGGGCATTGCCGAAATTTGGAATGCTCCAACCTTCGACGAAGACGGTGACCGCAACCTGTACAACCTGTACAACGCGGGTACTCAGTACCTCACGCACTCCATCGCGGACAATCGCCGTGAACTTGCGGAGAAGACTTCGCGCCGACTGCTCACCACGCTGAACACGGCGGTGCGTTCCGAGGCAAACCTGACAACCCTCATCACTCCGCGCAAGACGCTGCAAGTGGTCGAGACTGTCGAGGACTCCCTCGCCATCTAAGGGTAGGCTACCCAACCCACAAATCCCTCGCCCTCTCCCCCATCCACGGGGGCGGGGGATTTTTTTTGTATTAATTAAATGCTTTTATTAGCGCGTCATTTCTGAGCGACAAATCAATTTGCCAACCAAAAAACGCAGAAAGTGATCGGCAAGTTTTCGTGAAAAGGGGGGTTTTCTCGTGTGCGAAATTCGCCCGAAATACGAAATCTTCACGGGCTGTTGACAAGAAAAGCTTGACGGCAAATTGGGGACCCCATGTCATTAGCCAAGATTTGGCCAATGACGCGGGGGTCTGGGGGGGCATGGAACTTGCTCATTAAAAAAAATGCTTTTCCTGTATTGACTTATTCCAAGAATTAAACGATATTTAGGTTATGGACGCTTTCAGAATCGCATTGGACACCAAAAGAAGGCATGGGTACAACTATCAAAATGGACGGTGGATTCGTGGCTTTCAACACAACGGAACTGCGGATGATGAAATTCGTTGGATGAAATGGCAAAGACTAGAAAAAGCATTGCGAACGATAGATGAAAACACTTCTTACGAGGACATAATTAAAAAAGTGATGGGAGGCGAGTAATGAGTTTTAATGATGATAAAAAAGAAATTCAAGAACGAGTCATAGACTTAATTGATAAAACGAATGATAAGTTTGGCTTGGGCATGGCGTACCCGACTATCACCTACGACCTAAAAGGTACGGTGGCGGGTCAGGCATTCTATTATGAGAATAAGTTGAGACTTAATTCTATAGCACTTAAAAAGTACCGCGAACATTTTATTGAACAAACTGTTGGGCATGAAGTTGCTCACCTCACTGCGTTCAAACGACACGGCGGTGGGATTTCTCCTCATGGAACCGAATGGAAGAACTTCATGAGATTCTTCCGTCTCCCACCAGACCGTTGCCATACTTATGATTTGCCATCCGCTCGCGGTGGGGGCAGGAAGCGATACGTTTGCCAGAGTTGCCCCAAAGAGTTTAGCCTCAGCACAATCAAACACAACAGGTGGCTGCGCGGTGAAAGCAAGCTCAGTTGCCAACGGTGTGGTGGTAAAGTTGTGTGGGAAAACACAGTGCCACAAAAGAAAAAGCCCTCGGAAGTAGGAATGGACTTGATTGAATTCTAGAAATGGAATAGTATAAGATTATGAGAATGAAAGAAGCAATTAACGGCAGACTAGTTTACAACCAGAAGCGCAACCAAGTGGAACGGATTCGCTCTACCAACCTCAACGGCTCGAGTCTGATGGTGTCTCGGCACGGCGATGACTTGATGGCAGCTAAGCTCTCAGACCTTAGGTATGCCACTCAGAACGAGGTTGATGTTTATAAGGCTGAGACTGCCGTCAACCAATCGATGCAAAACGGAATTGTCACACGCAACGGAGTGACAGTCTAACTTTACTCGCTCGGCGGGTGGAGGGTTTTTCCGCTGGCCCTCCGCCCGCTTTCTTTTTCTGGACTTATTCTAAGAATTAGTGTAGATTGGAGTATGAAGAATGAAACTATCTCACCAACGCAACAAGTACGGCTTCACCTAGGCTGTATATTTATACAACTTAAAAACAATCGGATGTCTAAGATTTGGTGGCATCTGAAAGGAATAGTTCGCTCTTTAATCTAAATGAAAAAAAATGCTATTTATATCACTCTTTTGTTTCTTAGTTTTGCTCTCAATGCTGGGAAGAAGGACCTGACAGACCAACAAGTTGTAGCTCTCACGATTCTCGGGGAGGCGCGTGGAGAAGGGGCGGGGGGTATGTATGGCGTCGCCTGTGTTATAGCCGAACGCTCTATCAACTGGAAAAGGAACGGGCGCAAACAAACTCCCCGACAGGTATGTTTAGTAGACAAACAATTCGAATGTTGGAACAACGGAAAGATACCCAGCGAAAGATTACTTGATACCCCACAAGGAAAGTATGCTCTTTATTTGGCTATGAATATAAAAAGAGTAGACCGTAGCTATGTAAACTTTGCTGACCATTTTTGTCATATCAAAAAAAATCCATATTGGGCGAGTGGACGCAAGCCAGTAGCTATCATAAAAAAACATAAGTTCTTCAAACTCAGGGGTTGACTTATTCCAAGAATTAACCGATACTGAATACATGGTAAGCGGATTGGTTAAACTACAGGCTAAAGAGGACGCACGTTCTTCCACCAAAAAAAGCATCGAAAAGCACGGGCCGTGGTTCGTGGTTGCTCGCGATTTCGTGCGAGACACAAAAGGACGCTTGGGGTATTACGTTTACCCCGCCAACGATGTAACGAATCTGCTCATGCAAAGCATGGCCGACAAACGCGCAGGGTGTGAGTCTGCGTTGCCCCATCTATGGTCGGGCGTTCTGCGTCACGACGAGTGCGAACTCCTCAAGGGTTCAGCGAATATGTACCCTTAATTGCGTTGACTTATTCCAACAATTAACCCATAATTAGAAATCTTATGAAAGCGGAACCATTAAAATCAAATCACTACAACCAAGCTCAAGAACTTGGTATAACTAAAATCGTTCTCGAATGGTCGGGAGGAAGCGACGAGGGGCATCTCCATGTTTCTACTCAAGTAGCCGACAGGTTGGACGAAATCTCTGACGAGAAGCGTAAAACGATATATAGACTTGAAAGCGACATTGAGGAGTGGGGTTATGACGTTTACGAATATAGTGGCGCGGGTGACGGCAATCCCTACGGAGACACAATTAAGTACGACCTTGTAAAAGGTACAGTCTCAACTGTGGAATGGTATACCAAAGAAGTCTACGACGAACCAGAAACTTTCACCTTGTCCGTTGATTAGACATGACGCCTTGGAAACACGCTGAATCCTCTGTTGCCCGATGGGGTGGAGAACCTACTGACTACGTTGCTCTGCATGATTGGTTTGATGAGACAAAGCAATTCACTGGTGATTGGACTCATCGCGCATTGCGTCACCACTCTGCGGGTATTCAATGGGCCGTTGAAAGGTTTGGACACGCCATAAGAAACTCAAAGGGTAAACTTATACCAACTAAAGCACTTGCGGAACAGCACGTTACAGAGGACTGCGGATTCATTCCGACACCACAAGATTGGCTCATGCAAGTTAAAGTGAATCCAGACCCTTGGATGTTAAAAGTTAAAACTAAAAGCGTAACAAAATTGGAAGTAAAATGAAAAGATACTCAGTAAAAATTAGAGAGGTACACGAACAGCAGATATTTGTATCAGCTAAAGATGCAGATGACGCCAAAGAAAAAGCTGCCGAAGGAGTAGGGGATTTAGCTAATGGTACAGAGTTTTTGTATGCGCTGGATTCAGACACTTGGGAAGTAGAGGAGGACTAAATGACCAAAGAAGAAGTCAGAGAACAAATCCAAGAGGACATAATTACCTATCTTGAAGGCTTGCCATCTGGGTGGCTGATGGGGTTTGAGAAAATGCCTCAAGAGGAAATTGATGCACTTTGCCAAATCGTAGTAGACAACTTTAAGAAATTGGAGGACTAAATTATGAAATACAAAGTACCAGTTAGTTGGCAGATGTACGGTCACGTTACCGTAGAAGCAGATACGCTTGAACACGCAGCAAAAATTGCTGAATCAGACATGGGTATTGGCTTGCCTGACAATGGTGAGTATGTAGAATCATCATGGGAAGTGGATTGGGCGGTATTGGAGGACTAAATGAAAACATCAGAAAGAACAGAACAACTTGCCCGTGACATGGTTGATTCATGGGATGACAAAGACTTGTATAGTTTTGCGGTAGACATGGTAACAGAGAACCTTGAGAAGTGCGACGAGGAAGAATTTAAGTCTGAATGGAATAACTATTACGGAGAGGATGCATAATGGAACATAATCACAAACAAGACCAACACGATAGAATAATGATTAACCGAATCAAGGACGACCTTGAGGATTGGTTGACTACTCATGGAGAAATCACAATGGGCAGCGAGATGGTTAAAGATGTTCACCGACTCATTGACGAATCGGTGCATCGCACCAAACTCATGCGAAAGGATTGGATGAAGCCAGACAGAAGTTAAAGTCATAGCCAAATAAATTTGCCCATTTAAATAAATATAAATAAATAATAATCCCCTTCACCCCCCCAGACCCCCGTGTCATCATCCAGATGGCCAATGACGTGGGGTCCCCATTTTTGAGTCAAGCCTAAAGTGAGGAATTTTTTTAGAAAAAGTGCCTCTGAGGCATTGACTTTTTCTAGTAATTGAATTAGATTGGTTGAAGATGAACGACGCGGAAAGAGTAGCACAGGACAAACGGATTTTAGAATGGTGGAGGCTCACAAAGAATTTATCAAGTAGGACAGCGGATGTCCCACCTCCCGTGGTAGGGTATGCATATGAAAAAAAACAAGAAACAACCGAAGGCGCGAGTGAATCCCGAAGGCTACATGGGCAGCGCATCGCGTGAGCATAAAGTGAAGAAGGGCAAAGGCTCTTACAAGCGGAACAAAAAAATTAACCCAGAGGACTAAAAAGATTATGAGTAAAACAAGTGTTCAAAAATGCGGAACCAACTGGCGCGTGATTCTCACAGGAGACGCCCAAGCAATCGAAACCAAACATTGGTCAATGTTCAATCATGGCGCGACAAGCTCCGACCTCGAATGGGAAACGGCAAATTGCGCGTGGTTCTGGTCTACTCCTGAAAAGATTTTGAAAGCGTTTACCAACGCGCATCTTTTCTCATACTTGAATCAATTTGATTTGATAGGAGACGAACCAGAAGTGGCAGGGCATGAAGCAAAAGCTCACAATGACGCAAAGCAGGAATTTTTTGCGATGGGGAATATGCCTAGCTTCAAGCCGTTTCGCTCTGTTTCAATCCTGAATTTGGATTGCTTCGCGATGGGTACGGGTTCGGCTCGTGCTGAAAAAATGGCAGTAGAAACCAAGTAAAGAAAAAGGTTTATTTGATATGAAAATTCTCTCTATCGATGCAGACGCAAAAACCGTTAAAGGTCTCAAGAAAGGCTATCGCACTGCGATTAGCTACCTTGCGCCCAGTAACGCCAGCGGTGTAATGAATACTTGCCCAAGTGCAAGCAAAGGGTGTCGGGCTGCTTGTCTTTACGGGGCAGGTCGTGCCAAGTTCACGCCATCAATTCCAAAGGCGCGAATCAACAAAACAAAGTTTTTTCATTCCGACCCTGTAGGCTACGGCCAGCAGCTTTACAAGGAATTAAAAGCTCACCAGAAAAGCTCTGCGCGTAAAGGCTTAACACCTACCGTGCGCCTCAACGGAACAAGCGATATTGCTTGGGAGGATTTCATTCTAGAGGAAACGGGGAAAAACGTTTTTGAATCTTTCCCCGATTTACAATTTTATGACTATACCAAGCGGACAAACCGCGTTGCGGATTATGCAGACGGCAAGCTTCCGAAAAATTACCACCTCACGTTTTCAAAGAGTGAAAACACCAGCGACGAACAAGTTGCAAAGATTCTGGGTTGGGGTGTCAACGTTGCGGTAGTCTACGCAAACGAATTGCCCGAAGCTGACTTTGACGGTTGGCAGGTTATCAATGGCGACGAAAACGATTTACGCTTCCTCGACCCCATCGGCGTTGTTGTTGGTCTAAAGTATAAAAAGACTTCAGCAACTGAGGAGGACAAAAACGGATTTGTTCGCGAGTTGAAATTTGCAAACGCAGTTCTTGAGACTGCATAACAAAAAACCGAAAGGAAAAAAAATGCTATGGATAACGTTATCTATCATATCAGCCGTAGTACTTTGTAAATTGGTATCAAAATAAAAAAATAAAATAATAGCTCCCCCTTGACAGGGGGGGCAAATTGGGGACCCCATGTCATTAGCCGAACACGGCCAATGACGCGGGGGTGTGGGGGGGTACAGAACTTGCTTCGGAACCATTTAAAAAAAAGAAAAAAAATGACCGTTAGGGGGTTGACTTATTCCAAGAAAGAGAGTAGATTAAGAGAGTGGACAGGGGTAAGACCCAGTACGAGCCCAAGGGCAGGATTACAAAATCTAGGCAGACAGTATGCGACGAGGGCAAGAAGCTGTAAGACCCTCGGCCTGAAACTGCCGTTTAAATTTCTCGCAACAACGCGAGGAAGCATAGGTGAAGAACATTAAACGTCCGTGAGAGGCAACGGCCTATGCAACAATTTACTGGGAGGCAGAATACAGTCTAGGCAAGCCTAACGTAGCGAACGGGGTACGCGCCCTGTTAGGGACGAGGAAGCACCAGTAGACGTTTTCGCAATAACGCGGGAATGAAACTAACTAGAAAGGTAACATAGTGCAGGAGGTTGGCCAGAGAAGGCGGTTACCGCTGGGCCGTAAAGCACTTGAAAAATGCCTCTTAATTTTTGATAAATGAAAAACTACAAAACATACCAAGCCCGTAACGCTGTCAAAGCAGCGCAAGTCACCAACCACATCAAATCCCGCAAGGCTCAAGGCGTTGAACACAACGAAGCTAAAGCTGAAGCGTATTATATATATAATATAAAACAGGGTAAGAAAATTATTCTAAACACCCTAAACTACGCAACGCCTACCAAATCTCTGGTATGTAAATAAATAATAAAAATAACAAGTCTGGGTTCACCCCCAGACCCCCGTGTCATTGTCCTTGGCCCATGACGTGGGGTCCCCAAAAACGGTCAAGCTTTATTTTTTTTATTTATTTAAATGGTGGGACAGCCAATGTCCTACCCCCCATGGTAATCTATACGCATGAAGTTTGAGACAGGAACACAAGTACAGCACCGCGACAACCCCATGTGGAAGGCCGTTGTGGTGCGCGACCTCAACCCCCGCAAGCCAGTGAATAGCTGTGTGATGGTGAATCACAACGGGCGGGAAGTGCCAATGGGCAAGAGTCTTTTGCGGGTATCCTTCCACGCAGACGCCAAAAAAGAATTTGGCGAAGTTGTAAGCTAGGACAGCGGATGTCCTACCTCCTATGCTAGATTTAGATATGAATATGAAGCAAGTAAAGATAGTGATAAACGAAAATGATACACTTTGCCGTATCAGCATCAACGGATTCGCAAGCGAACACAAATGCGAGGTGCATGAGTCCGACCACGAAGGTAAAGACGCCACCACAATCAACATCGACGGCGTGGGAGATTTTATTTCTTACAACGATTGCAAAAGCTGGGAAGTGATGGACTAAAATTATGAGTATGAGTAACAACAAAAAGACGGAGCTAGAAGCTCGAAAAGTATACGCACACGGCGTGAACAAAGACACACACTTCAACACCCCACAAGGGCCGAAGCCATATCCAAAAGTCAATTACGACAAGATGTGGAACGTTGAAGGTTATTATAGCGACGATAACGGAAACGACATCAGAGACAGAGACTAGGAAACGATTATGGAAAAAAAGAATTACATTATCAATCTACACGCAGTAGGTGAGAAGAAGATTACCAGCGGTTACGCTGGCCCCCGTGAAGTATGCGGTCACTTTAGCACACCCGCAAAGGTTGGCACTATCGCCTTTGAAGAGGCTAAGATGAATGCAGTAGACTACTACTGGAATCAAAACAAGCGTTACTGGCACGGCTACCGCATTGGCAAGTTAGAAGTAGAAGTTGGGCGCGAGTCTGTCAGCGTAATGACTCCCGCTTGGGACTATCACAAGGGACGCACGTTCCCCGTATGGGAGGAGGTATAGAATCAAAAGCAGAAGATACAACGCAGACAAAGAAACGAGTAAACAGTTTTACGCTAGAAGAAAAAAGGAGATGGAAGATTATTTTAATCACCCTTATTATAAAACTTACTCTGAAAAAATTTGGGCCGAATATAAAAAAGCTAACAAATAGTATTGTCTTTGTCGAAAAAGTTAAAATTGGGGACCCCATGTCATCGTCCATTGTGGCCAATGACACGGGGACCCCATTTTGCGTCAAGGAAAAAGTTTATTGATAATTCTTTTAGGTAGGACGGCGGATGTCCTACCCCCTATGGTAGATTAGACACATGATGATGAACGACAACAACAAGATGAACAAAGAACAATTCAAAAACGAAGTGCTGGCCCTAGTGTCAGAGGATGCGTTGCCAATGGTGGACGCACTAACTGACCAAGGATTTGCCGAAGGCTGGACACCAGCCGAAGTAGCTGGACAATGCGAAGCTGATGCATAAAAGAAATTAAAGGGTAGGACGGCGGATGTCCGACCCCCTGTGTTATATTTACTACATGATTATGAGCATATACGAAGTTCAAACCCACGACGGAGACGCTACCCTTGGATGGATACAAGGACATGATGACGACCACGCCCAGCGCGTAGCCGAGAGGCTTTACTGCAAAGGCGTACTGGTTGTTCTTTGCGATGACTAAAAAACTATGGGCCAGCGTGATGGCCTTGGAGATCACGCCCTTATTAAATCATTATGATTGAACTCGGAATGCAAGTGGAGGATATGCGCGGTTACCTTGGTGTGGTCGCTGCCTCCCCACGCGGTGGCAAGTGGTTCATCCTCAAAAAGGATGGACGCATGGTTCGCCGTGCTGACCATGAGATTCGTGAATACGACGAGTCTTATTGCCCAGCCTTCGAAAAGTGGCTGGAGAAGCGTTCGCTTCGTTAGTATCAACCCCCCCTAGTGGGGGGCTTTAATTTATTTTTATTTATATATTTATATCGTTATGGAAAAAGTACAAGTTTATCGCAACCTGCATCGGACAGAAGAAGACGGAACGCACGTTTATAGCGTTCGCAATGACAAGGGCATTGTCGTAGACCACGTTGCAGAAATTACATTGAGTCGTCCTATCTTGAGAGTCGGCCCCAAAGGTAATCAGCGAGTGCGTGATGAGAAACGTAAAAACGTTCATGCTTATATCCAAGGCATGAAGATGAAAGAGTCAGTGATTGATGACCCCCGCTCAGGCGAAAAAAAGTGCGAGTGGCAAAAGATTACTTATAACCCTTATAAACATAAGAGTTTTGTTTTAGTAAAGGACGAGTCCGTTGCAGTGCGTGAAGCGTGGTTTGTTGAGATTCGTCGAGATGGTGTTTGGGCGTGGCTCCCGGAGTAAGAACCCCAGTTCCCTGAACGCTAATAAATACCAAACAATTAATATCAATATTGAAAATTGGGGACCCCATGTCATTAGCCTTGGCCAATGACGCGGGGGTCTGGGGGGGTACGATTCTTGCTAAGTCCATGCCCAGTAAAGTTGTGAATAACTTTCGAGGAACTCCCCTTGACTTATTCCAGTAATTAAGGTAGGTTTATCTCGATGATTAAAACGACTACAGTCAAAGTAACCGCCAGACCCAACGCCAAGGCCCGCACCAAAAACCGCCTTCGGGATCATGGTCCCATGTTCAAGGACGTGACCGAATTAAACACTGGCCACAGTGTGCGCCACGATGAAAAACTTGGCGACTGTGTGCTGCTGCGTTCTTTGAAGAAGCCACAGCTAGGCTGGGCGCAGCCTTGGAATGGCTGGTTGTCTCTTGATGAAATTGTTGTGAATAAGTTTGAGTAGAAACCCCCTTGACTTATTCCAGTAAATCCCTTATTGTATTCCCATGATGAACGACGACCTACGAGACCTAATGCCCACCAGTGAAGAGTTCTACGCCAGCATGGCCCCCGCGCCAGTTGACGAGAACGGAATGACGCCTGACGAGCGTGACGAGTACGAGTCCGAGTATAATGCTTATCTCGATTCCATTGGCACTTCCTTTGCCGAAGTGCAGGAGAAATCCCGTCAGTTCGCTGACGACCTTGAGAACGCTTACAAGTGCGACGACGACGAAGACGACCATGACAGCATGAATGACGGCCACGGAACGCTGGCGGATGATGCATGGCACGATGCCAACGAATACCCTGAGTGGTAGGGCCAGAGCAACGCCCGTGCCAACATGGGCCATTGTGAATAACTTGGCCAATGACGCGGGGGTCTGGGGGGGCATGATTCCTGCTGTGGTTCCTGAGAATTTTTTTTAGAAAAAGTGCCTTTGGGGGGTTGACTTTTTCCAACAATTGAACGATATTTAAGAAGTCAGCAGGACAACAAACAGAAAGAGAAAACAAGATGAGCATACAGAGAGAAGACATCGAATGGGATTCAGCGCAAGCCGAATCAGAGTACGACATCAGCGAAGAGAAAATGGCCAAGTTGGAAAACATGGCGTGGGACAACGACAACGACTAGACGAAAGGAATCAGATGAACGATAACAAGTTGTATAACAAGCGGGCCTTCGGACTTCCGAAGATGGAACTCCCCAACGGAACTATGAGCCTGACCTACTCCGGTCACGCTCGGACTGCTGCTGCACGTCCCGAACGTTTCGGGTACGCCGAGAACATCGACCTGCCTCGCGCAATCAACCTGAACGATTGCGAAGTGGTCGAAGCTGAAATGGCAAAGGGTAACCCTGTACCGGAAAAGATTGTTGTGCGTTACCCGTACAGCGACAACATGGACTTGGTTATGCCTATGTATATGGACGGATTCGTTAAGACCGTATGGCTTAATGACCGTTACGACCAGCACCGCACCCTCGACAAGCGTCGCTATGCACGGCCTTAACGACAAGCAACAGTTCGGAGAATGGCTCGACAAGTTTGACGGGCCTCTCCGTTCTCTTTATGAAGACTATAAAGAAAAGAACTATAAACCGTTGTCATACTTTGCGTGGTGCTTGGGCGTGTACCAAGAAACCAAGTATGCCGACACGTTGAGGAATAATTGATATGGAATTGATTGTATTTATTACAAGCTCAAGCATAGTCGCCTTCTGGTACGCCGAGGCGTTCCACTAAAGCAAGGCCCGTGCCAGCACAGGCCATTGTGAATAACTTGGCCAATGACGCGGGGGTCCCCCAATTTGCGTCAAGGTTATTTTCAAGAAAGTTATCCACGGTTTGCGAATAACTTTTTCCAGAAAGTCCCTTGACTTTTTCCAGCAATGTGTTATCTTATTACAGATGAACGACAACGGAACATTCATAGGGCTAGTCAAGGCTGGCAAAGCTCAAAACGTAGTACCCACTTCCCGCAAGATGAACATGGCAGCAGCATTGGCGGGGGCGGTCAGCTTACGCGACGCAGAACAGTACTTCCGTAGGCTACAACACGCAAACAACATGGGAACCACTGAGGCGGACTATGCAGAACTAGAACGCAAGTTTTATGCGGAACACGGCTACCCTCATGGGTATTAAAAAAAATCAAAAAAAATTAGAAAAACCCCTTGACTTTTTCCAGCAATTAGACTATATTTAAACAAGATGAACGACATAAAAAAGACCAAAACCACTAACTGGACAAGCTACAAACGCGAACGTTTCAACAAGGCGGAATTCAACGCTGAAATGGCTCGCATTGAAAAGCAGACTTTTGTACTGCAACACATTACATCTTTCTGCATCGGGGCAAGCATTGCGCTCGGATTCGTATTGATTCACATGATTGTAACTGGATAAAAAAACCGCTTGACTTTTTCCAGAATATCCCTTACATTATAAACAGATGAACGACATAACAGTAACAGCACGAGTCAAGCACCACCGCAACCACGCCAAGACTGGCACGGTGGTCGCAGACCTTAACCCCAAGGCTCCGGTGTACGGAGTCGTAAGAGTAAAGTGGGACGATAACGAACACGAAAGCCGTCACCACAAGTTCACCCTTCGGCGTTTGCAGTACGCATGGCCGACCAACAACTAAAAAATTTAAAGAGACATGGATAAAGAATTAAAACAGTTCACTATCACAATGGAAAGCGGTACGCGCTTCGGAGGCAAGTATCGTGACGAGGCTCACGTCCGCGATGCTAACAAATGGTTTAGCGGTAAAATTGTTAAGATTGAACAACGCCCACTCTGGACACCTGAAGAGGAGGCAGAGATGGACGCAGACAAGGCATGGCATCGCGCCTACTAAAATCGGAGGTTATAGTCATGTTGTGTTTAGCAATCATCACCTTACTAGTCATCGTTTACTAGTCGTTCGTCATCACCCGCCCCCTTCTTCGGAGGGGGGTGGTTTTTGAAAAATTTTTTGTCGCAATAACTACGAAAGGGCGTGAGGGGGTTGTTTTACAACTTTACAAGAAAAGAAGTCCTACTCTTTTACGACCTCGAAAAAATCCCCGGAGGGGATTGCTTTTCAGAGTCCTTTTGATATACTGGCGTTGCCTTATGAAGACTTTACTATTCTGCACATCACATTTCAAAGAAAGAGAAGAATATTTAAAAAGATATGAAAAATGGGCGGGATACTACCTTGATTTAGATTGGGAGGACAAAACCCTCTTTATGATCGACGACTGTTCCGACGCTTCGCTCGTAAACACAAACTTATTTAACATAATTAAAAGCAGTGAGTTGCCAGAAGAATCGGCGTTATCCACAAACAAAGTCAATTTCGTACATTTTGAAGAAAAAGCTCCATGTCACAAAGACGGACAGGCAGCAAATTCAGCAGGATGGTGGAGAGGTTACTTGTCTATAGTCGATATAGCTAAAAAGTACGACTTCGAGAGAATCATACATGTAGAATCAGATTTATATCTAATCTCAAAAAATATAAGAGATTTTATTGAAGGTAGAATGACTGACGGGTGGCATTCCTTTTTGTGCAGAAAGTACAACTGGCCAGAATCATCTTTGCAGGTAATTAACAAAGATAAGTATGAAGCATTCGAAGAATTGCGGTCAGACCTAGAAGAGCTTGGTTTAGAGAATATTGATGCAAGCCGTGGACCCGCAGAGCTTTTGCTTCCATTCACAAGAATAACAAAGGGCTTTAATGGAAGTAGGTACGGAGAGGATTCCCCAAGTCAAACTGCTGGAATGGACTACTTTGCCCAGTGCAGAGACAACACTTTAATTATAGCAGAAAAATAGATGATAAAAAAAGGTATCATACTAGCAGGAGGAGCAGGGTCTAGACTCTATCCGCTAACAAACAATCATCCCAAAAGCTTGTTGCCCGTATACGACAAGCCGATGATATACTATCCTCTTACTACTCTTATAGAAAATGGAGTAAAAGAAGTATGCGTTATATCTTCAGTGGAACACACTCCCAAGTTTAAAGAGATAATTGGTGATGGAAGTAGATTCGGCGTAAAAATACAATACAGGACCCAAGAAAGCCCAATAGGAATTCCTCAAGCATTTACGATCTCAGAGGACTTTATCCAGAATGATAGTGTGGCACTGATTCTTGGAGATAACGTCTCAAACGGCTCCACAGCGTTCAAAAAGGCATTCAGAGAGTTTAAGGACGGAGGTTCTATATTTGCCTATGAAGTACAAGACCCAGAGAGATACGGAGTGGTTGAGTTCGACGAAGAAGGAAAAGCTATCTCAGTAGAAGAAAAGCCAAAAAAACCTAAAACCAATTTTGCAATTCCGGGTTTATACATTTTTGACAATAAAGTGGTAAAAGTAGCTAAATCTCTTAGACCTTCAGCCAGAGGAGAGCTAGAAATAGTAGATGTCATTAAATTTTATTTAAATAAAAGAAAATTAATGGTTTATCAAATCAATCGTGGCTGCGCTTGGCTCGACTCTGGCACATCAAGCAGCCTAAATGAAGCATCGGAGTATATAGCAGTAATAGAAAAGAGACAGGGCGTAAAAATCGGATGCCCAGAAGAAGCAGCATTAAGGAAAAAGCTAATAACAAAAGAAAAATTAGAAGAAATTATTGAAAACACTCCTAAATGCGAATATAGAGAATATTTAGAAAGATTAACATAAATGCAATATCCATTACCTCCCCTCGACTTAAGAATAGAAGTAGGTCAACCCAAAGACGCAGGAGAAAAGCATTGGAAAGTAGTATGCGATCATGCAGAGCGGTGTTTTCGGTTTCTAGCAGGTCGCCCTCAAAAACACTGGAATGTCCTCGACGTAGGATGCGGTTGTGGAAGATTGGCCGTAAACCTCGTAGATGAAGTAGAACAATACACTGGCATAGAAGTGCAAAAACGCTTTGTTGATTGGTGCAGAGAAAATATCGATAAAGGGCATTTCTATTATTATGATTTCCATAATCATATGTACAATAAAGAGGGATCAGTTAATAACATAGAATGGGCTAATATTGAAGACTCTTCACAAGACGTAGTATATATGTCTTCTGTGATTACTCATATGAGAACAAAAGACTTCTTATCTATAATGGATGAATCTTATAGAGTTTTGAAGAACGGCGGTAAATTAGTTTTTTCATGTTTTGTGCAATCAAGTGCCAGCAAAGGAAAAGAAACTGTTCCACACGGTAAAGACGGAATACTTCCTATAGATAAAACAATTGATGAGGTGTCTTGGACTGATGATTTGAATGATTGTAGATATATTGTCTATAAAGATGAGTGGATCGAAGAACAATTTAAAATACGCGGATTTAACCCGAACGCCTTCCTTCCCGGTTTCTGGGGAGGCAGAGAAGTAACTAAAGGGGAAAGAAGCTGGACTTTTGAGGATAGATATCAAGATTGGTTTTGTTGGCAAAAACCCTCAATACAGAAATCACCTTTACTCTAAGCCAGAATTTAATTATTATCTGAATATGATTGCGTTGATAGGAGCAACAGGATACGTAGGCCAAGCTTTCGTAAAAGAATTAGTAAATAGGAAATTAACTTTTTTTGAAATTCATAGGAAGAATACTGATTATTATGATATTCAGAAGTTAGTTGAAATACTGTCCATCATTAACGCCGATTTTGTTATCAACTGCGCTGGCTACACGGGCAAGCCTAATGTGGATGCTTGTGAAACTAATAAGGGGGAATGCAGAAAAGGTAACATCGAGTTACCTAAAGTCATTTCTAACGCTTGTGCGTTAGTAGGCATTCCTTGGGGTCACGTTTCTTCTGGGTGCATTTACACTGGCAATAGATTAGATGGTGCGGGGTTTACGGAAGAAGACCCTCCTAATTTTCATCATTTTTCTGAAGTTAAGGGTAGTTACTACAGCGGAACCAAAGCTGAGGCTGAAGATTTAATCAAGGTTATATCTGAAGATTATTATATATGGCGTCTGCGTATTCCTTTCAACAACGAAGATGGCCCAAGAAACTATTTGTCTAAGGTTATGAACTATGACCGTCTGCTTGAAGCAGAGAACTCAGTCACTCACTTGGGGGACTTTGTTAGTTCCTGCATCGACCTTTATCAAAATAAAGCTAGTTATGGAATTTATAACGTAGTTAATTCTGAGCCTATTACTACATCTTTTGTAGTTTCAAAAATCAAAGAGATTTTAAATTTAGATAAATCTTTTGAGTTTTTCTCTGACGAAAAGGAGTTTTATCAAGTTGGGGCATCTGCCCCAAGGTCTAACTGTGTTTTGGATAATTCTAAATTAATCAGGGCTGGGGTTAATATCAGGTCGTCCTCAGAAGCTATAGAAGACAGTCTAAGGAACTGGGCTTACCAAGATGAATTGCTACATAATTAATTTCAACAGACTAAAGTGGACTAAGCAATTAGCTATAGACCTAGCCGACAGAGGCTTCACTCCTATTATACTTGATAATAATTCTTCGTACCCACCTTTACTGGATTGGTATAACTCTTCGGATTTTAAATTTAAATTAGTGAAGTTTGATCAGAATCATGGCCATAGAGCTTTCTATCATAGCGGATTTTATAAAGAGGTAAAAAGCGAATACTTTGCTATGACCGACCCTGATCTTGATATAACCTGCGCTCCAGAGGATTTCAAAGAAGTTCTAATGGAAGGTTTCAGCGCAAAACATGAATTCATAGGAAATAATGATGATATAATCAAAGTGGGGTTAAACCTAAAAATAGATGACCTACCAGAAAAGAGTGAAGATTTAATTTTTGATCCCGACATTGTAATCAATCACGAAAAAGGTTATGGAGGAGGAGAAACCAAAAAGGGTTTATACATAGCTGCTCAACTAGACACAACATTCGCTATATACAAAAACCACGGATCAGAATTTAGTCAACGAAGAGAATACAGCTTATGGCCTTCGATTAGAACCGCACCCCCATACGAAGCTAGACATTTGCCTTGGTACTCAACTTACAGCGGAGTAGACGAAGAAGATAAATACTATATGGATAGTATACAAAGAAAAGATGTTGATTGGAGTTGGAGAATGAAATGTAATATTGACGAAGAACTTTACGGCATTAAGCACGATAATAACACGCCAATAGAAGTTGAAGTCGAAATAGGTCAAGGCGGAGTACTGGAATCCAAACAGCAAGAAAATATTTACAAAAACAAAGACTTAGATAACCTATCCGCATTTGCTCACCTCTCAAACCCGCCTCAGCGCGTATATTTTAATCCAAAGCATGACTCTTGATATCATAGTTTGTACATATCATCAGGATGCATTGCTAAAATGCTTTATAAACTGTGTTAAATCCCAGACCAATCGTAATTGGAGGCTGATAATAGTTCACGATGGCTATGATTCGTTTTATGAAAATCTTGAGAAAGATTTAGAAAGCAATGGTTATTTAGGGGAGAATATAATACTTACTCACACAGGGCAAAGAGTTGGCGATTATGGGCATAGCGTTTTAAGATTTGCTGTAAACAAATATGTGGAAGATGAAAACTACGTAATTCTTACTAACGCAGATAATTACTATGTTCCCGTTTTAGTTCAAGAAGTCCTCGGAACTGCGAAGCAGTTTAAAGAGCCTGAATTTATATATTTTGATTGTGTTCACGATTACGCAAGGCCATACTTCAATCCGCCATTCGGCTATGGGCATTTAAGCTCAAGGTTAGAAATGAACCTTATAGACAGGGGATGCGTGGCATCCAAAGGTTGGTTATGTAAAAAAACTGAGCCAGATCATATAGGCGGAAGGTGTGCTGATTGGACTCATTTGGATAAAATGATCAAGCACAAAAAAGAAGATGGATCGGCAGTTAGATGCCAAAAAATAAGTAAGATTTTATTTACGCATAATTAAATGAAAATATTAGTTACAGGTGGTTCAGGTTTTATAGGTTCAAATTTTATTAGATGCATAATAAATAAGCCTGAAGTAGACGTTGTTATTAACCTTGATAACTTATCCTACGCTGCTGATGAATCTAACACCAAGCAGTTCGAGGATTGCGAAAAATATCAATTTGAAAAAATATGCCTCTCTGAATACTCTAAAGTTTTAAAAGCTGTAGAAAAGCACGAGCCCACACATGTAGTTCATCTCGCTGCTGAATCTCACGTTGATAATTCAATAGCTAGTTCAAAAGAATTTATAAACTCTAACATAGTAGGTACTCACTCCCTACTTGAAGCTTGCAGGGGGAAAGACATAAGATTTCATCATGTGTCAACTGATGAAGTATACGGCGAAGTAATTGATGATTGTAAGTTCACCGAGCAAACACAATATAATCCTAGGAATCCATATTCCGCCACTAAAGCAGCTTCAGATATGCTTGCTCTTGCATACACGAATACATACGGAATGAAAATTACGCTTTCTAATTGCTGTAATAATTATGGACCCAATCAGCATGACGAAAAATTCATCCCCACAGTAATCAGATCGCTAACCAAGGGCTCCAAAATTCCAGTTTACGGTAAAGGTGAAAATATAAGAGATTGGATTTATGTAGACGACCATTGTTATGCCCTATGGGAAATATTAATTAATGGAAAAATAGGGGAAAACTATTTAGTAGGAGCAGACTGCGAAAAAACTAATTTAGAAACTATTAGCTGTATTTGTAGCGAGCTTAATCTAGAAAGTGACGATTATATAGAGTTTGTTGAAGATAGGCTTGGTCACGATATGAGATACGCAATAGACAATAGTAAAATTTTAAATGAATTAAAATGGAAGCCTACGTTTAGCTTTTCTGAAGGTATAAAGCAGACTATATCTTTTTACGAAAAAAAATATTCCAAGTGAGTCTTCGCCAAGTGTATTTCTTGATACAATATGGAGAACAAGAAAACTACTTCTAAAAAAACCTCCGACAGAAAGCTTAAAGTCAGAGGCGGTAAAAAGTTAGCTGAAGAGATAGTTGACGCAACAAACATTCATGAACGAAAACGAGTTGAAAACCCCCTTAAAAGAGCTATTAAATTAAATCAGCTTCCTTGGACGGAAAAACAAAAAGAGTTTTTTAAGATAGCACTTCACCCTTCTACAAAGATAGTGTTTGTTAATGGACCTGCTGGAACAGCAAAGACCCTGCTTTCCACTTATTGTTCGTTGCAGTTGCTCAATATGAAAGTAGCTGACAGTATCATGTATCTAAGGTCTGCCGTGGAAAGCTCAGATAAAAGCCTAGGCTTTCTTCCCGGAACAGCAGAAGAAAAATTAAGATTCTATAACTTACCATTTTTGGATAAGTTGGATGAACTACTATTAGAGACCAAGGCCGAAAAGCTTGAGGAGCAAAACAGAATATCTATGTTTCCTGTTAACTTCGCTAGAGGTATGAACTGGAAAGACAAGTGCATAATCTTGGATGAAGCTCAAAACTCAACCATAAAAGAAATCGTAACTGTTTTAACTAGGATGGGCGAGGGTTCTCGCTGTTTTATTTTAGCTGATCCGATGCAAACAGATTTAAAGCAAGAGGATAAAGCTCATGGCTTTGAGAAAATTTGCAAAGCTCTTTCGGACGAAGAAAGTGTCCAGAATGGAATTTATACTTTCAACTTCGACGAAGAGGATGTTATGAGGTCTGAGTTAGTTAAATTTATAGTTTCAAAGCTCAAGGGGATATAGCGTCCTCTGCAAACTTCAAATTACCCTTCACCCTCTCTCTTTCTCCTTCTGAGAGAAAGGGGGAGGCTAAAACTTTTTGGCATAACTCAAGGGAGTGATTGTAGTGACCAGCCCAGTAAGCGCATATAGAAACTTCGTCGTCGAATCTCCATTGGTATACATCAGGACTTAAAAACAAAGAATCCTCTGGTACGGGAAAGTTTAAATAGTTTTTTCCTATTTCGTATCCTAATCTATAAGATTCTGATAGACGACAAAGGTTAACGATTTCATAAATTGGTTCTAATCTATTCTCGGTTGACCGAAAAGCTAACAAGCAGCTATCTATAACTTCATGCATGGGAGCACCCATAGAACGCTTGATTTTAGCTATACTGTAATAAGACTCAAAGATTTCTTGAGACCAATACCCTAGCTCTCCCCTTTTAAAATAATACTCAATAGCTTTTTTGTTATTGCCACAGTCTTTATATGATTGCGCGGTATAAAAGGTATACCGAGCTTTCATAAATGGGTCCTGCTCCTTCTTTAAAGCTTCGCTAAGAATTTTTGCATCTTTTTTGTATTTATCTCTATCTTTGCTTCTGTTTCCGTCCGTAAAGACTTTCACTTTTATATCTCTATTGTCTCCTATTGAGGCTACCTTGCTTTCGCATTCTAAAAATTCATGAACTACTCCTTTGTATATCCAATCAGTGTTATTTCTAAAAATTAGATACCTGAAGTATTCCGTGCTTCCAAACTCACACGGAACCCTGTAGGCGTCATGTTTGAGATTTTTTAAGAATTGTTTTTTATTAAAATTCTCTGGGACTTCGAAAATTTCATCCGCATCTAAAGTTATTCCGTATTTTACGTCTTTTCTTTTTCTTAAATGTCTTAGAGCAGATGTTCTGTTATGAGCAAAATCTTTCCAAGGCTCTTCGATTACCTCAAACTCAATTGAGTGTTTCTCCAAGAATTTCGAAATTATTTTTTGTGTTCCATCTGTAGAGCCAGTGTCGACAATTAAAGCGTAGTCTATGATTGGTAGGGCAGACTTTAGTGCTCTTTCTATTACCTTGGATTCGTTTTTAACTATGCAACATAATCCTATTTTTTGAGAAGTTCTAGCCATACGGGAAGATATGTACCAGAATTAACGCCCACAGTCAAAACTACTTTTTTCGATTATCTGGAGAAAGTTTAACGTCTATATTCTTAATAGCTTTAAAAGCCAAAGTGTTTATTTTGGAGCATTTGGATGATATGAGGGGGTCTTGGTTTTTGCAGAGTGGGTAGGATATCTCCAGTATTTCCCTCATCATTTCTAATGTTTCGGCAAGTGGAGAATGATCTGTAGTCTTCATATAAATAAATACACTTTAATGAAAAAAAAAGCTTTTTGTATTTGGCTTATTTAAGGTGTATGGTGAAACGCCAATTAATAATTGAATAAAACGAAAAATGCTTAAAGAATTTTGTAGTAAATGTGGTCACCCTAATTTGTATTCATACGATAAGCCTTTGTTCTGCGCTAAGTGCGGAGAGCCTTTTGGGGGAGCAGCTAAAGCTAAGTTGGCAACTAAAAGCAAACCAACTCAGACCCCTAAGGTAGAGACTCCGTTTGAGATTGAAGAAGAGACTGAAAGCATACCAAGTATAAACAAGTTAGACTTTAGCGTTGAAACGTTTGAGCCCAAGCCTCCCACGATAGGAGCTATAGCTTCGCAAGGCCCTCCTTCAAAATCTAAAAACCTAGAACAGCAAAGACCACAAACTTCTATACCTTTTGATAAAGACAAGTTTATAAAAGAATTCGAGAAAGAAGCTGGTTCTATAAGAAGGTAATCTCTTAAATGCCGAAAAAAAAAGAGTCAGCCCCACAAAAGCCTTACGAGGATTTCGTGGAGATAATTGACGAAGAGATTCTTAAAAGAAAAAATAAATGGAACCTCAAATCTTTATCGTGGATTGACTATGATGATGTAGCTCAAATAATAAGAATACACATCCATAAAAAGTGGCATTTATACAATCAGGAAAAACCCATAGGGCCTTGGCTAAATACCCTGATTTCTAATCAGATAAAAAACTTAATAAGAAATAACTACGCCAATTTATCTAAACCATGCTATAGGTGTGACGCAGCGGAGGGAGAGGATTTATGCGTTATTTATGAAAAACAATCATCAGCTTGCCCTATATACGCTAAATGGGAAGGCACTAAGAAAAGTGCTTTCTATCTAAAAATAGCGACCTCTTTAGAATTCCATGCTCACGAACTTAACAGCAGTGAGTTGCAAGAAAGCATGAAAATGGAATCAAACATTTCAAAACTTCACGAAGTTATGCAGACCATACTTAAGCCCAATGAATGGAAAATATACAAGCTGCTATACATAGAAAATAAAAGTGAAGTTGAAGTAGGCGAGATAATGAAATATGTTTCTTCGGAAGAAGGTAGATTTCCGGGCTATAAGCATATAAGAAACATTAAAAAATCTATTGTTAAAAAGGCTAAGAAAGCTTTCGACGATGGAAAAATAGACATCTTTTAAATCATGAGTAATGAACTAAGCAGCGAACAAGGAAGCCTTGTTCTCGAAGAGTGGAACCGTGACCCTGAGAATCCTCCGTCGTTATATGATTTAACAAAAATTATTTTCCCAGAATTAGAAAAGGTGGATGGCAGATGCAAAGAGGGGAGAATGATAAAAGAGTTTTTAGCAAAGCATGGCTTAAAAGCTAGACCTTCAAACGAATACAAGCCTAAAGACAAAATAGAATTAACGGAAGAGCATCAATCTTTCTGTCGTAACAACGGTTCCATGATGTCTTTTGTAGAAATAGCGAGAATCATATTTGATAACCCAGATTTAAATAATTTAAGTCAAGAATCTAGGGCGGTGAAAGAATACATTGATTCTCTAGGCGACCAAATAGTTCCTTTCGAAGATACGCTTCCTCAAAGACTAGACGAGTATGAACCCCCCAGAACTTTCTCTAAAGTATTGGGTAAAATTAAAAAATACGCTCCGTCCTCCTTACCGGAAGATATGGATAAGATTACAGCTAGAACAAAAAAAGAAATAGACGCTCTCACAAATTATTTAGCGACTTATCGGTTCGTACACCAAATTAATACTTACTCAAACGAAATGGCTAGGGACCTATTTGAGAGTAGCTTTGTCAGGTACACTCACGATAAAGGTGACTTGACTCAAGAAGAGGTGGATCAATATATAGTGTTGTCCACTGAGGTCGTAATAGCCTCTAATATTCAAAGGAGGGTCGAGCACCTAAATCGACTCTTAGATGATTCAGCGGATGACACAGAAGGTAGGAGAATATCCATGTCTTTAGTAGAGGCTATTAACACTTCTCAAAATGAATACAACCAGTCAGTGAACAGGCAGCAAAAACTCCTAGGAGACCTGAAGGAAAAAAGAAGCGATAAACTTAAGAAGCAGCTAAACAATAACGCCAGCATATTGAATCTAGTAGAAATGTGGAAATCCGAAGAGTCTCGCCATAAAATGATCGGGCTAGCTCAACTAAGGCAAGAGTCCATGAAAGAAGAGATTCAAAAACTAGGAAGCATGGATGAAATAAAATGTAGAATCTTAGGCGTTGATGAAAATGAAATCGTTTAAGTCATGAGTGATTCTTTTGTATGTAAGGAATGCGGTAAAAGCTTCTCGTCAGAGAGAAGTCTTCATTCTCATTTTAAAGTGCATGGACTTAGAGTTGTTTCGTATTACCAGAAACATTTTCCTAGATACGATCTTTATGACGGAAAGATCATTAAGTTTAAAACAAAAGGAGACTACTTTAGTAGAGAGTTTAATACTAGAACAAATCAAAGAAAGTGGCTTGAGTCTCAAAAACCAGAGGAGTCTAGGGAATATTTAAGAGGTATCATAAAAAAGCGAATCGAAGAAAAAAACATTACCGTTGCTCCCTGCCAAGTAGAGTTAAGGACTTTGATGGCTCCATCTATAATTTTTTACGAGAAATTCTTTAATGACTATTATGAGCTATGCTCTTCTTTGGGGCTAGAAAAACGTTACGTTCAGCCAAAGCAGACTATAGTAGCTAAAACTTACAAGAATCGAAAAGACTTAAAGGTATACGTGGATACTCGGGAACAGCTACCTTTGAAGTTTAACATTCCTTCTGAGAGCAGGGCTCTTAAATTTGGAGATTACGCCCTTAACGACAAAAGTTTAACTTGTAATTGTTATGTAGAAAGAAAAACTCTTGCCGACTTTATATCTACGATAAGCGTTATGAATTACGACAGGTTTTGCAGGGAAATTGAAAGAGCTAAAGAGGATGACGCTCAGCTAATTGTATTAGTAGAAGAGAGTCTTTCTAACGCTTTGTCCTTCCCCTTTTTACCTCATATATCCAAAAAAATAAAAGCTACTCCTGAGTACATTTTTCATAAGGTGAGAGGGTTGATACAAAAGTATGATCACGTACAATTTCTTTTTGTAGACGGAAGGAAAGAGGCTGTAAGGGTTATAGAGAAAATTTTCTTCTCAGAATGTATGCATAAAAAAATTGACTTACAATTAGCTTACGACAAAAAGACCCTCTAATTCATTATGTGGTACTGCCCGGAAAAATATAAAATAGAGCCCCATGATATAAACGCTGAGCTTTTATCTTTAAAGGGCGAGCTCGACGATAAAGAAGCTAAAATAAGCTTGGCGAAGTTTTTAAACACCAATTTAGCTTTTACTACTGAATTGATATCAGGCATAAAGTTGGCTCCTTATCAAGAGGTGACGCTTAGGGGGATGATGAATAGGAATTTCTCTATGTGTGTTTGGGGCCGTGGCTGCGGGAAAACTTTTATAGCTTCAGTTTTTTGTTTTTTGCATTGCATTTTTAATCCCGAGACCAAAATTTTAATTGCTGGACCTACGTTTCGTACAGCTAGATTTATATTTAATAACCTCGAGAAGATAGTAAACTCAAAGGGAGCAGAGTTACTACAGCAAGCCTTTAGCGCAAAGCCTTCTAAAAGAAATGATCAGTACGAGTGGACTATAAACGGTGGATCAATAACCGCCATTCCATTGTCAGGCGAGAAAATACGTGGTTTTAGAGCCAACATACTTTTGCTAGATGAGTTTTTGCTTCTACCCGAAGAGCTCATCAACACCGTACTTATGCCTTTCCTCGTAGCTCCGCAAAACATGAAGGAGAGAATTGAGATTCGCGAAATGGAAGACGAGTTAATCAAGAAAGGTAGAATGACAGAGGACCAAAGGATGGTCTTCGAGAATAACTCAAAAATGATAGCCCTGTCTTCTGCTAGCTATACATTTGAAAATTTATATAAAACTTACAAAGAGTGGCTTAATAAAATTTACTCCGACGAAAAAACAGACGCCACTTATTTTATATCTCAAATGGGATACGAAGCTCTTCCTTCGGAAATGATAGATAGGACGGTGATTGAAGAAGCTCAAAACGGAGGCTCGTCGCACTCATCATTCCAGAGAGAGTATTGCGCTCAGTTTACAGATGGATCGGATTCTTATTTCAGCGCAAAAAAAATGCACTTATGCACGATCCCTGACGGAGAGCAACCTACCACTCAGATTAAAGGAGGCAGGGGGTCGAAGTACATACTAGGAATTGACCCTTCTTTCTCTAACTCCCCTAGCTCTGATTATTTTGCCATGTCTTTGCTAGAGCTAGACGAAGAAACAGGACAGGGAACCTTGGTTCATAGTTATGCGGTTGCTGGAGGAGATTTAAAAAATCACATCGATTACCTTCATTATATATTGTCCAACTTTAATGTCGAAATGATATGCATTGACAATGCTGGTTACCAATTTATAGATAGCTGCAACGAGTCTACTAAATTCATAGAAGATAATATAAAATTAAAATTTATAGATTTTGACTCAGATGCAGAAGGTGAGAAGTACGTACAGGGGCTCGCTAGAGCCAAAAGAGCTTATAACAAAGAAGAAGGAGCAATCTGTTTCAAGCAAAATTTTACTTCAAATTGGCTGAGAAAAGCTAATGAACACCTACAAGCTTGCATAGATCATAAAAGGCTGTGGTTTGCTTCTAGGTGTACCGCTCACGGTTCTGAGTTCTCTAAGCAAAGTGCCTATGCTATAGACGCTAAATCTGCTGGAGCAGACTCCACCGGAGACTTGATCGAAACTCAGGATATACTCGTTTATTCCACGAAAAAACAGTGCGCCTTAGTTGAGGTAAAAAGTACCGCCAGAGGCACTCAAACCTTTGATTTGCCCCAACACTTAAAAAGGAGCACTTCTGCAAATAGAGCTAGAAAGGACAATTATACGACTTTAATGCTCGCAAACTGGGCTACCAAGTGCTATTTTGACATGAAATCGGAGAAAAATGAGCAACCTGAGACTTTTTTACCTGTAATGTTTGATTGAAGGTGTATGTATAAAAAATAATTTCCAGAGATGAGTGAAAAAAGAAAATCCCCAAAGCGGGCTTCAGCGAAAAAGCAGCCCAAAACGACTTCTACAGCTAGTAAAAAGCAGGAAGAATCAGGCACGTCGCCTTTAATGTCTTACGAGGCTTTGGGAACAGCGGGCTATTCCTCTACTAGATCGAGAAGAAACTTAAGTAGTGTTATCGATAGAACTGATAAGTACAGAAATATTGATGACGGTTTAGTACCTTTTATATACTCCTCCCCATCCGCTACTGGCTCAGCATCTTCTTCTATAGAAATTAGAGATGCGGTAATTTTGTGCCAAAAAGCTTATTATAACTTTGCTCAGTTTAGAAACGTTATCGATCTGATGACTGAGTTTGCTATAGGGGATTTATACTTTAATGGTGGAAACCGTAAATCTAGAAGTTTTTTCGAGCAGTTTTTTAAAAAAATAGACCTGCATAGTCTTCAGGATAAATTCTACAGAGAGTTTTTTAGGTCTGGGAATGTCTTCATGTATAGATTCGAGGGTAAGCTAGACGACAGAGATTCTAAAAGGATCGCTGAAGTATTTGGCGCGGAAAACGTATTAGGGGATGAAGCTAGATTGCCGATAAGATATGTAATGTTGAACCCTGCTGATATTCGACTTACTGGAACGGCTTCATTTTATAGAGGTAACTACGTTAAGATGCTTAGTGCTTATGAGATTCAAAGGATCAGAAGTCCCCTTACTGAAGAGGATGAAACCTTAAGAGATTCTTTATCTCCAGAAGTCATAAAAGAAATAGACTCAGGTCGCAAAAGAAATATTTCTATGCCACTTGACCCTAGTAGACTCATTTCTATTTTTTACAAAAAACAAGATTACGAGCCATTTGCGGTCCCAATGGGATTTCCAGTTCTAGGAGATTTAAATTTTAAATCAGAACTTAAAAAAATGGATATGGCGATGGGGAGATGTATGCAGCAAGCAATCCTTTTAGTCACTATGGGTACTGATCCAGAAAAAGGTGGAATTAATCAGAAGAATCTGGTGGCTATGCAAAAGCTTTTTGAAAACGAATCAGTTGGTAGGGTTCTCATCGCGGACTACACAACCAAAGCTCAGTTCGTAGTTCCCGGAGTTGCAGAGCTAATGTCTCCAACTAAATACGAAATATTTGATAGAGATATCAACATGGGTCTCAACAACATTCTAGTTGGCGGAGAAAAATTCGCCAACCAAAATGCAAAGACTGAAGTATTTATCGCTAGGTTGGAGTCCGCAAGGCAGACCTTCTTACAAAGCTTTCTTATCCCTGAGATGAAAAGGGTGAGTAAAAAGCTTGGGTTCAGGTCTACCCCAGAGCCGTTGCTGGCCGAAATGTCTCTAACCGACGACAACGTTAAAGATAGAATCTTCACTAGACTGTATGAATTGGGCGTTCTTACTCCAGAAGAAGTTTTAGAAGCTATAGACAGCAAGCGTTTGCCAGAGATTAAAAATTCAAGAGAGTCTCAAAAAGATTTTCTGAAAGAGAAGCAGGAAGGTCTTTATGAACCTATTATGAGTAAAGACCCACTTGGCGGTCCCCCTGCTCCGAATGAGGAGGGCAGACCTGCTGGGACCAAAGCTCCCCAAGAAACAAAAAATGTTTCTCCTATTGGTCAAGGAGAGCAGTCTAAATTCACTAAAGCTAGCGAAAGTCCTTTGAAGTACAGCTTAGCTAATCTCAAAGATAATATGATTTTATCTCAAAGACTGAACTCTGAAGTTATTTCGCATCTCAAGAAGATGCATAAAGTGAAAAGGATCACTCAGAAACAGAAGCAGGTAGCTGAAGCTATTTGCGATTTAATTATTATAAATGAGTCTCCATCCGAATGGATCAATTGTGTTAGTAAATACTGCGAGGAGCCAATGGATCATAACCTTGACAGAGTTAAAAAGGTTCAAGATATTGCCTACGAAAATAATTTAGACACTTACCTAGCTAGTCTTCTACTGGGGAGTATAAAAGAAACAGATTAAAATGAACGAAAATAGCGATCAAGATCAGAACATACAATCCATGTACGAAGAGCCATCTTTTGACATTCAAATGGACGACCTTCTTGTCCCAGAGGCTGGAGACCAAACTTCCAATGCTGTGGTAATTGACGACGAAGTTGAAGGAGGTTTTAAATTTAACTTTTTGGGCGTAGGTCAAGGTGGATCGCGCTTGGCTGAAACTTTCTATAAAATGGGATACCGCAGGTGCGCTGCTATAAACACAGCCGAGCAGGACCTCAATACTATCGACATACCCAACAAGCTTTTGATTGCCGAAGGCGGAGCAGGTAAAAATCCAGACAAGGCCAAACAAAAATTTAAAGAGAAAGAAGATGACGTTCTAGACTTTATCCGACGTTCTTTTGGAGATAAATACGATAAAACGTTTATTTGCGCTGGTGCTGGAGGAGGAACAGGCTCTGGTTTAGCGGTTCCCATAGTTGATACTGTTAAAGAAGTTTATAAGACGTTAAAATTAAAAGAGCAAAAAGTTGGAATGATTCTCACTTTGCCTAAGGACTCAGAAGGCTCTGGAGTTATGAGGGTGGCTGGAGAGGTATTAGAGGAAGTATGGAATAAAGTTGCAGACGGACAGATTTCTCCTCTTATAATTGTTGACAACGAAAGGGTGGGTCAACTTTATCCTAATCTAGCAATATCTAAATTTTGGGACACCGCCAACCGAAGCATGGCGAGCCTTTTTCACTTATTTAATCTTACCTGCGCCAAGGACAGTACTTACTCTACTTTTGACGCAAATGATTACAAGCAAGTATTAGACTCTGGCATCTTAGTTTATGGAGCTTCTCCGGTTAAAGACTGGGATGATCCAGTAGCAGTTTCGAGAGCTATCAGAGAAAACTTAAAAGGCAATTTACTTACTGGAGGAATTGATATTAGCACTGGGACCTGCGCTGGAGCCATAGTAATTGGCGGTAATGAGCAGTTAGATAATATTCGCCAGTCTGCTCTAGACGATGCTTTCTCCCAGCTTTCTAGAATGCTTAGACCAAATAGCTTAGTTCACCGTGGCATATACAGCGGAGACAAACCTAATTTAACTATATTTACTGCGATTGGAGGAGTTACTATTCCTACCCAGAGGAGAGATGAGTTAAGAAATGGATGATAAAGAAATATACAGGAAGCTGCTGGAAGTAGAGTCTAATAGACACAAAAAAGGCTTTTTCCTAGATATTTTTTTTATGGTAATTTTCGTTGGCTTTGTCGGCTGGAGCATAGCCAAAGACATAAGTCAGGAAACTGAAATTCAAAAGCTTAACTCCTCTTTAATAGAGAAAAAAATAATCATACAAGAAACAGTTAAGCAAAATATAGAACTAAGAAGAACTTTGCAGCAACTTTTGGATGCTACGGCTCCAAAGAAAAACAAGAGTGAAGCGTAAAAAAGCTTGCTCTGCAAAACATAGATACATAAAATAAAAATATGCCAACTACTAATAACAAAAATGAAGTCAAACCCGGATACAAAAGTACCGAGTTCTGGATCACAGTTTGCGTTACTTTAGCATCTCTCGCATGGGGTGCTGGGGTCGTGGACCCAGAGGGTGCTTCCAATGCCGATAAGGTTTTTGGATTTATCTGTTCTGCTGCTGCTGCTTTTGGATACACCATTTCCAGAGGCTTAGCTAAGAAGAAAGCTTAAAGGCTGTATGGCTTGGCTAACGGCATTATTTAAAGCTCTTTTAGAGTGGCTTTCTTCTGAAGCGAAGAAGGACACGAAAGCTAGTGATGCCGACGCAACGCCGAAAGACCTAAAAGATAAATGGCGTAAGCGGATTCAACAACAAGAACAAAGGATGAAAAAACAAAGTGAAAACTATCCTATTGGCCCCAAAGGCGATATTAGCTAGCAGCTTAATTCTTCTATCAGGTTGCGGTTCTACTAAAGTAGTGTTTGTGGACACACAAGCTAATCTAGTGAGAATTGGACCAGATGTAGAGGGAAGAGTGTATGTCCAGAAAAATGGCGAGTGGGTTCTTTCTAAGAATAAAGTAAAACTACCAGAAGGCTGGTATGCAGGAGGACTTCCTACGGACGACTAGCCAAGTTCTTGTTTTTTTATAATAGCTTCAGCTTTTAGTGTATACTAATTGTTGAAGCTTTTTTTTACATTTTTTTTAATGTTTTTCTTCACTGGGTGTGGGGTGCTTCAGTCTATTTCGAATAGTACGCTTTACTGCGATAAGAGAGTTAAATCGTTAGACCCTTTTCATATTTATAGCTGTGGTCCCAAAGCGTTAGAAAAAGCTATCCGTTATTCTCAGCATGATTCGTTAGCTTCAAAAGCGAATTACAGTTATTACCTTCAAAGAGACGATTTTTTTCTTAGGCATTGTTTATCTGTGTTTGACGAAAGAGCTAGAGGCATTACTTTTCCCGGCGAAATTAAAAAGATTTTAAGAAAAGAAGGGATTGAATTTAGGACGCTCAAAAAACTGTCAGACCTACAGCCTGACGACGTAGCTTTAGTACTTGTTAAGAAAAGTTGGTCATTAGACTATCATTGGATGTGTCACCCTGTAGACAAAAATATAGAAACATACTTCGAAAAAGATAAAACTATAGTGCTAGAAATCTACGCTTTCAAAGCTAATACATAATGATTAAACCAAGTCCAGAAGAGAAAACTATTATAACAATTCTGCTCTCCATTAGTTTCGGATTGTTCATAGGCGTCTTGTCCGCGCAAGAAAAAATCAACGAATTAGAAACTGATAAAGATTTATTAATACTTCATTTAGAAGAGGTAACAGAAATGAATGATATGTTACTAATAATGAGGAATCAAACAAATGGCAACTAAAGAAGACAAATACGAAGATAATGTAAAGGGAAAATACTACGTCGACACCGAATGTATTGATTGCAATTTATGTCGTGAATTGGCTCCAGACAATTTCACCAATCATGATGATGGATACTCTTATGTTTATAAGCAACCTAAGGAGCAAGGCGAGGCAGATGCTTGCGCTGATGCGATGGAAAACTGTCCAGTAGAGGCTATAGGCGACGACGGAGATTAATTATCTAAGCCACTTACCGTAGTATATTTTCCTAAGGTGAAGCCTCATTTCTGTTTCAACGTTATTCTGCCAAGTCTGACTAAGCCTTGGAGAGTTTAAGTCGTAAGGCTGTAATTTATACCAAGCGTTCTCTTTTATGCTTTCGCGCACAGCTTTATAATGATAAGGGAGAGCACTTGAAGGGTCTTTTTCATGATGCTTAACGGTTGCATCTATCATTTTATACATTGTGTTTAATGTATTTGCGTCGAAGTGGATAAACCTAATCCTAGAGGGTACGCATTCAGGGAGACCGTTCGGATTCCAAGTCTGTTCCATTGGAGGACGGGGAGTAGGCACTCTATAAACTCTGGTCACGTAATTAGTTTCATATCTTCCATTATCGGGGCCGGGAATAGCTATAGTTCTTTTAATCTCCCTGTAAGGGTAGTGGTGAAAATATATCCTTCCTCCGACTTCTAAGGTAATCCCATCGGCGCGTGGTCTCCATTCGCCATTTATTCCCATATGAATTTTAGCGTTTCTTAAAACTGTTCCGTCTTTAAACCTAACTACTGGTATAATGTTTCCTGTGGCAAGTTCTGCATTTAGCATTGAAGAACTCAAGATGAGTATCGGTAAAGCAGTCAGGATTGTTCTCATATATACAAGGTAATTCTTTTCTTGGAATTAGTCAACCTTAATCCAGAAAAAAAAATCTTTACTTAGTCTCACATATTGAATAGTATTTAAATCACGCGCCTTTACGCGCAAATCATAAGATTATGAAACAACTACTATTAGTTATTACAACTATCGCTCTTGTGGGCTGCTCGTCCACAATGCAACTTCCGTCTGTGACAGTCGGCGGTGCAGCTAATAAAGATGCTGTGCTGGACGCTAAGTTGGATAAGACTGGCGTAGGCGTAACTGCCCCCTTGGTATCAATTGACGTGCCTTTTCCTTCTGTGAAAGCAGCGGATAGCAAGAAGAAGTAAACCTTTAGGTTACAACATATACATTATGTGTTCTTTGCACCCCCCACTAAAGTGGGGGTTTTTATTTTTTTTCATTTAAATATTTCATTTTTTCCTACTTTTGGTGTATCTATTACACTGATGAAAAAAGAGACATCTAGTGATTCGCCTATTATATCCTCCACGGAGGAATGTATAGAGTTTTCTAATAGGCTACTTACCGCTTTCGAGACTAAAGCTCGACTTCATAACGAAGCGGGAATAAGAAAAGTCACTGTATCTAAACTCAAAGAGATATACCTACAAGCAGCTTCTACCGATACTCCTTTAGGTAAAAACATAAAGGGTTTAGCTTTCATCAACTCTTATTTAAGTTTTTTAAACTGTGTTGATTTAAAGAATAGATTTTTAAATATGGAAGGTCTTGAGTTCGAAGAACAAGAGCATGGTGATCATGAAAAAGCTTTTGCGAAAATTGATAAAGACTTTTGTGATCTGCCAGAAGACGAGGTAACTACCGAGGAAAACCTTTCCGCAGCAAGAAAAGACTTAGAAGATTACGATTTAAACAAATCGTTTGAAAGTATAGATGATCTTTTTATTTATACACAAAATAAACCTCTTGAATTTAATTGGGAAATAAGATGAAATATCACACTTCTTTTAGTTCTGTAGTAAAACCTTTAGTTCCTGAGTATAAGGATAAATTTCTTGCTTTAGCAAGCTTGGAGAACCTTGGGGAATTTTTACCTAATATAGATACCGATAAAAATGTCGATGTACTCCCTATCGCTTTTAATGCTTGCGTCGTGAATAGAGCCAATAAAAATGGTGACGTAATTGACGCAAACACTGCTATAGACATTTATAAAACCTTTATAAATAAGCCTATAAATATTGAACATAACAGAGAGAAGCTAATTGGCGTAATTCTTACTGCTGGTTTTAGCGAGTTCGGGACAGATCAGCCCATCGCAGAAGAGCAAGTAGTAGATAAAAAAGAGCCATTCAACATTACTTTAGGTGGTTTAGTTTGGAAAGTCGTTAATACTGAGCTAGCTGCAAAGATAGAGGAGTCAAGCGACCCCGAAAGCGATTTATACATGAAGATTTCTGCTAGCTGGGAGCTAGGTTTTTCTGATTATGAAGTCGCTATAGTGAAAGAGGGCAACGATATAGCTGAAGCTCAAATTGTTTCCGCCGAAAAAGACGTAGATTCACTAAAAGAATACTTAAAAGGTTTTGGAGGCTCCGGGCAGCTACAGGATGGCCGTTCTGTATACAGAAAGGTTGTAAACGACGTAGTTGCACTTGGAGTAGGTCTCACCGTTACCCCCGCTGCTGAAGTAAAAGGCTTAATAAGTAACAAAACACTTTCTGAAGAAGAGCCTTCCCAAGAAGAGTCTTCTGCTGAAATTTTAGAAAAAGTAGACAAAACTACCGATTCTGAAAGAAAACCATTAGAAAACGAAAATAAATGTTCACAATTACAGGAAAAAACTGTAGCAAAAGATAAAGGTATTATTGTTATGAAAGAAATCAAATCAATCAATGATTTAAATGACGATAACCTCCAACAACTTTCGGCCTCTCAGGTGACTGACTTTATTGAGGAAGAGCTCAAGAAATCGTCTGAAAAGTTTGCCGAAGAGAAAAGAGAGGTTGAAACTCAGCTTCAAGCTGCCAACGAGAACCATAAGGCTCTCCAAGGTGAACATACAGAATTAAAACAGCAAGTTGATTCTCTCAACGAAGAGTTAGAAAAGCTCCGTTCGGAAGCTGCTCAGAAGTTGGCTGAAGAGAATTTTTCTCGCCGTATGTCTGTGTTAGACGACACTTATTCGCTCACCGATGGTGATCGTGAAGTTATCGCTGCTGACGTTAAAGACATGAGCGACGAAGATTTTGAAGCTTACGCTAAGAAACTTGAAGTTCTCTTAAGTGCTAAGAACAAAGAGGTTATTGCTAAGCAAGCTGAAGAGGTTGCTAAGCAAGAGCAAGTTGAATTAACCGCTTCCGAAGCTGATTCCGACGAAGAAGCAGAAGAGGTTGTTGAAGACGCTATTTCTCAGGCTGAGACAGATTCGCAGGAAATTCCTGCTTCAGTGGAAGCATCTGAGCAGACTGTGTACCAAAAGTACAAACAGGCTTTTAATGTCGAAGAGTTCGACATTCAAGTTTAAATACTTAACAACATTTAAGGAGAAAATTAAAAATGGCTACTACTTTAAGACCATTTAGAGATTACGATGAGAAGGACGTAATTAACCTTTACGCCGTCTCGGGAACATCCGATCTGAACCGGGGTCATCTTATGAAGATTCAAGGCGATGGTTGGGTCACTACCAATGAGTTAGAAATGCTCGGTAGTGTGGGCAAAGCATACGGAAACACTGTTTCGGAGCGATATGGCGTCGCAGCTAAAGTCACCAAGGCTGGTGCTGGCGATGTGCCTATTGGCATGACGCTTATGGACGTGAAGGAAGAAGACGAAAACGGCGAAAAGCTGAAGTTCAATCCTCGCAAAGCTGCCGAAATGGGAGTTGTTCTCAGTGGCCAAGCAGTACCTGTCGTTAGTAAGGGAGTTTTCCTTTACAGCGGTACTACTCTTGCCTCCGAGGCTCCTACTGCTGGCCAGAAGCTCTATTGTGGAGCTAACGGATTAATTACAACTGGCGTTGCTTCTAACGCTCAAGTTGGCGTCGCACTGGGCGTAAAGGACAGTGACGGATGTGTTCTTATTAGATTAGAATGCGGAGCTCACTAGAGCTACGATCATAGTCAAATAAGGAGGATATTATAATGAAATTAACATTAAAAAATACCCCAGAACAGGTTGAGCTCATTCGCGCAATGGGTTCTAAAAACCAGATTGTAGCTCGTGAAGCAGCCGAAGCCTTTGCAGCCTTTATTGGACCAGTGGTTCAACAGGTGATTTATCAGGCTGGCACTGCTAGCGGTATCTATACTGATGCCCCATTCGATGAGGACGACAATCCCAGCTATCCGCTCGACTTATACTACAACGAAGGTGCAAACTTCGTGACTGTGTGGAGTCAAAGTGCTGCTGGTGGTCTTCCCTCTTCTCACGTAGAAGGTCTGGAAGAAATGAAAATCAGCACTTACCGTTTGGATAGTGCGGTTTCTTTCAACAAACGTTATGCTCGTAGAGCTCGTTTGGATGTTGTTAGCAAAGCCATCGAGAGAATGGCCAACGAAGTTCTTGTTAAGCAAGAGCGTAACGCTTGGTCCGTTATCCTGAAGGCTCTTGCTGAAGGCTCCACCAAGCAAGGTGACGGCACTAGCCCAATCAAGCATGTTGTGAAGGGTCCAGATAGCTCTGGTACTTTCCAATTAGCTCGTTTGAACGAAATCATGACTCGCATGAGACGTATCAATGAGTCGTATGCTGGTGGTACTCCCGCCAATCCTTACGCTAAAGGTCTTACCGACTTGTATCTCAGCCCTGAGAGAATGGCTGATATTCGTGGTTTCGCCTACAATGCTGTTGGTGGTAACACTACTGCTGCTGGTGATGAGTACGGTGGTGCTATGACTGACCTTCCCGAGTCCGCTCGTGAAGAAATCTTCCGTAATGCTGGTGCAGCCGAAATCTTCGGCGTGGCATTGCACGAGATGAATGAGTTCGGCGTTGGCAAGAAGTACAATGCTCTGTTCAATACCTTAGCTGATGGTGTTACTTACCTTGAGGCTGACGGTACTGGCGGAGAGACCTTCGGTGCTGCTGACGAAATCATCGTTGGCATTGACAATAGCAAGGGCTCCTTCGTGCGTCCTATCGCTCGTAATGCTGAAACTGGTAGCACTTTCCAAGCGTTGCCTGATGATCAGTACAACATCACTCGTGCCGATAAGGCTGGTTTCTACGGTGCTTTGGAAGAGGGGCGTGTCTGCCTCGACTCCCGCGCTATCGTAGGTTCCTTCCTCGACAACGATGCGTAATCGGTAAAATAACTTACCTCACAGACCCCCAGCTTCGGCTGGGGGTTTTTTTTATTTATTTATTTATTTTTATTTCCCAAGGAACTTCAAATGGTGTACCTTGAAGTAAGGAAAAAGGAATATATTATGCCTAAAAAGAAATCTACAAGTTCAAAGCGTAAATCTACTGCGTCTAAAGCCAAAGCTAAGAAAGTAGAGGATATGTCTCAAACTCACGGAAAAGAAGAGTTTGCACCGAGCACCCTTGATCAAGTTTGGGGAGATACTGGATTAAGTAAATACGGTACTATGGATGAAGACGAGTATGCTACTCAAGTGCGAGACATGACTAAATCAGAGCTTTTCGCTCATGCATCCAGACAGGGGATTATTCCAATTGAGAATAGAGATCAACTAGAAAAAAGATGTATTCGTGAGTTTGTTAAGCACACCTCAAGCTATACAAAACCGAAAGCGCAGCAGTCAAATCACCTAGCTAAAAACGAACTACCTTTAGAAATAAGAAGAATCTTAGACGAAGGTAAGTAAAAAAAAAGGCTTAAAAGCCATAATAAGTGTAATATTTATTATGGCTACTAGCTACAATTTCAACGTTGAGCAAGGTTCCGAGTTTTACGTAAGGCTTAAGGTAAAAGACACTAACGGAAGTGCTATTGATTTAACTAATTATAGCATTAGCGGTACAGCTAGAAATCGTTATGGTTCTACTGGCGTACTGATTGATCTTCAGCCTTCTGGCGTAGCAGGGGCATTAACCAGTGGGTTCATCGACATTCTGTTAAAAGGGGCGACTACCGCAACTTTACCAGTTGTTTCGGCTGTATACGATGTGGAAATCTATACAGCGCAAGGATATCAAGAAAAGATAGTAAACGGGAAGTTTAACGTTTATCCAGAAGTAACGAGGTAAAAAGTGGCTGAAGTAGAAGTCATAGTATCTGGTAGAGCTAACGCCGAAGTCGTCACGTCAGACGATCCGACTTCTTGTATTTCCACTTTTGGCTTAAGGGGTGCTGATGGATATACAGGTCCTATTGGCCCCATTGGTCCCACTGGTCCAAGAGGAGGAGCAGGTGGAGATAGCCTGAGATGGAATTTCGATTCTTCCACTACAGACGCCAACCCCGGACTAGGCGAACTTAGGTTCAATAATTCTACGTTCAGTTCAGTAACTGAACTTTATTTAAGCGTTTATGATTCTAGTAACACTTTTGTAAAAGAATGGGTAATTGCATTAGACGATAACTACTCAGACCTTAGCAAGCCTAGATTAAAAATTTATAAAGAAAATAGCCCAGAGAATTTTGTAACTTTTGATATTTCAGGCACATTTACTTTCGAGTATCAATATAGAAAATTTCCTCTTGCATTTGTGGCAAGCAACGGCTCTTTCTCTGATGGAGATGGTTTAGTTGTCACTACGTCTCCTGCTGCTCCTGTGGGTCCAGTTGGGCCTATAGGAATTACAGGTACTGGGGGTGTTACAGGCTCTACAGGTCCAACTGGAAGTAGCATTACAGGAGCAACAGGAGTAACAGGCTCTGTTGGAGGAATGAGTCTTGAATATGATTTTGACTCTTCTACTTCGATGGGCGACCCCGGAAGTGGTAAATTAAGATTTAATAATACAGCTAATAATGTGAGCGTTTCTTTAGTTAGCAAGATTGCAGTGGATGGCAATGACGCTAATGGGAATTCGGCACATGGAAGGTATGGACTGTGGACATCTTCAACTAACTCTGTACCTTCTACTCTTAAAATATTTAAAAAAGATAACCCATCTGTATTTTCCGTTTTTAAGGTTACGAGTGCTGTAAACGATACTTCGGATTATGGTGAGTTTAATGTTTCATGGGTTGAAAATTCTTCTACGTTTTCTTTTTCTGCGAGTGATAAAATAGCCATAACAAGCTCAATGGCGGGTGATGTAGGCCCCCAAGGCCCTCAAGGTGCTCAAGGTCCTCAAGGTACTCAAGGTTCTACTGGTCCTGTTGGTCCTGCTGGACCTACTGGGGCTGACAGTACTGTAGCTGGTCCTACTGGTCCTCAAGGCTCCGTTGGTTCTGCTGGAACCACTGGTCCTCAAGGTGCTGCTGGTCCTGCTGGACCTACTGGTCCTCAAGGCCCTTCTGGTTCTCAAGGTCCTGCTGGACCTACTGGGGCTGACAGCACTGTAGTTGGTCCTACTGGCTCTCAAGGTCCTGCTGGTTCTCAAGGTCCTGCTGGACCTACTGGGGCTGACAGCACTGTAGCTGGTCCTACTGGCTCTACTGGCCCCTCTGGCTCTACTGGTCCCACTGGTTCCTCTGGACCTACTGGTTCTTCTGGCTCTACTGGTTCTACTGGTTCTACTGGTCCCACTGGCTCTACTGGCCCCTCTGGCCCTACTGGTCCGATTGGATATCGCGGGGGAACACAATACAAATTTGATACTGCTGTAGCCGATTCAGACCCCGGAAATGGGGACATCAGATTTAATCATGCTAGTTTCGGTAGCGTTTCGAAAATATTTATTGATGATGAAGATGCTGACGGTAACGACCAACAAGGGTGGTATCGAACATGGAACGATTCCTCAAGCACAATAGAAGGCGTAATAATTATTCAATCTGCTGACGGCGCAGGTACATCTTATGCTTCTATGCAAGTGACGGGCGTTACTGAAGCTTCAGGTTATTTCAAAATTGATGTAAACCCATTAGTGAGTTCAGCTAATCCACCATTTAGCGATGCTGAAAGGATTTCTTTAGAATTTAATAGAACTGGAGACAAAGGCTCTCAAGGTTCCCAAGGCTCTGCTGGTCCTCAAGGTCCTGCTGGGCCTCAAGGTCCTGCTGGTTCTCAAGGCCCTGCTGGTTCTGCGGGAGCTACTGGTCCTGCTGGTTCTGCGGGAGCCACTGGTCCTCAAGGTTCTGCTGGTCCTCAAGGTCCTGCTGGTCCTCAAGGTCCTGCTGGTTCTGCGGGAGCTACTGGTTCTGCGGGAGCTACTGGTCCTGCTGGTTCTGCGGGAGCCACTGGTCCTCAAGGT
>Ga0163179_10000064_pt1 | contig 80543 bp, 78 predicted proteins | sample AtlANTMetagenome_FD_109643 | JGI IMG/M metagenome (GOLD analysis project Ga0163179, IMG submission 109643) | Marine eukaryotic phytoplankton communities from the Atlantic Ocean - Atlantic ANT 2 Metagenome | ecosystem: Environmental > Aquatic > Marine > Oceanic | place: North Atlantic Ocean...
AACTGGGCCGATGTCGGCATGTATATACAAACTCTCATGCTTGCGGCTAAAGGACTAGGACTAGACACCTGTCCGCAAGCGGCGTGGGTCCCCTACCAGGAACCTGTTATCCGTCACCTTGGGATTCCGGACAACGAGTCGTTGGTAAGCGGCATGAGTCTTGGTTGGGCAGACCCTGCCAAGATCGAGAACACGCTAGTAAGCGAGCGCGAGACGATCTCCGAGGTCGCTCGTTTCGAAGGTTTCTAGCGCTGCCATATTGCAGTGGCAGTTGCAGTCACTGACATTGTCACCTCGCTACCCCAACTACTTGGACGCGAGAACAGGAACAGCCGTGGTTAAGTTGTGGTCGTGTCGGATTACATCCCAGAAATCATGGGCTCAATCGATGAGAACGTAAACCACACGAAAAAGTGGCAATAGAACCACTACGTCTGGCATCACCGAAAGAACTAAGGCTTTAAGCGATCTAAACTTGCAAATGTTCTGTTCAAGCAATTTTTAACAGCTACGAAACTAACGCTAGGAAATTGAGACTCGCCATTCACTTGCCAAGCATGTCAAGAGCCATGATTCTTCTTGACTACGGTTAATGCGTGTCCAACTCACCGAACAAGACGTCAAGGCTGACGAGCTAACTTCCCTAAAAAGCACTCAACCTTGCGATGAAACAACTACCTCCTCCTATTCAGCACAGCCAAGGGTCAACTCTGCCCAAGCCAACGTTTTCTTCTACAAGAGAAGAAGGATTGAAATGCCTGAAGTTTTCATAACCTGCGCAGTCACAGGAGCCGGCGACACTGTCGGAAAATCTGACAAGGTTCCGTTCACCCCAAAGGCCATTGCTACTGACGTCATTGCAGCAGCCACGGCAGGTGCTGCCATCGCCCACATCCATGTGCGAGACCCGATATCGGGAGACCCAGATCGTCAGGTCGACTACTACCAAGAAGTCGTAGAACGCGTCAGAGCTTCCAACACAGACGTCATCATAAATCTTACGGCCGGCATGGGTGGCGATCTGGTTATCGGCTCTGTTGAACAACCAATACCTCTCGATCCAAATCAGACTGATCTCGCAGGCGCCACAGAACGCCTTGAACATGTTCGACTTCTACGTCCGGAAATCTGCACTCTTGATTGCGGAACCATGAACTTTGGCGAAGGAAACTATGTAGCAACCAATACTCACGACACTCTCGCAGAGATGGCACGCCAAATTAAAGCCATTGGTGTTCGACCTGAGGTTGAAGTATTCGATACTGGGCAGCTATGGGAAGCGAAAGCCCTTGTCGCCCGGGAACTAATCGAATCGCCGGTAATGGTCCAACTCTGTATGGGTGTTAAGTGGGGTGCGCCTAACGACCTCAATACTTTCATGGCCCTCGTCAACAACGTTCCGTCAGACTGGACGTTTTCAGCATTTTCACTCGGAAAGAATCAATTGCCTTACGTTGCCCTTGCAGCCGTTGCAGGTGGCAATGCCCGAGTAGGGCTGGAAGACAACCTCTATCTCGACCGCGGAGAGTTAGCCACAAACGAAACCCTCACTGCGAGAGCTAAGCAAATTTTACAAGCGATGAACTTCGAGGTCATCGGACCACAACAAGTTCGCGAAAAATTGGAACTCACAAAGTTTGCTCCGTGACTGAACCTTTACAACCAAAAGAAATCGCAGTTATCGGAGCCGGGGTTATTGGATCCGCTTGGGCCGCCCGCTGGCTACTAAAAGGGTGCGACGTCCGCCTGTACGATCCCGCTGATGCGGCCGAGCAAACCGTGTCAGAGGTTCTAGAAAATGCCCGATACGGATGGGAGCGGCTGGGAATAGCACCCAAATCAGAGGGCAATCTCGAGCATGTCGAGACCATCTCAGAAGCCGTACAGCAAGCTGATTTAGTCCAAGAAAGTGGTCCCGAAGACTTGGCTCTCAAAAAAACTATTTTGAGTCAAATCGAAGAGTTTGCAGACTCGAGTGTCTTGATAGCGTCCTCAACTTCCGGTCTTCTACCTTCGAAGCTCCAAGATGAAATGATTCACCCGGAGCGCCTGGTAGTCGCACACCCCTTCAATCCGGTCTATCTGATCCCTATGGTTGAAGTCGTTGGTGGAAGGCAGACTTCTCCCAAGTCGATTTCCAGGGCCATGTATTGCTACACATACTGCGGCATGAAGCCGTTGCAGGTCCGCGTCGAAATAGACGCTTTTATAGCTGACCGTCTACTTGAGGCTGTCTGGCGCGAAGCTCTCTGGCTGATCGAAGACGAGATAGCCACCACAGAAGAAATCGATGATGTCATCCGGTTCGGTTTTGGCCTCCGATGGGCACAAATGGGCTTGTTTGAAAATTACCGAATAGCCGGAGGCCAAGGGGGCATGGAGCACTTCATAAGACAATTTGGCCCCTCCCTGGACTGGCCTTGGTCGAAGTTGACCGAGACTCCGCCAATGACCGAGGAACTAGTTAAACGAATCACCCAACAATCAGATGCTCAATCAGGCCACTACTCGATTCGTGAATTAGAAAGGATTAGAGATACGAACCTAGTGGACATGTTGCTGGCATTAGAGAAAAACGCTTGGGGGGCAGGACTTACGATCAGCGAACTTCGCAACAAGATCTGACTATTTCCTACTCTTCGATCGAGATAGCAAACTCAGGACAGTTAGCTGCGGCAAGACGCGCTTTGTCCTCTAGGGCATCGGGCACTAGTCCGTCCCCTAACTCGGTCGCGTACCCGTAATCGTCAACGTCAAACAACTCGACTGCGAGTGAAAAACACCGGTTATGTCCCTGACACTTCTCTGTGTCGACTCGTACTCGCATCCCAACTCCCCTAGCAACACCAGCTGCTTACGCTAACTTAGCGTATGCAGTTCAAGCTCTCCACGCGAGCCACAATTTGACGGGGTGGATTATGGATCGCAGCAGCTCTCACCATCTAACATGTCGTCTGGAGGACTTTCGTAATGACCGATTCTGAAACAGCAGCACTAGCCGCACAGGAAACAGATCCAACAAAGCAGTGGCACAAAACCGCATGCGTTCTCTGTTCCGCAAACTGCGGCATCGAAGTCCGGATTGATGGCCGGGAGATCACTCGCGTCCGCGGAGACAAGGACCATCCGGCCAGCAAGGGTTACACGTGCGAAAAAGGTCTCCGAGTTAACCATTATCAAAATGGACGCGACCGTTTGTCCTCTCCGTTAAAGAAAATGGAAGACGGAACCTTCGAAGAAATCAGCTGGGACCAAGCAATCAAAGAGGTCGCCGATCAGCTTGTCGGCATCCGAGACACCTATGGTGGCGACAAGATCATGTATTACGGGGGCGGCGGTCAAGGCAACCATACTGGTGGTGCCTATGTCCGTAGCGTTATGCAAACACTTGGGATGCAGTATCGGAGCAACGCCCTGGCACAAGAAAAAACTGGCATGTACTGGGTTCAAGGGAAGTTTTTCGGACGCCAAGACATCGGTGCGTCACCAGATTTTCATCACACAGACTGTGCCGTGTTTATAGGCAAGAATCCTTGGCACAGTCATGGTTTTCCCGAAGCTAGAAATGTTCTAAACGCCATCAAGAACGACGACGAGCGAAAAATTGTTGTTTTTGACCCTCGGGTATCGGAAACAGCGAACATCTCCGACCACCATCTTCGCGTTAAGCCCGGAACTGACGCCTGGGCCTTAGCAGCAATTCTGGCGATAATGACTCAGGACGCTCTTACTGATGACAAATTCCTTAACGAGCAATGCGTTGGCTGGGAGGATTTAAAGCCCTTACTTGAAGAAGTCCCTGTTGCCGACTATGCCCGCAAGTGCGGTATTTCAGAAGAAGAGTTGAGGTCTGCGGCCCGGACAATGGCTAATGCTAAGTCACTAGCTACCGAAGAAGACTTAGGCATCGAAATGGCTCCGCACTCAACTCTCAATAGTTGGCTCCAGAGACTTTTATTTCTGCTGACCGGAAACTTCGGGAACGAGGGTGGAATGAACATCCCAACTCGACTTGCCCCTATTTGCGGTCATAGCGCCGAGGGCACCACCGAACCAGTCACTGGCACTCCGATGCTATGTGGGTTAGTAGCGTGCGCCGCTATACCCGACGCCATAGACACTGACCATCCGGATCGGTTTAGGGGCATGATCGTCGATTCCTCAAACCCCGTGCATACCTTGCCCGATTCGAAGCGATTCCGAGAGGCGTTCGCCAAACTCGAGTGTCTGGTGGTCATTGATGTCGCCATGACAGAAACGGCACGCCAGGCACATTATGTCTTGCCTGCCTCTTCGCAATACGAAAAACCTGAGGCAACTTTTTTCGCAGGCGAGATGCCATCAAATTATTTCCATATACGACAGCCGATTTTTGAACCATTAGGCGAAACTTTGCCGGAAGCAGAAATATATTCCCGTTTAGTAGAGGCGATGGGCGGCGAACCTGATGGAGTGGAGGAATTAGCCGAAGCAGCTAAGGAAAGCCGCGAATCGTTTATAGAGACATTCACACGCTTATCTTCCGAGAATCCAGATCTTGGCGCCAAACTCCCGACAGCGTTATATCGATCACTTGGGCAAAGCCTCGGCGAGATGGGACCTGCGGCCATTATGTTCGGCTCTGCAATGCAGGCCTCGATGCGCTTCCCCGACGCCATTAGGGCCGCCGGGATTGAGGGCGATGGGTTAGAACTGGCCAATAACCTGTTTGATGCCCTAATCGATGCCAAATCAGGGATGATTTTCAGTACCAGCGATTACTCCACTAGTTTTGACCGGATCAAGACACCCGATGGCAAAATTCATATCCACATCGAAGAACTTGTAGACGAACTGCGGGGCCTAGCGACAGAAGAACCGGCGTCTCCTACCGATGCCTTTCCGTTCGTTCTCAGCGCTGGCGAACATCGCGGATCGACGGTTAATGACGTGATCCGAGACCCTTCATGGCGCAAAAAGGATAAAGACGGTGCCTTACGAATGAGCCCAGCTGATGCTGACCGATTGGGAATAGTTGACGGACAGAGGGTCAAAGTAATCACCAAGCGAGGCGAGGCAGAGGCTCCAGCTGACATTACCGACAGCATGATGGATGGCCAGGTAAGTCTGCCTCATGGTTTCGGCATGGAGTATCCGGACGAGAATGGTGAACACAAGATTCACGGTGTGTCCGTCAACGAGCTTACCGATTTGGAAGATAGGGACTGGTTAGCTCTAACGCCGCATCATAAACACGTTCGGGCACGTTTAGAGCCTGTAAACGGGTAACGCTCAGTCGTAGCCGCTCCAGGTTTCCGTAATCGGAATTGGCTTACCATTTAGAACGGCTTCATGTCGTTCTCGAATTTGGCGAGGTATGTGAGCGCGAACAAACTCGACATCTTGGCTAAGCGCCAGGTCCACGAGCTCCAGTCGATCAGGCGTCTGCTTCCAAGCTATTGGCACGTAAATGGGCAACTCGAACACGCGAAGTCTGTCCAAGCCAGCGTAAATAGCTTTCTGATATTGGTACCTCTCGTCCCAATTCCAATGCGTCGGAGAAAAACCTGTTCCAGGATCTAACGTTATCCGTTCGCGGATACCCCATTTTGTTGCCCTTTCGAGCTGGAGGTCAAACCAGTCGACCATTACTTGAACAGGATCACCATGCACATGTTTCAGGTGCCTTGGATCGGGCCCGAGCATGAACGGCAGGATCACTTGGATCTCGCGTTCCGCCGCTAGTTCGATCATTTCGTCTGACTGCAAAGCGTCTGACGCGTTAAGTACGTTAGCTCCAGCATCTAGTGCGTTTCGAGCGGTATCAACTTGCCAAGTGTCTATCGAAATATCGACTCCCAGTTTCAATAAACCCTTTAAAACTGGGTCAACGATGTTCCACTCTTGGTCAGGCTGGACGAATGCTGCGTCCCCGTGCGATGCCTGAGCTCCTACATCAAGGTGATCTGCACCTTCAGCGAGAAGTTTTGCTCCGTACTCCATTGCTTCTTTTTCGTTAGTGACTACGGAAAACTTCGCTAGAGAGTCCGGTGATGCGTTGACTACACCAAATATCTCCATGCCTGTGACACTATCCTTGGGCGGTCTGCAGCGGCTCAGTTAACGGAACTTTTACTTTATAAATGGCCGACGAACACAGACCGATAACCACAACCAAAGCGCCCATTACAACCAAGGTCTGACGGAGTCCGACTCTGTCCGCACAAATACCTAGTGGGAGCGCTGCAACGCCAAAAAAGTTGAAACCAAGTTGCAGAAGAGACTGCATCCTGCCGTGGTATTCCGGTCTACTGATTGCCAACGTGAGTGTTGAATTCATTGATTGGAAAGCTGAGGTCGCTGCACCCAAACCACACATAACAAACATTGCTGCCGCAAAGTTGGGGGCAAGACCCAAGGCGACTATGCCGACCCCAAAGCCAACAACCGCCACATTCTGGATACGCCATGCCGTGCGCCCGTGGGCTTTTCTGGCGATGAACATTGCTGCAGCTAAACCACCAGCAGCACCTACTGCGGAAAGCCAAGCGAAGCCGCTGTCACCTGTCCCAAATAAATCTTCGGCCACGCTTGGCAAAAACGCTACATAAGGGAAGCCCACCAGAAGCGCCAGCGCTGAAGTACCCAAGAGGAGCGGTAGCGGCCAAGATTTGAAGCCGTAGCGCAAGCCGTCTCTGAGATCAGCTATGGCAGATCCGGGGAATGATCTGAAAGAGGGTGATCCATTAGGCAGACCCATAAAAAACAATCCACCGACAGCTGTGACGAAGGTACTCACCCAATACACGGATCCTATTCCCAGGCTTGGAACTCCAATTAATACACCAGCGACAACAGGACCGATCACGCGATTTAAATTCATCGAGATCTGGGAAAGGACGACACCATTACCCAATTTTTCTGGACCGACCAACTCAGCCGTAAACGCCATCCGCGCTGGCAAAAGGCCGCTGAAACCCGCCGATTGAACAGCTGAAGCCACTATTAGCATCCAGAAGGTCACAAACTCGAATTCGACCGCTATGGCAATTCCTAATGAAGAAAGAAATAACAAAGTGGTCGAAATAACCAAGATGGTGCGCTTCGGAAACCTATCGGCAACAACGCCTCCAATAGGCGTAGTCAATAACCCCGTTAAGCCAAAAGCTAGGGTCACCGCCCCAAGGGCGGCGTTGCTTCCCTCCAAATTTTTTGCAAGGGCGCCGCGAGCGATCATTTGCGCAAAAATTGCGAGGGAGAATAAATAGCCCCCTATCCAGAGCCGTCGAAATGCTGGAATCGAGAGCGCTTCAAAAGTGCCGCCCACTAGTTCAGTAAAGATCTATTCAAAAGCACTAAGGTCACGCACCGCACCCTTATCGGCGCTAGTCGCCATGAGGCCATAAGCCTTCAAGGCTGCCGAAACCTTCCGAGGTCGTTGCATTTCTGGCTGCCACCCGAACTCATCTTGGAATTTGCGCCGCTCAGCCAGCTCGTTGTCATCAACTTCAAGGTGGATAGAACGATTCGGAATGTCGATACTAATAATGTCTCCATCCTTCACAAGCCCGATCGTCCCTCCTGCCGCAGCTTCTGGGGATACGTGACCAATTGAAAGTCCTGATGTGCCCCCCGAAAAGCGACCATCCGTCAAGAGGGCACAGGCCTTTCCTAAACCTTTGGACTTGAGATAGGAGGTTGGGTAAAGCATTTCCTGCATTCCCGGCCCACCACGCGGCCCTTCATAGCGCACAACCACAACACAGCCTTCTTTGACTTTGTCGTTCAAGATGTGGTCAACAGCTTCATCTTGGCTCTCTACAACGTGCGCATATCCAGTAAAGACCAAATTATCTTCCTCGACGCCAGCTGTTTTAACCACGCAGCCATCTTCGGCAAGATTTCCATAGAGGACTGCAAGCCCTCCGTCAGCGCTATAAGCGTTTTCAACCGAACGAATACACCCCTGAGCTCTATCGAGATCTAAAGTCTTATACCGCTCTGCCTGGCTGAACGCTACTTGGGTTGGAATGCCAGCTGGGCCAGCACTGAAGAACTTGTGAAGCTCCTCATCGTCGTTAGTCGCAACGTCGTATTTGGCAAGCGCCTCAAACAAACTCGGTTCATGAATAGTTGGCACTTCGTTATGAAGCAAACCGGCCCTATTGAGCTCCGCCAAGATTGACATAACCCCGCCTGCCCTGTGAACGTCTTCCACGTGAAAAAGTTCAGTTGCCGGCGCAACCTTACAAATATTCGGGACCTTTTTTGATAGTCGGTCTATGTCAGACATCGTGAAATCAACGCCGCCCTCTTGAGCCGCCGCCAGTAAGTGGAGGATTGTGTTTGTTGAACCGCCCATGGCGATATCGAGACACATGGCATTCTCGAAAGCCTCAAAACTGGCGACACTTCTCGGCAGTACCGATACGTCGTCTTCTTGGTAGTAACGCCTGCATAGATCGACGATTAACCGTCCCGCTTCCAGAAATAGCTCTTTTCGATCAGCGTGGGTAGCTACAACAGTGCCGTTACCTGGCAGCGACAGGCCCAAAGCCTCTGTTAAGCAGTTCATAGAATTAGCTGTAAACATTCCCGAACAGGACCCGCAAGTTGGACAACCCGAGCGCTCCATCTCCGCTACATCCTCGTCACTGACTGAGTCGTCAGCTGCGACAATCATCACGTTAATGAGATCAACTTTGTTTTCGGAAAGCTTAGTTTTCCCTGCTTCCATTGGGCCGCCAGAGACAAACACTGTTGGTATGTTCAGCCTCATAGCTGCGTTGAGCATTCCCGGTGTAATTTTGTCGCAGTTACTAATGCATACGAGAGCATCGGCACAGTGCGCTTCAACCATGTACTCCACGGAATCAGCAATTAAGTCCCGACTCGGAAGGCTGTAAAGCATGCCGTCATGGCCCATCGCAATTCCATCATCAACAGCGATCGTGTTGAATTCTTTAGCTACGCCTCCTGCTCGTTCAATCTCGCGGGCCACCATCTGACCGAGGTCCTTTAGGTGTACGTGACCCGGAACAAATTGAGTAAAAGAGTTAGAGATCGCAATAATCGGCTTTTGGAAATCTTCATCGGTCATCCCAGTTGCGCGCCAGAGCGCACGGGCGCCAGCTTGGTTTCGGCCACCGGTTGAAGTAAGAGAACGGTACTGAGGCATTCCTCCAGCCTAGATCTCCGAAAGCACAAACGCGAAAAGAGTCATCGACCTAGACACTTAAGCGCCGCCAGAGGCGATCAGGACATCCGCATTCCGTTGCTAATAGCCATCGTCTGTCCAGTCATACCGGATGATTCATCGCTTCCGAGATACACAGCTAGGTTGGCGATCTCGCTGGGATCGAGAATTCTTCCCATCGGTGTTCTTTGAGCGAGTCGCGACCTGAGTTCCTCTGACTCGGCTCCAACTAGATCAGCGAAGCCATCAAGCATGGGGGTGTCTACAAACCCCGGGCAAATAGCGTTGCATGTAACTCCTGCGGCGGCTAGCTCGAGTGCCATGCATCTTGTAAGACCAACGACGCCGTGTTTTGACGCATTGTAGGGCGCTTGGCCCGGTGATTCGAACAACCCTGCTGTAGAAGCAATATTCACGATGCTGCCGCGACCTCTCTCCAACATGCCCGGGAGAAAAGCCTGACTGACACGCACTACCCCTACAACGTTTACCTCATAGAGCTCTGAATAAGTCTCTGGTTCAATATCTAAAAAGCGGCCAGCTGCATGGATGCCAGCGTTGTTAACAACAATGTCCACTCCTCCAAATAAGTTGTTCACGAAGTCAGACATGTCTCTGACAGAGGAACTATCGCTGACGTCACAACGAATTGCCGATACCAAACCATTCGGCGCTTCAGCTGCTGTTTCCTCTAGATCTTCCAAACGCCGACTGGTCACCACACAACGAGCTCCTTCTCGTGCATAGGCAAGAGCTATGGCTCTACCGATACCCCGCCCACCTCCAGTGACAAGAGCGCGTTTTCCTTCCAGTCGTAGAGTCATTTCAATCCTTCTTCCTCATTCTTGTCACCCATCCAACCAGGGACTGACATCACCTGACCAACTTGAGGTGGAATATCAATCATCCGGTGTTCTCCCCATACAACACCGAGCCTGTCGTATGGCTCGTCGTGCATTTCTGAAACTCTTCGACTTTCCTCGGACACGTGAAGGGACATCACCTCACACGTTGCTGAAACAAATCGCTCATCAACGTTCCACATCACTTGCATCGCGTGAATGCGTTTACGGTCGAACCCGAGAAGTTGCGTTGACACCGAAAGGTTGGTGCCCTCGTGGACCTCTCTAACGTATGTGACGTTGTTCTGAGCAGAAAAGGTAGTCACCTTGTGGTCGCGTCTATGTGTCCTGCCTAAACCAATAAAGTCCATCCAAGGCTCAATTGCCTCGTCAAAGCAGACAAGATAATACCCGGCATTGAAATGTCCGTTGTAATCAATCCATTCCGGTCTCACTACGTCTGAATAACCTTCGAACGAACTCGGTGACATATTGGCCTTTCTTTCTCACTAACAAGCTTGTCTAGTTGAACATAAATGCTAAACCGCTTCAGCATTTATGTTCTTAAGGATTAGAACAGTCCTAAAGCCCCCATCCCCGTTAGATTGGCGTCGTGGACCACCGTTCAGATAAGGACTCTTATGCGCTTTACCCCAACTGAGTTAACTCAAGACGAGTTGCGTCTTCAACAAGATGTTCGAAGTTTTCTCTTTGAAGAACTACCCCCCGGCTCTCACGATCCATGCCTCGGGATGGCGGCGAGGAAAGACAAAGAATTTTCAAAGAAAATGGCTGAACGGGGCTGGGTGGGGATGGCCTTACCTAAGGAATGGGGAGGCTCGGATCGCAAGGCTATAGATCGTTTTATTGTCGTCGAGGAGATGCTTCGTTGGGGCGCACCTGTGGGGCATCATTGGGTGGCTGATCGGCAAACTGGAAATGTAATTCTAAAGTTTGGAACACAGGAGCAACGGGAGCGATTCCTTCCCGCTATCTGTCGCGGCGAGCTTGGTTTCTCAATAGGCATGAGTGAGCCAGACAGCGGCTCAGATTTGGCTTCTGTCTCGACTAAGGCCGAGCGAGCAGATGATGGCTGGATAATCAATGGCACCAAAATCTGGACATCAGGGGCTCACGAAAATGATTGGTTTGTATGCCTTCTTCGAACGTCACCGATGGAGGACGGCAATAAGCACGCCGGCCTCTCCCAATTGCTGATTGACCTCACATCGCCAGGTTTAGAGATAAGCCCTATCCCCTTTTTGGATGGCTCTCACCATTTCAATGAGGTGACATTCAATGAAGTTTTTGTCCCCGACACAAACGTCGTTGGTGACTTGGGTATGGGTTGGCACCAAAACACAACTGAGATGGCATACGAGCGAGGCGGCCCAGACCGATGGCTGTCTCCATTTTCTACTGTCGAACAACTATTGAGAGAGGCTAAAGGGACTGAGCTCGAAGCTACTGTTTCAGATCTTTTCGGTGAACTTGTAGCGCGCTGGTGGGGTATTAGGAATCTCTCGCTCTCTGTCGCTCGGCTTATCGACACAGGAGAGGCACCCTCAGTTGAATCGTCGCTTGTGAAAGAGATGGGTACCCGTTTCGAACAAGAAGTTGTCGAGAAGCTGGTTCATTTAATTGACCTCGAATACTCGCCAGATTCGAATTCAATGTTCGAGAGGCTCCTATCTCAATGCGTAGTCACTTTCCCCGGCAACACAATAAGGGGCGGAACGATCGAGATTCTAAGGTCAGTGGCTTCGAAGGGCTTGAAGGGACTTCCGGCATGACAGATATCACTACTGTTGACCCGCTGATTACTGAGACAGCGGATCGGCTTTTGTCTCAAACATGTGACCACGAGTCGATCCAACGCGCCGAAGCCGAAGGTGGCGCCCCTGAGATTTGGGATGCTTTCGCTGAGACTGGGTTTCCTTGGATTTCAATTAGTGAGGAAGCCGGAGGGTCGGGTGGATCACTACTTGACGCTCTCGAGGTTCTTCGCCTAGTGGGGTATCACGCTGCGCCGATCCCAGCAGCTGAGAATGGCGTCCTAGCAGGCTGGCTCTTAGGCGCATCCAAACAAGAGATTCCCTCAGGAATAGCGACGGTTGTTCCCTCCCCTGGCAGTCAAGTGACCGGAATTCTTTCAGGAGATGAAGTAGTCGTAACTGGAGTAGCTGAGCGCGTCCCTTGGGCCAGAGCAGCAGAGAAAATTGTAGTTCTCCTCGAAATCGACTCAACCAACTTTGTTGCGTCGATTGACCAAGACCTCTGCGAAGTCAAACCCATGACCAACATGGCCGGAGAGCCCAGAGATACGGTCAGCTTTAACGATGTCAAGGTAGCTGCGTGTCCAGCGGAACCTGGAGTCTCTCCCGAATCTTTTAGATTCCGCGGTGCGCTCTCTCGATCCGCCCTTATGGCAGGCGCTATAGAAAAGATGAGCCAACTCACCGTCACGTACACGAATGATCGCATTCAATTTGGGCGGCCGGTAGCAAAGTTTCAAGCGGTCCAGCAGCACCTCGTGTGGGGAGCGCAGGACGCTGCACTTGCTCGCATGGCTGCAGAAACAGCAGCGCGCGAAGCAAACAGGGGGGACGCTCTATTTGAAATAGCCGCCGCAAAATTGATTTCCAATCAGGCTGCCGCTCGAGCTACGAAAGCTTGCCATCAAGCCCACGGTGCTATGGGCATGACTCAGGAGTACCCCCTGCATCATCTCAGCCGGAGGCTGTGGTCTTGGCGCAAAGAGTATGGCGGTGACGCAGAGTGGAGTCGTTGGCTTGGAGAAGTCGCCGTCGCACAAGGAGCCGACGCTCTATACCCCCTTATCACTGGTGGCTCATCTACGTTGCGTTAACGTCGAAGTTAGATGCAAGGTCCCTTAATGAGACCTAGCATCACGTTATGACTCAATTCGGCGTATACGGCGATCTTCATGTATCACTTGACAACAACATCGCGGAGGCAGAGATTCGCCGTCCGCCAAATAACTTCTTCGACCTGGACCTTATAGACGGCTTGGTTTCGGCGTTCAGAGACCTAGACAAAGAAGACAGTTGCCGAGCGATAGTTCTATGCGCTGAAGGAAAGAACTTCTGCGCAGGCGCCCAATTTCATAATGATGGAACTCGTGGAGGCGAGATCACGGCGACGAATTCTGATGGTTCACCGCGTCACCTCTACGATGCTGCATTTGACCTATTCAGTTGCAAGACTCCCGTGATAGCAGCCGTACAGGGTGCCGCTGTAGGTGGAGGCCTAGGAGTGGCTTGTTTTGCGGATTTCCGAGTTGCAGCACACGAAGCGCGTTTCACTGCCAACTTCGCTCGCCTCGGATTTCATCATGGATTCGGACTAACCGTCACCTTGCCAGGGCTAGTAGGACAACAGAAAGCATTAGAACTCTTATATACAGGCGCAAGAATCAAGGGCGAAGAAGCTGTCGCCATAGGCCTTGCTGACAAACTTGCTCCGCTTCAGGAATTGCGTGCTACGGCTCTTGAGTTTGCAGGAGAAATAGCAGCGTCAGCGCCGTTAGCAGTTGAATCCATAAGAGAAACTATGAGAGGCCACCTGCCCGAGGCGATCAAATCAGCAACTGATAGAGAAAAGGAAGAACAAGATCATCTGAGAACGACCGACGACTGGAAAGAGGGTGTTAACGCCATGAACGAACGTCGTCTACCCAACTTTTCCCGCCGCTAGATGAAGATGCAGAGCAAAGGTTAATTCGATGAGCGGTCTCAACGAGGAAGATATTAGAAGCCAGTTGGCCGAAATCCTAGAACGAAGAAACGCCGGGACTCGGCTGACAACAATGGGAGCCGGCTCCGATGACCTAGAAGATGGTCGAAAGTATCTTGCATCGACGGTCACTGGAGGCTGGCATGTTCCAGCGTGGCCCCGACGCCACGGCGGGCGAGACGCCTCCGCAAGCCAAAATGCCTTAATAGGAAGAGTCTTACGAGAATATATTGTGCCCGATCTTTATCCGTTCGCCATTGGTCTCGGCATGGTCGGGCCGGCGCTACTCGCGCATGGCACAGTCGAACAACAAGAGGAATGGCTGCGACCGATAGCTTCAGGTACTGCCGTCTGGTGCCAGATGTTTTCCGAACCCGAGGCAGGTTCGGATCTTGCAAACGTCGCCCTCAGCGCCCGGCAAGACGGAGAAGAATGGCTAATTGAGGGTCAAAAAACTTGGACAAGCAGGGCTATGTGGGCTGATTGGGCGATTTGTTTAGCTCGGACTGACCCAAATCAGCCTAAGCACAAAGGCCTCACTATGTTTGCTATCCCTATGGAAGCCTCAGGGGTTGAGGTTCGGCCTTTAATGCAGATGAACCGTGATGCACACTTCAGCGAAGTGTTTATTTCGAACGCCCGAATTTCTGACAAATGGCGAATTGGAGAGATAGGAGAAGGCTGGCGTGTTGCCATGACGGTTCTCGCTCATGAACGCGCTGGCGGTGGAAGTCGTGGGGGCGGAGACGGAAGTGCACGAGGATCTCAACTTCCTAGCTGGATCGCAGATATTCAAACCCTCAACGATCTGAGCTCAATACAACGAGAAGATATCAGTGCCGTCTATTCTCACGACACCGTGAGCCGATGGACTTCACAGCGAGCAGCAGACGAGGCTCGCGTTAGCGGAGCGCCTGGTCCGGCAGGAAGTGGGGCAAAACTTCGAACCGTTAGGTCATACAAGGGTCGCGCCCGTTTATCGAACTTGAGTGCGGGGGCACATGGAATGTTGGAGAGTGGTCACGGGTACATAGAAGTAATGACAGCACCCTCTATGTCAATCCGAGGCGGGACGGATGAAATCCAGAGAAATATTCTGGGTGAGCGGGTGTTGGGACTCCCCGGGGAACCACGCCTAGATCGTGAAGCTCCTTGGAACGAGAGCAGGAAAGGCCTCTTATAAAGTTACTTGCGTTCTCGCAATAAGACTTCTTGCGCAATGGTCGCTACGTGGCTTCCATCAGGCGCAAAGAGGTTGCCCACGGTCATTCCCCTGGATCCGCTGAGGCCATGACAGTCCCAATCATAAAGGTGCCAATGGTCAGCTCGCGTTGGCCGGTGGAACCATATTGCGTGATCCAATGAAGCACCCATGAAACGCTGCTGATATTCCTCTCGCGGTGCTTGGATCGGATGGAGAGAACGAGCGGCATCAAACTGGATTGCGTCGGAAGTAAAGGCCAGCCCGCAAAGATGAAGTCGCTCATCATCTGAGAGCCCGTCTCTCAACCTCACCCAACCCATCGACCTTCCTGCGCCTGGAGGACTATTCAAAGCGCGACGGTCGAGAATCAAATTCATATGGTCATCTTCTCGCGGTCGGCAATCTTCGGGATCGGGAGCGAGGGGCATTCGCGCTGTTTGAATTTCGGCGTCCTGCTCTTGAACGTGAAATGAACATGAGAGATTGAGGATCGCACCACCGCTTTGCCTCGCCACAACCGACCGGGTACAGAACGATCGCCCATCCCTCAATCGATCCACCTCGTAACGCACCGGCTCGAGCAAACTTCCGCCTCTTATAAAATAAGCATGGATTGAATGAGGGTGAAAGTCTTCTTCGACTGTCTCAAAAGCCGCACGCAAGCCCTGAGCGATAACTTGCCCACCGTAGATACGACCCCACGCGTAATTTGGACTCAATCCGACCCACGTATCGGGGCCATGATGTTCTAACTCCATCAGCTCCTGGAAAGAACTCGGCGTGTGTCCCATTCGTCTGAGGCTAACTAGACCGACAACGACTTGAACAAGAGCGCAACAAGACTCCGTCATAAAACATCTAGTCCGGCTACCGTGCTTTGAGTGAATCAGCTAAACAACTCCCAACTCCAGGCCGCAGATGTGCTTTGGAATCATTATGAAGACGGCACCGACCTTGAAGAAGACGCATTCAAACATCTCGACTTCGAGGATGGCTTGGCTATTCAAGCGGAAATTCGCAGAAGGCGCATCGACCGAGGCGGAATACAAATCGGATGGAAGGTCGGCCTGACATCTGACCGAGCTCGCCAACAAGTAGGCATCGATGACCGACCTTTCGGCCACTTAATGCAAATTTTGCCGAACAAGGTTTCTCTTGAGGCTGAAGCGGTCAATGGCGCGACTATTGAGCCTGAGATGTGTTTCACGATAGGTGAAACGATTTCGGGGCCTGATGTTGATCCGGCCTCAGTTCCGGGGCGTCTAGAAAAAGTCGCTGCAGGTTACGAACTTAACGAGCGCCGTGCAGTTGTCGGCGGAAACTTGGCAATGCTCGTCGCCGATAATCTCACCAATTGGTCAATAGTTGAAGGAACTGGCGTTCCGGTCAATGAGGTCGACTCGATTGACGATTGCGAAATTATTCTTCGAAGGAACAACGAAGAACTTTTTCGCTGCTCCCATAAGGACGAGGTTGACAATCCTTTTGTCTCAATCGCACGGCTAGCTGCAACTTTGCATAAATTTGACCTTGAGCTGGAACCTGGACAAAAGGTTATTACCGGCGCTTACACCCGACACCCCGTCAATTCTGGTGATCTTTGGATAGCTGAATATTCGCAAATAGGCAGCGTAGAAACGAGCTACACGTGACAACCACACTTCCAATCCCAAACAAACCTTTGAACGTTCTAGTCACTAAAACTCTTACCTTGCCGGACGTTTCGGAAGAAGAGGCATTGATGATCAAAGAGGCTGCGGGTCCGGATGCGGTCCTGAATATCGTCGATAGCCCAAAGGCTGGAGTGCCTTTCGCAGCAGAAGCAGATGTGATTTTAGGTATAACCCCGAAATGGCTGTTCGATGTGGCTCCGAATCTCAAATGGGTGCATGCAACTGCCTCTGGGGTCGACATGTTTATGTATGACGAATTCGTCGAGAGTGACGTCCTACTCACCGGGGAAAAGGGACTTGTTGGTGGTCATCTTGCGGACACAGCGTTTGGGCTTTTACTCGCTCTTACTCGACGGATCAAAACCGCTATAGAACTCGGACCAGATGGCTGGACTCAGGAGAACCGAGAGATGATGAGGTTTTCCGAGATTGAGCTAGAGGGTTTAACGATGGGGATTGTGGGCTTCGGAGGCACCGGTCGCCATCTGGCTAGGCGGGCAATCGCATTCGGAATGAAAGTCCGTGCGATTGATGCATTTCCTGTGGCTCCCAGCGATGGGGTGACAGAAGTAGAGGGTATGTCAGCGTTGCCCGATGTGATTGCTAGTAGCGATGTGTTGGCCGTGGGGTTGCCTCTAACAGAAGAGACAAAAGGGATGTGTAACTATGCGTTCTTTGAGGCCATGAAACCGAGCGCAATCTTTCTTAACGTCACGCGGGGCGAAATTATTGACGGCTTCGGCCTTGAAAAAGCACTTTCTGATGGTGTCATTGGTGGAGCTGCCTTGGATGTAGCGCCGATAGAACCATTGCCTCCGGAAAGCCCGCTATGGAATTTCGATAACTGCGTGATGACACCACATACAGCTGGAGCAAGCCAGCATCGGGGAAGGCGGAATTTGGAGCGCTTTTGTCGCAACCTTGAAGCGCTTCGAACGGGGCGAGATTTTGAAGGCGTAGTGGATAAAAGAGCCGGTTTTTGAAGAATTTGAATTCTGGAATCGAACGCTTCTAATCACTCGGACGAGGATTGACTCCTACCACGCCTGACTCACTCAAAGTCGCAATTTCGCTTTCATCAAAACCGAACTCTTCGAGTATTTCTTTTGAGTGCTCACCCTTCAACGGGCTGGGTTCTCGAATCTCGTTAGAAACGCCGAAAATATTGGTCGCGTTCCTGAGGATCTCAATCTCACCTTCATTTGGGTGATGAACAGGCTTTGCCATTTCGAGATGCATAACTTGTGGATCGGCAAAGGCCTCGGCCACTGAATTAACCGGTCCGCATGGCACCCCAACCAAATTCAGTCGGCGCACCCAGCCTTCGGTACTATCCGTCCCGAGGCGCTGTTCAATTAGCTCAGTTAACTCACCTTTATTGCTTCTTCTACCCGCTGTACCCGAAAAGCGCGGGTCTAATATCCATTCTTCCGCACCAATTTCTCTACAAAATGCCTCCCAAAGCCGACCCCCAGATGCGGCAAGATTTATGTATCCATCGGATGTTGCGTATGTTCCCATCGGCACCAGTGTTGGATGGTCGTTACCTGCTTGGTGGGGGTTGTCTTTGGCTACTGTCCACCTTGCTGCTTGGAAATCCATCATCCCGATCATGGCTTCTAAAAGCGAAGTATGTACCCATCGGCCTTTTCCGGTTGAATGCCGTTCATGGAGAGCCGTCAAGATACCGACGGCTAGCTGAAGACCCGCAGTCACGTCGCTGATAGCAACTCCTGCTCTCACGGGGCCATTCTCAGCAAAACCGGTCACGCTCATCAAACCACCTATACCCTGTGCTATTTGATCAACACCACCTCGGTCGCCATATGGGCCGTCTTGGCCGAATCCCGATATAGAGCCCAGAATGACTCTCGGGTTAATCGCACTGAGCGTTTCATAGTCAAAACCCAACTTGTGTTTGACTGCGCTACGCATATTTTCTACCACTACGTCCGCCGAGGCGACCATGCGGTGAAGGGTTGATCTTCCCTCAGATTCTTTAAGGTTCAACACAATCGATCGCTTGTTTCGGTGAAGATTCAAGTAATCAGGTGATGACTGGCTGCCCGCCTCAAATCCGCCTTCGGGAGATTCAATTCGGACAACATTTGCACCCCAGTCGGCCAACTGACGTACCGCAGTGGGGCCAGCTCGCGCAATCGTAAGATCGAGGACCGTAATATCTGCCAGCGGCAGCGAATCTGACATTGACGCCTACCCGGGAACTGCCTGAGCGCCTCTAATTAACTGTCCCGGTCGCTCCCCTGTTGCCTCACCATCGCATGCAACTTCGACACCTGACACAAAAGTGTGAGCGTATCCTGCAGGTTTCTGCACCAAGCGCTTACCTCCAGCAGGCAAATCACGAATTAACTCCGGTTGCCCTACCGACAGACGTTCAAAGTCGACAATGTTGAAGTCTGCCTTGTATCCCGGCTTAAGAATCCCTCGATCTAAAAGCCCGTATGTCTCTGCAGTTCGGCGAGTTTGTTTGTTGACCAAAAACTCAAGCGGTAGTCGCTCTCCTCTTGTGCGATCCCTTCCCCAATGTGTAAGAAGATAAGTTGGATAGGAAGCGTCACAAATAGTTCCTACGTGAGCCCCGGCATCCCCGACACCGCAGACTGTGTTTGGGTGAGTGAGCATCTCTTGAATTTCGTTGAGAGACCCTGAACTGTAGTTCTCGAACGGATATAGCAGCAGGCTTTCGCCAGTTCCACTCGACAACAAATCAATGACTAGCTCCCAGGCGCTGGATCCATTGCGTTCAGCTCTTAACGCTACTGACTGAGATGGGTCAGGTTCGTAGTTCAAGTCTGGACCGAGTTCAAATGCCCTAGTAAGTGCGTAGTTCATCCATTCGCTGAAAGAATCTTGTGGCCGTTCCTCAATGATTTTTCGACGCAACTCAGAGTCGTTGCGCAACATCGCCGCTCTTGTATCGACTGGTAGATGGGCGATTGCCTTGTAAGACGGGTGATTCCCAATCGGGTTAACTGTGGCATCTAGCCCGAGAAGAACCCCAATGGGTCGACACCCCACTTGGCCAGTTGCTTCTATGCCTTCAGCATTCGCATTTTCGATATGGGCGAGAGTTTCCCGCCACAGGTCCGGTTCGTGGTCAACTTGAATAATTAATGCCGACAATGGCCGTCCAGATATACGAGCCGCTTGACGAAGAATTTCAAATTCACCATCGCCAAAGTCGCTATTCACTTGTAAGACGCCAGCCTTGGCGGCCTTCATGGCATTTGCGATCGCAGCCAATTCAGGGTCGCCTGCACTCAGGGAAGGTGTCAACCGTCCATCGGCCGCTTTGTGTTTAGTGGTGCGACTAGTGGTGAAGCCCAGAGCACCAGCGGCGAAAGCTTCAATTACGAGCTGCTCCATTAAAATGAGCTCCTCGGCGTTAGGCGTCTCGTTGTGGTCAGCGCCTCGCTCCCCCATTACATAGAATCTCAGCGCACCGTGAGGGATTTGACTTCCGACGTCCATTACGCGCTGCATGCTGCCAAGAACGTCTAAATACTCGGGATAGCTTTGCCATGAAAAGTCAATTCCCTCTGCAAGAACGCTGCCCGGAATATCTTCGACTCCTTCCATCAGATTGATGAGAAAGTCCTCTCTGCCTGAACGCACTGGAGCAAAACCAACCCCGCAATTCCCAAAGACGGCTGTGGTGACACCATGCCAAGAGGACGGGGTCATCTCAGGATCCCATGTCGCTTGGCCGTCGTAATGAGTGTGGATGTCGACCCACCCCGGAGTTAGCAACCGGCCATCAGCATCAATTTCTTGACGCGCTGTACCGTCAACCTGACCAACGTCCGTTATCACTCCACTGGAAACAGCTATGTCGCCAATAAATTCAGGTGACCCGCTGCCATCAATAACGCGAGCGTTTCTAACCGCTAGATCATGCATACTTCGAAAGGGTAGTCATCATTAGTCCCGCCCATTCGAAATATCAATCCTTACGGGGAAGCGTGACAACCTTCATTAACCGGGGGCAAATGATTTATTCGACCGACTAACAGACTCGGCGGTACTTTAGACCCCAATCAAGTTACGAAAATAGCCGATAGTGCGACGAAAAAGATACGAGTAAGAATTGTGCCCTGGCATCACGGTGTCCCAGACACCCTCTTCGAAGTGGAGTGCGAAGGACACAGACATACGATCCTTTGGTCGGCTGGTGATTTGCTTCTCTCAGATCACCCCAACGTCGGTGCCGAAAGAGCTTTGGTAGCGCTGGGAGGATCCAGACCTCCGTGCCTCGCCATTCTTGACTTATGGAGATTTGCGCTAGCAGATGGCGGATTCATCGAAGAGTGGGCTTCACAGTACAAAGCAGATCATCAAAGGCGTTGGTGGTTAAAGACCGCCCTAGAGCGCCTCCGCTCGGAAGGAGTTCAAGACTTTCTGTATGACTTACCCCGAGATAAAGCTGTCAAAATGGGAGAGGTGATTACAACGCTCCCTCACGAGTTTCTGGACCGAGCGATGGCCGCCGTAGTAGATGCCGGAGACAAAAGAGGATGGGACTTTCCTCCATCTATGCACCGACACATAATAGAGGCCACCAAATTGAGGGCTCGTCGCTCCTTAGTCCAGGCTCTCGCCCATCAAAGACCCTCTGTGCCAAGCCCAGCCTTAATTCCATTCAAATGCATAGTCGAGCTGTCAGACGTCCCTTCAGTATCCGGGCTACTTTCTGGCAGAGACAGCTACGTCGAGATTTCACTGCACCCTCGATGGCTAAGTGAGGTTTGGGCGAGGGGGGTTTCAGTTTCTGCGGGCCGGTTCACGCTCGAGGTCACTGAACACAACGAAGTCGCCACCCTCCACCAAATTGAATGGGCGAAAGCCAAAGATGGACTGAAGCCATCTGTTGTCAAACATCAATTGTGAGGAAGTCCCCAGTCGATCGCATCGCGCCCTGCCTCTGTTAGGGCTTTATTCGCGCGTGAGAACGGCTGGCTACCAAAAAAACCCCTGTGGGCGCTTAGGGGAGACGGGTGTGGTGCTTCGATCACATAGTGAACGCCCTGATCGATCAACGGTTTCTTCTTTTGAGCGAAAGCGCCCCACAAGATGAAGACGACTCGCTCGCTCTTCTCATTGACCAACCGAATGATTTCATCTGTAAAAGTCTCCCATCCGCGATTCCTGTGTGAACCAGCGTTACCAGCGCGAACAGTAAGAACGGCGTTCAACAGCAATACGCCTTGATTCGCCCAAGTCTCGAGGTTCCCATGATCAGGCGGCGCCAACCCAAGATCTGAATGCAACTCTTTGTAGATGTTTTGCAGAGAAGGAGGGACAGGGACTCCTCGTTGCACAGAGAAGCACAACCCATGCGCTTGCCCTTCACCGTGGTATGGGTCTTGCCCTAAAATCAAGACCTTGACGTCGACATAGGCAGTTAGATGCAGAGCTGCATAAACCTCTTCGATCGGAGGATACACAGCACCAATTCGTCGTTCTGCCTGAACGAATCCTTGCAAGTCAGCCCAATACTTTTCACCAAATTGTTGCCGTAACAACGGGTTCCAATCCGTTAACACAGGTCGGTCCTCAAGAGAGCTCAGCTGCTGCCTGCTTACTCAATTCAATGGAAACCCCAATCCGGGTTCTGTAATAGTCCAGATCCACACCCTCGGCAGACTTTTGGCCCTGCATGTAACGGGCATAAACGCCATGAATAATGCACGCTGTTTTGAAGTGATTAAAGCTGATGTAATACGGAAGATTTGTAAGGTCGCAGCCAGTTTTCGTCGCGTATCTTTCGATCAACTCAGATCGATCTGAGAAACCGGTAGCAAGAGTTGGAGCGTTTTCCTTGTTGACCAACTCGTCACCTGGCTCGGCCCAAGTATTCAAAGCATAAGCAAAGTCAGCCATTGGGTCGCCGAGTGTTGATATCTCCCAATCTAGAACTGCTGTCAACAGACCCTCATTACTCACCAAGCAGTTATGTAGGCCATAGTCGCCGTGAACTACCCGAGCAGGCCCCTGCTCTGGTCGTCTCGAATCAAGAAAGTCATGTAGTTCGTGCAGGTCAGGATCATCATAGGAAGCACCCTCAGCCGAGGCCTCCCAACTGCGATACCAGGTTCGTATTTGCCTGCCCACATAGTCTTCCTTCTTGCCTAAATCTCCAAGGCCTATGTCATCTGGCTCAACCGAATGAAGCGAAGCTAAGACATCCATGAACGATACGCCGACATTGGGTCGGGCATCCTCAGTCAAGTGATCCAATGCATCCTCGAGTTCGAACAGGGCCTTACCATCAACTTGACTCATTACGTAGAAGTGGGCTCCAGTGACTTCAGGACTCTCGCAATACCCATAGGCGATAGGGACTGGAACAGCAGTTGCGCCGAGTCCACTGATAATCGAGAACTCCCTTCCCATATCATGGGCTTTAGGCAGCAGTTCGCCCATGGGAGGCCGGCGAACCACGGCACGCTTCCCCTTTTGGTCAGTCAAAGAGTACGTCAGATTGCTATGCCCACCTTCTAACCGCACCCACTCAAACGGAGGTTGGAGTCCCTCGGTGTTGTCTCGAATCCATGCCTCGACGGCTTCAACGTCATATCCAACAATCTCAAGGCGTTCTCTCATTTGGTTCTCGCTTGTTTCAAGGCTGCCCCAAGACAATATGCGACATCGTCTCTGACGCGTAGATCAATCCCAGCTAGCTGGTTCGTAGTCATGCAGTGTGGCCCACTTCTCAAGACGCTACAGGAGTGTTCTGCCAGGCAAGAAACTGCCAACCTTCAGACCCCTCGAGCCAAACACACGTGTACCGACTTCGAAGTAGAAATTCTTTACCTCTAGCGACGACCTTTATCTCAGCAGCTCCATTTACGAGAGCCAAACCGTCGAAGGTTTGAATCTCCACTTCACTGTTGTCCACTTCCCGGTAATCAAAAACTCCTGTTTCGATGGCTTTCATATAGGACTCTTTCGAGTCCACTGTGGCGGTCGAGTGGGTGTACCTCAAATTTGGATGAAGCAACTCATCCAAAGCGGTTAAATCAGCATCGATCATCGCTTGCCAACGACGGGTTTCTAGCTCTTGAATAACTTCGCTCATTCTAAGAAGCTAGCTACTTTTTTGAGGTCCAGTAATCCGAAGCCGAATCAAGCCCCTTCTTAGCGCTCGATTCAGGCAACGAATACGTCAAGTCGGTTTCGTAGCGACGACATACTCAATGAGCACCTGTGTCCTCACCCCGACCCCTGGCTCCTCTAATTCAGAGAGTTCTTCTCTAATTGAGCTTTCGACTTCCTCTGCGCCACGTTCTTGAATGGCCATCCAAGCTGGCCCCGCAGACATCCAGGCTCTTATCTCATGTTCGATATCTGCTCCCTCCAGGTCAAATTCGACTCTTTGACGGGAGCCTGGAACTAAACCAGCGGCCTCGCACATGTTTTCTGCGCGACCTTCTAGGCCAATCTCTCCCAGCTGCTGGGACCAGTCGATTTCATGTTCCGAGATACGCCGTATCGCATGGAAGGCCTTCCCAATCTGACTACTTTCCCGGCCCGCCGAAAAGAAACTTAACCCGAGGCAGCCTCCTGGTTTCAGGACTCGTGCTGCCTCATGCACTGCCTCTTGATTGGGACCCCAAATACCGCGACAACTTGTCGCCACATCAAAAGTGTCATTCGGCCAGGGCAAGGCATTCATATCTCCATGGCGAATATCCGCTGCAGTTGTGCGGCGTTTGGCGAGCGCTAGTAGACGGTCAGAAGCATCTAACCCATGCGCGTGCGCTCCGCGCCTAGACGCCATGTTGACCATTAGGCCAGAACCACACGCAATGTCCAGATAATTCGTACCTGGGCCAACTTGGGTCGCCCGGAGCACCGCATCAAATTCGGGCCACCATCTCGGCTCCATAATTGCTGCCCAAACGTGTGCCTGATCGCCCCAGCCTTTATCAACTTCTTTCCAAGTCATCGACTTCACCTAACTCCAAGAATTATGTCCTGACAGAACCCCGACATTTGTGTTGAACTCTAGGAGAGCAAAGGCGCAGAGGATGACTGCTTTCAATAATCCGCCTGAATTGGCATCTATCTACGTTGACCCCGCGGAGATGCCATGGACGGCATCTGAATTTCCTGGCATCGAGCACAAGGTGCTCTGGGCTGACCCACTTACAGGCCGATCCACGATTCTGTTCAAGTTAGCTCCGGGGGCGATAGTGCCTGCACACGAACACACCGACATCGAACAAACGTGGGTGATCTCTGGTTCATTCGAAGATCACGAGGGTAAGGCCCTTCCGGGCCACTACATCTGGCGTCCGGCAGGTAACCGCCATGAGGCTCGGAGTGTTGACGGCGCCATCATCTTAGGTTTCTTCCTCAAGCCAAATAAGTTCGACCAAGGTTCCAAATTTTACAGCGAGGCTTAGCAGGATTAACCGCCTATCCACCCCCCGTCAACACGCAATTCAGAACCAGTGGTGAAACTTGAATCATTTGAGGCAAGGAATAAGGCAGCCTCAGCTACTTCTTCGGGTTTACCAAATCGTCCTAACGGATGCCTGGACAAAGACCTTTCGACGTAAGGGGTTGGATCTTCGAAACGAGCGAAAGACCGCTCTAGTAGGGGCGTTTCAGTCGCCCCCGGGAGGATGCAGTTAACACGAACACCTTCCATTGCGTGATCATTAGCAGCTGTCCTACAAAGGCTCACTATCGCACCTTTGGACGCTACATAGGCCGCATTTGATATGCCACCCGAGACTGCAAGCTGAGAAGCTATAGCGACTATTGACCCGCCTTCGTTAGCCATCTTCGGGATAACTGCTCTCATCCAAAGATAAGTGCCTTTAACGTTTACCGAAAAAACTTTTTCCCATTCCTCAGGTTCGGTATCCGGCACGGTCTTTCCGACCGAAACTCCTGCTGCTGCAACAAGAACATCAATTGATCCAAAATGTTGGACTACTTCTTCTGATATTTCGTTAGCAGCAGCGTTATCGGAGACATCTGACTCAAACCAGCGGCAACTAGCTCCCTGCTGCTCAACAAGCTCGGCTGTTTCCGCCGCGCCGTTCGCATCAACGTCGACAATAGCGATTGTTGCCTCTTCTTCGGCAAAGCGGACAGCTATTGATCTTCCAATTCCTGAACCGCCGCCTGTTATGACAGCGGTCCGTCCTGTAAGTCTCTTCATGTGTAGATCGTATGCTCTGCGCGCAGCGAAGTCCTTAGAGCACTGCAGAACGCTACGATGCACCGCAATATCCGCGACACCGCTTCGCCACATTCTACGTAGGCATCCCATGAACCAAGAGAACCTTCCCGAACCTCCCAAGCATTTATCGACACAGGAATTTCGCGACCATGGGCATGCCTTAATTGATTGGATTGCTGACTACTGGGAACGAGTTGAGGAGCTTCCAGTTATGTCACAAATAAGCCCTGGCGCTATCCGCGATCAATTGCCGGCTGATGCTCCAGAGTTTGGCGAGCCCTTTCAGAATCTCATTGAAGATCTCGATTCGGTGGTGATGCCGGGTATCACTCATTGGCAACATCCTTCCTGGTTTGCGTTTTTCCCAGCTAATGCTTCTCCCCCCTCAGTTCTAGCCGAGTTGGTTTCTGCAGGATTAGGTGTCCAAGGCATGCTTTGGTCGACGTCACCTGCGGCTACTGAAATTGAAAGTCATGTACTCGACTGGCTAGTTGATTTGCTAGGTCTCCCTCGGTCCTGGAAAACCACAGAGCAAGGGGGCGGCGTGCTGCAAATGAGCGCTTCAGATTCGACTCACACAGCACTTGTTGTGGCGCGACACCAAGCAGCCAAAGCGGGTATCGATCCAAGTTCGATGGTTGTCTACGCATCAACACAAACTCATAGTTCAATCCAAAAAGGCGCGACAGTAGCCGGTTACGGACAGATACGACTCATCGATGTATCCGAGAAACACGAGATGCGTCCCGACGCCCTACGTCGTGCGATTGAGCAGGACCGCGCAGACGGACTTAATCCTGTCTTCGTTGCGGCGACAGTTGGTACGACAGGCACGACTGGAGTTGACCCAATCCGGGCGGTTGGAGAGATCTGCAACGAGCAGAACCTCTGGCTCCATATAGATGCTGCTTACGCCGGTAACGCAATGATTTGTCCAGAGTTTAGATTTCACCAAGATGGCCTCGAACTCGCCGACAGCTACACCTTCAATCCACATAAATGGATGATGGTGAACTTCGATTGCTCTGTGTTCTATGTGGCAGATCGCGGCCCACTCATCGATTCCTTAAGCATCTTGCCGCCCTACCTAAAAAACGAAGCAAGTGAGTCTGGTGCTGTGATCGACTACCGAGACTGGCATGTTCCGCTCGGGCGCAGATTTCGAGCTCTCAAATTGTGGTGGGTAATCCGAAGTTACGGAGCTGACGGACTCAGGACCATGATCCGTTATCACGTGGCACTAACGCAGCAGTTAGCAGATCGTCTGACTGCCGACCCTAGGTTCGAGATAGTTGCTCCGCACCCGTTTGCTCTTGTCTGCTTTAGGTGCACCGAAGGCGATGCGGCGACAACCAATCTGATAGACGCCGTGAATGCTACCGGTACTGTCGCGTGGACTGGGTCCGAGCTTGACGGGCGTCCCATGATCCGGGTATCCATCGGTCAACGAGCCACCGAAGAACGCCATGTTGATGCTCTCTGGGCTCTCATAGACCAGCTTGCGTAAGAGATCCGAGGATTCGAACTTAGATAGCGAATCCGCCGGTTTTGGTTTCGAGGTATTCGCTAATGCCTTCATGCCCGCCTTCGCGCCCGATTCCCGAGTCCCCCATACCACCGAAGGGAACTGAAGCCGAGGTTGGGTTTACATCGTTAATTCCGATAATCCCGAACCTGAGCTGTTCAAACGCTCGCATAGCTACCGCAATATCACGCGTGTAAACGTAAGCCGCCAGTCCATAATTAGTGTCATTAGCTAGCTCGATTACTTCATCGGCGTCGTCATAGCCAATTACCGGAGCCACCGGACCAAAGGTCTCTTCTCTATAAATGGTCATGTGTGGTTGAACATTCGTCAAGACGGTCGGAGCGAAGAAATGACCATTTGCGTGCTCGCCGCCTGTTAGGCGGACACCACCAACGGGCACACCCGCGCCTTTCTCACGAGCATCCTCAACTTGTTGTTCGACCTTTACTACCGCTGAATCGTTTACTAGGGGACCTACACCGATTCCCTCTTCCATGCCGTTACCCGTCTGTAGTTTTTCGACTCGCCCGCATAACGTCTCTTCGAAGGCAGATTTCAAAATATTTGGCACGTAAAGTCGGTTAGGGCTGATGCATGCCTGCCCAGCATTTAAGAATTTTAGAGCAGCTGCGCCCTTAGCGGCGTGCACGGGGTCAGCGTCAGGGAAAACGATAAACGGAGCATGGCCACCCAACTCGACTGAGACGCGCTGAAGATTGGCAGCTGATTTGGCTGCGAGGGTTCGACCTACTGCAGTGCTACCAGTGAAGGTCAGTTTGGCGACTCTTGGATCGCCGGTAAAGACATCCCCAATTGGCACTGGATTAAGAGCGGTCACCATATTAATGACGCCATCTGGAAATCCTGCATCGACAAAAACCTCGTAGGTTGCTTTAGCGCAAAGAGGCGTTGCTTCTGCGGGCTTCAGAACGAGCGTGCACCCAGCTGCAAGCGCTGGACCCATCTTCCGAGTCAGCATTGAGATCGGGTAATTCCATGGAGTTACCGCTGCCACAACGCCCACAGGTGCTTTTACGGACAAGAAACGTTGATCTGGTCGTTGCGAGGGCAGCCATTCGCCAGTAACTCGTTTCGCTTCTTCGGCAAACCAAATTAAAAAATCGGAGGCATACTTTACTTCCGCTCGAGAAGCCTTGAGGGGTTTCCCTTGCTCAGCGGTCATTAGTTGGGCTAGATCTTCGCTCCGCTCGATCATCAGTTCCCAAGCTCTATAAAGAAGCCGAGATCGCTCATAAGCTGTAGTGCTAGACCACGACGGGAAAGCTTTGCTTGCCGCATCTATCGCCCTTGTTGCGTCCGTTCCATCGCCGTCTGGGACTGTTCCGAGCAAATCTCCTGTTGCCGGATTTGTGACGTCGAAAGTCTTCCCTGAGTTGGACTCAACCCATGCTCCATCAATAAACACATTGACCTCCACTGCTTTCGATTGTTGCAGTCCTAGTTGCGGCACGCATCGAGGGTGCTACTTTGATCCGATTGCCTGTATGAATCGATCGTTTTCTTCTGGTTTGCCGATAGTAACTCGCAAGCCTTCATTCTCAAACGGGCGAGTGACTATACCTTTGCTCTCTAGTCGCTGAAATAGCGGACCTGCTTGCGCTTCGACGGGCAGCCACAGGAAATTTGCCTGGCTCGGCGTTACGGGCCACCCCAGCTCTAAGAGTTTTTCTCTAACCCGCTCCCGTTCACTAACGACTTCGGCTACACGGTCTCTGAGCTCGTTCTCTGCAACCGAATCGAGAGAGGCCAACACGGCTGTTTGTGCCACCCCGTTCACTAAGAATGGAAGCGCCACTTTATCGATCGCCCCTATGACTTCAGAATGGCCAAGCGCATATCCGACTCGGAGATTAGCTAGGCCATACGCCTTGGAGAAAGTCCGGAAAACAACAGCATTGTCATGGTGCGGAAGAATTTCTGAGACTGGGTCTTTAACGGAATCATCAGTCACAAACTCGAGGTACGCCTCGTCGATTATCACGACGACATCATCGCTAACTGAATCCAACAAATTATTGAGATCCTGCGTCCCACATACAGTGCCTGTTGGGTTATTTGGAGTTGACAAAATCACGAGCTTCGTGCGCTCATTCACTGCTTTCGCGACAGCATCTAAATCGAAAGCTTGGTCTGTTAACGGAACCATGACCGGCTTTGCTTCGGCGATGGCACTAAAAATCGGGTGAACCTCGAACGATCTCCATGGGTAGACCACCTCGTCACCCGCTCCAACGTAGGCCGTAAACGCCTGCTGCAGCAGACCGACTGATCCGCACCCAATGGTCACCTGATCTGGGCTTACGCCTTGCCTCTCAGATATCGCAACTCGCAAAGCTTCCCCTCGATGGTCGGGATACCGATTTAAAAGCTTTGCTCCATCAGCAACCGCATCTAAAACCGATGGAAGTGGGCCATATGAACTCTCGTTAGACGCCAACTTTATTGCTTCGTTCAGCTGATTATCAGCTGCAGACTGCGCTGCCGATTTTCCCGGTTTATATTGCGGCAGACTGTCCACTACCGCGCGAGGTTTTCCGCTCACCAGCACTCCTTCGAAATAGATCAACCGCAGCCTACGCGTTTATTCAGTTAAGGCTTCAAGAAGTGGCATATGAGCTTCTGCTCCTCCTGCCGGGTTCAAAGGAATAATCACTATCTCGCTGGCACCAGCGTCACGATGTTCGGCCAGCCGATAGGAAATCCGTTGAGAGTCACCCCAGGCGACCAATCCATCGATCAACGCATCACTTCCACCATCGATGAAGTCAGCGTCAGTGAAACCCAGGCTTCGCCAAGCTCGATGGTAGTAATCCAGCCCAATGTAAAAAGCCAGAGCTTTGCGGGCTAACTTCCGAGCCTCATCTGGGTCGTCAACGAGTAGACACATTTGAGTGATATTCAAAGCTACGTCGTTACCAACATCGCTTCTAATCCTCTTTGTATGAGCTGGCGTTTGAAGAAAGGTGCTCACCCCGTCGACTAACCCAGCTAAAGCTTTCAGCATTTTGGGCCCATGCGCTGCAACATGGATTTTGAGCTCATGCTCTCCTGGGATTGACAGTTTTGCTCCACGAACAGCCTTGACATAGTCGCGCAACTTTTCAACCGGGGGTTCCCAGCCATGCCCACGTGCCTGCGCTAACCCAGGATTCGAGACCCCTAGGCCTAAGACGAATCGTCCTGACGAAAACTCCGACAACGTGCGAGCTCCCGCTGCAGCAGCAATCGCGTCTCGGGCGTAAATATTTGCTATACCACTTCCAACACGGAGGCTTGTTGTAGTGGACAAGACGTGAGCTGCTGTGGCAAATGGCTCTCTGCCGAACAGCTCAGGAACCCAAAGAGTTTCGATACCTATGAACTCAATCCGTTTTGCAAATTCCCGGAGCCCATCGCCCGACATCCTGTCGGTATTAAACATGACCCCTATTGGAGATGCTCCCTCTCTCATTGAAGTACCCGCCTTACCTTGGAAGCCTTGCTACTGCACTACCGAGAGTATCCACATGGTGCTAGAAAGTAAGCAAGTTATAGACATCCACGGACGCTAACCAACTCAGTTCCGCAGACACAGCAAAGCCGTTGCTAATCTCGCAATTCAGTAGATCAGGGAGCAAATATGTTCAGCCGGCCCATAGAACCTGCTTGGTTTATAGGTGTTGGGGTAGCCATTTCTTGGCTCGGCATCCTCATGAAGAGCATCCCAGTAATTTTCACCGGATTTGGAATGTTTATTGGGTTCGCGCTTTCAACTGTATTGAACGTTCTTAACGAAACTCGGTTCGGCCCGCCTCAAACCTGGGATGACGACGAAGACTTACCTAAACCCTAATCATCAACGCCAATTAACTCAGCCCCGTCTTTAGTTCGGATGGACGATTCCACCCACTAGGTTCTACTCATGCAACATCTCGCCTCTCCGGTCACCGATTCAGCTAGGAGGCTTCCGTCATGCGCTTCGGAGCGTTTTTAGCCCCTCACCACCCCGTCGGCGAGAATCCCATGCTCCAATTTCGACGCGACTTAGATCTAGTAGAGCAGCTAGACAAGCTACTTTTTGACGAGTTTTGGTGTGGAGAGCACCACAGTTCAGGGTGGGAAATGATTGCAAGCCCCGAGATGTTCTTGGCGGCGGCCGGGGAACGCACTTCAAGAATAAAACTCGGAACAGGCGTTATTTCTCTTCCCTATCATCACCCATTTAACGTGGCGCAAAGAATTGTTCAGCTAGACCATATGACAGCTGGAAGGGTAATTTTCGGAACAGGCCCTGGTGCTCTGCCATCTGACGCCCATACATTTGACATCGACCCCATGCTTCTCCGCGACCGTCAGGACGAAGCCCTCGGCGTCGTCCTTCGTCTCCTCCGCGGCGAGCCTCGTTTCTCATATGAAACCGACTGGTTCACGATGAAAGATGCACAGTTACAATTATTACCGGTTCAGGACCAACTGCCGGCTGCTACCGCTTCCATGGTTTCTCCATCAGGAATGACACTCGCGGGTAAATATGGCATCGGCGTTTTATCTATTGGCTCGATGGCGTCAGAAGGAATCACAGCATTAGCTACGCAGTGGGACTTTGCTGAAGATGCTGCTCTGAAATCGGGTACCACGGTTGACAGGTCAGATTGGCGCGTGCTTCTCAACTGGCATATCGCAGAGACTCGCGAACTAGCACGCGATCAAGCACGGCAAGGACTTCAACGGTGGCACAACGAGTACATCGTCGGGACGCTGCAACGCCCAGGGACGATCGCTTACAACGACCCCGACGAAGCCCTGGAAGCAGTTTGCGGCGGAGCGTCTAAGGGCGTAGCTCAGACAGCAGTGGTTGGGACACCCGATGATTTAGTTGCATTCATTCGCAAGATGTCAGACCTGACGGGCGGCTTCGGAACTGCTATCGGCTTCGTACACGACTGGGCCACGCCCCGAGATACGGCCAACAGCTGGGACCTCGTTGCGCGCTATGTCATCCCTGAATTAAATGGTTACACACAGAATTTAAAACAATCTCAAGAGTTTGTTTCAACTAAACGAGATCCTTTCAACCGCGCTGGAGAAGCCATCCTTGACAAAATCCTTTCCAACGAAAAGGCTGCCAAGGCTATGCAGATAACAGCGAAACAAAGCAAACACAACGCAGCAGAAAATTAGTCAATCCTGCTAGATAACTCCGCCAGGCAAAGGCATTCTCAACAACACTTTCATCACCTAAAGACTCATATTCATTTTCGCTAAGGGCGGGAGTGCAACTCTTTCGTGGCACACTTGATCTTTCGTGCCCGATCACCCCTCCACAAACTGAATAGCCGTGACTACCACTGAACCTTTGACCTCACGCGACGACCTACGCAATGTCGCGATAATCGCTCATGTCGACCATGGGAAAACAACCCTTGTCGACGCCATGCTCTGGCAATCAGGAGCTTTTCGCGACAACGAAGAAGTACGAGAGCGCGTACTCGACTCAATGGACCTGGAACGCGAAAAGGGCATCACGATCTTGGCTAAAAATACCGCTGTGCACTGGCGGGACCAGTCAGGTAATGACGTAAAGGTAAATATCATCGATACTCCAGGCCACGCCGACTTCGGCGGTGAAGTGGAACGTGCTCTCACCATGGTCGATGGCGTTGTCTTACTTGTGGACGCCTCCGAGGGGCCCCTGCCGCAAACACGATTTGTGTTGCGCAAAGCCCTCGCCCTTGATCTTCCGGTAGTCCTAGTGATCAACAAAATAGACCGGCCCGATGAACGGATCTCCGAAGTTATCGATGAAACCTATGAACTCTTCCTCGATCTTGACGCCCAGGATCACCAAATCGATTTCCCTATTGTCTACACGGATGCCCGAAAAGGCACTGCAACCACCGAACTCGCCTCCCCTGGATCTGACTTAGGCGCTCTCTTTGAAGTTTTAGTTAACGTCGTTCCATCACCTACCCATGACCCGAACCACCCTCTCCAAGCCTGGGTCACAAACTTAGATGCCAACCCCTATGTCGGGCGATTGGCCCTGTGTAGGGTGCTACACGGCACCCTTAACAAAGGACAGGCGGTTGCCTGGTGTCGATTCGATGGGTCCATAGAAACAACTCGAATCGTAGAGTTATATACAACTGAGGGCCTCAATCGCGTTGACGTCGAAGAAGTAGGCCCGGGCGAAATCGCAGCTGTTGCCGGAATACCCGAAATAACGATCGGCGAGACCCTTAGCGATCCATCTTCACCTGTACCTCTTCCAGTTATCACCGTCGATGAACCCAGCCTTTCGATGACAATTGGCATCAACACGTCCCCATTGGCCGGCACTGAAGGCAAGAAGATGACAGCTCGTCTCATCAAAAACCGCCTAGAGGCAGAGCTGATAGGAAACGTTTCTCTTCGACTGCTTGATACCGATCGTCCAGATGCCTGGGAAATCCAAGGCAGAGGCGAACTTCAGCTTGCAGTTCTCGTCGAGATTATGCGTCGTGAAGGGTTCGAACTGAACGTAGGAAAGCCTCGGGTACTTACAAAACTGATTGATGGTTCAGTACATGAACCGGCAGAACGCGTAACGATCGACATACCAGAAGACCATGTAGGAGCGGTTACCCAGTTGTTAGGTGAGCGTCGAGGGCGGCTCGAAGAGATAATGAACCACGGAACTGGTTGGGTACGCCTTGATTACCTAATACCAGCTCGCGGTCTTATTGGGTTTCGAACTGAATTCCTGACTGAAACTCGTGGTACAGGACTCTTACATCATGTGTTCGATAGCTATATTCCTTGGAGTGGCGACCTCCGTTCACGGCACACGGGGTCGATAGTCGCTGATCGCACAGGCCAAGTAAGTGGCTATGCGGCGTCGACGATCCAAGAAAGAGGAACCCTCTTCGTAGGACCGAGCGCTCCGGTTTACGAGGGCATGGTCATCGGAGAGAATCCTCGCCCTGATGACCTTGATGTCAATATTTGCAAGGAAAAGAAACAGACTAATATTCGAGCGGCTGCAGCTGACGATGCAGTACGCCTAAGTCCTCCACGAACTCTCTCTCTAGAGCATGCTTTGGAGTTCATCGCTGACGACGAATGCGTTGAAGTGACACCAGAAAGCATCCGCATTAGGAAAGTTGAATTGAATTCTGGAGTCAGACTGCGGACCAAAAAGCGTGCTCAGGCTTAAGAGACCGAGTGAGCAGCGCTAAATTGGCGCAATGGATATCACCCCGTACCAAATATCAGTACCTGACGAAGTCCTCGATGACCTCCACGATCGTCTATCTAAAACACGGTGGCCCGAAAAAGAACTCGTGGAAGACTGGTCTCAAGGAATACCACTCAACTATGTGCAAGAGATGTCTGAGTACTGGCTCACTAGCTACGACTGGCGAAAGCGAGAAGTTGCCTTAAACAGGTTCGACCAATTCACAACTCAGGTAGCGGGTTGCGACATCCATTTCATTCATCAACGATCACCACATGCTGAGGCAACTCCTTTAATCCTGTCCCATGGTTGGCCGGGCTCCGTCGTTGAGTTTCATAAAGTCATTGAACCCCTCACTAATCCCACAGACCATGGAGGAAATGCCGAGGATGCGTTTCACGTTGTTTGTCCCTCGCTGCCGGGCTATGGATTCAGCGGCAATCCGCCACAAGCTGGATGGGGTGTGGAAAAGATCGCGGACGTGTTCAACGAGCTTATGATCAGGCTGGGCTATCAGAGGTTCGGCGCTCAGGGCGGTGATTGGGGCTCAGCTATCACGACCGCCATTGGTGGGCGCCACCCAGAGAACTGTGCAGGGATCCACCTGAATATGGTTATGCGCGGGAATCGACCCAAAGACCGAGAACCCACCGATGAAGAAAATATTGCACTCGAAGCCGCCGCCTATTACCGAGATTGGGACTCTGGTTACTCGACTCAACAGGGAACACGACCTCAAACCTTGGGCTACGGCCTCACAGATTCACCTGTCGGCCAATTGGCTTGGATTCTCGAAAAGTTCTGGGCCTGGACCGACAACCAAGGCCATCCCGAGGATGCTCTCTCTCGAGATGAGATGCTCGATAACGTCATGCTCTACTGGGTGACGAAGTCAGCCACTTCTTCCGCTCGTCTGTATTGGGAAAGTTTCCGTTCCATGCGACCAGCTCAAGTAAACATTCCGACAGGTGTCGCTGCGTTTCCTCGTGAAATAATTCCCCCAGTCAGATCTTGGAGTGAAGGGATTTATACCGACATCCAACAGTGGACCAAAATGCCTAAGGGAGGGCATTTTGCTGCTTTCGAACAGCCGGAGCTCTTCGTTGAAGACGTTCGCTCCTTTTTTTCCCGGATTCGTTGAGGACCAAATGCTTCGTGGATTGAACATGGACCGCCAGCTCTTGATTTCGAGTTTGATTGAATACGCAGGCCGCAATCATTCCAACACTGAAGTTGTGGCGACAGATTCCACGGGGCGAGTACATCGAACAAACTGGACAGAAGTCCACCGTCGAGCGCAACAAGTTTCGGGGGCTTTAGTTTCAGAGGGCATCAAACTCGGTGACCGAGTTGGCACTATCGGCTGGAATGACCATCGACATTTGGAGGTCTATTACGGGATAACAGGCATAGGTGCTGTCTTACATACTGTGAATCCTCGACTGCGCGAAGAACAAATTGCCTGGATTATCAACCACGCAGAAGACCAAATAGTGTTCGTTGATCCAGATTTTTTATCAGTAGCGGAGAGGATCGCTCCGGACACCCATTCAGTGCGTTATTGGGTCATCCTCGCTGATGCGGTACCCGAAACGTCTCTGATAAACGTCGTCGCCTACGAGAAGTGGATTACAGAAAGCTCTCAGATCGAAGAATGGCCCAACCTCGACGAATGGAGTGCCGCCACTCTCTGCTACACCTCTGGGACTACTGGAAACCCAAAGGGGGTCATGCAGAGCCACCGATCCATAGTTCTCCAAACTTGGGCGACCTGCACTGGGGACGGCCATGACGTCAACTCAAGTCAGTCGATACTGCTTGCGGTACCGATGTTTCATGTCAACGGCTGGGCAATTCCCTTTGCCGCCGCTATGGCAGGAGCGAAACTCGTATTACCCGGACCTGACATGTCACCCGAGGCAATCGTTCGGCAAATCCAAGAAGAGAACGTCACCTTCTCTGCCGGGGTTCCGACAATTTGGCTATCGGTCGTTCAGCATTTGCAAGACAGCGGAGCTGACGTACCGTCCCTGAATCGTCTCGCAGTGGGTGGGTCAGCAGCTCCACGTTCATTGATGGACACGTTGGAAGATGACTACGAAGTGTTCGTGTCTCACGTCTGGGGAATGACGGAAATGACGCAAGGTTCAGCCGGCAGGTTTACTCACAAGGTCGCAGGTATGGATCGTGAACAAAAAAGACGTCGTCAGGCTATGGCAGGACGCGAACTCTATGGTGTCGAACTCCGTCTCGTCGACGGCGACGGCAACGACGTCGAACGCGATGGCGTCACTCCCGGTGAACTGCTGGCTCGCGGACCATGGGTGGCAGGCTCATACTTTGGGTTAGAAGATGACTCCACCCACGTCTTCGAACCAGACGGCGTTTGGTTAAGAACCGGAGATGTTGCGACCATGGACAACGAGGGCTACATATCGATCGTTGATCGCGCAAAAGACGTAATCAAAAGCGGTGGAGAGTGGATCAGTTCTATCGAACTTGAAAATGCTGCTATTGGGGCACCGGGAGTTATAGAAGCAGCCGCTGTCGGCCTGCCTCACGACCGATGGGGAGAACGACCACTCCTGGTTGTGGTCCTCGAGCCTGGAAAGGAACTAAATCCCAATGAAGTTCTCGACTCCATAAAGCCGCATGTGGCCTCATGGTGGTTACCTAACGACGTCATAGCGATCGAAGAAATCCCCCACACCGGAACCGGGAAAATAGACAAGAAAGTGCTGAGGGAACAATTTAAAGACTTCAACTGGCCAAATTGACACTTACCGGAAGTCCGCCAGCCTTTCTCCAGTATCCGTAAATAGATACTCAGAGTCAGCCTCGTAGACAAGCCCTTGGTCAATGCTCAGGCGTTCGGTTGCTTCGTATAAATCTTTGTATGCGACAAAAGATTCACTCGAGTTTGCCGCCATCTTGTCAATGGCCGAGGTCACCAAATTGTCAAGTTCTTCGAGCGGTCCTCCTAACGCTGCGAGGCCCCACCTCTGAGCCTCAACACCGTCGAAGATCCGTGCTGAGAATGAGAGCTCTCGAGCCCTAGCAATGCCGACAAGGGCCGGCAATCGTTGACTTAAGCCCCATGTCGGCCGAAGACCAAACTTCGCGTGAGTGTCACCTAGGCGTGCTTCGTTTGCTACAGCAATCAAGTCACAAGACATAGCGATCTCTAACGCACCGGTAAAGCAAAAGCCATTGACCTTGGCAATAGTTATTTTCGGCATCGAGGAAAGCCGGCCAGTTAATGCTCGGGCCGGTAAATCCAGAATGTCGCCTACCTTGCCATTCACTAGCTCTCTTTCTCCCAACGCCTTCAAATCAACTCCACCGCTAAAAGCTCTTCCTGCGCCCGTCAATACGACGAATCGAACTTGGTCGTCTTCTTCGACCTTCGTCACAGCGTCATTCAATTCGTCCAACATTGTTGGAGTAATGGCATTAAGAGCATCGGGACGATCCATCGTCACAGTTGCTGTATGACCAGATTTTGTCAGCAGTATTTCGCTGTATTCAGACACTCTTCACCACATTCCTTCACTAATAAGCGTGCTTATATTGCCACTGATACCTCGCGTCACCAATTCCGCCAATTGATGTTCTAGACTGTTTAATTGGCCGTGCCGCTATATGTCGACACTTCGTCGGCTTCCCCTTAGCGTTTACGAGATCGGCCTTTTCTTGATTTAGTTTCGCCTTATTCGGCCAAGAGGAGCAACCATGGCAGGAAGCCGCACAACTTTCGAAAAACTCCAGCGCGATAGAGCCAAAAAAGCCAAAGCAGATGCTAAGCGAGCCAAACGACTTGGCAAAATGCCAGATAGCGGCCCTCTAGTCTACGACGAGGATGAGCCCGTGATAAGTGAAGACGCTGCTCAACTAGATGGCAACTTAGAACAGGAGATCTCGGCGGCAGACCTTCTGCGACTGGTAGAAGAGCTACAGGCTAAGTTTGATAGAGAAGAAATTGACTTCGACGAATACGAAGAGCGCAAAATCGAGCTTCTCGCTCGGCTACCTATGGACTGACAGATCGTTACGTTTTTCGGTGAGCGGAAACCGCGTAATTGTCACCAGTAAAAGGGTCCCTTTCCCAAGTACTCCACCTTCCAGCAGCCATTAGTCCCAGACGTTTCATTATCTGGTCGTACTGGTCTAGGTCAAAGCCATCTGCGTCAAGTGAAAAACCAGATACAAAAAGTCCGCCCTTACGAAGGTGATAAGCGATCTGGCGCACAACCCGTTCTTCCGATCCCGGAAGAACGAAAATCATTACATTGCCGGCCAAAACAGCGATATCAAAGCTTCTTCCGAGACTGAAATTTTGGAGATCAGCCTCGAACCATTCCAAAGTCGGTGCCTTTTGGCGCGCTGCCTCCAGCATTTTGGGGTCAAGATCCACTCCTACTGAATCGATACCCCTTCGCACCAGCTCAATTCCTACTCGGCCAGTACCACATCCTGCATCGAGCACTGAAGAAGGTTCTAACCCGGCAATGAAGTCAGCTTCGCCATGGATATTGTGACCAGAACTCGCCAGCCGCTTCCATCGTGCATCGTAGGTGGATCCTCTCGAAACACCTCTTTGCTGACCCCACCTGCTTCGAGACAACGATAAGCCTCTACTTATCTTGCCAATTAGGATCACGCTTTTCAGCGAAAGCAGTGGCTCCTTCAAAAGCATCTTCAGATGCAAAAACCTCTTCCAAGGCTGGCCTTTGGAAGGACCAAAATTCCTCTTCTGAGACACCTAGAACGTCTTTAATAAGTTGCTTAGAAGCTCTTACCCCCATAGGGGCATTTCTTGAAATTCTTTCTGCAAGTTCCAGAGCAGCAGCCAGGGTTTCGCCCTTCGGTACCACCCGATTCACCATTCCGTGCTGATGCGCCACTTCGGCAGAAATCGGGTCCGCAGTGAGCGCCATTTCCATAGCCAGGCTGTAAGGCAATTGACGCGGCAACCGCAGCAAAGCTCCAGCGCCTGCGAACAACCCAACTCCCGCCTCGGGGATACCCAGTTTGGCGCCTTCAGAAGCCACGATTAAGTCACAAGAAAGCGCAACTTCCAGACCCCCGGCCAACGCAAAACCCTCCACCGCAGCAATTAGAGGCTTCGAACAACTTTTTTCAGTAATGCCTGCAAAACCGCGATCCCCCACGTTCGGCATGGCGTCGATCCCACCATCAGCAAATTGCTTCAAATCCATTCCAGCGCTGAAACCTCTACCAGCCCCTGTCAACACGCCGACCCGAACATCCGCGTCATTGTCCATAGCATCCAACGCGTCGCCTAACGCTGCAGCTAGCGCAGTGTTAAATGCATTCATGTCCTCGGGGCGGTTCAAAGTTAAGACCTGAACGTGACCATGTTTCTCAGTCATTACAAGTTCTTCAGACATGACGTCTCCTCTTCAGTTGGCTATGACCGTTGACGTTACAACCCAACCGAGGGTTAGATCACTTTGCTTAATGTTTAAGCAGAGAAAAGCATCTGCAATCCAGGAGTACGCTAGAGACACGCTAGGGAGGCAAAGTGAATGCTATCGGTGACCTATTAACTCAGCTGGAAGGAGCCGATCCCGATAGCGCTCCATTTTTTGTTCGTCAACTGCTTCAACAAGAGGAACTAGCGGAACTACAGGGCGCCGACGCGCTCAGAGCAGCTAGGGCCTTAGCTATCTTTGCTGGACCTCAACAGTTACCAATAGCTGGGGAACTTGCTGGGCGGGCGCATCAAGCTGGCGTGCCCGGGTCTGGGTCTCTGTTCGCCGAGTGCGCAGACAAAGTATCGCTAATGAGCGGCCGACCCCAGCGATTCGGAACCGTCATCCTGGAACATCACGGTGACTTAATCATGGCCCCGCTTGATGGTGTCGCAGATGACGAAGCCCGTCGGTCATTCGGCTTACCCTCTCTCAGGGAAATGCAACTGAACGTTTCTGAGCAAAACAAGTTGCTAGCCAAGAGTCGATATGAGGAGCTAGGCCTTCCTCAAGGAAAACCCTTTTGTCGAATCTGGTCAGACCCAAGTGCTGATGAAGTCCGTCGCGGCCTAGAGCAGTTTCCCAATGGCGCCTGGTCGGAGGGTAACGATCTCACCCTCGCATGTCGTTCGGAGGCATCTGGCATCATCCCGGGACCAGTATTCGAGCTTCCGATGTGGAATGTCCACGAAGACGACGGCACTAAGACTGATCTTTGGTGCGTGCAAATCCGTCTAGATCGACTCGACGAAGCTGTCTTCGGGTATGGATTTTGGCCTCTGGATCTCAACGGAATGCCCATTGGTGGTCGCGGTCCGGTAGATAACCGCTACCGAGGAAAACTTGCTCCCGAAGAACTGCCAAGTCACGAGGACAACGCTTTAGAAGGCTCGCTTTCCACACACGAATTCGCAAGTGCTGCTCTGCGCGAAAATCGGCGAATAAAGGTCTATCTTCCTCCTCAACACAGCCAGCACTCACAACTTCCTGTTGTCTACGCAACTGACGGGAACATGATTGAACCGTATATACGCAGAATCGATGCAGCCATCACCGCCGGATTCATAGGTCCATTACTAATCATCGCTCCCCATGCAGCACCAATGGACCACACGGGCAACGAACGCGCTCTTGAATACTTACCCGGCTTCGACGACCAACGCTTCGACCGCCATCAACGGTTCTTTGTTGATGAAATATCACAATGGGCTGAGGAGAACTTCTCCGCCTCAACCGACCGAGAATTTCGGGCTGTTTTCGGTTGTTCTGATGGTGGTGGACATGCACTGGCCACAGGGTCAATGCATAGACACCGGTACGGTCACTGCATCGCCTTTTCGACCGGTATGCCGCCCAGCGAACAAATGCAATGGGAACCGGAGGGAGCTCCTTTCGTACATCTTTGCGCTGGAACGCTGGAACAAGGTTTCCATCAAGCGACCGAGGCATGGGCCGCTTGGCTTCATTTCCACTCATCTCCCCACCACTTCACCGAACGGGTCTGTGGTCACGACCTCATCCAATGGATTGAAGAGTTTCCTCGAAGTATCGCCCGAGCCTGGGGCTCGCCACAAGACAGCTAGGAGCGCAGCAGATAACGCTTTATTTTTCCGGTTGCAGTTTGAGGGAGTTCCTCAACCACCTCTATCCATCTCGGATATTTGAAAGAAGCTAAACGTTCCTTCACATGCTCCTTAACCAAGGCCTCGACATCTGTTTCATCTAATGGAGTTTCCAGAACTAGATAGGCCTTTGGCTTCACGAGTCCTTCCCGGTCTTTCGCTCCGACCACCGCCACTTGAGAAATTTCTGCTAGTTCGAGAATGCAGGCCTCCACTTCAGTCGGACTAACCCAGATGCCTCCAACTTTCAACATGTCATCTGACCTACCCAAACAGGTGTAGGTCCCGTCTAAGTTGTGCACATAGGTGTCACCGGTCGCGAGAAACGCGCCCTCTAAGGCTTGGCGTGTTCGTTCAGTGCGGTTCCAATAACCGACCATGACCGATTCACCCTTTATGTAAAGCTTCCCAGGCTCTCCGTCCCGAACCTCGAGACCACTCTCATCACGAAGTGAAACTTCATATCCTTCAACGACAGTCCCACTTGTTCCCGGTACCGAAAATCCGGGTCTATTAGAAATAGCTATGTGAGCTAATTCAGTGGTCCCTAGGCCATCCAAAATCTCAACTCCGAAGCGTTCCCGAAACCTCTGTTGGATATCTGGCGGGAGAGGCTCTCCTGCAGAGACGGCGATTCTTACTGACTCGAAAGTGTCGTCTGGTATCTGGGAGCTCAGAAGTTGACCGAAGGAGGTCGGGACTCCGAAAAAGACTGTCGGACGGTAAGTTAAGACGTGTTCAGAAATCTCTTCAGGGATAGGCCTACCGGGATTTAATACCGATTGCGCTCCTGTCCCTGCCGGAAAATACCCTGCATTTCCGAGTCCGTAGGCAAAGAACAGCTTGGCGACTGAATAAATCACATCATCGCTACCCATACCTAGTACGGCCTTCGCATAAACATCAGTACAAAAACCGAGATCAACATGTCGGTGCATAGCACCTTTAGGGAAACCGGTTGTCCCCGATGTGTATAACCAAAATGCGATGTCGTCATCGACCGCCAAGAAGGGATTGCCTAGGTCGATCTCAGCAACGAGATCTGGCACGTCATCATCAATTCGAGACCATTTGAGATAAGGCTGACCGGCAGCTGCTGTTTCCATTACTTGCTCAAAAGCGTGAGAATAAATGAGCGCAACGGCTCGCGAATCCTCAAGCAGGAACCGGTAATCTTTAGCAGTCAGCATCGTTGAAACTGGCACAGGAATCGCACCGACCCACATCGCTCCCCAAAACCACGCCAGGAACGCTCGGGTATCTAGGCTGCAAATCAAAATTCGCTGCTCCGCCACTACACCTTGTTTCAACAGGAGCCGAGCCACATGGCGTGCCTCTTCTAATAGTTCGTGTCGGGTCGTAGTAACGCCAGTCGGGGCATCGGTGAGAGCCACAGCATCCGGGGAGAAAGCCGCTGGGTCGATTAGAAATCGGTGTAACGCGTTACCAGTCAAGGTAATTCCCTTCTGCTAGCCATAGGGTGACAGCCTCTCACGTGTTTTAGAGTGTTGAGCGAAAATGCGACAAGGCATCTCAAAAGTTGATCGTTATGTGCACAAAAGCCACTTCGACAAAGGCCACAACTTGACCGATTTTGATATCCCACCGAACAAATTTCAACACTGGGATCTGACGATCGACAACGAGATCGCTACTTTGGCTCTTACTGTTGATCAATCCGCTCCAGCATTCGGCAGCTATGAACTGAAGTTAAACAGCTACGACATAGGCGTCGACATAGAACTTGCTAATGCTATTCGCCATATTCGCCTTGGACATCCAACTATTAAATGCGTTGTGATTACCAGTGGCCTACAAGGAACGTTTTGCGCCGGAGCCAATATTCGAATGCTGGCAGCAGCTGATCACTCCCATAAAGTCAACTTTTGCAAATACACCAACGAAACACGACTCGAAATGGAACAGGCCAGCAACCTCAGCGGTATTAAGTTCCTTGCAGCTGTCAACGGTGCATGTTCAGGAGGCGGTTACGAGCTAGCTCTTGCGTGTGATCACATTCTTTTGGTTGATGACAGAAGCACTTCAATTTCACTGCCGGAAGTCCCATTACTTGGGGTCCTTCCCGGGACTGGAGGCTTGACCCGCCTCACAGACAAAAGGCATATCCGACGAGACAGAGCCGATATCTTCGCCACAAAAGCCGAAGGAATCTCAGGAAACGAAGCGCTCGAGTGGGGATTAGTAGACGAACTCGCAACGCCCACTAGGTTCCAAGAAGCCGTAACCAGTCGAGCCAATGAACTGGCAAAGCTGAGTTCTCGCCTGAGGGGGACGCCAACCGAAATTCCGTCAACCCGGCCGATTACTTCCGAAAAGTACATCACCTATGAATGGGTAAAGGTCGAGCTATTCGATACCCACGCAGAGCTAAAGATTTTTGTTACTTCGAACTCCGACTGGTTGCTTCGCACTGCGCTCGAACTCGACGATGTACTCTGCCGTCTTCGGTTTGATTATCCGCACCTCGGGACGCTGCTCTTACGAACAGAGGGTTCCATCGACGACGCCGTCCTTCAAGATTCACGGTTGACCCATACATCGACGTCTGATCAGGTCGAACTGCGACTTCTCTGGCGACGGTGCTTAACAAGGCTTGACCTAACCTCCAAAACATTGGTTACGGCGATCGAACCTGGATCCTGTTTTATTGGAGTTCTCCTCGAGCTAGCCCTTGCTTGCGATCGCATTTTCATGCTTGAAGGGCAATTTGAAGATCATGACAATCCTTTACCAGCAGCATCAATTCAATTAACTGAAACCAACTTTGGTTCGATGCCCATGTTGAATGAAATCAGCAGATTAACTTCTCGTTTTTGGGGAGACCAAGAAGCTTCTAACAATCTTTCTCCCTTCTTAGAGACTGAGATTCTTGCTGCAAAAGCTGCCGAATTGGGACTTGTGAGCGCTACCCCAGATGATTTGGACTGGGATGACGAACTGCGGCTTTTCATCGAAGAGAGATCAAGCTTTTCTGCCGATGCCTTAACCGCAATGGAGGCAAACCAAAGATTTTCCGGACCCGAAACTATGGCAACAAAGATCTTCGCGCGACTTTCGGCCTGGCAGAATTGGGTATTTACTAGACCTAATGCAAGTGGACCCAACGGGGCACTTCGACGCTACGGCAGCGGAGCACGAGCTGAATTTGATAATCGACGTACATAACTAAACTGCAGAGTGAAGATTCAATGAACACATCAATCGATTATTCAGAAAAGATTCCAAACAACGTCGATCTTGTAAGCGATAGACGGTTACAGCGAGCACTCGAGAGTTGGCAACCACGCTTTGCTAATTGGTGGTCTGAAATGGGGCCAGCTAGCTTTCAAGATAAGGAAATCTATTTACGAACAGCAATCGACGTCGGACAACAAGGGTGGGCTCATTTCTCTCACGTGAAATTGCCTGACTACCGCTGGGGCATCTTTCTTTCTGAACCGGAAACCGACCGGCGAATTGGTTTTGGAGAGCTCAAAGGTCAACCAGTTTGGCAAGAAGTTCCAGGCGAATTCAGAACCGAGCTCAGGCGTCTGATCGTTGTGCAAGGCGACACTGAACCCGCATCGGTTGAGCAACAGAGATACCTGAGCCAGACCGCTCCCTCTTTGTACGACTTAAGAAATCTTTTTCAGATCAACGTAGAAGAAGGCCGCCACCTTTGGGCGATGGTTTATCTGTTACATGCTTACTTTGGTCGCGATGGACGAGATGAAGCCGATGCTCTTTTGGAAAGAAACTCAGGAGACCCCGACCATCCTCGCATTTTGGGTGCCTTCAACGAAAAGACATCGGACTGGCTTTCATATCTACTCTTTACCTATTTCACCGACCGAGACGGCAAATACCAGCTGGGAGCTCTCAAAGAGTCTGCCTTCGATCCGTTGAGTCGGACTTGCGAATTTATGTTGAAAGAAGAGGCCCATCACATGTTCGTGGGTGCATCAGGTATCGGGCGTGTAATTCAGCGAACATGTGATGTGATGAATGAGCACAACACAGACGATGTGCGCAAGTACGGAGTCATCGATTTAGAGACCCTCCAAAAATACGTCAACTTCCACTTCTCAGTCTCTTTGGATCTATTTGGGTCAGAAACTTCAACGAATGCAGCCAACTACTACTCTGCAGGATTAAAAGGGCGCTTTGCAGAAGATTCCTATCAAGATGACCATGTGCTTATCGAGGAGGAAGATTTCATTATTGAAGCCAAGGACGGCCTATGGAGCAAAACCCCTAAGCCCGCCATAACTGTGGTCAACCAGCAACTCAGGCGGTCATATATCGATGACTGCGCAAAGGGTGTACGTCGTTGGAACCGTATCCTTGATCAAAATGGAGTCGACTTTCAACTGAAACTCCCCCATGAAGCATTTCACCGACAAGTGGGGCTATACCAGGAAGAGTTTGTTACTCCAGAGGGCACCATAACTTCCCAAGATGAATGGAACGATGTTGCCTCAAACTTTCTCCCAACTGATTCTGACCGTGATTTCGTTCTCTCTTTGATGCAACCGGTTTACGAACAAGGTCAAATGGCGAGTTGGATTTCGCCACCAACAACAGGAATCCACACTCAAGGAATCGACTATGACTATGTTCGACTTTAGGAACTAAATCCGCTGATAATTCCAATCAAGAGGTATATCGCCGTCGTATGGCATCGACCCGTGAAACTGTCTTTCATCGCCATCAAAGACCAACGGCAGAAAGTGGCGGTCTCCCTCCCACATAGGTAAATCTGCCTCTGCTCGAGTTTTTGCGTCAAGGGCACAGGCCTGCAAAAGTCGATCAAGTTCTACCCAAACCAGTGAACCTTCATCATTAGAGGACAAGAGGTCCCCCTCCCAGCCCTCTGCGAGGAAGATAAAACCCAGCCACTCCTCACGCTTGGGGCCAAAATTAGACCAACTTATAGTTCCCCTCAAAAGGAGCGATTTAGCCGCTACTCCTGCTTCTTCTTGCAATTCTCGAAGCGCTCCAGCCGCCACCGATTCATCCACTTCCAATTTGCCACCGAGGCCATTGAACTTTCCGTAGTGGTCATCATCCGGCCGAGAATCACGATTTATCAAGAGAACGCTATTACTGTCACGATCAAGGAGGTAGATGAGCGTTCCGATGATTGGAGTAAAAACCATTCACGGAAACGTAGCGGCTAAATCGTCTCTAGTCGCTAGATCATCTGGAAAGACTCGTGACTGATCTCTACCAAGTAGCCGGGCTTCGCTTAGCAGTAGCAACAAAAGGAGCCGTCGGAACCGGACCAACGATCGTTATGTTGCATGAAGGTTTAGGGTCTATAACGCAATGGCGAGACTTCCCGGATCAGATGCATACCGCTACAGGGTTGCCAGTTCTCACGTATGACAGAGCCGGATATGGGCGTTCCGACGCTGGGACGTCTCATTATGCTGCCGACTTTTTGCATCGCGAGGCCCTAGAAACTTTGCCCTTGGTTTTGGAACGGTTTGATATCGACCAACCTATTCTGATTGGCCACAGCGATGGGGCATCAATCTCGCTGATAGCAGCCGCCTCAGATTCATTAGACCCCCTGGCGGTCATAACTATCGCTGCTCACATCTTCGTCGAACAAGCAGGATTGGATGGAGTGCAGGCCGCTAAGTCCAACCGAGAGCAGATTGTTCAAGGCATGAGCCGGCACCACGACCGACCCGAAATCGCATTTGATCGTTGGTCTAACATTTGGCTAGATCCAAGCTTCGCAACTTTCGATATCCGTCAGAATCTTGACCGCATCACCTGTCCATTACTAGTTATCCAAGGCGATCAAGACGAATACGCTACCCCAGAAATGGTCCATGGCGTGACTCAGCGAGTGCCACATGCGGTGGGTAAGTTCATTCCAGATTGTGGGCACATTACCCACAAGGACCAACCCAAACTCCTAATTGACATAATCCGGAAATTTTTATTGAGTACCGGTTTAGGAATAAACCCTTAGTGTCATTGCACTGCCAGCAAAGCATCAACGGCTACCTTCTCGGGCGCCTCAAGTGGCCCAAAATGAGTCAAACCCTCGTAGTAAATAATTCTCGCATTGGGCAACGCCTCTGCTGCTGGCAAACCAGCTTCCGGAACTCCAAGAGCTTCGAAACTTGGAGACCTACCTTTACCGATGACAATCGGCGCTTGGCAAGCAACAACCTTGTCTGTAGTCGAGACTCGTTCTCCATCGTAGATTTTCGCTTCATTGGCGCCACGACACCGAAGGCGCACTCCGCCGGCTTCAATATCTTCGAAGATGTTCATAACGTAGCTGTGTAAGGCATCCGCTCGGCAGGACGCGAATGGAGGACGGCTAGCAAAACGCTCCAACGCCTCCGCCCGCGAATTGAAGACCTCCCGACGTTTCATAGCCCCTGGGATGAGCGGATTCTCACCAGCTGGGAAAGCTTCGCCGGGCCGCCACATTACGGGCTCATAGCCATACATTCGCCTAATCAAACCAGGTCTCGCTGCATCAGCCAGCAAAAGCGTTGCAGCACCGACAGAGTGACCTACACAGTTCAATTCGCCAGTCGCTATCTCGAGATGATCGACAACAACCAAGATGTCCTCGGCCAAGCTCGTCCACTCATAATCATCATCTTCGGGAGGGCTACTCCACCCATGTGCTCGCAAGTCGGGAGCCCACACAGTGAAATGCTTTGTTAATTCAGCCATGAAAGGTCCGTACGTCCGAGCATTAAAGCCTGTTGCGTGAACAAATAGGAGGGGCGGCCCTTCAGTTCCTAACTTGTGCAACGCTATTGTCCCGCCACTTTCGGATCGCAACATTCTCGGTTCTGAAACATCTCGCATTTAGGTGCCCTTTAGATCTCTTGTCGACCATAGGCGCCGGCATGCTATGCATGACGTTTATGAGTGACGACAATTACGACATCGAATTCTTTTGGGATCCTATTTGCCCCTTCGCCTGGGTCACATCTCGGTGGGTGGAGAAAGTTTCGCTCCAAACCAACTATTCAGTTGACTGGCGTTTCATCTCGCTACGCATCCTAAATAAAGACAAAAACTACGAAACTGACTTTCCGTCCGGTTACGAGGAAGGGCACACAGCCGGGCTTCGATTCCTTAGAGCAGCGGCCTATGTAAGGGAAGAAGAGGGCCGAACTGCCATGTCTGCTCTGTACGCCGCCTTTGGTACTCATTATTGGGAACTAGACCAGCGACCGGGTTTAAGGAAACAACTCGGAACTGTCGAACACACCAAGAAATGTCTCGAAACAGCCAAGTTACCTAAGAGCTATGCCATGGCAGTAGATGACCCTAAATGGGATGTAGTTATTGAGGATGAAACCGAATTGGCTTTATCTAGGACGGGCAGAGACGTCGGAACCCCGATTATCTCGTTTCAACCTCCAACCGGTCTCTCTTTTTTCGGGCCGGTGATCTCTAGAGTGCCGAGCGACGACCAAGCAGTTCCGCTTTGGAACGCCGTCATCGAATTAGCTAGCTTTCCCGGATTTGCTGAGATGAAACGATCTCTCCGAGAAGCTCCACAAATAAACGTTTTAGGAACGCTCGAAGCACCTCCAATTATGGAGGACTGGGAAGCAGGCTCTCGCAAAGACCATAAACCTGCGCAGTAGCTACAGGCCTGATCGTCTGCGACCTAATGTGTGCCTATGACTGAATCTGCAGGTGAGCTATACGGACCTGGAGCGAGGACGCTGCAAGATCACTTCGACGCTAGGAGACTGGCTGACCGACTCAACGAAGCGACCGTCACTTCGACCATAGATGAACGAACCGCGTCGTACCTAGAACGAGCTACCTACTTCTTCTTGAGTACAGTCGATGCCCACGGATTTCCCGATGTTTCCTACAAGGGCGGCCGCGCTGGATTCCTTCAGGTGCCAGATAAACAGACTTTGCGGTTTCCCTCCTACGACGGAAACGGCATGTACCGGTCTCTGGGCAACATTCAAGAAACCGGAAAAGTTGCGATGCTCTTCATCCGCCAAAACAAAAATGCGAACAGAATTCGGATCCATGGGTCTGCAACTGTTCTGCTTGATGAGCATTCGGTGTCGACCTTCGAAGGTGCAGAAGCGGTTGTCGAAGTTGAGGTAACCCGAATCTTCCCCAACTGTCCCCGATACATTCACGACCTCGAGTCGGGAACGACTTCTGAGTTCGCTCCGGGAGGCCCGACTCCCCCGCCTGAGCCCGAGTGGAAGCAGTGGGATACATTCGCAGACGTCCTTCCCGAGAAATGACGTCATGAAAGTTTTTGCCACCCTGCCCCAAGCCGATCTGAACGAAATTCCAGAAGCAATTCAACGAATCGAGGCCGACGGGTATAACGGAGTAGTAGCGCTCGAGAACAGACATGACCCTTTCCTTCCTCTAGCAGTAGCAGCTGTTCACTCAAAACATCTAGAACTAGCAACCGGCGTTGCCATCGCATTCCCGAGAAGTCCGATGATCGCAGCCAACATTGCTTGGGACTTACAACAAGCAAGTTCAGGCAGGTTCGAGTTGGGATTGGGCAGTCAAGTTCGAGGACATAACGAACGACGATTTAGCGTCAAATGGCAACCTCCTGCGCCGAGAATGATGGAATACGTTGAGGCCGTCAGAGCAATTTGGGACACATGGTCGACTGGTCAACCGTTGAACTACGAGGGGGACTTCTACAACTTCACTCTGATGACCCCAAATTTCACTCCTGAGCCGTTAACAGTCGATCTTCCAAAAATTACTATGGCTGCAGTTGGACCAATGATGTTAAGAACCGCCGGACGCGTATGCGACGGAGTGAGACTTCATGCGTTTTGCACTAGGTCCTACCTCCAAGAAAAGATTCTGCCTGAAATCGAGACCGGCCTCAGTCAAAGCTTGCTGACTCGAGACCAATTCGAAATTAGCGGTGGAGGCTTCCTTTGTACGGGGCCTGACGACGAGTCTGTCGCAGAAATGATTGATTGGGTTCGTTATCGAATCGGATTTTACGGAAGCACCAAGGCCTATTGGCCTGTTCTCGAGCAACACGACCTTTTAGAACTTGGCCAGGAACTCAACTATCTCTCCAAAAACAACGGCTGGTCTAAGATGGCGGCGCTAGTAAGTGATGAGGTGGTAGAGCACTTTGCTGCCGTAGGGCGACACGACGAAATAGTCAAAGCAATAACGGAACGCTTCGGGGGACTTACCGATGCAATCGGAGCCAGTGCATCACCTGAGATTCCCGCCGATCTACCACCAGACGTTATCCAAGACATCCAAGCTATTTAGACTCGCCTTTTCTCTAAAGCGGCATACGTTGCTGCTATCAAATTGAAGGCTCGAGAATCGCCAACCAGGCCAGCCGCCATTCTGTTCATAGAATATGAGATCGTGAGCCGTTCGCTGATGTCCATCACACCTAGCGAACCACCCCACCCAAACCAATAGAGAGTTTTTTCACTCGGACTCAAAGGCGCATGTTCGTGGTTAATTCCGAACCCTGTGCCATACGGAACACTCATTCCTAAAACCAAATCACGGTCAAAAGTGCGGCGCAGCAAGGCGTCTTCGATTGTCGCAGGCTCCATCAACTTGACCCCATCGATACTTCCTCCACACGCGATAGCTGAATGAATTCGCGAAATAGACCTTGCGTTTCCAATACCACCTGCCGCGGGAATTTCAGCCTTCTGCCACTTCGGTGTCGCAGGTTCGCTACCGTCGATCACACAACTTTTCAAAGTCTTAGACGCCACGGACTCTGGTTCAGCCTCAATCATCTCATCGACTCCACGGCCTGGAGGATCCATCTCAGCAACGCGAGGACCTTCTGACCCAGGCAAACCAATATGAAAATCAGCTCCGAGCGGCTCCGCAACCTCTTCTCTAAAAAAAGTTCCAAGCGTTCGGCCATCAACACGTTGCAGGATTTCCGCCTGCATAGTTCCCTGAGTCAGGGCGTGGTAGCCGGGCGCTGTTCCTGGCTTCCACCAGGGTGTCATCTCAGCCAATAGAGCGGCACATAAATCATGGTCATAAAGCTCATCAACTGTAATAACTCTAGGAAAGCCAGAACACCCTGTTTGGTGGGTCATGACGTGCCGAACAAGAACTTCTTCCTTGCCGTTAGCAGCGAACTCGGGCCAATACTTGGCAACGGGGGCAGAGAAATCGATCAGATTGCGGTCCGCCAACATCAACATGCATATTGACGCCATTGTTTTGGTCGTCGAGTAAACGTTAACGATCGTGTCTTCTAACCATGGGTCTCCCGTAACCGTTCGGTTTCCCGCCCAGAGATCAACCACATTCTTGCCATGGAGTGTCACTGCGACGCTTGCTCCTAGCTCTTCGCCAGAATCAAAGTTGGCCTCAAACGCATCGCGCACGACCGAGAAGGCTTCCTCGTAACTTCCGCTAATTAGAACCATGTCAATCCAAACCTCAGCTAACTAACGCCAAGGTAATCACAAATTCGACAGGGTCTTGGAGTTCACTCAAATCGTCAGTTAGTTACGCCACATAACTGCTCACACATAGTGCTATTCCGGCGAGGAGTAACCACGAGACGAGACCGGCTTTGAGCGGCCCACCACCCATTGAAGCAAGGCGTCTAAACTTTACAAGAGCGCCAATACCAACCATCGCTGCCGTAAGTAAGGCCTTTCTAGCCTGATCCAAGAAATCGAGTAGATCGGCAGAGAACAAGTCCATTGAGCGAACGACTACTGCAAGAACGAAGCCGACTACAAACAACGGAACAGCCCTCGCCGCACCAACCGAAGCGCCACCACCTGCACGCCGCATCTGAAGACTTAAGATGACCAAAATTGGACCCAATAGAGCGACTCGACCTAGTTTCACGATTACTGCTGTTTCTAAGGCCGCATCGCCTCGCATCGTTGCCGTCGCTACTACTTGGGCTACGTCGTGAATTGCAGAGCCAGCCCACCAACCAAATAATTCGGAGCTGAGGCCTAAGATCGCACCGACGGTGGGATACAAGACCATGGAAAGAGTTCCGAATAAAGTGACGACACCCACGGCATAGGCGACTTCTTCTTCCTCTGACTTCGTTAAAGGCCTAACTGCAGCTATAGCTGATACCCCACATACCGCATAGCCAACACCGAGCAGACGACCGAAGTCGCGGGACATCCCAAATAAAGAACAAATCCGACCCACACCCCAGAGCGTGACGGCAACTAACGCGATCACGGCGATCACATCAAACCAACCCATACTCTCGCGAAGCTCAGAAACACTCAGTCGAAGACCCAGTAGCACCACTCCACATCGCAGGAGACGCCGTGACGCAAAAGTCAAAGCAAGCTGAGTTCGCTCCTGAAGCAATTGGACATTCCCAACGCAAAGGCCTATCGCAAGCGCTATGGCACCAGCAGATAAAATGGTTACTTCGCTGACCCACAATGCGAGTGCTGTCGCTCCGGCTACCAATGTATGGCCCGGACCGAACTTGCGAAGCCATCGAGGGAACTCACGGAATGGTTGAATTAGAAGGTTCATAAAAGTTCCGTAACACCGTACGACTGGTCCTTGCTATCAAAACTACGAGACTTTTTCTGTTCGCCCGGTTTGTTTAGCACCACTTTTGTTTGCAATTAACTCGGCCGAAAAGGTGTTTCAAAATTATCTATACAAGGGTTGTAGGAGAGGCTGCCTCGCCGATGTACGGTCAGAGGAGTGACGCTCCCCCAAACCATTTTGATCAGAGTGACCGGCCAAGATCGACCCGGAATAACTACTGAACTTTTGAGCCTTTTATCTTCGCTCGGGGCCGAGGTACAAGATATTGAACAGGTCGTCGTGCAGCGCCAACTGACGCTGGGACTAGCAACTTCAGCTCCGACAGGGCGGGACTTAGTTAAAGAAGTCTTGTTATTCGGTTGGGAACGCGACTTAGAAATTGACTTTGAAATCATTGACTCAACACCAAGCCAACAGGTCAAACGCCACGTCGTTACCGCTCTCGCCTCTGATCTTTCCCCAAAGGCGCTTGCGCTCACTAGTGGCGCGATTACAAAAAGTGGCGGCAACATCGACCGGATACATCGCCTATCTCGATTTCCAGTCTGGAGCTATGAGTTTCTGGTCGAAGGCGCGAACCCGGAAGAATTAAGGGCTTCCTTGATGGACGTCGCCGCACAAGAGGCTATCGACATCGCAGTTCAACCTCACGACCTCTCGCGACGTTCAAGTCGCTTGGTCGTCCTTGACGTTGATTCGACACTCATTCGAAATGAGGTAATCGACCTATTAGCCGACGAGGCAGGTCACAGTGAAGAAGTCCAGCGACTTACAGAGCTCGCCATGCAAGGTGAACTCGATTACTCCGAAGCCCTGAAACAACGAGTCGAACTGTTGGCCGGCTCAAATGTCGAGATTATAGAAAAGGCAATTTCCCGCATGGTCCTCACAGCAGGGGCTCGGACTTTCATTCGGACACTTAAACGGCTCGGTTACCGAGTAGCAATAATCAGCGGCGGATTCACCCACTTTACAGACGTGCTAGCGAAAGACTTGGATCTCGACCATGCTTACGCGAACAAACTCGAAGTAATAGACGGTGTAATCACCGGCCGAATCGAGGGTGACATCGTTGATGCGGAGACTAAGGCAAAGCTACTTGAGCTCGTCGCCCTCGAAGAAGGCATCCCACTGGAACAAACGGTTGCGATTGGGGATGGAGCGAACGATTTGCCTATGCTCCAAAAAGCTGGCCTAGGAATCGCTTTCAATGCAAAACCTGTTTTAGTCGGGGCAGCCGACACCTCTTTAAACGTTCCATACTTAGACGCTATTCTCTTCATGCTCGGAGTTAGTCGAGAAGAGGTCGAAGCAGCCGATGCTTCGGATCTAGACACCCAGCGGTCAATCGCCTAGCTAGCTCTTCTCCAGTGTGAGACACTGCAAAGATGAACCAGAGTGCTCCCCCATTAGTCACACGTTCTGATCGAGACGGAATCACTAGCTTGGCCCTCAACAGACCTGAAGCTTTGAACGCTCTAAGCCCATCCCTATTCGAAGAGCTGCAATCACACCTGACCGATATCGCCAATAGACCAGATGAAACGGGTGCCGTAGTCCTCAGCGGTAATGGTCGTTCATTCTCGGCGGGAAACGATTTAAAGGCAATCGAAAAGGGTGAGCGGGCGAGCACACCACACCAGCAAGCAGAAACATTAGATTTTATTGAACGAATGCCTCAGCCGGTTATCGCTTCAGTTCGCGGCCACTGTTATACGGGAGCGCTGGAATTGGTCCTAGCCTGCGATCTACTCATTTGCTCTGATGATGCCAGATTCTGTGATACTCACGGGAAGTGGGGCATGGTTCCTACCTGGGGCATGACCAATCGTCTGCCCGAGAGAGTGGGACCCTTAGCAGCGCGCGACCTGATGTACAGCGGGCGAGTCGTCGCTGGGACAGAAGCGGAACAGATTGGTTTGGCTAATAGGTGCGTGCCTGATGCTGACCTAGACACATCTGCCCATGAGTGGGCTGAAAGCATTGTTGCCAATTCTTGGCACACTTTGCGCGAAGAGAAAAAACAGATGCGTCTACTCGCGGGAATGAACCGCGACGATGGGATCAAATGGGCTCGAGAGCACGGTCCTGGAGCAGCGCCCGACATGCTTGAACGGATCCGGGGCGCCTTCAAACGCTGATACGGTCATAGTTAGATAGAACTAGGAGTTTCCGTGTCTGAAGTCACCATCTACCACAACCCTCATTGAGGGTCATCAAAGAATGCCTTGGCGGTCGCCGAGGAAGAGAATGTTGACGTAGAGGTTGTTCTCTACATGAAGTCCCCACCAGATCGCGAGACCTTGGAGCACATAACTTCGGTCCTAGAAGACCCTGTAGAGGATTTAGTTCGCAAGGATTCTAAATTTAAAGAACTTGGTCTGGACCCTAGTGATTATGTCGGTAACCCCGAAGCGGTCGTAGAGCTTCTATTGCAACGCAAAGCCTTAATGCAACGCCCGGTTCTGGTTAAGTCCAATGCTGCAATAATTGGGCGGCCCAAAACTCGTATCGCTGATTTCCTCAAGTAATTGTCTTGATGGATCGACCGTAAATCAATCGATCACACCCTAGGGAACAGATAACGATTAGGCTTCTGAGCGCTGCCAACGCCCAGTGGGAGAGTTCAGTCAGCAGGTAGTTCAGTTGATTGGCGCCGAAGGAGCAACCGCCCCGGGAAACTCTCAGGCCTCCGGACCGCAGGGAAGAAGCAACGCTGGAAAGCGAGTTGGCTTTGGCCGGCTCCACCGAAGGGGAAAACTGCTGTAAGCGGCCAATCTCTCAGGTTCCACGACAGCGCGGGGCGTCAACTTTGACGCGGGCGGCCGAGATATGAGTGAACCTTCCAAGAGTCGGACAACAAAACTGTCACCTCTAGATCCACTGCACCGCGAACGCGGGGCGAAGTTCGCGTCCTTTGCTGGTTTCGAGCTACCCATGAGTTTTGACGGCACCATCAGCGAGCATCTAGCCACTCGTTCACAAGCAGGGCTCTTCGATGTAAGCCACATGGGTATCATTGACTTAGTTCCGAAATCAGGCTGCCCCCTGTCAACAGTTATCGAATGCCTGGAGTCCATCACACCTGCGTCAATCGGTGATTTAGGTGCGGGAGGACTTCGTTACGCTCTCCTCACCAACGATCAGGGTGGCATCGTCGACGACCTCATCGTCAGTAGATACCAAGATCACCTTCGGCTAGTGCTGAACGCTTCGAGGGTCGAGCCTGACATTCGCGTCCTTGAAGCCGCTGTGGGTTCGCATGCACAGGTCAATCATCGAGAAGATCTCGCTCAATTAGCACTCCAAGGACCGAAGGCAGTAGATGTCCTATCGGGACTCGCTCCGATGGTCGCCAACCTTTCTTTTATGAATTTTGGGGAATTCTCAATTGATGGAATTGATTGCAGCGTTAGTCGCAGCGGTTACACCGGAGAGGACGGATTCGAATTAGTTGCGCCATCGATTGACATCGTCCGATTAGCCGAAAAGCTGCTCAGCGACAACACAGTTGCACCCTGTGGTCTAGGGGCCAGAGACAGCCTGCGTCTTGAAGCAGGGTTGTGTCTTTACGGTCACGAGATCGATGAAACCATCACCCCTATAGAGGCCCGCCTTGCATGGACAATCCCTCGGCGCCGGAGAGAGCACCCAACATTTGCGGGCGCCGAGCTCATAATGGCTCAATTATCTAATGGGGTGCAAAGAACTCGGGTGGGCATTTCGTCCCTGACAAGGCGACCGATCCGTGATGGCGCAATCTTAAGAACTGAGCAGGGGCTTGAGATCGGGGTGGTTACCAGCGGAGGATTCGGACCGAGTTGCGATGCCCCAGTCGCCATGGGATACGCCGAACGATCTTTTTCGCAGCCAGAAACTTCCCTTGCAGCAGAGGTGCGAGGCAAAGAAGTTCCCTGCCGAATTCACTCATTACCGTTCATTCCACATAACTACATACGAAATTGAGAACACCTAAATGCAAGAACTTGACCTTCAACCCGAGTTTTCGACTCGTCATCTAGGACCGAATGATGAAGAGATCACTGAAATGTTGTCCTCGATTGGTTATTCCGACCTCGAAGAACTCTGCGATGCGGCCGTTCCCTCGGCAATACAAAAAAATGAACCTCTTAAGATCCCGGAGCCTCTGAGCGAAGTAGACGCCCTCGCCGAAATCCAACGAATAGCAAATTTGAATCAACCATTAAAATCACTGATCGGACTCGGCTACCACAGCACCGTGACACCTGCTGTTATCCGCAGGCGAGTACTTGAAAATCCTGCCTGGTACACCGCCTACACCCCCTACCAACCTGAAATCAGCCAAGGGCGACTCGAAGCTCTACTCAATTATCAAACGATGGTTTGCGACCTAACGGGCATGGACCTGGCGAACAGCTCCTTACTCGACGAAGGCACCGCAGCGGCTGAAGCAATGACCATGGCTCGGCGGTTAACTAAAACCAGCGGCACAAAATTCTTTATCGACTCAGACTGTTACCCGCAAACCATCGACGTCGTGCAGACACGAGCAAGGGCGCTTGGGATCGAAACTGTGCTCGGTGACGCTTGGCGAGACCTCGACCCAAATGACTGCTATGGGGTACTCGTTCAATACCCAGGATGTTCGGGTGAAATTCGTGATATTCAAATGATCGCAACGACGTTGCATGAGGCTGATGGGATTCTCTGCGTCGCTTCGGATCTTCTAGCTCTTTGCCTTCTGACACCACCAGGAGAACTAGGAGCAGACCTCGTCGTCGGCACCTCCCAGCGGTTCGGCGTTCCATTGGGTTTTGGAGGCCCACATGCCGGTTACCTAGCAGCTCGCGAAAACCACAAACGGTCGCTGCCTGGACGCCTAGTGGGTCTCTCAGTTGACAGTGGAGGGCGCCCGGCCAATCGTCTGGCACTCCAAACCCGGGAGCAACATATCCGACGGGAAAAAGCCACCAGTAATATATGCACCGCTCAAGTTCTCCTCGCTGTAATCGCGTCGATGTACGCGGTGTGGCATGGGCCTCATGGTCTGAAAAACATCGCCGAGCGAATACATCTACTCACAGCGAACTTCGCAAAAAGGCTTGATGCGGCCGGCATCGTCGTTGTTAACAAGACTTTCTTTGACACCGTGACCATTCAGGTACCCAATGAGGCCGCAGACATCACACAGCGAGCCCTAGACAGCGGGATCAACATCCGCTTCATCGACTTAAATACTGTCTCCGTCACATTCGATGAGACATGTGATTCCAGGCTTCTTGAGCTTCTCCTCCGGGCATTTGTGGAAGACGACAACAACTCAGGGGACTCGGATATTGATGCGGGCATACCTTCTGAATTAGCCCGTTCTTCAACGTATCTCGAACATCCTGTATTTAATTCGTATCGATCTGAGACTGAAATGCTCAGGTACATCCGCCGGCTATCAGATAAAGACATAGCTCTCGATCGCAGCATGATTCCGCTAGGTAGTTGCACAATGAAACTCAACGCCTCGAGCGAAATGGAGCCAATCAGCTGGCCCGGATTTGCGAATATGCACCCCTTTGCTCCCCTAGATCAAGCTCGCGGATACATGGAGTTAATCGAGGAGCTAAGCCAATGGTTGCTTGCCTGCACGGGGTACGACGAAATTTCGCTGCAGCCTAATGCGGGTTCACAAGGCGAATTTGCCGGCCTTCTAGCCATCAAGCGCTACCACGAATCAAACGGAGAAGATCAACGAGAGATATGTCTTATCCCATCGTCAGCACATGGGACTAACGCTGCGTCCGCGATTATGGCGGGACTTAAAGTGATCGTGATCGAGTGCGACGATGCAGGGGACATAGATATCAATGACCTTCAAGCTAAGGCTTCCAAGCATGAAGAAACTCTTGCCGGGATCATGGTCACCTACCCTTCGACCCACGGAGTGTTCGAAGAAGGCATCGCTCAAATATGCGACATCGTTCACGAAGCAGGAGGTCAGGTCTATGTGGACGGGGCCAACCTCAATGCCCTTGTAGGACTTGCTGCTCCTGGCAATTTCGGAGCTGATGTAAGCCACCTCAATCTTCACAAGACTTTCTGTATCCCCCATGGGGGTGGCGGTCCCGGCATTGGTCCAGTGGCTGTCAAGAAACATCTCGCGCCATTCCTTCCCAATCACCCTTTAGTTTCTGAAGCCGGGCCTCATACCGGGAGTGGTGCCATAGCCGCGGCTCCATGGGGTTCAGCGGGAATCCTTCCCATTCCTTGGATGTACATAGCCATGATGGGCCCTCAAGGGCTAAGGCGAGCAACATCTGTGGCAATCCTGAACGCCAATTACATCGCCTCGCGACTAGAAGATAGCTATCCAGTTCTCTATCGAGGACAGAACGGATTAGTAGCCCACGAGTGCATCTTGGACTTCAGGCAATTATCGGAAATCGTCACTGTCGAAGACGTGGCTAAACGTCTAATCGATTACGGATTCCATGCGCCAACGATGTCGTTCCCGGTTCCAGGCACATTGATGGTTGAGCCAACCGAAAGCGAGTCCAGACAAGAAATCGACCGTTTCTGCGACGCCATGATCCAAATCCGGCAAGAGGTTACGCGAATCGAATCCGGGGAATGGCCCAAAGACGACAATCCGCTAATCAATGCTCCGCACCCAGCTGAAGACCTGATTCGAGGCAATTGGCCACATCCGTATTCGCGAGAAGAAGCCGCTTTCCCGCTTCCTCTCAATTCAGAGGATAAATATTGGCCGCCAGTAAGCAGGATTGATGGGGTTCACGGTGATAGAAACCTTGTCTGCAGTTGCCCAGACCCGCGCTTCTTCGAAGATCTTCAAGAGTAAATAGCCAAAGGCCACCAAAGCACGGCTAGCGTTCGCACATGGCACTAACAAGCTCAGACATCCTTGAGATGCCTACCTCTCCGGAGTCAGGCGCTATGCCCTGGTATCCCCACATTGCCGAGTGGGTGGAAGCCGAATTAGCAGGCCTATCGGATGAACAATTAGATTTCCATGACCCAGCGCCAGAAAAAGAATGGATGTGGTGGTCCTGCAGAACTCAGGTCTCTCACATCGCTTGGGACGCCCTGGTATTCAGCAAGAGGCGTGCGGGCCATCTCCTTTGGCCAGATGGTGACATTCCTCAACCTATTGATTGGGACGAGCACCAAATGGGACCAAACGGCAAATGGGACCGAGTGCTCGATACTGACTTGTTTTGGCAAGTGCCGGACATATTGAGCCATCTGAAAGTTGGGATCGGTTGGCTGACGAAGCTCGTTGAAGAGCAGCCGATAGAGCTACTCAGGTCGGAAACAAAGACGGTTAGGGGCACAGAGTTTTGGAAGTATGTGATTACAACACTTCCGAGAGGCGCACACACTGACGATCCGCAGGGCAGCAGCATTACATACGATCTAGAGGGGTCTCTATGGATGGTCTTCTATGAAATGTTGAGTCATGTGCGTTCCATCCAACGGCTCAAACTTCACCAAGGACTGGGATTAGCGGTTGACTTACCAAGAGTCGGCTATCTGAGGTTGCCTCATTATTGGGGAGATACAGACGTGAATGGTCCGGGGATGACAAGAATATGAAACCTAAAATCATCATCGACTGCGACCCCGGCCACGACGACGCTATCGCGATCATGATGGCAGCCCAATTAACAGAGGTATTGGGAATCACGACTGTCTCAGGAAATGCGCCCTTGGGTTTGACCACCGACAATGCCCTTCTACTGGCAGAACTTGTTGACCTGGATGCAGAAGTACACGCAGGCGCGGGAAAGCCTCTTTTGATAGCCGCAAGGCACGCTGAAGAGGTTCACGGGAAGACAGGTTTAGATGGACCGACAAGGCCAACGATCTCTCGATCTGCCGCAAGTTCAGACGCCGTTCGTTTCATTATCGACACTGTGCGCGACAACGAAGATGTGTGGCTCGTTCCCATTGGACCTTTAACGAATATTGCGTTGGCGGTCCAACAGGCACCGGACATTGTGGAGCGAGTTGCTGGAATATCAATCATGGGAGGGAGCGCGACCTCAGGAAACGTAACAGCCACAGCAGAATTCAACGTGTGGGCTGATCCGCACGCTGCTTCGATTGTCTATGCTGCCGGGTTTCAGACGTTTCGAATGGCCGGGCTTAACCTCACCCACAAGTTTGGTATCGACGAGCACACTATTTCCGACCTACGTGAAATCAACAACCGGGTCGCACTCTTTGCTGCTGATCTATTCGACTTTTATCTCACCTCGTATCAGAAACGAACTAGCGGGCAACGCGTTCCGCTACATGACCCATGCGCTGTCCTGGCGATAACCCATCCTCAATTATTTAACTTCCAAAACCGCGCTGTAGTTGTAGAAACCGAAGGCCTCCATACGCGCGGGATGACCGTAATAGATGAGCGCAGCTGGGGAGACAGACCGCTCAACTGCGAAGTTGCCTACGAGATTGATCGCGATCAGGGGATACAAATTTTTCTTGAGACGATTGAGACCTATTCGGGAACTTAGCTTTCGGGAGTTTCGGCCTTTGAGGCATCCAATATTTCGTCCGAGTTAGCGAGATTTACGAGAAGGGTCTCTAAGCCTTGATTGAGGGGTGCTCTCAGTTCGAGGAACTCTAGGCCAACCAATTCGGTCGAGATCATGTGGCTCCGATTGCCAAGTATTCCTCCCGAAAAGCTAAAACTCTCCTCATTTTTTTACTGGTATCAAAGTTGTAGCAGTCTCCGCTTGAAGGGCTGAGCCTTACCGTAGGTCAAGCTGCGCCAGAGCCATTCGACAGGTCCATACTCAAAACGCTCCATCCACGGTTTCGACCATGAAAGCTGCAACATCCAGACAACGAGGGTAATTATCATCATCCAAACAACTGTCAGTCGTTCCCCACGAACTTCATTTATGCCGGTTACAAATATGGTCCCCAGAACAGTCTGAAGCAGATAATTAGTCAACGCCATTTGGCCAGCTGCCGAAAGCCGCTTAGAAATCTTGGGGATTGCGCCCCGCAGCAGAAGCTTCATAACGAGACAGATATATCCCGCAGCTACAAAGGGCACCCCAAGATTATGAATCATGCTAGATATCGACTCGTTAACGTCGTAAAGGCCCCATCCGATGGCGCACACGGGAAGACCGAGACCTAAGAAGCGACGTGAGTACGTGCGGTACCACTTGATGCTTCGCTTCAAAGTCAAGATACCCGAGCGATACAGGGCCATACCGAAGAGCATCATCGATAGAGCTCGCAAAACGGTATCCGCAGCTATTCCCGGAGTACCGGACCAAAAACTGGCACCTAGAACGGCGGACCATACAACAGAGCCCGCCAGGGAGAACCTTGCGGTCGACCATCCTCGTACTGGGTACAGAACAAAAGCGCACACGGCATATATGAGAAGAACGTCACCAAACCACAACAAACCGTGCAGGAGACCTATTCCAGCGAGAATCAAGTTTCTGGTGTAATAACTTCTACCCAACGACAATTGACGTTGCCCGACCCTGTCGGTAAAGAGCAGAATTCCTGCCCCAAACAGAATCGAAAATAACGCCATCATTTTGTTGAGGATAAATAACGCCGTAAATACGGCAAAGGGAGCATCAGCGAGACCGATCGTTAGGGCTTGGAAGGATGCCTCAACTTCTCCAAGCTGCTCTAAATCGAATACATAGATATTCGCAGCAAAAATGCCCACAAGAGCAAACCCTCTCAGGACGTCCAAACTTTGATGTCGCTCCAGTGTTCCGGTTGGTTCGGTAGGAGTTCCCATGGCCCAATGCTATTTGCCCTAGGTCTATAAAGACTCCCCTCTGTTTCGCTAGCTTTGAGCGATGTTCTTCTAACAGGGCGCTACCGTGGTGATGTGACAGAGTTGATCCGACTGACCCAATACAGCCACGGCGCTGGTTGAGCTTGCAAGCTTGGTCCTAGTGACCTGGCGCACGTGTTGCGTCACTTGCCAAATCCAAGTCACCCTGACCTGTTAGTTGGCTCGGAAAACAGCGACGATGCCGCTGTCTGGCGACGACCGGATGGTAAAGCCCTCGTAGCTACGGCTGATTTCTTTACTCCCATAGTTGACGACGCGAAGATCTGGGGTCAGATATCGGCGACTAACGCAGCCAGTGACGTCTATGCAATGGGCGCCGAACCCCTCTTTTCTCTCAATCTGGTCGCTTGGCCGAAAGACGAACTTTCTCTAGAAATTTTGAGCGAAGTACTAATCGGAGGTCAGGTCGCTGCAGATCAAGGCAACTGGGTAATAGCAGGCGGACATACCGTTGACGGCCCAGAACCAATGTATGGAATGTCGATGGTCGGCGAAGTCAACGCCGATGGACTTCTAACCAATGGCGGGGGTAGCTCTGGGCAGGCACTAGTGCTCACGAAACCGATAGGAACGGGCCTACTCGCCACCGCTGTAAAGCGCTCTGAACCTGAAGCCATTTCCTCAGGGGGCGCATTACACGAAATTTATCTCGCTGGTATTCAAGAAATGACCCGTCTTAACTCATCGGCTGCCAAAACAGCGTTGCGCGTGAACGCTTCAGCAGCGACCGACATCACAGGATTTGGTCTTCTAGGTCATCTACATGAAATGGCTTTAGCTAGTGGCGTTTCCGCTTCAGTTGATATGGAAGCGGTTCCACTATTACCTGGCGTTGTTGATCTCGTCGAAAACGGCTTCGTGGCGGGGGGCACCGAGAGGAATCTAGATTTCCTACAACCAACTTTGGTGGGCGGGTCAACGACCGAACGTCTCATCCTCTGCGACGCTCAAACGTCGGGAGGTCTTCTATTTTCTTGCGATTCTGTCGCCGCTCTTGACGCTGTTAATGAACTCAACGAAACAGGTCACTTCGCCGCGGTCATAGGTCACTTAGAACCAGAGAACCCTGGGCACATAACGATTAGCAGGTGATTAATGGAAAACCCTGCGACAAAGGCAACTAATCCTTCGCTATACGACCTGCTGGGAATGCCCGCTAAGAGCACTCAAGAGTCTTTGCAACGTGCATACCGGCGACTAGCAATGCTCCATCATCCAGACCGACAATCAGGCGACCCTTCCTTAATGGGCCAGATTAACGAAGCCTGGTTTGTTCTATCTGACCCAACCCGACGCTCCCAATACGACCAAACGCTGGAAAAGGCCTCCTTCACCGGCAACACTCAGCATCGATTTTCTACGCGCCGCAAATTAGGCAAAAAAGCTGCGTGGTTCGCTGGAATACGACTCCAAACTCTGAGACTTGGCGATGAAGCCGCTCGAAGCGCAGCGCAAGCTTTATCGGTTCGACACAAGACGCCTAAAAGAACCTATGAAGAACTCGCAGCATCAATAACCCAGACACTTGGTCACGACACGAAGAAACGAATTCAGCAATCGCGACAGGCGGGCGCTGCGCCGTTAGATTTAGCTTTAGCAGCAGGCCTAGTCGGCCTAAACGCATATTGCGCTCCCTTTCTCAGACGCTCCTTGAGAGAGGGAGTAACCGAATCAGATGTCCACAGGGCACAACTAATAGACCGAATTTGGGACAACCTTGCCCACGGAATCAACAGGGATGTCGAAATTAAACTTGGAGGCAACCCTCGAGCCCTTAAATTACTCACGGGGAGGCGTGTCTGAAATGGCAACGGCGATCTACCCCGGTTCCTTTAACCCACCCACTGTGGCACATCTCGCGATATCAAAAGCTGCCTTGCAGCAACGAGAAATAGACACCATCGTCTGGTCCGTCAGTCGCGTAGCCCTCGGGAAAGAGAAGGTCTCAACTCCCACCTTCGAACATCGCATCACAGTCCTGGAAGAAGTCGCAGACCAACATGAGTGGCTCCAAATCCAGGTAACAAACGCTCAGCTACTGGCGGACATTGCCGTCGGCTATGACCTCCTAATAATGGGCGCAGACAAGTGGCACCAAATCCAGGATCCGATCTTTTACAACGGCGACCCTGGATCACGCGACTTAGCTCTTGCAGGTTTACCGGAGCTTGCAATTGTTCCACGGGAGCCTTTCGAAGCACCCTCTGCACAGCAACTGAAGCTTCCTGACAATATGGACTCAATCTCTAGCTCTAAAGCACGCGAAGGTTCGACTTCATTGATGCTCCCTCCGGCACAAAACTTTGACCAACAAACTGGAGCATGGACCAACGTTGAGAAGTACGAGCTCTGGCTAAGTCAGAAAACTGACTGACAAATCAACTAATTACACATACCTTGGCTCATGATGACTGAAATTCTTGACGTCGACTTGTTGGCCTTTGAGCAAGGAAACTCCACCGATCGCCTTGCCGTGGTCGACGGCGTCATGCGCAGCTTGGCGACTGGATTCGTCTACGCAAGGCATGACCTCTCAGAAGGAATGCTCGACGAAACTTATGGCGTTCTAGACAGATTCTTTGGCCTTCCCATCGACGCTAAAGAGCAATATGTGGCTACAGGCTCTCGGGGACAAACTGGCTATACAGGCCTACTAGTTGAGACAGCAGCGGTATCTGAGACAGCCGACTGGAAAGAAATGTTGAACTGGGGCGCGGCCTTGCCAACTGGACACCCCCTTCGCGAGCGCTATCCGCATCGTTATGGCGATCCGCTGTTCCCTTCGGGTCACATTCCCGAATCAACACATGTTCTCTCAACTTTTCACGACAATCTCGTGGACTTACAAACGCGCTTCTTACGCATAATTGCCACCGGAATCGGCGCTAACGCAAACTTTTTCGACACCATGCTCAAGCACGGTTCTCATCTCACCCGAGCCATCAACTACCCACCAATGAGCGAGGCTCCCAACGGCGGTAACGACGGACATGTTTGGGCCGAAGAACATGGCGACATCAACCTCATAACTGCCCTCCCGAGAGCTACCAGCCGCGGACTCCAAGTTAGAGTGGACGACCGATGGGTTGATGCGACAGCACCGGATGGGTACGTCATAATCAATACTGGAATCATGCTTGAGCGTTTAACGAATGGTTTGATTCCTGTGGGCTGGCATCGTGTCGTAGCTGATCCCAACGAACCTCAAGGTCGACTAAGCGTTGTCCAGTTCTGTCATCCGACCCCTTGGACTATCCTTTCGCCGGTTCCTTCAACTGTCTCAGCCGATCGGCCATGCAGCTTTCCTGCTATGTCTGCTGGAGACTGCCTAGACCAAGTGCTTTGGGAAATTAATTTGAGTTCCGAATAAGCCTCTGCAGACCTCTAAAGATCCAATAACGCGTTCTCCACTAATTCAGTCAACGCCGGGTGAATATAAAACTGGTCAGACGCTAACTCGTCTACCGTCTGACCAAACTCCATACCTTGAATCAACTGCTGAATCAGAGTTGATGCTTGAGGTCCAATAATGTGTGCGCCTAGCAACTGACGACTTTCAGCGTTAGCGATTAACTTGCAAAAGCTCTCAGAATCTTCCATAGCCCAGCCGTACGCGGTCGCTCCGTACTCTTTAGAGGCAACAGAAAGTGGCAGCCCTTTCTCGATCGCCTCTTTCTCTGTTAATCCCACTGAAGCGATTTGTGGATCTCCAAAAACAGCATGTGGAACGAAGGCAGAGTTCACACGTCTCATGGGGCCCTCGGACTCCCCGTCGGCAACTAAAAGATTGTGACGCAAAGCCTTTACTTCAGCGTTTGCTAAGTGCTTCAACTGATGAATATTTGATATATCACCAAAGGCCCAGACACCTGGCATCGAAGTTCGAAAGTGTTCATCAACCAGAACCCTGCCATCTTTGCAGTCAATTCCACAGGATTCAGCACCGATTAAGTCACCATTAGGAACTCGGCCAGCTGCTACGAGAATAGCGTCAGCCTCAATGACCGCTGTCTCACCGCCCGCATTGATGTCAACGCTGAAAGTTTCACCTTCTTGCTTGACATTTAGGACCTCTACCCCGCAGCGGACGTCAAGTCGCTGACTCATCAACTCGGTGAAACGCCGAGAAATGTCTTCGTCCTCCCGCCTCAATAAGCGATCACCGCGGTTCAGCATTGTCACCTTGCAACCAAACGCTGAAAAGACATGGCCGAGTTCGGACGCTATGTATCCACCTCCAAGAATAACCATTCGTTCGGGAAGAACATCGAGACGCATCACCGTGTCCGAGGTGTGGAAATCGACATCTGTAAGCCCTGGGTATGGCGGTAGAAACGGGCGCGCTCCAGCTCCTAAAACCATATGCCGACCTGTTATGCGCCTAACTCCCCCATCCTCACTAGCGATATCAAGAATTCGTTCGCCCACCAGAAGTCCTTCGCCCTTGATCACTGTGATGTTGGGACACTCATCGCCTAGGCGATAATTCTCGCCACCCTCCACGATCGGATCGATTCTTCCGAAAACACGGTCACGAATAGCTGACCAATTCACTCCGGTCACTTCAGCCTCAATACCATAAGCATCGGCTGTTCGAACAATTTGAGCGACGTCTGCCGCATAGACAAACATTTTCGATGGAATACAACCCACATTCAGGCATGTACCTCCGAATAAACCTCTTTCAACTATCGCTATCTTCCAGTGGTCGAATTCCGGGCCCGGAATGCTGTTGCCTGACCCAGTCCCAACAATTACCAGATCAAACTCTTCGATAGTTTCGTTGCTCATATCGATGATTCTCGCAGGCATTTAGTGACGATTCTTACTTCGACCAATAATTTAAGCGTGTAACAAAAATAGCCGCAGTCCTCCACGAACCTAGCTCTGGCTACTCGAGCGCCTGGTAAACCAACGTCTTCATCTCAGGTCTAATTGGGTGGGTACTAGAAGGGAGCAGTTGAGTAAGAAAAATAACGGTCAAATCCTCTACTGGGTCGATCCAAAACGCTGTTGAGGCGGCGCCACCCCATGCGTATTCCCCCTTTTGAGACAAAACCTTGGCTTTTGCAGGATCAATCACTACTGAGAAGCCCAGCCCGAAACCGACCCCGTCATAGGCTGTCTCGGAGAAGAGAGGGCGCCCGTACTCAGTCAAGTCAACTCCGCCAGGTAAATGATTGCTCGTCATGAAGTCCAAGGTCTTCCGTCCAACAATGCGTTGCCCGTCTAATGAGCCGCCATTTCTTAACGCTTGAGTGAAAAGATGATAGTCAGCTAGCGTCGAAACCAGTCCACCGCCACCAGAAAACGCTGGAGGTTCGTGAAGGTACCGAGACCTTTGAGCATCATCGAGCAGAGCTGCCTGCTTTGCTTCACCATTCGGGTAATAGCAGGAGGCGAATCGTTCACGCTTCTCGCTGGGAACCGAAAAGCCGGTATCAACCATTCCCAACGGCTCGAATATATTTCTCTTGAAATACGCGTCAAGACTTAGACCACTCATTACTTCAATGAGACGACCTAACACATCAGTGGAATAAGAGTAATTCCACTCAGTTCCAGGATCGAAGAGCAAGGGAAGCGAAGCCAAAATATCGCATTGACTTTCTAGGTCGCCAGGGCTTTTAGTCCAATCAAAACCAGCTCTTCTATACATTTCGTCAACAACATGAGCCATATGAAAGAAATAAGTAAGCCCACTTGTGTGCGTCAACAAATCATGGATCGAAATGGCTCTACTTGCTTCCCTGGTCTGTGGATTTTCGGCGTCACCCCCAACGAAAACCTGACTTTCCGCAAATGACGGTATCCAGTTCGATATCGGGTCTTTTAACTGGAAAACACCTCTCTCATAAAGCTGCATGATGGCAACGGAAGTAATTGGTTTCGTCATGGAGTAGAAGCGATAGATGGTGTCAGCCTCGACCGGCAACGCCCGTTCCATGTCACGCTGCCCATACATGTGTCGATAGACAATCTTGCCTTCGCGACTTACTAATACGTTCACTCCCGGCAGGTGCCCTTCGTCTACATATTTGTCTAAATGGTCACCCAGCCGATGTAGGCGCTTTGCATCAAATCCCGCCTCACTTGGCTCCACCTCAATTTCGACTTCTGTCATCAGGACGCTCTCCACATAGAACACTTTGCACGGGATCGTAGGCTAAGCCGCGTCTTCATGTTTTGGTTCCAGGAGCCTTTCTCCGCCTAAAGTGCCCGGATGACCGAAACGGCAGACAACTCCACCGTCACAACCAGATTTCTTCTTGTCCGTCATGGAGAATCTAATGTGATGGTGGAGGGAGTGGTCGGTGGCCCTAAGACCTGTTCGGGGCTTTCGGAGCTCGGCAAAAGACAGGCATCTTCCTTGGGCAAGAGGTTTGCAAGCGGTAGCGAAAATTCGATTGACGTTGTGTATGCGTCACCACTTCCCCGAGCACTCGAAACTACAGAGATTCTGCTTTCTTACTTGACGGAAACTCATTTAGTAAATGTCCATTCTGAGCTAGAAGAGTTCCGCCTCGGTGAAGCTGATGGTTTGACTTGGGGTCAAGTCAGAGAGCGGTACAACCTTGACAACTTCGAGCAGAGAGACCCCTTCTCTTCAATTATCCCAGGCGCAGATAGCAGAGCAGGTTTCCGTCATCGTGTCGGAAAGGCCCTAAGCGAGATCGAGAGCACCCACTCGGGATCAACCATTCTGGTCGGTTGCCATGGTGGCGTCATATCGGCTGCCATGGCCATAGCATTTGGATTAGCACCAAACCAGCAGCAAACAGAACTTGCGCCGGGTGTCACCTCAATCACCGAGCTGGACATTACTTCGAGCAAAGATCGAGGACGAAGGTGGATGTGTCGGCGATACAACGATACGAGTCACCTCCATGGAAGTGAACTAGACCCGCGAGATCATTTGTAATTTAGCGATTTTGGAGTACTTCAAAAAGTAAGTCGCAGATATGGGGCAGACTCTAGGAATCTTGATTGACTCCTACCGATCAATGCTTAACTAGATCCCAACAATCAATTCCGCTGCAACAAGAGGAGGACGAATGCTCGTCGAACGCATCGAAGGAAAATGGATTGAAGTGTTCGCTCGCGTGTTCGAGATGTGCGCGGTTAACGACACTCAGAGTGCGGCAATACTTTCCGAAACTCAGAGCCGTAGCGTCAACGTGAACCTGGCCGAGCTTGCACTTGACCGATTAGGTATTCGCCCGATCCACATAGTGCTTCCAACGCTACGTCAGAGCGCACCGGTGCCTGTGAGGTCGACCGGAGCTTCCGATGCCATAGCCGGCTCCACAGCAGTAATTAAGGCTCTCTCTTCAGTCGACTTCGTAGTCGATTGCACCGTGGAGGGATTATTGCATGCTCCCGAACTGCCTCAAATATTAGCTGAAGGCAGCAGAGTCCTGATGGTCTCAAACGAGCACCCAGAAGCACTTGAGAGGCTGATGCCAACAGTCGATCTTGAACCTAAAGTCAAAGCGGGCATCAAAAAACTAATAAAGGCAAAGGAAATGCGCGTTACTTCACAGGCCGGAACTGATGTATCGGTTGACCTGAACGATGCTCCTTGCGGAGGCGGCTGGGGCTACACAACGCAACCGGGATCGATATCGCATTGGCCTGGAGGTTTATGTTTGGCCTTCCCTAAAGCCGACACTGTAAATGGGGTCATAGTCATGGATCGCGGCGACATGAATTTGACGTTCAAACGTTACGTTGAATCCCCCGTTACGCTCACGATTGAAAATGACTTCGTGGTGGACGTCGGTGGACAAGGGACTGATGCCTCGCTATTTCGAAGCTACTCGGATGCTTGGGGCGACCCTGATGCCTACGCGACTAGCCATATAGGTTGGGGAATGAACCCCGGCGCCCGGTGGGACACCTTGCCTTTGTATGACAGAAGCCAAACTAATGGCACTGAACAACGTGCTTTTGCTGGCAACTTTCTCTACTCAACCGGCGCTAACGAACATGCTGGTCGACATACTCTTGGACATTTCGATCTTCCGATGCGTAACCATACGGTGGAGTTGGATAGTGAACCCGTCGTAATCGATGGCGTGCTACAAGGTGATCTGGCGTAGCAACACTTCTTATGTGGGATAAAGGAGCAGACCTCGCATCATGGGTAGACAACTGGGCTGACCATCAGCCGGCTTCCCTCGCTATTGAGTTCAAAGGTGTTGAAACCAATTACGATCAGTTATCCACCAGAATCTCGGCCATAGCAAGTTGGCTCCATAGTCAAAGCGTCGGTGTGGGCGATCGAGTTGCTTGGCTCGGACCAAACCAGCCTCTGGCCATCGAGCTTCTATTTGCCTGCTCTAGGCTGGGAGCTATTTTTTTGCCTCTCAATTCGCGGCTACTTGTCTCCGAGCATTCATGGATTCTCCAAGACGCTAAACCAAAGCTTGTCGTAAGTCATGAGAGCTTCCTCGCTCATGCCGAAGAAGCTGCCACCGTAATTCCGGTGCACTCCTCAGATGAGGTCGCCCAAGCCGAAACCCTCGACACCACCCCCAGAGTCGGGAAACTTGACGACCCCGTTCTGCTGGCCTACACCTCTGGAACGACCGGAACTCCCAAAGGCGCCCTCCTCTCCCAAAGCGCTCTAGCAGCGAACGCTGTCAACGGCGCCCATGCACATGACTTAACTTCCAAAGATCGTTTCCTTACGTTTCTGCCTTTATTCCATGTCGGAGGATTAAATATCCAGACACTTCCCGCACTAATGGGTGGAGCATCAGTTCTTCTTCACGAATCTTTTGACCCTGGACAATGGCTTACGGACGTTGAACGATGGAGACCCTCCTGGTCGCTTTTTGTTCCGGCGACATTGGATGCGGTAAGTACTCATCCTGCCTTCGAAGGAACAGACTTATCATCGCTCACAGGTCTAATGGCGGGCTCGTCAACAATTCCGGAGGCAACAACTCGCCCCTTCTTTGAACGAGGAATTTCGGTGGGTCAGGTTTACGGCGCAACTGAAACCGCTCCAACCGCTGTAGTGATGAGGGTCGATGACGCATCTGAACGGCCCGGTTCATGCGGCAAACCCGCGACCTTATGTGAAGTTCGCATCGTCAACGATGCCGGGACTGCTGTTGCGCAAGGCGAATCAGGAGAATTGTGGGTTCGTGGGCCGAACATATTGAGCAGCTACTGGCGCAATGCCGACGCTACTTCTGAGTCGATAACCGATGGGTGGTTTCACACAGGTGACATTGGGCACCAAGATCCCGAGGGGTGGATCTACATTGATGACCGCAAGAAAGATCTAGTTATCTCTGGGGGAGAAAATATTTATCCCGCCGAGTTGGAGAATGTGCTTGCAGAGAGCTCATTACTTCTTGAAGCGACTGTGGTTGGGGCACCAGACAGCCGCTGGGGAGAAATTCCAGTGGTGGTAGCAGTGGCAGCAGCGGGGGCCGAACAAAACAGTGAAGCAGTTCTACGCCTTTTCCATGGACAAGTTGCTCCTTTCAAATATCCGAAGAGAGTTATTTGGACTGACCAGCTACCAAGGAACGTTATGGGCAAGGTGCTGAAACACGAGGTTCGTGCTTTGATCGCCCGTGGTCAAAGTACCTCGTGAAATAGATACCGATCAGCCTTCTCCAAGTCGGTACGTAGTTAAGCGTTAAATCGAACAAAGGATTCGCTCATGGTTACTTCAAAGAAAGTTGCCTTTATAGGCCTAGGAGTCATGGGCTTTCCAATGGCCAAACACCTTTCACAAGCAGGGCATTCAGTGTCGGTGTACAACAGGACGAGGTCGAAATCGGACGCTTGGGCCAGGCAAAATGACGGCACGACGGCGGCGACCCCAAGAGAAGCAGCCGCCGCTGCCGAGGTGGTCTTTGTCTGTGTCGGAAACGATGACGATGTTCGTTCAGTCGTACTGGGGGACGAAGGGGTTCTCGCCGGTATCGAACCCCAATCTTTGATCGTCGACCACACCACAGCATCGGCTGAACTCGCTAGGGAGCTCAATGAAATCTGCTCGGTCCGCAATGTTGGGTTCCTTGATGCGCCTATTTCTGGGGGCCAGGCAGGTGCCGAGAATGGGGCTCTGACCGTTATGTGCGGCGGCGAGCAGAGGTGGTTCGACCAGGCTAAACCATTCATCTCCGCCTATAGCCAAGCTTGCAATCTCATTGGACCTACCGGTTCAGGTCAACTAACAAAGATGGTTAATCAAATCTGCATCGCGGGGCTACTTCAAGGACTGTCAGAGGCTCTTCAGTTCGGAAAAATGAGCGGACTAAATCTCGAGCTTGTACTTGAGACAATCAGCAAAGGAGCAGCTGGTTCGTGGCAAATGACGAACCGGGGCTCAACGATGATTCGTGACGAATTTGACTTCGGTTTCGCTGTCGACTGGATGAGGAAGGACCTCGGCATTGTCATGGAGGAGGCAGCGCGTCTCAAAACCTCTGTGGAAGTGACTCGACTAGTCGACTCTTACTATCAAGAAATTCAAGAAAACGGAGGCGGGCGGTGGGACACCAGCAGCCTCATCATGCGGCTTGCTGGCAACTCTTAGGGGGCAAATGTGCATCTAGGTGTTCTGGTGACTACGGTTGCTCGACGTGATCCACAGCGACCGAATCTTGATGGGCCCTGGCCCGAGCAATCCGTATCCAGAAGTAATGGAGGCCTTCGCCCGGCCAGTTCTGGGACACTTAGACCCTGAATTCATATCTCTCCTGGATGAAACTAACGACCGATTGCGAGAGGTATGGCAGACAAAAAACGCTCTGACATTTCCGATTAGCGCAACCGGTTCAGCTGGGATGGAGACCTCATTCGTTAATTTCATTAGTCCGGGTGATCAGGTTGTAGTTGGAGTTAATGGGGTTTTCGGCAACCGAATGTGTGATGTGGCTAGCCGAGCGGGCGCCGTAGTTACCAAGGTGGAAGAGGATTGGGGGCGGGCAATAGATCCTGAGAGACTGCTGGCAGCACACCCCAACCCGAAGATGATTGCCGTAGTACATGCTGAGACATCAACTGGGGTGCGAAATGACATCCATGACCTCGGCGCAGGCAAAGGCGACGCCCTGCTTCTAGTCGATTGTGTGACTTCGCTTGGCGGCATACCTGTCTTGATCGACGAATGGGCTGTCGATATTGCTTACAGCGGAACTCAGAAGTGTCTGGGAGTTCCTCCTGGTCTCTCTCCCGTAACCGTGAGCGATAGGGCCATGGAGAGACTCGTGGAGACTCCGCAAAGCTGGTATCTGGATCTAAACATGATCAAGGACTACGTAACCGGCGACGGTGCTCGGGCATATCATCACACAGCGCCTATCTCGATGCTTTATGCCTTACATGCTGGTTTGGGAGTAGTGATAAATGAAGGCCTCCAGCAAGCCTGGGAACGTCATCAATCTTGCGGCGACGAGCTCCACAGATGTCTACCGGAACTCGGCTTCGACTTATGGGCCCAAGAAGGACATCGACTTCCGGAGCTCACAACCGTATCGATCCCGGATGGATTGGATGACGTTGAAGGGCGTCAGCACTTACTTAACCGATACGGCATCGAAGTTGGTGGCGGCCTTGGACCGGTAGCCGGCAAAGTATGGCGCATCGGCTGTATGGGCCATACAGCACAGATGCGTAACGTAAAGATGCTTCTGGGCGCTCTTGAGGAATTAACAGCACACTTGAGATAAACGACTGCGGTCTTCTTTTCTCAACGGGCCCCTATTGAAGAGCTTTATTAAGAATCCGATTCCCATGGAGCTGGTCCATCCATTGGCGGGTCGGAACGGCCTTCGAGCCACCCATTAAATTCAGGGTTTCGTTTTTCTATGAAAGCTTGAGCGCCCTCTCGAGCGTCAGGAAGGTGATCAGTTACTGCTGTCTTTGCAGCAATCTCATCAAGCGACTGATCCCAGGTTAGGTCAGCAGCAAGCAGAATTGATCGCTTCAACATTCTCATCGCCACTTGGGGCCCTTCGGCAAGTTCTCGAGCAAGTTCGAAAGTCTCATCCATAAGATCTTCGTCTTCGACGACCTCGTGCACTAGGCCCAACTGATGCGCAGTTTCACCATCAACAATTCGCTTACGCATCATAAAATCTGTTGCCTTGGCTACTCCAAGGTGCTGTACGAGCAGCCATTGGCCGCCTTCATCTGGCAGCAAGCCAAACCTAAGCGTCGCGCTTCCCATCTGCGCCGAACGCGAAGCAATACGAAAATCGCAGGCTAAAGCAAGCGAAAAGCCCGTTTGAATCGCGAAGCCATTTATCGCTGCGATAGATATTTTGTCTAGATTGCGGACTGCTGTGTTAACCGCCTGAGATATCGTCCGTAACCCGTTGTATGTGCCAGAAGGGTTGTGATGCCCGTGGTGGATCTGCGGAACTTGGGTGCTGTCTCCTCCATAACCTTTCAAGTCATCTCCTGCCCAAAAGGCATGGCCTTCGCCTGTGAAAACAACGATCCGGATTGCGTCATCCATCTGTGTCTGAGTTAGTACTTCAACTAAATCTCGCTTCATCGCAGCTGTAGACGCATTAAGACTCTCAGGGCGGTTAAACGTCACAACCAGAATGCCGGGATCTTCAATAGCTATAAGGAACCCGCAATACTCTCCTTCTTGAACTGCCATCTCAAAACCCCCATGCCTCTTGTTACCTACACCTATGAAGAACCTACCTCGTGTCAACCTCGAACACCTGTCGCTTGCTACGGTCCACTCAATGAACAGTTCGACTGCTCCGCCTTTCGAAGTTTTTGACAATTCCCTAATGCTTCGTTTCGATATCAGTGGTTCGCAAGGCGAAAGAACCCACTACATAACACCTTTCGTGACCGATGGGTCCAAGCTCTACGTTTTTGACGAACCTAGCCACGATCCGGAAAGCTTCTTACAGATGCTGCTTGGACAAACCATCTTGGTAAGCAGTCGCTCGACTGGCAACCTCAAAGTAAGCGCACGCGGAAGACTCCCCACGCCCAACGAAGAAGACTGGGCCCGGCCTGCATGCACTGAGAAATTTTTATACGACCAAGCATTACAAGATTTAGCCTTATTAGGTCCGCTCGTAGTTGTCGACGCTTTGCGAACTGACTAGTTGAGCACGGGCTGTTCACCAGCGAGAGTGATCCGGTACATCTCTCTTTTGCTACCTGCATAGTCATTTATCGCGAAATGCTGTGTCGCTCGGTTGTCCCACATCGTTAACGTCCCCTGCATCCATCGCACGCGACAAGTGAAAGCAATCTGTCGACTGTGTTCAAAGAGAAATTCAAGCAGCGCGCTACTTTCAGTCTTCGTCATTCCCTCTATTCCAACTGTGTAGACCTCATTGACGAATAAAGATTGACGGCCAGTTAGGGGATGCGAACGAACTAAAGGGTGTGTCTGCAGAACCACCGCCGTCTCATCTCCTTCGATATCCATCGACGAGTCTGGGTCATTTTTTCCAAATGTTCCCTGAGGGCCATAGCTCCGTTCCGCAGAATGAAGCCCTCTCAAGCCCCGAAGGATTGACTGCATCGACTCCGACAGGCTCTCATAGGCCAAATACTGATTAGTAAAAACAGTGTCTCCGCCAACTTCCGGAACCTCCAGGGCGTAGAGCAAGGTTGAACTTGGCGGTTCTAATTGGAAACTCCAATCGCTATGCCACCCGCTACCGAAGAGAGGTCCTTTTTCCTCAGGCTCACGCAAGAGGCGCAGCACGTTTGGATGGCCATCAATCGGCGCGATAAACGGCGTGTCTCCAAATTCGCCGAGAGCCCTTGCGAATCTCTCAAAGTCATCTATATCTAGATCCTGGTTTCGGAACACAAGGACTACATTTTTTGCAAGGGCATCCTCTATCAATCCGGCCTGTTCTGGATTGATACCCCCTTTAAGGTCAATATCGAAGACCTCCGCGCCGAAAGCTCCCGTTAACGCGTTTATTTGCATAACACGAAACTAGCGCTGCAGAAGTGACTTTGGTGCGCTAGGCAGGAGCCATGAAGATTTCTATTGCATTCGGTGGCCCAGCTTCAGGCAAGAAGCGCGATTGGGATACTCAGGTGGAATTCTTACGCGAGGCCGAACAGATGGGTGTCGACATAATTTGGTCTGCTGAGGCCTGGGGGATGGACGGTGTTAGCACGCTGGCCTACCTTGCTGCCGTAACAGAACGGGTTCAACTCGGGACCGGCATATTACAGATCTCGGCTCGCACTCCGGTCATGACAGCTATGACAGCCCTATCTATGGCAGCTATTAGTGATGACCGATTTATTCTAGGACTAGGTGTGAGCGGACCCCAAGTCGTGGAGGGGCTACATGGAATCTCTTTTCGTCAGCCCCTTACACGTCTCCGAGAAACAGTTGACATAGTCAGGCAGGCGTTCGCCGGTGAGAAAATTAAGTATGAAGGATCACACCATTTCCTGCCGCGCCCAGGCGGAGAGGGAAAAGCACTCCGATTATCTCAGCCCGCCAACGAACAAATACCGATATGGCTAGCCACGCTCGGACCAAAATCGCTTGAATACACAGGACAAGTAGCTGACGGGTGGGCAGGAACATCCTTCGTTCCCACAGGAACTGCTGCCACGATTGAGCATGTCCAGCAAGGAGCCGTAGCAGCCGGACGGGATCCGCTAGATATCGAATATCAAGCTGGCGGGGCTGTTCAATTCGGTAACGACATCGAGCTCCTGTTAGCTCCCAGACGATCAGGAGTTGCATTCACTTTGGGGGCAATGGGTTCGGCAACGACCAACTTTTACAACGATGCTTATAGCCGCGGCGGCTTCGAGACAGAAGCACGAAAAGTTCAACAGCTATGGGTGGAGGGTCAACGTGAGGAGGCCATTCAAGCGGTACCTGATGAACTGATCTTACAAACAAACTTTTTGGGCACGACCTCGGAGGTCACTGAACGAGTCCGCTCCTATCGGGAAGCTGGTATCTCCGTTCTTCGAGTTCAGCCAGAGGGCGCCGATATGCAAGAAAGATTGGACAGCCTAGGTGCCATTGTCGACATCGTTAAATCCCTAAATAACGATGATCGTTAGCTTCTACCGATCTGACAATCTTCAGATATCTACATATGGGTCTTGCTGGTGAGTGCTATTTAAACGTCAGAATGCGTCGGACATAGGCAATATCAGTAGTTCTGTAGCTAGCAACACGTTGAGACCATGAGTCCACGTAGTTCCGACCTTCTGAGTGGAAGAACGTCGTCATCGGACCTTCTTGTTGGTAATTATCGACTCCGCAGATCAGTTCTGCCCGACCGTCAACAAACTTCAACTTAAACACCATGCTTCAGAATTTACCGGCTGTCCGTTGTGGCCAACTAGTGGCACAAAGCTGTGACTTTTCAGTGGAAAAATCTTCTTTGTCCACAGATAAGATTTCGAGGCGCCAACTGCAATAGTCTTGCCGTTACAACCTTTTGCCTGAATCACGTTTGAGAGACACCCGATGAGTGACCGTTCAAAAACCTATACCGAAGAAGACCTCCGAGATCGTTTAACCCCTCTTCAGTACCACGTCACGCAAGAAGCTGGAACAGAACAGGCCTTCACAGGCGATACATGGGATCAGAAACAGGACGGCGTGTACCGCTGTGTGGTCTGCGACATCGATCTATTTTCCAGTGAGTCTAAGTATGAGTCGGGCTCTGGTTGGCCAAGTTTCTGGCAACCGCTGTCCCAAGGAGCGGTTGACACTGAAATCGACAATTCTCACGGGATGATGCGCGTTGAGGCGCTGTGTCATGCCTGCGGGGCACATCTAGGTCATGTTTTCCCCGATGGTCCCGAGCCCACAGGCGATCGCTTTTGCATGAACTCCGCGTCTATGCGTTTCAGTCCGAAAGAAAACTGATAAACCCAACTGACACTGGAATAGTTACTAACCCGTAGCCCGGACTCGCTCTTCAACCGACGGGAAAAGGTCGATAATGGCGTTGTCTAACTCTTCTTTAACCCCTGCCAAAGGCAGGACGTTAAGGACACCCTGTCCTTGATGTATCAAGTCAATGATCTCCTCACCTGAAACAAGCAATGGTGAAGAGCCGCTAATCACTAGGTTGGCCGAAGCAACATCTGCACCAAGGTTTTCTCGCAAGTAAGAAAACACATCTCTAACCATTTCAAGCCGAATTCCTGCGTCGAGAAGAGTTTTTACGACCTTGAGTTCTAGAAGATCCTGATATGAGTAGCTTCGCCTACTGCCACTTCCTTGCGCATCAGCGAGAGAAGGACGGATGAGATCAGTACGTGCCCAGTAATCAAGTTGGCGGTATGTGATACCAACCAATTCTGCTGTTCTCTTTCCTGAAAAACCTGATGCCACTATGTCCTCGGTCAAGGTTCTGCCTCCAAGTCGGCAAGCGATCACTACGATCACATCGATGAAACTACGTTGATGTGATGCCACGGTACGAGCAATTTGCACCTTAAGCAACCACCCTTCGCGCGATACTTCGCGCGCTTAGCGCGAATATTGCGGAATGTCGTCTTAGATATCTCTAAAAATCACCAGGGTTAACATCATCGAGGAACTGCTTGAACTCATCAAGTAGCTCATCTGGATCATTTTCAGAGTCATCGCCAGATCCGTGTTCTTCGATGATCTGGCCAGCCTCAGCCAGAACATCTTCTGAGGCAAATATGGGAGTATCTGTTCTCACAGCAATCGCTATTGCGTCACTTGGCCGTGCCGAAACGGTTCGACTTTCGCCATCAACCTTTAGCTCAATCTCTGCAAAAAAAGTGCGCTCGCGAAGCTCCGTTACGACTACCCCAACAATGTCAACCTCAAGTTCTTCCAGCATGGTCACTAGCAAATCATGCGTTAGAGGTCTCGCGAGCCGAATTCCCTCAATCCCACGATGGATAGCATGCGCCTCGGGGGTGTCAATCACCACAGGCAATACTCTCCCCTGCCCTCCGGTCTCTCTTAACAACAACAAAGGACTGTTTGATGGCAACTCAACCTGAACTCCGAGTAGCTCCATCTCAATCATGTTGTGACCTTAGCGGGGTTGTTGGCTCCTAGCCCACTTTCAGGTGCTCGATGACACGAGATAAAGCAATTTGAACTTACCTACCTGTAATTCATCACCGTTAGTTAGCAACGCTTCGCTGTCCTCTATTCGTTCCCCATTGAGGTAGGTGCCATTCAACGACCCAACATCTTTAATGCAGTAACCCATTGCGCTCGCCGTTAATTCAACGTGATGTCGAGAAACAGTGATGTCATCGAGAAATATTGCACTGTCAGGATGGCGACCAACTGTCACAAGGTCCGACGTAATTGCATAACGAGTGCCCGCTTGATGTCCACTCGCAACTATTAGCGCAGCTCCCATCAATGGGCTTTCGAAATTGATATTTCCAGAATCAGCCGCAAGATTTTCGAGCACTTCGGTACTTGCCTCT
>Ga0163179_10000065_pt1 | contig 80412 bp, 59 predicted proteins | sample AtlANTMetagenome_FD_109643 | JGI IMG/M metagenome (GOLD analysis project Ga0163179, IMG submission 109643) | Marine eukaryotic phytoplankton communities from the Atlantic Ocean - Atlantic ANT 2 Metagenome | ecosystem: Environmental > Aquatic > Marine > Oceanic | place: North Atlantic Ocean...
AGCCGGGGTTGCACATCTCGTTGCGGAACGACATGCCGACCTGGCCGTTGTTGGTCGGGCCGCGGCGACCCCAGTAGGTCAGGCTGCCGATGTCGATGATGGCCCCATCGAGGCCTTGGACTATGTTGCTCTGGCTGACTAGGGCCGAAGCAGCGAGCGTTGAGACGAGTAGATTTCTCGCTAAGCGTTGCATGTTTTGAAACTGAGAGTGTTGGTGACAAGCGCTGCCGCTGGCGCCAACCGAGCGGGTGCTCAGCGCGCTGGCGTACAACAGATCGACACAGGGGCGCGTGTCACAGATAGTGTAGCACCCCGGCGCAGTCGGTAGTTAGCGATCTCCCCATAGCGAGGGACCTAACTCGGCGGTGATTGAGCCCTTGCGCTGCGCCCGTCGTCAGACGATCGTTCAGACACCATGTCCCCACCCTCACCTGCAGCCGCTGGCATGGGCCGACCGTCGATGCTCCGCACCGCATACTCGAGGCTCGCGTCGCGAAATCCACGCAGATGAGCGCGCGTAAAGATCGAGTACAGATTGGCAGAACCGTTCGGCTACCGGAGTTACGACTCAAGGTCCGGGCCATCGGTCGCCATCCTTGGTTCTATCGCAAGATGGTGCAAAAGCCGAAGGAGGCGCTTGCCGCAGGCTCACCCGTCAAAGTCCGCGACCGAGAAGGACGCTTGGTGGGCACAGGCTTCTACAACCCGCGCGCCGAACTCGCGCTGCGCATGTTCGCGAGCGGCGAAGTGCGCGACCTCGCGAGCCACTTCCGCGCCGCGCTGGACCAAGCCATCAGGCTACGCGAAGAAGTCTTGCAGGTGACCCGCGTCACCGACTCCTATCGACTCATCCACGCCGAAGCGGACGGCTTCCCGGGGCTGGTCGTCGACAAGCTCGGCGACGCGATCGTCGCGCAGGTCGCCTCCCTGGGGATGCAAAAGCAGCTTGAACCGCTTGGCGAGGCGCTCCTCCGCCACTATCCAAAAGCGCGGCTCATGCTGCTCCAAGACAAGGAGTGGTCCGAGCGGGAGGGCATGGACAAGCTCCCGAGGCCCAAGCCGATCCCCACGACCGTCCGAGAGCACGGGGTCCGCTACCAGGTGCAAGCGGGCACAGGACACAAAACCGGGTTCTTTGCTGACCAGCGCGACAACCGACTGACGGTGCGCATGCTCGCCCGCAACCGCAACGTGCTCGACCTCTGCTGCAACAGCGGCGGGTTCGCGATGAACGCCGTCAAGGGCGGCGCGACGAGCGTCCTCGCGGGCGACCTCGACGAGTCCATGGTCAGCCAGACTCGCGCCAACGCGCGGAGCAACGACCTCAAGCTCGACTGCGTCCACGCCGACGCGTTCGACATGCTGCGTGAGGCCAAGGAAGGCCGGCACGACCTGATCGTCCTCGACCCGCCGAAGTGGGTCGCGAACAAGTCAGAAATCGAGCAAGGCATGCAGCGCTACGCAGACCTCAACCGGCTCGGAATCGAGAAGGTCGCGCGCGGCGGCGTCGTCGTCACGTGCTCATGCTCGGGGAGCGTCAGCGAGGAGCGGTTCATCCGGATGCTCAGAGACGCCGCCGCCGCCGCTCGACGTGACGCGCGCGTCACCGCCCTGCGCTCTGCGGGCGGCGATCACCCGTTCGCGCTTGAGTGCCCCGAGACCCGCTATCTGAAGGTCGCGTTCTTACAGGTCCGCTGAGGCGAGCGAGGATCACCGCATCCGCGCCACGAACCGCTCAAACCCGAGCTCTTCACAGAGCGGCGCGAGGTCATCCGTCGGGCCCGTCCAATGCAGATCGTCCAAGCCCTCCTGCAGCGGCACGTCCGTGCGTAACGTCGCGAGCTTCCGATAAAGCTCCGCGTCTTGCCGGTTCTCCCGCAGCGCCTCGGCGAGCGCTTGAGCCCCGCGAACCTTGACCTGCCAATCACCCGCGTCGTCCGGTATTTGCTCTAGGTGCCCGTAGCTCACCAACACGTTCGCCGTCGACTTCGCGCCCCACCGTGGCAGGCCAGGGATGCCGTCCTGCGCGTCGCCGACCAGCGCGAGGTAATCAGGGATCGACTCGGGCGGCACGCCGAACTTCTCGTAGACGGCGTCCTCGTCATACAGCTTCTGCTGCTTGCGATCGTATTGGACGATCTTGCCGCCGACCATTTGGCCAAGGTCTTTGTCGGGGGTGCAGATGAAGACTCGCTCGACCTGATCGTCAGCAGCGAACCGAACCGCTCCGGTCGCGAGACCGTCGTCAGCTTCAAACTCAACCATCGGCCAGACTACGCAGCCGAGCGCTCTGACCGCCCGCTCAGCGAGCGGGAACTGGGCCCAGAGGTCCTCGTCGATCCCTTCGCCGGTCTTATAGCCGTCGAACAGGTCATTCCGAAACGACTCCACAGCCGTGTCAAAGGCGACGGCGACGTGCGTCGTGAACTCATCACGCAGCAGCGCCCCCATGCTCGCGAGCAGGCCGCGCACGGCGCCCACCTCGCGACCGTCAGGAGACTTGGCCGACGGGGCGCCGAAGAAGCTGCGAAACAGCTCGTAGGTGCCGTCCACGAGGTGCACGTTGACGCGCGAGGTCATGCCTGCCATTTTGCCGCACCGCGTGGCTGACCTCGACGCACATCTCCAAGATCACTTGCGCAACCTCGGGGGTTGGGCGCCGACCCAGCTGCGCCGGGCCGCCGTGCTCTGCCCGATCGTCGACCTCGACGGCCTCGATCACCTGCTCCTCGGACTGCGCCCCCAATCTAGCCACGCCCATGCAGGGCAAGTGGCTTTCCCAGGAGGCAAGGTCGAAGGCGACGAACGCCCCGTCGAGACCGCCATCAGAGAGTGCGACGAAGAGGTCGGCATGCCGCCCGATTACGTCGCGCCGCTAGGCGAACTCGCGCCGCGGGTGAGCTCTTCTCAGTTCCATGTCCACTGCGTGGTCGCGCGGGTCCAGCCGTTCCAACTCCGCCTAGCACCGGCGGAGGTCGACCGCGCGCTGTTCGTGCCGCTTGCTCAGCTAAGAGAGTCGTGGCGCTGGCGGGAGCTCCCCGCTCCAAGCGAACCAGGTGACGCGCCACACGCAACCAGCCCTCACTTTTTCTTTGGAGAAGACCTGATCTGGGGCCTCACCGGCAGGTTCATCCGCGACCTCGTTGAGATCCTCGAGCACGGCCGCGTCTAGCCGCGCAACTCTGCGTCGATCTGTCCTGCGTTCTTGCGCACCTTATCGAGGAACTTCGCCTCGTCCTTATCCGAGAGCGTGCGGTCGGCGGCGCCCAGCGTGACGGTGAAGTTCAGCGATTTCTTGCCGCTCGGGACGCGATCACCTCGGTAGACCTCGAACAGCTCGACCCGCCGAATAAGCTTCCGACCCGTCGCCCGGAGGAAGTCGCTCACGTCGCCGACTTGCTTGTCGGCGTTGACTAGCAACGCCACGTCGACGGGTAAGCCTGGATAGACCGGCGCTGGCTCATAGCTGGGCGCCGCGCGCCCGTTCGCCTGCAGCGCGCGGACATCGATGGTCGCGATCGCGACCTGCCGCGGCAAGCTGAGGGCCTTGCAAGTCCACGGGTTCAAGTGAGCTACATACCCGACCGGCGAGCCGTCACGATCAACGGCGACCGCCCGCGCTGGGTGCACCCACGGCTGATCGCTGCCGCTCCAGACCCGCGTCAACTCAACCGGATAGCTCAACCGCTGCAGCAGATGCTGCACGTGCTCGCGCAGTTCCCCGTAAGGGTGCGCCCCCGCCCCGTCTCGCCGCGCGAACACCAAGGCGAGTTCACGCACTTCGTGCGGCAGGCCGTGCTCGTCCTTCATCTCCGCGTGGTAACCCTTGCCCGTCTCCACGAGCCTGACCTCAGGCTGCTGGCGGAGGTTGTTCTCGACGGTTGACAACAGGCTCGGCAGCACGTGTCGACGCATCCTAGTGACCTCTGGCGCCACAGGGTTCGTGACGCGCACATAAGCCTGCGTCTGCGCCGCGCACGCCTCGACCACCGCGTCAGGGACGAAGCTGTAGTTGTAGACCTCGTTACAGCCGAGCTCCAGGCAGCTGACCTCAATCATACGCCGCGCCAACGACAGCTCTTCGTTGTGCGGAGGCGGCTCGATCGCGCCCACCAAGGACTGCTCCGGGATGTTGTCGTACCGGAACATCCGGCCGACCTCCTCGATGAGGTCGTCCTCGATCGCGATGTCCTTCGTCGCACGAAAGCTGGGCGCCGCACAGAGGAAGCCTTCCTCGACCTGCTCGACGCCAAAAGACAGCGACGTGAGGATCTCGACCACTTTGGCGTCCTCGAGGGCGACGCCGAGCTTCAAGTCGAGCCGATCTCGCCGCAGCAGCAGCGACGCCGGCTCGTAATCAAAGCCCGCCGGATCCACCAACGGACCCGCGGCGACCGCGCCGGGACATTGCTCCTGCAACAGCGTCAAAAAGTGGTGGACCGCCAGCTCTGCGTTGGCGGGGTCCTGCGCCTTCTCGAAGCGGGTGCTCGCGTCGGTCCTGAGCCCCAGTCGCATGGTCGTTCTGCGGATCGTGGTCGCGTGGAAGTTCGCCGACTCTAAGAACAGGCTGGTCGTCTCATCGCCGACCATCGTGCCCTGGCCACCCATGACGCCCGCCAGCGCCTCGGGCTCATCGCCAGCGCAGATCAAGAGGTCGCTGTCGACCAGCGCGCGCTCTTGACCGTCGAGCGTCGTGATCTTCTCTCCGGCGCGCGCGCGCCGCACGCGGACCTCGCGGCCCGAAACGTGGGCCGCGTCAAAGGCGTGCATCGGCTGACCGATGTCGAGCATCACGAAGTTGGTCAGGTCAACGGCGAGGTTGATCGCGCGCTGGTCGACCGCTTGCAGCATCCAGCGAAGCTCATTGGGCGACGGCCGACAGCTGACCCCGTCGATCCGCAGCCCGCAGTAACGGGGGCAGGCTTCGCGGTCCTCGATGATGACTTCGACGCGCTCGCCATCGACCGGCAGCTCTTGCGGCTCACAAACCGGCTTGAGGTCCTTGCCATAGATCGCCGCCAACTCCCGCGCAAAGCCGTAATGGCCCCACAAGTCCGGGCGGTGATTCACCGACTTGTTGTCGATCTCAAACACCCAGTCTTGAACCGGGCAAACGTCTACGAACCGAGCGCCGATCGGCGTGTCCGCGGGCAGCACGAAGATCCCGTCCGCCTCATCGCTCAGCCCGAGCTCGGACTCCGAGCAGATCATCCCGTGCGACTCGACGCCGCGGATCTTGCCGACCTTGATCTTCAACGCGCCTTTACCGCCGCACGAAGGCAGAGTGTCGCCCGGCTTGATGACCACCACACGCTGACCGGCGCCGACATTGGGGGCGCCGCAGACGATCTGGACGACGCCGCCCGAAGTCCCGAGGTCTACCTCGCAGACCGACAACTTGTCGGCGTCTGGGTGCTTTTCACGCTTTCGCACGTGACCCACGACCAACGGCTCAAGACCTGCGCCGAAGTGGATCAGGTCTTCGATCTCCGCCGTCGACATGGTTAGGTCGGCGAGGATCTGCTTAGGGTCGATCCCGGAGAGGTCGACGTGCCGCGACAGCCAGCGCAAAGACAGCTTCATCGGGCGACCTCCGTGAACTGCGATAAGAAGCGGAGGTCTCCGCCCATAAAGTGGCGGATATCGTCGATGCCGTAGCGCAGCATCACCACGCGCTGTAACCCCATGCCGAACGCGAAGCCCGTGTATTCCTCGGGGTCGAGGCCTCCTTCTCGGAGGACGTTGGGGTGCACCATGCCGCACGGCAAGATCTCGATCCAACCGCTCTGCTTGCAGACCGAGCAGCCCTTGCCGTGACAGAACGGGCAGTTGACGTCGAGCTCAAAGCCGGGCTCAACGAAAGGGAAGAATCCAGGGCGCAGCCGCACCTCCACGTCACGCTCGAGGATCACCCGCAAGCATGTCTTCATCGTGTGGATCAAGTTCGCGGTGCTGACGCCGCGCGACCGCCCGCGCGCGTCCCGCTGCACCCGGTCGACCACCAAACCTTCCATCTGGTAGAAGCTGTGCTCGTGCGTCTTGTCGACCGTCTCGCTACGAAAGCAGCGGCCTGGCACGATCACCTTCAGCGGTGGCTGAAAACCGCCTTTGGTGAGCCGCTGCAGCGTGCGGACCTGCACCGGCGACGTGTGCGTGCGCAGCAGGTTGCCGTCATCTAGCCAGAAGGTGTCCTGACTCTCCCGCGCTGGGTGATCACCCGGGATATTTAGCGCGTCGAAGTTGAAGTACTCCGACTCGATCTCGGGGCCATCCTCCCACCGGAAGCCCATCGAGGTGAACAAATCCACGAGCTCGTTCTGCACGATCGTGATCGGATGCATCGCACCCCGCCGTGACATCGGACCGGGCTCGGTTGGGTCGAAATCCGTAGCTCGAAGCTCTCGATCGAGCTCGTCGGACTCGAACCCGTCCTGACGCTGCTTCAACGCCGCCTCGACCAGTTGTTTAACCGCGTTGGCAGCTTTACCGAACGCAGGCCGCTCCTCCTTGGGGAGCGACGTTACCGAGCGCACAAGCTCGAGCACTTCTCCCTTGGGTCCAAAGAGGCGAGACTCAAGCGCCGCAAGCGCTGCCCCGTCGACCGCGGCGGCGACCTCGTGTAGCCACGCGTCCTGTTTGGCGGTGATATCCATTTGACGTTATGGCTGTACAGCACAACGGCGCTGGACTTGCCAGCGCCGTCTGAGGTTGCGGGGTTCGAAGGCGCTCCAGCTCTAGCTGATCGCGCTCTTAGCCTGCCCGCAGATGGCGCCAAAAGTAGCGGGGTCGTGGATCGCCATCTCGCTGAGTTCCTTGCGGTTCAGCTTGATGCCGGCCTTCTGGATCCCGTGGATGAACTGTGAATAACGCAGGTTATGCATCTTCACGGCTGCCGTGATTCGGGTGATCCAAAGGCGGCGGAACGCACGCTTCTTCTGGGCGCGGCCCGAGAAGGCGAACGCGTCGGCTCGCAGCGTGGTCTCCTTCGCGATACGGAACAAGTTGCCCCGACGCTGGTAGAAACCCTTGGCGCGCTTGAGGACGCGGTTACGACGCTGGCGCGTCGCGGGACTGTTGCTTGCGCGAGTCATGGTCGGTTACCTCCCACCCAGCAGCATGGCCATGTTCGCGTTGATCTTGCCCGTGCACACAGACGCCTTACGTAGCTTGCGCTTACGCTTGGTCGAGCGACGCACCATGATGTGCGACGTGAATGCATGGTGGAACTTGACCTTGCCGGTCTTGGTCAGCTTCATTCGCTTGACCACCGCCTTTTTGGTCTTCTGCTTTGTCATGACTGCAGTTGGATCAGTGCCATTTGCTGGGAGCCAGGGCTACCCCCCGGTCCAGTAGGGCGAAAGACGCTAGCCATCGAACCCAAGTCCGGCAAGTACGGCGTGTGGAAAAGTCTGGCATCGGAGGCGGTCGCAGCCGAAAACCCCAGCCCAGACGGCCAACAGGCCGGCCATAAGCATGGACCTCACCATCGCATTGCTGCACATCTCGGCCTGGCTGCTCCTGGCCTTCGCCCTAGTCGCCCCCAAGATCCGGCGCATCAGCATAAGCTGCGTCACCGCCGTGGCGGGCATCACGCTGATCCACGGCGCCGGCGAAGGTGAGCGAACACTAGACACCGTCCATACATACGCCGGATACCAAGGCACCTCGATGGAGGTCTCGATGGTGTCGTTCCCAACGGGGACCGTGAACGGCGCCTCGGGCGAGTGGACGATCCCCTACGCGGGCTTCGCCCTGTTCTGGATCCTGACGCTCTGGGCGCTCAAGCGGCGCGAGGTCACGAACCCGTGGGGGCTGCCGCTGTTGCTGGCGTGGACCAGCTTCGCGGCGTGGCTCGGGATGCAATATTCCGCAGCGCCAGCTGTCGTTGTACAGCCGGTAGGACTGGACCGTTTCCTTTGGCCAGCCGGCCTCGCGCTGGCGCTTGTCGCAGCCCGCAAGGCCCGCAGCCTGCCCGGGCTCTTCATCATGGTCAGCTCAGGCATCATGCTGGGGCGGCTTCCTGCCGCGCTGTTTAGCAAGTACGCTAGCGATAACCGATTGGGGAGCGTGCTCGACATCCACCAGGTGCGCGACATCGTCAACCCGATGACCCAGCAGCCGTTCGATCCGCGGCTGGCCATCGACTCCGGCGAGCAGCAATTCTGGCTGATTTGGCTCGAACACGTGATCTTCTACCCGGGCGTCTACGCGTTAAGCCTGCTAGGCATCGCGTTCGGCGCATACATGTTCCACCGGCAACCGCCGAAAGCTCCGGCCTAACGCTCAAACCCACGGCTCGCTAACGTGACCGAGACCACCCCTAGCCCGCGCAACCAGGACAAGGCGCCCGCTCGCCGCTTGGAAGATCGCACGCGCTCTCGGATCGCGGCGAAGTTCGCCTGCGTGCGCGCCACAACCGAGCGCCTGCTGGCGCCGCTAAGCGACGAAGACTACCGCATCCAATCCATGGATGACGTGAGCCCGCCGTATTGGACCCTCGGCCACACCAGCTGGATCTTCGCCGCTAGCTTGCTGCGACCCTTCGACAGGATGCCCGATGGCTACGACCACCTCGACTACTCGCTAAACAGCTACTACGAGGGCCTCGGGCCGAGGCTGCCGCGGGCCCAGCGAGGGCGCGTCGCGTCCCCCACGACCGCGGAGGTGCGCCGGTATCGCCGCGCGATAGACGCTGCCGTGCAGCGTTGGATCGTCGAGTGCCCATCGGACTCCCTCGAGCAGACCGCGAAGCTGGTCGTGATCGGATGCGAGCACGAGCAGCAGCACCAAGAGCTCTTTATCACAGAGATCCTTCACATCCGGGCCTCAGACCCGATAGCGCTGCGGCGCCCCTATCTCAACCACGCCCACGCAGCCTCACCCGACAACGGTGCGGCGCCGTGCGGACCGTTGCGCGCGATCAGCTTCGAAAGGCAGCAGACCATCATCGGCTACCAAGGGCGATCGATCCAAGACGGAGGGTTCTGCTGGGACAACGAGCTGCCGGCCCACCGGGCGATGGTCGGCGACTACGCGCTCGGGGACCGCTTGATCACCAACAGAGAGTGGCGAGCCTTTCTCGACGACGGCGGCTACCGAGACCCGATGCTCTGGCTCGCGAACGGCTGGGATTTCGTCAAGCGCGAAGGCGTCGAGGCGCCGCTCTATTGGCAGCGGGACGGCGAAGGCGAATACGTGAGATTCACGCACCGCGGGCTCCAGCCGATCGACCCTGACGCGCCCGTGTGCCACGTCTCGTTCTACGAGGCCGAAGCGTTCGCTCGCTGGTATGGCGAAAACCACGAGGGCTGGCGCGGCGCCCGGCTGCCGCGGGAGGCGGAGTGGGAGCACGCAGCTCGCGTCAACGGCTTCCACCAAGACGACGCCAATCTGCTTCAAGATGACCCGACGCGCTGCGCGCTGGACGTCGACCGCGCACGCCCCGACGAGCGCGGCCTCCAACAACTAGCAGGGACTGCCTGGGAATGGACCGTCAGCCATTACGAGCCCTACCCGGGCTATCGACCGCATGACGGCGCGCTGTCCGAGTACAACGGCAAATTCATGGACAACCAGCGCGTTCTTCGCGGCGGCTCGTTCGCGACGCCCAGGCCCCAAGCCCGGATCGCCTACCGAAACTTCTGGCCGGCGCAGACCCGCTTTCAGGTCAGCGGGCTGCGGCTCTGCGTCGACCCATAACGCGCCCTAGGCCTACTTGCGCTCGAGCTCGTCCGCGAGGTCGCCGGCCCCGTAAATCTTGCGCAGCGACTCGATGATGATCCCGGTGTGCACCGAGACCGTCCGCGAGACCTCGTCATCGAACACGTAGCGGTTGCCGAGCATCTCGATGTTGCCGTCGAAGATCAGGCCAACCACGTTCTGATCCTTATCGATCATCGGCGAGCCAGAGTTGCCGCCGATGATGTCACACGTCGCAACGAAGTTGAACGGCGTCGACAGGTCCAGCGCATCCTCTTGATCGAGCCACGCCTGCGGGATGTCGAACGGGTGCTCGCCGCCGAACTCGTGGTAGCGCGCGAACAAGCCGTAGAGCGTGGTGTAATGCGGCGCCCGGGTCCCGTTGTAGTCGTAGCCCTTCACGACGCCGTCGCTGATGCGCAGCGACATGGTCGCGTCTGGCGGGATCTCCGTGCCGTAAGCTGCGAAGCATGCCTCACCGATCTTAACGTTGAGCTCGCCCTCCTCAGCTTGAAGCGAGCGCAGCTTCTGCATGTCGCGGTCGTTCACCGCTTGGATACGCGCCGCTTGGATGCCAGCGATGCGGTCCCAGATGTCGCCATACTGCTCCTGCAGCGCGGGCTTCTTCGCGATCTCCGCGCGCAGATCCGCCTCAGCCTTCGCCTTGATCGCCATGATGCGCTCGTCGCGCAGGCCGTCGAGGTACCCCTGGAGAGCCTTGCGACCGTTCTCGGCGCTCAAGATCTGCGGCAGCAGCTTCTTGCGCTTTTCCTCGTCGCCGGCGACCTGCTCCTCGAAGTTCTTGAGCCTGTCCTCATAGGACTTAACCCGCCGCGGCAGCAACTGATCGCGGTCAAACTCGCACTGCGCGAGGGTCTTGAGCCTGCCGGTGCTGCCGGGGTTGCCGATCACAAAGACGGTCTCGTCTTCCGCGGCGCCCTCGGTCTTCCACGTAAAGCAGTGCTCCTTCGAGTCGACTGGCTTGCCGCCCTCGTAGGCGCGCAAGAAGGCGAAGTCGAGGCCCCACCGCGGGTAGCAGAAGTTGTCGGGGTCGCCGCCGAAGTGAGCGCTCTGGCCATGCGGGACACACACGAGCCTGAGGTCGTCGTAAATTTTATGGCTATAGAGCTGATACATACCGCCCTGGTAGAGGGCGATGACTTGATGCTCGAGTTCAGGGTGCGCCGCCTTCGCCGCGGCGAGGACCCCGTCTTCGCCATCCGCGCGAACCTCCTCCGTCACGTCCTTCTGAGAGATCAGCTGCGAGCACTTGCCGCCCGGGATCTTGACCTCGTTCTCGTAGGCGCCGGCGTAGAACCCGTTCGTCTGCCAGTCGTTGTCGCCCTGCACCTGCGCGACGAAGTTACGAGCGCAGTGGTGGTTGGTCATGATCAGACCGTGCGGGCTCACGAACGACGCTGAGCAGAAGTAGCGGCCCTCATCGCCTAGACGGAGCGCCGACATGCGCGCGTGGTCCAACCACTTGTCGGTCGGCTGCCAATCATAGGCCTGCTGAAACCACCCGAGCGGCGCGTGCTCGAACGTCCACATCCGGCCCAACTCCTTTCGGGTCTGGGCCTGCAGCGACGGCGCAGCAAGCAAGGCGGCGAAGGCGAACAGGAGCGCGCGGGCTCCTCCAAAGCGTTCTACGGTCTTCATCGTGCGTCTCGCATTGTACGCAACAGCGCTGCCCGCTTCGTAGCGCCAGCCTGAGCTTTCTGGAATAAACCTCGCGGGAACAGACCGCTCATCCCCGCGACCTCACCGCGAGACGGCCCCTCGCAAATGAGGGGCCGGCATGGCTCACGAAAAACCGCGTGATCGAACCTAGCTGGCGACGACCGTCAGGTCGTTGACGAACGCCTCGCTGATCTCCAAGCACCGCGCGAGCTCGGGATGCCGCACTACGATCCAACCGTCGCCGACCACGACCTTCCGCCAGTCTCGCCGCGGCTCCCCCAGCGGCGTCAACTCGATGCTCGCGACGTGCTCGCGATAGCGCTCCATCAGCGCGTCGAGGCCGCGGTGCTCACGCACCACGCCTTCGCCCTGCGCCCGCTTGAAGACCATCGCGGCGTTGTACGCCTTCGCCGTGCTCTGGGTGAAGCGGCCGTAGCAGGTCGCCTCCGCCCAGCCTTTAAACAGGTCCACGTCCGCCGAGTAGTTCATCGCGTGGACAAGCCTAGCGCCGGGCGGGCGGCCGCCGATCTCACCGAACACAGCCTCGCCGGCGTCGGTCCGGAACCACTCCATGTGGGTGAAGCCCGTCGTGAACCCGAGCGCCCTGAGCACGCCGCGACCGAGCTCGACGCCGGGCCGAGGGAACTCGTCTGCGATGTCGCGGAGCACGATGTTCTGCATCGAAATCCACGGGCTCTGCGCCAACACCATCGGCTTGGGACGGTACCACGAGACGTTCTCGAAGAGCACCTCGCCGGCGGCGCAGACCGTGTCGTAAGTGAGCTCTTCGCCCTCGATGAACTCCTCGACAGAGAGTTCTTCGACGTGGCGGGTCTTCTGTAAGGCCGCCTCGAACTCTTCGCGGTCATCGCACCGATAGGTGTCCACGCTGCCGGCGCCGTCGATCGGCTTCACGATGGCTGGGTAGCCAACCCGCTCGACGACCTCCCAGGCCTCCTTAGCGGTCCGCGCGCGGCCATGACGCGGCACCCGCAGGCCCGCGTCCTCGACCGCCTGCTTCATAGACTCCTTGTCGCGCACCACGGCGGTCTGCGCGCGGTTCATACCAGGGACAGAGAACATCTCGCGCATCGTCGCGGCTAAATACATCAGCCGCTCCCACATGCACTCGACCCGGTCGATGGATTTACCGCTGAGCCAGGCGCGCACCTGCTCAACCACTGCCGCCTCGTCGTCATACGAGCCGACCTGTAGATAGTCATGGAGCGCCTCGCGCGCCTCAGGCGCCAGCGCCTGCGGCGGCTGGTCCCCGACGCCGTAGACCTTGGCGCCGACCTCTGCCAGCCCCCGCACGAACAACGGCATCTCCGCAGGGAAGCCCGGACTCAAGTAAACGACGTTCATGTGCGGTCCTCAGCTGTGTGTGCCCATCGATCGCTGATCGTCACGGTCGCAAAATAAAGCGAGCGCAGCGCCAGCATCACGCCAACTCCACGCGCACCGTGCTGACGATCTCGTGCACCGCCTCGCGCACCACGTCCGTCTCAGGGTGCCTCAAGATCAAGTGCCCGTCGCCCTCATAGCTCTCAGCCATCGCCGCGCCGGGCTGGGGCAGCTTGGCCTCGACGACCATGCCGCCAAACTTCTCTTGGACCTCCTTGAGGCCGTGGACGGCCTGCACGCGCAGCGCCTGGCCTCCCGCCCGAGCAGCGGCGGTCGCTTGGCCGCGCAGGTACGCGGCGCCCGCCGCGAAGCGCCGCTCAGGGACCTCGACGTCCTCGAACACCATCAACTGCGCGAACAACCGGTGCATGTCGAGGTCCAGGACGTGCCCCATCAGCGACACGAACTGCGCGCCCGGAGGCCGCGCGGCCACTTCCGAGATCGCGATCGAGCCGTCATGGCGACGGAACCACTCCATGTGCGACATGCCCGTCCACATCCCGAGCGCGTCGAGCGCACGCGGCCCCGTACGATAAATCTCTTCAAAGTCTGGCTGCGACAAGTCCCGCGGCAGCACCACGCACCACTGGATCCACGGGTTGTCCATGACCTCTAGAGGCGTCGGGTAATAGCAGCAGATGTTGTGGAGCACGTGGCCGCCGTGCAGCGTCAGCGAGTCGAAGGAGAACTCTCGCCCCTGGACAAACTCTTCCAACAGCACCTCGCGGCCAGGCGCTGGGTGCACCTGCGCCAAGAACGCGCCGAGTTCGTCCGCGTCGTTGCATCGCGCGGTGGCCTTCGCCCCTGCGCCCGCGGGCGGCTTCGCGACCACCGGGTAGCCCGAGTCCGCGCCGAACTGCAGGGCGTCATCCACCGACGCGCACAGGCGGTGACGCGCGCACGGAATGTCCGCGGCAGCGAAGACCTCCTTCATCCGCGCCTTGTCACGGAAGTTTGTCGACGTGCGGCTGTCCATGCCGCGGATCTGCAGCAGCTCACGGACCTCAGCGAGCGGCTCCTGCAGCGGCTCCAAGATCCCGAGCAACCGCTCGACCTTGCCGTGCTGCTGCTGCAAACGCGCGACGCCGGCGGCGATGTCCGCAGCTTGCATCGCGTCGGCGACCTGTTCAAAGCCGACTAATCGGGCCCGCAGATCCGCGGGCAAGCGGTCCGCGCCGTCCTGCGAGATCACGCTCATCCGGACGCCCGACAAGCTCGCCGCGGCGCGCGCGAAGCGCAGCGTGTTCTCCATGGCGAAGGGGATCGCGAAGACGACGTGCATGATCTGAACGTCAACCTAGAGGCGTGAAGCGAGGGTGTCACGAACTCTCCTAGGGACCCGCCGAGAGACCGCATGTTTCCGCTCGCACCGCGTCCACAGACGTGACAACATGCAGACCATGCGTCCCATGCGCCTCGCCCTCGCGGCGTCCGAGCTCACCCCCTTCGCGAAGACCGGCGGCCTCGCTGACGTGCTGCTAGGGCTTGGCCGCTGGCTCGGCCAAGCTGCGACCGACGACGAACCCGACCATGGACCGGGACACGACGTCCGGCTGTTCGTCCCGTTCTATCGAAAAATCGCCGAGTGCGGCGTCAAGGTCACCGACCTACCTGCCGCTCAAGACATCGACGTCCGTTTCCCGACGCGGACCATCCGCTTCCATATCAAGGCGGGAAAGCTGCCGCAGTCCGAAGTGCCGGTCTACTTCGTAGATTGCCCTGAGCTGTATGACCGCGACGGCATCTACACCGAGGACGGCGACGAAGCGCTCCGATTCGCGCTGCTTAGCCGCGCGGTCCTAGAGACCTGCCAGCGGCTGCAATGGGCGCCAGACGTAGTGCACTGCAACGACTGGCACACCGCGTTGCTGCCGCTGTATCTGCGCACGCTCTACGCTTGGGACGAGCTGTTCGCGCAGACCAAGACCCTGCTAACCATCCACAACATCGGCTACCAAGGCGTCTACAAGACCGCCTCGCTGGAGACGATCGGGCTCGCGGAAGAGACCGTGCACCTCCACCACGGCGACCTCAAGAACGACGAGTTCTCGTTCCTCAAGACCGGCGCCCTGCACGCGACCAAGATATCTACGGTGTCGGTCACCTACGCCGAGGAGGTGCAAACCGACGAGTTCGGCATGGGGATGCAAGACCTCCTCAAGTCGCGTCGCGGCGACTTGGTCGGCATCGTTAACGGCGTCGATTATGGCGAGTGGGACCCGAGCCTCGACGCAAAGATCCCGCACCACTACTCGGCTAGAGACCTTTCGGGCAAGGCAAAGATGAAGGCTGCGCTCTGCGACCGCTTCCAGCTGCCACACAACCCGCGGGCGCCAGTGTTTGGCGTCGTCTCACGGCTGACCAGCCAAAAAGGCTTCGAGCTCTTTGCAGACGCCATGCCCGTCTTCCTGCAGCGAGACGACATCCGCCTGTGCGTCCTAGGTTCCGGTGAGTCGCAGCACGAAGATTACTTCCAGTGGCTGCGCGACACCTGGCCCGAGAAGGTCGGGCTCTATCGCGGCTTCCAGGAAGAGCTGGCGCACTGGATCGAGGCCGGCAGCGACGTGTTTCTGATGCCGAGCCGCTTCGAGCCATGCGGCCTCAACCAAATGTATTCGCTGCGGTATGGCACGCCTCCGATCGTGCGCCAGACCGGCGGCCTCGCCGACACGGTGCAGCCGTGGAACCCCGAGGACCGCACCGGCACCGGCTTCCTCTTCCAAGAGTTCTCCAGCAAGGCGCTCGCCAGCACCATCGAGTGGGTGCTCCGCAACTGGCGCGACCGAGAAGGATGGCAGCAGTTGATGCAAAACGGCATGAACCAGGACTTCTCTTGGGACCGACAGGGGCCCGAATACGTGAAGCTGTACCGCTCGTTGCTCCCCAACTGACCCTCGCCACAAACTCATGCACGTCGTCTTCGTCGAGCCCTGCTTCCCCGCGAACCAGCGCGAGTTTCTTCGCGGCCTGTTGAGCACCGGCGCGCGCGTCTCCGCCATCAGCGAACGCCCCGCCGACAGCCTGCCCGCCGAACTGCGCGAGGGGCTGTTTCAGTTCGAGCGCGTCCGCTCCGTAACTGACGAGCACGCCATGACAGAGGCTGTCCGCAGGCTCTCCGCTCGCGTCAAGGTTGACCGCCTCGAAGCCACGGTGGAGGCACATGTCATGGCAGCGGCGCACGTCCGTGAGCTCCTTGACATCCACGGCACGACCTCTCGGACCGCTTGGCTGTGCCGCGACAAGCCGGCCATGAAGGAGGCCGCCCGCGAAGCCGGCGTGGCCTGCGCGGCCTCAGCGCGCGTAACCTCCGTTAAAGACGCACAGGACTTCGTCAAAGAGGTGGGCTACCCAATCATCCTTAAGCCGCTTGACGCCGCGGGTGCGTCAGGGACCCACCGCGTCGATGACGACGAACGCCTCAACGCCGTCCTCGAAGAGCTCCGTGTCGCGGACGGTCGAGAGGTCGCGATCGAAGAGTTCCTCACGGGGCATGAGGGCTTCTACGACACCCTGACCGTATGCGGGAAGGCCGTCCTAGACTTCGCCTGCCATTATTACCCAAACGTCTTAGAGGCGATGCGAACCCGGTGGATTTCGCCGCAGATCGTGGTGACAAACCGCATCGACGGCGACAGCTATGGCGAGGTACGTGAGATGGGGCAAAAGGTCATCGACGCGCTCGGCATCTGGACGTCACCGACGCACATGGAGTGGTTCGCGGGAACGGGTCCGGATGGCACCGGGGGGCTGAAGTTCTCAGAGATCGGCTGCCGGCCGCCTGGCGTCGGCGTCTGGGACCTCTACTGCGCAGCAAACGAGTTCGACCTGTTCGCTGCCTGGGCGCACGCCGTCGTACACGAGAGCGTGCCCTTCTCACCGTCTAGAAAGTACGCCGCTGGCATGATCGCGCTGCGCCCCGATCAAGACGGCGTCATCACGGGCTACGACGGCTTCGACCTAGCACAAGAAGAGTTCGGAGAGTGGATCCTGGACCACCACCTACCACCTGCAGGCACTCCGACTCAAGACGTCGAAGGCGGCTACATGGCGAACGCTTGGGTGCGGCTGCGCCATCCTGACTACGACGAACTCCGCGCGATGATGAACCGCATCGGCGAGCTCGTAAAAGTCCGCGCGAGTTAGGTCGCCGCGCCGCGACTAAGCCTGGAATTGCAGACGCTTGACGCGGACAGGGCGCTCGCGCACGGCGAGCGCGCCCACAAAGTCCGCAGCTGGGCTCACGTCAAGCATCGACCACGCCGCCGGATCCTCGTCGCTGTCCCGGCACGCTAAGAGGGCGGGCTCTTTTTCGAGGCAAACGTCGAAGGAATCCAGCGCCATAGACAACCCCTCGCCGAGCGCCTTGATGTAGGCCTCTTTACGAGTCCAGCACCGATAAAATCCGAGCTCTCGGGCGCCGCGCTCCAAGCGATTGAGCGCTGCAACCTCCAAGTTCGAGAAGTGACGCTCAGCGATCTGACTCAAGCTCTCGAGCCGCCGCAACTTCTCGACGTCAACACCCAACTGCTGCGTCCCCACCGCTACGAGGGCGAGGTTCCCAGAGTGGGAGATGTTGAAAGAGAGCGCCTGCCCCTCGATGAACGGCTTGCCGCGTGGCCCATGGCGAAACTCGACGTCCGCCGGACCGCAGTCTAAATAGCCCGCCAAGATGAAGCGGACCACCCCATGACAGACCTGGTATCGGCGCTGGTGATCAGCGAAACGAAACCGATGAACCCGATCTAATTCCGCCGAGGAGAGGACATGCGCAAGTTGCTCAGGGTCGCCTGTGAGCCGCACCGCCCAGACATGAACCTCTCCCTGCGTCAGCGCAAACGCGCCCGGAGCCGCGGGGATAAAGGCTGGATCCAAAGGTATGTCACCCATATCGAACTTCGCGTGAGCCTAACGCTCCGCGCCGCAGAACCCCATCAACGCGCCCGCATTTGGAACGGCGGCGCCGGCAGACCATGCTCGTCGCTCAGGGTCCACTCTGGCGCGGCGCTCCACGCGTAGCGGACCCAAACGGGCGCGGACACAGCAGCGCTGCGCAGCACCATGACGCGCCCGTCGACCGATGCTTCGGCCGGGTGAAAGGTGCCGCTCTCTCCAGCGAGAGCGAAGCCCGCGCCGCCATTGTGCAGCACCAACGCACCCGCCTCCTCGAAGGTGACTCGCAGCACGTCACCGTCTCTCCGCGCCACCTTAGCGACGGGGCCGTCACGATCCTGTGCATCACCGTAGTGCTGCGCGAGCGCGTGTCGCGCGAGCCTTAGCCCTACAGGGAGCTTGTTGGTCGGGTGGATATCACTCGCGTCGCCGACGTCGAGCGTCACGACCATTCCGGTCCGAGGCAGCTCCAACGCGGCGGCTTGCGCGTCGCGGAGGCGAGCCGTCAGGTTGTCGCCGTCGCCGCCGTATCCGTATGGCGCGATCTGAACGAAGTAAAATGGCAACTCCAGATTCATGACCCGGCGCCAATCACGGATCATCGCCGGGAACAGCCGCGCATACTGGTCAGGGTTGCCGCGGTTTGACTCTCCCTGGTACCAAATCGCGCCGCTGAAGCCGAACGGCAACATCGGCGCAATCATCGCGTTCCAGAGCACGGCCGGCCGGTTTGGCCCACCCTCACTGCGCGGCCACGCGGGTAGGTCCGAGAGCGCAGCGCGACGACTACGCGCCCAAGAACCCGCCAGCGAGATCGCGGCCGCGCCGCCCGCTCGAGAGCTCAGCGTCATCTGGCCAGCGGTGCCCGTGAAGCCACCGTCCCCGCCGGTGTCGACGACGCAGATTCGGAGTTCGACCTGCGCGCTGGTGTTGCTGGACGCTGGGACCGTGTATCGCCGCGGCGTGCTCCAAACTCCGTCGCGCTCGCTGCCGGCGACGCGACGTCCGTTCCAAAACACTGTGTCCATGTCATCGATCGCCCCCAGCTTGAGCGTCAGATCTTGCCCAACGAAGCTCGCTGGCAACGTAATCTTCCGCACGTAGTCGATGGCGCCGTCGAAGCTACCGAGCCCGACCTCAGACCAGCGCTCGGGCAGCTGCGCTGCCTGCAGCTCAGACTGCATCGGCAACGCGTGCAAGGCTTCGAAGAAGCGGGCGCGCCGCTGATCGATCTCGGCGGCGGAGACGCCCCGGCGCTGACGCGCGAGCTGCTCAGCGAACTCTGGGAACTCCGTTAGCCCCTCGGCGCTCGTCCACGCTTGGCAGACGGTGCCGCCCCACGTGCTATCGACGAGGCCTATTGGCCCCTTGCCTCTCGCGACGAGTTCACGCGCAAAATAAAACCCTACCGCTGTGAACGACGGCGCCCGGTCTGGGTCGCACACCACCCATTGGCCGCGGACGTCGTCCGCGGGCAGGTCACTCGTCGAGTTGGTCGTGGTGAACACCCGCAGCGTGGGCAACGTGGCCGCATTCGCAGCCTCTACCGCATCGTCGCACCGACTTAGCGGCCACTCCATGTTCGACTGACCAGACGCCAGCCAGACGTCGCCGAACAGCACGTCGCGTATCCGCTGCCGCTCACCGCCGCATTTGAGCTCCAGCTCGCCGGCCTCACCTCGCGTAGGCGTCTGAAGCTTCAGCATCCAGCGACCCCTCGCGTCGACCTTGGCTCGAACCTCGGCGCCCCAAGAGGGCGTCACGATCACTTCGGCGCCAGCGGGCCCGAAGCCATGCATCGGCGCCGCCGTCGACGCTGGGAGGACCATATGGTCCCCGAAGATCCCTGCGGCGCGGAAGTCCTGGTCTTGCGCTGCCAACGCAGCCTGGAGTGTGAAGAACGTCAGTAGGGCGATTCGCACGGTCGCCGGAGTCTACGGCCTAGACGCGGGAGAGCCGCGCACAACCTAGCTGCCTGGCTACTTGGACCCTGCAGACACGAGCTGAGCGACCCGCCCGTCGGCACCGCAAGCCCAGACAGCGCCGTCAGCCGCCTGCGCTACGCTGTGGAACCCCTCACTCCCAAAGAGCGCGAAGGTGTCTCCACCATCCTCGGACCAGCTGGCTCCGGATGATCCCACCGCCAACACTTGGTCCGGGCCAAGCCAAGCAGCGCTCGAGCGATAACCGCCGGCGTTAGACGCGGCCCAGGTCTTGCCGCCGTCGCGGCTCACGGCCGCGGAGCCAGAAGACGCCCCCGGGACCTTATAGTCACCGCCTACGCAGACCCCGTGATCGCCGCTCCAACACACCGAGAAGGCGCCTCGTGACGACGCGCCCCGCTGCATCGGAAGCGACACGCTTGCGGCGCGCTGACCCGGCGTAAATGCGATGTGACGACACGGGCCGCCGCCCGTCACCAGCGAGAAGCCCGACGGGCCGGCCGACAAACAAGACCCGCTCGCCGCGAAGGCGGCCTCTCCTGGCCCTGGTCGAGGCAGCGCTGGCGCGGGCATATCTTGCCAAGTGGCGCCACCGTCTTGCGTCTGCAGCAGCACAAAACGACCGTTGATCGCGTCACCGAAGACCACGCCCCGGAGGCCGTCGAACGCGAACGCGTCAAAGAAGGCGCCCGAACGCGGATCTTCATGCACCAAGCGCCAAGTAGCGCCACCGTCTTGCGAGCGATATAGCCGCGCTGGAGCACCTGCCACTAACGCCAAAACTACATTGCCAGCCAACACCTCGACGTCCCGAAAGTCGCAGTCACCGCAACCCCGCGGCGCTATCTCAAACCAGGTCCTCCCGCCGTCCGCGGTCTTTCGGAGCGTCCCGTTAGCGCCGCCAACGTAGCAAACCGAGGCGCTCACCGGGGCGAGGCCGCGGAGACTGTGGCCGACGCCGCTGGTTCCGAGGCGCCACGAGTGATCATGACGATCAAGCGCCGAGCTGCATGCAACCAGCGCGCACGACGCGACGACAACCAGGAAACGCGGAGCGGACATGGCTCCATCTTGCACGATCATCGTCCGCCCGACAGCGCCCGAAGTCGCTCATTCAGCACAGGCTCATCCAAACGAAATACCAGCTGCCCGACATCAGGCGGCAACGCGCCCATACCGCGCCCGCTGCGGCGAGGGTCGCCGCGACGACGCCCGCCGCCAGGTGGCTCCCGTCGTGAACCCTCGCGACGAGGCGGCGGCTCGCGATCGCGATCCAGCGCGCGATCAGGATTCGACCCCGCTAACGCGCGATGCGCTTGGAATAAGTCCAACGCGAGCCCCGCCTGCGTCACCGCGCCATCGCGGTCACCGTCAATCAACAAGAACATCCCGAGCGCGCCGCGGGAGCTGAGCACGCTATCGACAAAGCGTCTGTCCCGCAGGTCGTCCTTGACCGCACGCTCCCCTACCTCCAAGGCGCCGCGAAGCTTCTCATAAGCCAACTTCTCACGTTGCTCGCGAGATTCGTCGTCAAGGCTCCTTGCGCCGCTGTGCAGCACCACCGCGTAGAGCGACCGAATGCGAACGAGCAGCGAGCGATACTCGCGAAACAAAGGCTGCGACGCGACCAGCTGCGCAGCCATCTCATCTGCTGCGTCGAGGTCGGCGAGCTGGCCATCGTGATGTCGACGAGCGCGGGTCAAGACCGCTTGGCAAAACTCGGAGCGATACTCCGTCCGCTCAGGGTGACTCGTCGCGAGCTCACGAAAGATCTCTACGACCTGATCTTCCACAGAGACACCGTCCGGACCTCGCGCGTCCTCGCGCAGACAGCGCGCGTGCAGCGCCCGGACCTCCGGGGTGCCGGCCTCCTTCTCGAGCAACTCACCGATCAGAGCCATCGCCGCGGAGAACTCATCCGACCCCCACGGCCCCTCACGCCGACGACGGCCACCGTCTTTGGTCCGATACAACTCAAACAGCACGCTCGCTCGACGCAGGCGCAATTCAGGAGAGCTCGAGTTGGGCAAGGCGCACAGCAAAGAGAGAGCCGCCGTAAAGTGCTCGGTGGCCGTCGACCTGAGACGCCTCCGCTCACATAACAACCCGAGGTCGATGTGAACCTGAGCGACGTCCAAGCGCACGTCCTTCCCCGCGATGCCGGCGAAGCCGTTGAGCGCCTTCGTGAAGGCGGCTTGCGCGACCTCTAGGCTCGCCGGTTCACCGAGCTGGGAGTGAATCGCGCCGACCCGCCGGTTCGCGCGCGCCGTCTCATACCGGAGCGGCTCGCTGTCGGCGTTCTCGGTCGCGAAGCGATCATAGAAGGCCAGCATCTCGCGCAGCAGCCCGACGTCGCGCTGTGAGACCGCTGACTGCATGACGACGGTTTCTTCGCCCGTGTCCGGATCCTCTTCAAAGTCGAGCACCGGGTCCCGCCCGACCAGCGCGTCAAAGACGTCGCCGAACGCAGACAGACTCAGCCGGAGGTTATTCTCCGCGCGTTGACCCTCACGCTGCGCCAGTTGCAGCGCATCTTGGGCGACTCCATACGACATCCACCCGGTCACCGCCGCCACGACGATCGCCAAAGCTGCGGCGACCAAAGCCGCGGCGAAGCCGCGGTTGCGACGACACCAACGCCTGACGAGCGAGAGCGCCGAGAGGCGCCGCGCAGAGATCGGCCGATCCTCAAGGAACGCATCAAGGTCTGCGTGAAAAGCCCGCGCGTCCGCGTAGCGATCCAACGGATCACGTGCCATCGCCTTATGAATGATGACGACGAGGTCGCGCGGGACGCCTGGAGATACGCGCTCTAGGGGCTCGATACGCTGGTCTCGAACCCGCTGCAGCAGCTCGCTCCGGTGACGACCGCTGAACGCCGAGCGCAGCGCCAGCAACTCATACAACGTGACCCCTAAGGCATACACCTCACTGCGGGCGTCGTAGACACCTGCGAACTGCTCAGGGGCCATATACTGCAGCGTCCCGAGCATGTCGCCGGAGTTCGTCAAGCTCTCATTCTCCAGCGCTTTGGCGAGGCCGAAGTCGGTCACCCAGAGCTCACCTTCATGGTCCAGCAAGAAGTTGCCCGGCTTGATGTCTCGGTGCAGCGTGCCCTGGCTATGCGCGCAGTGCAGGGCGCTCGCCGCGGCGGCGCCGACCCGCGCGACAAAGCGCGCCCTGCTTAACCAGGCGCCGGCGCCCTCGGGCGGCTGCATCCGCTGCGCTTCGCGCCACCGGTCCAAGCTCTGCCCCGCGATGTATTGCATCGCGTACCAGTGATAGCCGTCGCTTTCACCGCTGCCGTATACCGGCACGATGTTGGAGTGGTGCAAGCGCGACGCGATCTGAGCCTCGCGCTGAAATCGACCGAGCTGATTGCCAGTCAATAGCGAAGCCTGCGGCAACACCTTCAGCGCCACGCGCCGACACAGCGACTCCTGAACCGCTTCAAAGACGACGCCCATCCCGCCGCGTCCGAGCTCACGCTCAATCCGAAAGTCACCGAGTCGGTCAAGCTCCGGTAAGGCGATCCGCGCGCCCCCAGTGCCCGAGGATTGGCGCTCCCGCTTGACCTCTTCGAGCGCCAGCAACGTCGGCAACAGCTCAACCAGCTGCGCGGCATAGGTAGGGTGCTGCTCTGCGTATGACTCGGGCGTCACCGGCTCACCCGCCCTGTGCAGTTCCACGAATCGTTCGATCAAGAGATCGAGCGGCTCGCGCTCCGACGGCGTACCCTCGCTCATAATTCGTCAAGCCCCGACAGAAGCCCCTTTAAGCGACTCAGCGCCCTCACGTAGCGGTTGCTGGCGGCGTTCTCTTGGATCGCCAGCACGATGGCGACGTCCTTATTAGGCATGTCCTCGAAATGCCGCAGCATCAGCACCTCTCTGTCGATCTCATCCATCTCCTGGAGCGCATCTTCGATCTTTTCGCGGACCTCCTCACGCATCATCGCCCGTGACGGAGTCGTAACATGTCCTACGAACAGCCCTGACATCGCCCCACTTTGCGGCGCATCAATTTCTTTCCCAGCCGCGCGCATGCTGGCGCCTAGGTGGCGGCGATGGAGGTCAACCATCGTCTGCTGCGTGATCAGGCGGATCCAAACGAGGAACGGTTTATCATCGCCGCGGAACGCACTCAGTCGCTTACCCGCCTCGACGAAGGTGTCTTGCAGCACGTCGTCGGCGTCGATCCGGCCGACGAGGCGCTGATCAAGGCGAAACTCGACCATCCGCGCCAGCGCTGCTCGGTGACGCTCAAACAACGGGCCCAGAGCGCCGTCATCGCCCCCACGCAACGCCTGCTCTACCAGCTCGTCAGCACCGTCTCCCATACAAATAGCGTAGCCGGTCCGCCGCCGATGCTGTCATGCCCGACGCACTTCACCCAGCGCGCGCCCCGCAGGACGATAACATGGGTCCGAGCGCGTCGCGGTCAATCGCCTGCCAATGTCGACGGCATCGAACACGAGCCCGCTAAAAAGCTCCGCAACGTCATAGACGGCAGGTCTTGCCCCACGAACAGGCTGAGCTGCCCCCGCGCTTGACTCAGAAACATCTCGACCCCAGGCACCGCGCGCGCGCCGGCAGCGGCGCAGTCCTTGAGCAGCGCGGTCCACTCCGGCTGGTAGACCATGTCATGGACGATGACCTCCGACGAAGGCGCGTACCCCGGCACCAGCCGCTCTTCCTCGTCGCGCCCGACGCTTCCCACCGGCGTGGCGTGAACCACTACGGCAGGCTGGAGTCCCTCAAGCACAGCGTCGCTCAGACTGCCGAGAGAGACCTGGTGGACCTCCGCGAAGGCGCGGGCCTGCTCGATCGAACGGGCCAACATCGTGACCTCAAAGCCCATCTCCCGTAGCGCGATGGCCGCCGCCCGCGCGGCCCCGCCGGCGCCGAGCACCACCGCGCTGCGACCGTCGCCGCTGCCAGCGCCAGCAGAAGCGAGCGCGTCGCGAACCCCGAGGATGTCCGTATTTTCACCCACCAAGCCCCCGCCGCTCGCCGGGATCATCGTGTTCACAGCGCCCACCGCAGCCGCCTCATCGCTGATGTGCACGCATGCATCGCGCATCCGGTCCTTAAACGGAGCCGTCACCGACAACCCGCCCAGGCGATCGGCGGGCAACATCGACAACACCGACTCTGGGCGAGAGGTCTCCAAAGGCAGATACATCGCGTCGATTCCCAAACGTCGATATGCACGGTTGTGCAGCCACGGACCAAGCGAGTGCAGCGCCGGGTTCCCCAGGAGCCCAAACCAACGAGTCTCCGGCCCGAGCTCTTTGACCCGATAGAGTCCAGCGAGGCTGGCGACTGAGGGCTGATCAGGGGCTGTCGGATCGCTCGGATCAAGCGCGCCATATACCAACGGCGCGCCGAGGGCGGCGGCCATCACGCGCGTCGGCCACGCGGTGCGCCCCATGGCGAAGGCCGTCGTCGGCACCGCCTGCTGGTCAGTAGATTTGAGCAACTGAACCACCGGCGCCGCGTCAGCCAGGTCATGTGCGGTCACCACCAACTTGGCGACGCAGCCAGGGACCGCCAGCTCGTCGCGAATCCGCCCCAGCTCCTTAGGCACCCCGGTAAAGCTGTGAAAAGAGCGCACGCGTAACTTCAGACCTGTTTGCCCCACAGGCGGCGACCAGGTCTCCCAATGCTCAAGGTCGATGCCCTGCGCCCCCGCACGCAGCGCCTGAGACAACAACTCTCGGCGCGCGGTCAAGGTTCCGCGATACTCGCCGCCGTCCTCATGCGTCCGGCACGCCACCAACACTGGCAAGCCCACCCCGCTGATCACGGGGACGAGGTCGTGCGCCGCAGGCCACGCGTCCAGCCTTAGCTCAACCCAATCCGCGCCCAACATCGCCGCTCGACGCGCGTCACGGCGCACCTGGGCGGCGCTCCGAGCAAAGACACTGGCCACCAGCTGAGCCATCAGCCGCAGCTCCCTTGCCCAGGCTGATCATCGCCCGCGACCTCGCCGAGCAACCGCTCGAGCCGCAGACGGTCCGCAGGCGCCAGGCCCTCATCAGCGGCGAGGCTGATCGCGCGCGTCATTAGCGCGCGATATGCCGGCGTGACGTGGGGCGCGTGCTCGCCCAACTCACGCAAATGCAAGCCGATGGTCGCGTCGTCACCTCGACGAACCGGGCCCGAGAGCGCGGCCCCCGCGCCGTGGCGCTGCGCGCCAAGCACAGCGGCCCTCATTAACGACTCCACGACTCGACCAGCCTCCGCCTCGCTCAATCCGCCAGCGCGCCCCAAGAGCTCTGCAGCCAGTCCAAACAAAACCGTGGCGCCGTTCGCCGCGAGCGCGCACGCCGCGTGATACAACCCGCGATTCTGCCGCTCACAAACAATCGGCTCGAACTGCATCATGCGGCAAAGCTCGCGCAGCTGCGCGACGCTCTCTGGCGCGCACTGCACGAGCGCCGGAGTCCCGGCCACCGGCTCAACGTCAACCGACCCAGGGAAAGGCGCGAGCGGATGCAGAGACCCGACCTGAACACCCAGCGATCGCGCCGGGGCGAGGACCTTGAGGTCGTGACGGCCGCTGGTGTGCACCCACAAGCCCGACCGCTCTTCTCCAGGCGCGACCGCCGCCGCGACCGCGCCTGGGAGCTGTTCGTCGCCAACCGCGAATACGACACAGTCCGCGCGCTTCAGATCGGCCCAGCCGAGAGCGACGCCGACTCCGACCGAAGCAGCAGCGCGCTCCGCGCGCTCGGCGTCGCGGCCAACGAAACCGAGCACCGAGGCAGACGCACGCGCCAAGCGCCGGGCGAACGCACCGCCCACCCTACCTGGCCCAACGATCGCGATCCTCAGTGGCATCGGCGCATTACGTTACCGCATCAAGCCCGATGAGCCGACGGCGAAGTATCGCGCACTACTCCGCCGCCGCTTCGCCGGCGCCGCTGGCCTCATCGCGCGTAGCTGCCTCGCGGCGACGGATTTGGCGGTCTTGTTGCCGGCGCTCGAGCTCATCTAGATAGTCACTGTCCACGTTCTCGCTCAATTGATCGAAATCCTCGAACGATTTAGGCCGATAGTCAGCGCCCGCAGCGCTCGAGGCCGCGAGCTCTTCGGCGTAGGCGTGCACCACAGCCTTGTGGACTTCTATGCGGGTCGCGCTGTTGATCGGGTGGGCGAGGTCCGCGTGCAGGCGCGCGCGACCACGCGCGTCTCGCGGCGCCCGCTCAGGGTCCAGGCGGCAGCCGCACTGATTACAATACGAGGCGCGCAGGTGGTTCTTGTGGTGACACTGCCCGCACTGATCCGACAACTTCCGCGAGGGCATCGCCACGAACGGCCCGCGCGAACCCTCAATGATCTTCAGGTCCCGGACGACGAACGCATTGTTGATCGTGATGCTGCAGTAAGCCTTGAGCTTATTACGCGGATCAGCGGACAGCTTGACACGCACCTCCGTAATCCTGAACTGCCCGCGCTCTCTACCACCTTCGTGACTGACCTCGTTTGACATGTCGGTCTCTGGGTATGTTTTTAGACGGCGAGGCAAGCGTGCCAGCTTCACGCGGGCGGGGCACGACGCACGGTCTGCGGCAATTCAGGGGACGGTCGAAGAGATGCTCCACGAATCGCGCTTTGCGTCTCCAGGAGGCTGACGTCTTGATGCTCCGTTCCCGTGAGCGAGCGCTCTAACGTGCGCCGACACTCCATCGCGTCCTCGGGGTCCCGACAAATAACGAACAAGGTCGAGCCGCTGCCCGTCATCCGCACGCGCTCATAGCCCGCGGCCCGAACAGCTCGTCGTAAGCGTCCCAGCTGTGGAGACAGCTGCTCTGCCGCCTGCTCGAGATCGTTATAGAGACCGCTCGCCATAACCCCACCACCGCCTTGAAAGGCCGTATTACGGGGGACGGTATCCTCAGCCCCCTTGGCAGCCAACATACGCGCGTAGTTTTTGTAGACCTCCGCAGTCGCGCAGCCATAAGGCGGCAAGATCAAAACAAAGTGCTGCCCTGCGACCTCCAACGGTGCCAGCTCCTCGCCTACGCCTTGACCTCGTTGGCTCCCACCAGCCAAGAAGAACGGCACGTCCGCGCCCAGCCCGATCGCCAACTTCGCTACGACCTCATCAGACAGCACGTCACCCAGCAGCGCGTTGGCGATCCTCAGCGATGCGGCGGCGTTGCTGCTCCCGCCGCCTAGCCCCCCGCCGCTCGGGATCCGCTTATGTATCTCGACGTGAAAGCCGCTGCTTAGGCCGAGATGATTCAACACGCTCTGCAGGGCTTGAGCCGCCAGATTGCTTTCATCGGCGGGCACTAGCAGTCCGCCTTGATCCGCCGTTACGCCCACGGTCACCCCGCCGTCAGTCAGGTGCACAGCGACGTCATCATGCAAAGCAAGCTCGTGATACACCGTATCGAGCAGGTGATACCCATCTGCGCGGCGGCCAGTGACGCCGAGACAGAGGTTCAACTTCGCCCTCGACCTCAGCCAGAGTGCCGCGGTCAACGCTCGCCCTCAGCTTGCAACAGCATGTTGTCCAACAAGCGCACCGCGCGGTCGCCGCCGTCAAACGCCGCCGCGACTAGCAGCCGACCGCCGTCGACGTCGCCAGCCGGCAGCGGCCGAAGGTCACGCTCCCGCCGAAGCTCGACATACTCTAGTCGAAAGCGCGGCTCCCCGCTCAGCGTCGCCCGAACGGATTCCAGCAGCGCGTCACGATCTCGCAGGCCGCGCGCGAACTGCTCACGCGCGCCAGCCAAGGCGCGATACAGCGCCCCAGCAGCCGCCCGATCCTCCGCGGTCAAGAACCGGTTGCGGCTCGACATGGCCAGCCCGTCTGGCTCTCGAACAATCGGACACGCGACGACCTCGGCTGCGAACCCGAGCTCCGCAGACATACGCCGCACCACGGCGAGCTGCTGAGCGTCTTTCTCGCCGAAATACGCGCGGTGTGGGTTCGTCATCGCGAACAACCGCGCGACGACCGTCGCGACGCCGACGAAGTGTCCCTCTCGAAGAGCGCCCTCCATCTCGACGGCCTCGATGCCAACCGAAACATGGCTGCAAAAATCAGCGCCGTACATTTGCTCTGAATCCGGCGCGAACACGGCATCTACGCCGGTAGCAGCGCACACCGCCACGTCTCCGTCTAAATCTCGCGGGTACGCAGCGAAGTCTTCGCTCGGGCCAAACTGCAGCGGGTTCACAAACACCGTCACAAGCACCCGATCGCACTCCTCACGAGCCCGGCGCATCAAGCTGGCGTGCCCTTCATGAAGGCTACCCATCGTCGGCACCAGCCCGATGACGCAGCCGCCCTCGAGCCATGACGCGACGCGCTCGCTCAACGCCTCCCCGTCTTCGATGAGCTCAACGCCTCGGGCTCGAGGCCGCTGGCTCACGGCCACTCCGAGCTCTTGCAATGGCGCCGTCACAAACTCGCGTTCATGCCAACGCGGGTGCGGGACCTGAAGCTCCTTACTGTCGATACAGCGATCACCGAAGAAGATGATGTCGAGGTCCAGTTCGCGCGGGTGGTTCTTCGCATGCGGGAACTGCCGCCCAGCAGCCTGCTCAAGCGCGCGCAGCACCCCCAACAGCGACGGCGGCCCGAGGCTTGTCCGGAGCTCGACGACCCCGTTGAGGAACGGACCTTGCTCCGGCCCATCTCCAACGAACTGGGTCTCCACCCATGACGAGACGCGCACGCCCTCGACTCCCGGCGTCGCGCGGAGCCCCGCGATCGCGAGGTCAAGGGCGCCTTGCCGGTCGCCAACGTTGCTGCCGAGCGCGACGTAGACAATTTCCACTTCAGTTCCGCGAAGGGCCTCGGGGTTGGGAGGCGTTGTATTCTTTGTCGACCTCTACCTCTACCTCAATGTCGTCATCAGGCCCGGGGCGCGCGAATACCGCGCGGAACAAGCCAAGCAGCATCCCATAGCAGACATAACAGAGCGTCAAGAACGCCACAGCCAGCTGCCATTCGATCGCGATGATGGCGACGACCATCACGGCGCCGACGAGACACGGCATGCTGTGACGACCCTTGGCGAGCGCGAACACACCGTGCGGATATGGAACGCGCGAGATCATCAGCAGCCCCAACAAAACGAGCACCGCCGGCATCGCCATCACGATCAAGTCGTAGTGATTTTCAGCAAGGAGCCAATGACTGAGGTCCGCGGCTTCGTTGCCGCGCGTGCAGAACACGGCGATCAACGAGCAGACGACCGCAGCAGCCGCAGGCGACGGAAGCCCTTTAAACTCGCGGTGATCGTCCTCGTCAGCGCCCGTCTCCACGTTAAAGCGCGCCAATCGCATCGCTGCGCCTAGCACATAGACCGCCGCGGCTGCGTAGAAGAGCTTTGGGCCCACCGGCAGCAACCTGTTCGCGTCCTCTTGCGCGTGCCAATCCACCAAGACCTTCGCGATGAAGGCAGGCACCAAGCCGAACGTCACCATGTCTGCGAGGCTGTCCAGCTGCGCGCCAAAGTTCGAGGTCTGACCCGTCATCCGTGCGACGCGACCATCGAGCGCGTCGCAGACCATCGCGGCGAAGACCAAGACCACTGCGATCTCGAAGTAAGGGAGCGCCTCGGCGAAGCTAGCTCCGGGAGGCAACCGCCTGAGGGCATCCGCCACCTTGGCGATCGCCAAGAACCCAAAAAACAGGTTCGCGAGGGTGACCATGCTCGGCAGCACAGGCACCTCTTTCAGGCGGCGACGCAGCCGCTTACGCGGGCGACGCACTGACACAGCTTCCAAGCGCTTGGTGGTCATTAGCGAGCGGAGGATGGTAAGGGGATGGCGGTGCCACGCAAGTCACCCGCGCTCTGCACGCTGCTCATCGACCCAACCGCAGCCGGCACAACCACGTAACTTTAAGCGATGCCGCCGAGATTGATGTGTGCAGGGAGCCAGCTAGAGCCTTATGCCCTGGCAGCACGACTCCAAACACGCGACCCTGCAATGCACCGCCACCTCAACAACATCTTGATCGCCGCCGCGATCACGTGTTCACAGACCACCGCCCAACAGCTCGATGAAGGCCGGCGACCGGGCGCGCTGAGCGTCGACGCAGCCCAATGCTCAAAGTGGCTGCACACCTTAGCAAGCCCGGAGTTTGCCGGACGCGGCACCGGCCAAGAGGGCTACCGCAAGGCCGCTGACTTCGTAGCGGCGCACTTCCAGACGCTCGGCCTAGAGGCGAGGGGCGACGACGGCACCTACTTCCAGAACATGCCGTGGAACCAGAGCCGCGTGACCGCGGCGACGATTGTCCTCAAGCGCGGCGACGAGACGGCGTTCACGATCCCAGCCGACCGACTCGGCGGCAATGTTTCCAAGAGCACCGACGTCAGCGGAGAGGTCTTGCTGCTGAACATCAAGGTCCCCGAGACGCGTGGACGGCGAATGCCCCGCATCGACGGCCTAGATGACATAGAGGCCAACGGCAAGGTTGTGGTCGCGATCGTGCGCGCCGCGCGCGCGACGATGCCGTTCGCGCGCTTCGCGGTGATGCGCGGTTTACAAGGCAAGAACGCCGCAGCCTTCGTGTTCGCCAACGAAGAAGAGGTGAGCGGCGGCATTCGCGCGGGAGGCGGCATGAGCCGACGTGGCCGCAACCCCGCTGCGGCGGCTTCCAACAACCGCCCGCTCGACGTCAACATCGGCGGCGCCGACGTAACCGAACTACTTAGCTACACCACGCTGAACATAGACGACCTAGACAAGGCAGACCTTGTGACCAGCACCGGGCTGACCGCCAACGTCAAGGTCACGGTCGAGTCCTCGGACGCGCCCGCGATGAACGTATGGGCGGTCCTGCCAGGCAGCGACCCGATCCTCAAAGATGAATACGTAGTCATCGGCAGCCACCTCGACCACCTCGGGGAGCGCCGCGGAACGATCTACCCGGGCGCCGACGACGACGGCAGCGGCACCACCGGCGTATTGGCCGTCGCGCAAATGTTCGCCAAAAACGAAGCGCGACCCAAGCGCAGCGTGCTCTTCGTGTGCTTCTCCGCTGAGGAGCGCGGCCTGATTGGATCACGCTTCTTCGTCGACAACTGCCCGATCCCGCTCGCATCGATCGCCGCCGAGCTGCAAATGGACATGATCGGCCGCAGCGAAGAGGAATCCCGCGATGGCGGGCGGCTCGTCAACAGAGGAGAGACCGCTAAAGACAACCTAAACGTCATCCACCTCGTCGGCACAAAAAAGATGTCCTCTCAACTGCACGAGCTGTGCATGCAACGCAACGAGACCGCAGGCTTCGACATCGAGTTCGACCAGGAGAGCTTGTTCACCCGCAGCGACCACGCCAACTTCGCCTACAAGGGCGTGCCCATCGCCTTCTTCTTCACGGGCATACACAAGGATTACCACCAACCGACCGATACGCCTGACAAGATCGATTACCCCAAGCTGCTGCGCATCGCTCGCTACGTCTATGACATCGGATTCGAAGTGGCTGACGCGGCTCAGCGCCCGCTGATCGACCCAGACCTCTGGAGTCAGTTCAAGAAGTCAGACCGGCGCGGGCGAATGCCCGAGAAGCCGGCGACGCCGATGAAGAAGTGACCGGCGGCGGGACCGTGCTCAGATCGTCTGACGATCGCCCGGCGAACGCATGCTGACCGGTGGGGCTAAAATCTCACTGATGATGATCGCCTTGCGGAGGTCATCGAGCAAATGGGGGCGATCATGCGACTCCGCCTTGCGCGGCACTGGGACTCGACCGCCCAAGTTGCCGATCGCTCCACGGTCGGTGCGTGCAGCGCCGACTTTGCTGACCTTCATCCTGCGATCCCGGATCCGCTCGCCGACGTGTGGGTCGACGTGAATCTCAAGGCCCTCATCCACCGAGCCGATCGGCGCACGATCACCGGGCTTCCTCACGGGGACCGGCACGGGCGGCCGAGCCGACGGCGGGGTCGGCCGAGGCGACGGCGGGGTCGGGTCGAGGCCTAAGACGCGGCGCATCTCGCTCGCCACGTCCGCAGGGGACCGCGCCGCGCCGCGCTGCTGACCCACGCGCGCCGCGGGACCAACCGTGGCTGGACCAGTTGCCTGACGGCGACCAACCTTCGGCGCTGCCCGACGCTCCTTAATCGGCTTCAACACGCCAGCGTCTGCTTGAGGCGCCTGCAACGTTGTCGCCTCGCGACGGGCCGCCTTGGCTGCCTTGGCTGCCCGCCGAGCCGCCTTGGCCGACGACCGAGCGTTGCTCTTATTCGCGTTGCTGATAGCGCCGACCACCCAGCCGCCGAGGATCAGCAGCAGCAGCGGGTTCTCCATCAACACCCTGATCAGCTTGTCCATAGAAGCTCCAACTTGATTCAGATGTAACGCTTAGAGCTAATCTTGGCCGGGCATCTTCTTACGATCCTCTGCTGACTCGCGCTGAGCCTCCTCACCGGCGGCAATGCCCTTCCGCATCCTGGTGTCCGCCTCGATGTTCTTGATCTTCTGGTAGTCGAGCACGCCGAGGTTTCCTGAACGGAACGCGTCCGCCATCGCCTTCGGCACCTCAGCCTCGGCTAGCACAAGCTTCGCGCGATTCGCCGCAATATCCGCGACGTTCTCCTGCTCCGCAGCGACCGCCATCGCGCGCCTCGATTCAGCCGCGGCTTGCGCGACCCGCTTATCAGCTTCAGCTTGGTCTGCCTGAAGGCGCGCGCCGATGTTGTCGCCGATGTCCACGTCGGCGATGTCGATAGACAAGATCTCGAACGCGGTCCCGGCGTCGAGCCCCTTCTCCAGCACCCCCTTGGAGATTCGGTCCGGATTCTCGAGGACCTGCTTATGCGTCGTCGAGGAACCGATCGTCGACACGATACCTTCGCCAACGCGAGCGATGATGGTCTCCTCAGTCGCACCCCCGACCAAGCGCTCAATGTTCGTGCGAACCGTCACGCGGGCCTTCGCCATGACCTGAATACCGTCCATCGCCATCGCAGCGACTTTGGCGTTTTGCGGGCAGTCGATGACCTTCGGGTTGACGCAAGTTTGCACTGCATCCAGCACGTCTCGGCCGGCGAGGTCGATCGCCGCGGCCATACGGAAATCGAGGTTTAACTTCGCTCGGTCGGCAGCGATCAAGGCCTGCACTACGTTCAACACTCGGCCGCCAGCGAGGTAATGCGCCTCGAGGTCACGGGTGTTCAGCGGTATGCCAGCCTGCGTCGCCGAGATCGCGCTCCGCACGATCACGGTCGGGTTGACCTTCCGCAAAGACATGCCGACCAGCTGGAACAAGCCGATCTTCGTGCCCGACATGTAGGCCTGGACCCACAGGTTGATGAACTTCAGCAGAACCAGGACCAGGACGACGAACAGCAGCAGGATCGCGCCAAGGACCCACGCCATTGGGTTGTTGGACGTGAAGAATTGAGCAAGCATGGAGATCATTGGTTCAGCAGTTGGGGTTTGGCACGAATAGAGCGGGACTCAGGCCTTGACCTGCGCGACGACAACGCGGTTGGCGCTGACGTCGATCACTTCGACCTCGACGTCATCATCGATCATCTCACCGCGGGTCACGACGTCCACCTTGCGCCCGTCGATTCGGGCGAAACCAGACGGACGGAGCGGGCTCACCGTGACCCCTCGCTTGCCTTCATAGCGAGCGAGGGAACGATCTGTCGCGCCTGCAGAGCCGTCCGTGGGCGGCCCTGAGAGGATCAAATGTTTGCCGAACGGCGTCTTCGGGAGGATCTTCAAAGAGAAGTAAAACACCGTCGGCGCAGCGATGGCCTCGAACACGGTGACGCCTACCCCGAAGCCGAGGCTGGACTGAAAAGCGAGGAAGATCGAGCCCAGGAGGCAGCCTGCGGCGCCGATGCCGAGCGCTCCCATGGAGACAAACAGGACCTCCAAGAAGACCAACAGCAAGCCGACGACCATCAGCAAAAACACGAGCCCGACGCTGCCAGACTCATCGCTACGATCTGCGCGCGCCTGCTCCTCGTCCGGCTCGGCGGCGACGACGACGCGGTTACCGCGCACGTAGAGCACCCGCACCCGCTGGCCAATCTCCAAGAACTCACCCTCGGTCACGACGTCGACGCGCTCGTCGCCGACCTCCACCGTCCCAGACGGACGGAGCACCGTGACCGCAGTCCCGACGCGCTGGACCAGAGCTGCCAAGTCCTCGTATCTGAGGCCCAGCTGGCTCGGCTCGCTGTTGCTCGATGTCCCCCCGCCACTACCGCCAGGGCCTGCGAGCATCATGCGATTGAGCACGGGGACATGCGGGAGCAGGCGCCACATCAAGAAGGCGCAGACGCCGACCACGACGAACAAGATGACCAGGTTCGCCAAGTTCCAGACAAGGACGTTCTCCTCTACCACGTTCGACGGCAAGACGAACGATTGCTGGCTCAGCACCAACGCCAACATCAGGCATAAGAATCCAACGACGCCGAAGATCATCGTCCCTGGCAAGACGAAGATCTCCACGGCCACCGCGGCGATGCCCAGGAAGAACACCAGGATCTCCGTAATCTCCGCGAGACCGACGAGGTAGCTGTAGAACAACGCGAGCGCGAGGAAAACGCACCCAAGGACGCCTGGAAGGCCGGTCCCAGGCGTCTTCACCTCGATCAGAAGCAGCAGGAAGCCTGCGGCGAGCAAGAACGGCTGCAGCAGCTCTAGCCACGCGGCCATCTTCTCTGCCCAGTTCACGCTCAGCTCGCCCATGGCCGCCGCATCGACCTGAAGCACCTCCGCGAGCTGCCCGTAGCCTTGCAGAGTGCCGTTTGACAAGCCGAACTCCTCGGCCATCAAGGCGTCGACGCCGAGCGGCCGCGTCAACCGCGCTTCGCCGAAGACCTCGACGCCGCCGCCTTCGCTCGCACGGCGCTGTAGGTCGGACATCTCTTCTGCGCTGAGGACGCGCTGCCGCTCCAGGCCGCCCTCACGCACTGTCGCGCTGATCAGCTGGACACGAGGGTCCACCATCGCCAGCGCCAACTTACGCGCGTCTTCCCGCAGAGCATTGCTGCGCAGCGCCAAGCGCGAATCCATGATCTCGCGGAGCGCGTCAAGACGCTGGTTCAACGCCGAGTCGGGGTCATCAGTCAGGTAGTCCTCAAGCTCTTTGCCTTGATCTTCCACCTCCCCCCAAGACACCCCTTTCAGACACAGCGTCTGACCGACGACCAGCGCCAACGCCGCCGCTCCTTGGGTGATCCGGCCGCGCAACACAGCCACCGTCGCCACGTCGGTCGCTTGAACGCGATCGAAGAGGCTCTGCAGGTCACCGGGGCTCTCGCCGAGGCTACCGGCGTCCGTGAGGCGAAAGACCACGAAGCTGCAGCCCCGCTCTTCCGCGACTCGGAGCGCCCGGTGGCACCGCGCCAGCTCCGTCGTCCCGAGCTTGCCTGTCAGGCTGACCACTAGAACTTGAGGGGCCTCCGCGGCTTGTTCTGTCGCGCCGCCGTCACCCCAATCAACGCGTTCGACCGGCCCGCCGCACGCGGCGAGACATGCCATGGCCATCCAGACCCATAAAATGCGTAGCGTCGACGTGGTCAGCACAGTGCTTTGTTTAACAGACACCTCGTGATTAGCACCATTCGCAAGCAAGACCATGACAAATCCATAGTGGCCGCGCTCGCGCAGAATCCGTCACGCCCCCACCAGCAACGCAGGAGGCGCCAACAACGCAACGCCCCACCAGCGAGTCACATGCGCCCAAGCCGCTCGCTTATGCGGCGAGGTTAGCGAACCGCCCGCGCCAGCGTGTCAAGACACAGCAGGGCCATCGCGGTGCCGTAGCAGCGGCCCAACTCGTGGCTATCGACGAAGCATCCGTCGATCTCGGGGAGAGCCATCACCCGCGCGTGGAGGGCGCTCGCGCGGGAAACGCGCGCGCTGGCATCCTTGATCTCCGCGATGGCCTCCGCGCGCCCAAGCATATCGAACCAGAAAAAGAAGCCGCCGTATCCGTAACGGTTCGCGTGGTCATCGTATTTGCGGACCTCTGCCAACAGGCCGTGAAACCGCTCCCCGGAATCAACCGCGGCGATCAGCTTCTCCTGGTCGCTAGCTCCAAATAGATATAGCGCCAGCTCACAAAGCGGCATGCGGCCAGCCGCGGCCTCAAGCGAAGCCCGCGGCTGGCGGCCGGGGCGCGTCTGACTGTAGGAAAACGCGCCCTGCGCGGTCCGGTTGAACGCGAGCGCTTTGAGGCCGCTGTCGATGTTGTCTGGCGGCACGTCAAACCCGAGCGCCTTGGCGCCGTGCAACGCTTGCAACGCCGTCGCAATGGCGAACGGGTTGCCATACTCGTGGAACCAAACACCGGTCTCTTGCTGCAGCGCGATCAACGCCGCGACGCCACGGCGCACGCCCTGATCGACCGCGTCGGCATCACTCTGACGCCGACGCTGCCACGCCTCAAGGAAGCGCAGCGCGTAGGCGCGCGCCCAAATGATCTCGTCCCGATCCGAAAGCGCCAGCCAATCGCTTCGCATCGCCTTCGCGCGCATCGTCAGCAACGCAGTCTCGACGCGCGCTAGCAGCTGTGTCCCGAGCTTGATCTCTCCCCTGGAGGCGCGCGCGCTCGCCGCCAGCATCGCCTCACCGACTAGACACGTGACCGCAGCGTGAACGTTAGGCAGGCCGTCGGTGCCGCCAAAGTCGTAGGTGCTGTCTCGATACACCCCATCTTCATCTGCAGCGCCGACCAAAAATCGCAGACCTCGACGCCAGAGCTCAGGCTCAGCGAAGAGTCCCTCCGGAGCGCGCGAACCATCGCGAGGGTCGTCCACGAAGACCTCAGTCGGCACGCTCGCGTAGACCTCAAAGCCGCGGACGAACGGTCCGTGGCCCTCCAACTCGAGGGCTGCTTTCCACGCGATCGGGTGCTCAGGCTCCGCCTCAACGAGATCCCGCCAAACCTCGACGGCGTCTGCGCGGCGGCCGAGACGGAAGAGCGCCACGCCGCGCATCCAGCGCTGCGCTGGCGACAGCTTTGTCGAACCGTTAGCCCCCGCGCCGCCGGTTGAGGTCGCGGTCAAAGACAGCACCTCGCTCCAATCGCCGCGCCGCGCCGCCCCAGAGGTCTCCGGCCTCACCTGAAAAAACGGCGAGCCCGTCGGCGGCGCTGGCTGCTTGACCAACCGCAGCAGCGGCGTCAAGAACGCTTCAGCGTGGAACGTCGTGAGCTGCTGAACCTTAAGCAGCGCCGCCTGATCTGCGCCCAGCACCACGTAACCGGGCTCGATAAACTGCATCCGCACGAGGTCGAGGCGCTTAGCCAGGTCGCCGCGGGCCACCTCACGCACAGGGATGTACGAGCCGTTCAAGAGCGCGATCGTGGCCGGCCAGGAAAACGGTCCGCCCATCATGTAACGATCGACCTCCGGCTTGCGGTCCATCGGCGACCGCCGCACCGACGGCACATACCAGAACACAGGCTTGCCTGATTTCTTCGACTCCAGCAACGCCGCGTCGACGCTGCCTCGCCATTCAATCCCCATCCCAGCCTTGGCAGCCAGCGGCCCGGGCGGCGTTCGCACCTTGCGGGTTGAGTTCTGAGCTTGCGCGAGCGCCGGGCAGAGCAGCGCGACCAGAACAACGAACTTGCTTCGAGCCTTCATGCCCTGAGCGTGCCCAATCGCAACAAGCCTAGCAAGTCGGTCGCGCTAGAGCCTTTTGCCCCGTATATGTGTCGCCATGTTGCGATCGTTTCTTGCTGTCCTCGCCGCCGTAACCCTGCTACCCGACGAGGGGCAATGGCTCCCAACCCAAGTCCGTGAAATGGACTGGGCCGCGCTTGAGAAGCGCGGGATGGAAATGACCAAGGACGAGTTCTGGCACCCCGAGAAGGGCGGCGTGCTGTCGGCGACCGTCCAGATCAACGGCTGCACCGCCTCGTTCGTGAGCAACAAGGGCCTGATGGTCACCAACCACCACTGCGGCTACGGCGCAGTCAGCGCGCTCAGCACGCCCGAAGTCAACCACCTGCGCGACGGGTTCACCGCGGCCTCACGCGAAGCCGAGATGCCGGCGCCAGGCATGGTCGCCACCGTACTGAAGCGAATCGAAGACGTTACCGACCGCGTTCACGCGGCGCAGGCAAAGGCGACCAGCGACCTTGAGCGTTGGCAGATGACCCAGCAAGCGATCGCGGGCATGGTCGCCGAAGGCGAGCGCAGCGAACCAAACACAAAGTGCTCGGTGGCCTCCTTCCTTGAGGGCAAGGAGTATCACCTCTACTACCGCACTCAGATCCGTGATGTCCGCTTGGTCTATGCGCCGCCCAGCGCCATCGGCGAGTTCGGTGGCGACGTCGACAACTGGGAGTGGCCTCGACACACCGGCGACTTCACCTTCTTCCGCGCCTACGTGGCGCCTGACGGCTCAGTACGCGATCACGACAAGGACAACGTCCCCTTCCAGCCTGAACACTTCCTAAAGACCGCGACGAAGCCGATTCATGAGGGCGACCTCGCGATCATCATGGGTTATCCAGGCAGCACGCAGCGCTACAAGACCAGCGCCGGGGTCGCGACTCAGGAGGGCTACGTGTTCCCAGCCCGCCTGCGCGTGCTGACCAAGGCCATCGACGTGCTTGAGCGAGCTGGCGCGACCAACGAAGCGATGGCGCTGAAGGTCGCTAGCGAGAAGAAGTCGCTAGCGAACATTCAGAAGAACGCCGCGGGGATGATCTTCGGCCTAAAAAACAACGCCGTCGTCGCGCGCAAACTGCGTGAGGAGGCACAGCTCATTGATGGCGCGCCAGCCAACGCCGCGCTCCTCACGGCCATGCTCAACGACGCGGAGGGTGAGGCCTCGGTCATCGAGAAGGACACCAACATGTGGTTCGTTGCCGTCATGCGCGACAACATCCAGTTGTTCGACATCCTCATGCGCGCCAGCAGCACCGTCGCCGGCGGGGGCAAGATCAGCACGCGCGGCCTCGCGATGATCAGCGGCACCGACATCGAAGCGGACCTGGAATTGGTTCAGAAACCAATGATGCGGATCCTGATCGAAGAATGGGCCAACATCAGCTCTGCGCAGCGATTAGCCGGCACCGAGATACTCGGCAGCGGCGATCAAACCGTCATCGACACGGTGTTCGCGACCACTCAGATGTTCGACGGCCAAAAGCGCAAGGAGCTATTCGCAGGCGGTCGGGACGCCGTGATGGCCAGCGAAGACCCGATGATCGTCTTGGCGCGCGGCATCCACGAAGAGTACCAGCAGTGGCTGCAGCGCCGACGCACCCGAGAGGGTCGCAAGCTCGACATCGGCCGGCGCTGGATCGCCGCGCAAGAGTCCTTCCGCGGGCAGTCGTTCTACCCCGACGCCAACAGCACGCTGCGCGTCTCCATCGCCGAGGTGAAGAGCTACGAGCCGCGCGATGGAGTCCACTACAAGCCACAGACGACGGTCGCCGGCCTGCTGCAGAAGCAGACGGGCGAGGCGCCGTTCAACAACCCCAAGCCGCTCCTGGCGGCTGCCGAGACGCGCATGCAGAGCAGGTGGGTCGTGCCGCACCTCGGCGACGTTCCGGTCTGCTTCCTCACCAACGGCGACACGACGGGCGGGAACTCCGGCTCGCCCGTCGTCAACGGGCGCGGCGAGCTGATCGGCCTCAACTTCGACCGCGTGTTCGAGAACGTCGCCGGCGACTTCGGCTGGAACCCAGAGCGTTCTCGCAACGTCGTCTGCGACTTCCGCTACGTGCTCTGGGTCTTGGAAGAGGTGCAGCCTGCGCCAAACCTGCTGAAGGAGCTTGGCGTCTGATGACGACGCGCGCACGCGTCGGCCAGCGCAGCAGCAGGAGCCGCGATCGCTCCGCGCGACGCGGCGCCCCCAGGGCTGAACAAAGCCCCTCGAACAAGTGGAGATGCGCGAGGTGAGCACCACCCCGACCACCTCGCCGACGGCCGTCGCCACCTTCAAGCGCACCGCCACAGCCGCTGACCCCCGCCGAGGCACTGCGCAGCAGGAGATGGAGCTACGCCGCTACGAGCGCACCTGGGGCCACGCCGAGAAGAAATGACGCGGCGCGATGACGGACCCGGGCCGCGCCAGGGCGGCCTCTTCGGCCCCGTCGACGAGCCGGCTGCGGATATCCCGAAGGTAGCGCCTGCGCCGGCTGACGCGCGGGCGCAAGAGCTCGCAGGCGCTCTACCAAAGCAGCTGCGGATGGGGACCTCGTCTTGGGCATTCCCTGGCTGGAGGGGAGCCGTATACGCCCGCGACGCGGCCCAGCGCCACCTGAGCAAGCACGGTCTCTCGGCGTATAGCCGCCATCCGCTGCTGCGGTCCGTCGGCCTCGACCGGACCTTCTATGCTCCGATCTCGGCGGCGGACTACGCCGCCTACGCGGCGCAGGTCCCCGACGACTTTCGCTTCCTCGTCAAGGCGTGGGCAGAGGTCACCTCGACCACGCTGCACGGTCGCACTGGCCTCAACCCCAACCACCTCGACGCCGACTGCGCCACCGACCGCTGCGTCGGCCCCGCCGTCGAGGGGCTCAAAGGAAAGCTTGGCCCGATATTGATGCAGTTCCCCCCACAGGGACCAGAGGCGACGAGGCGCCCTGGAGCATGGACGGAGCGGCTCCATGCGTTCCTGGACCGCCTGCCCAAGGGCCCTCGCTACGCGGTCGAGCTGCGCGACGCGGCGCTCTTCACCAAAGATTATGTCGAGGCCTTACGCGCCACTGGCGCGCAGCACAGCTACGTCGTGCACCCGAGCATGCCGACGCTGGCAGAGCAGCGCGCGCTCGCGCCGACGACAGGGCCGACCACGGTGCGATGGATGCTGCGACGAGACCTCGGGTATCAACTAGCGAAAGAACGCTTCGCGCCGTTCAACGCCCTCGTTGACCGGGACCCGCAGACGCGCGCCGACCTCGCGGCGCTCACCGTAGACGCGACGCAGCAGGGCCTCGACACGATCATCATCGTCAACAACAAAGCCGAAGGGAGCTCTCCGCAGAGCATCGCAGAGCTCGCACAGGACGTCGCTCAAGCCTTGGCCGAAGCGAACGCCCGCTCGACTTCGGGGTCGTAGACCACGATATCCGGCAGCTCGCGATACCGCTCGTCGATGTCCATCCCGAAGCCGATCACGAACTCGTCCGGGATCTCGAAACCTACGAACTCCACCGCGACGTCGACCACGCGTCGCGCCGGCTTGCTGAGCAAGGAAACGACTCGAACGCGAGCAGCGCCTAAAGCAGCAAAGCGCTCCCGCAGCGCCGCGATCGTGCGCCCCGTGTCCACGATGTCCTCGATCAGCACTACCTCGCGACCAGCCAGGTCAACCTCGCTGAAGCCTCCAAGCATCTCGATGCAGACTTCGCCCGTGCTGACGGTCCCCTCGTAGGATTTGGCCCTGACGTCATGCAGAGCGTGACAACCGAGCGCGCGCTGGATCAAGCGCGCAAACGGACGCGCGCCCTCTACCACCTGCACGAGGCACGGCTGCCCGCCTGCCTGACCGCGCTTGATCTCGCGCGCCAACTCATGGGCGCGCCGCACGATCTCGTCGTTTGAGAACATGCAACGAAACGGAGGACAGTGCGGCATGGCAGCAGCGTTTTCAGGCACGGCGACTAGAAGGTGACGAACCCCGCCGGCGCTGACACTCCCAGCGTGTTTAGCTGGAAGTCTAGGACGATATGAGCCGTCGCGATGGGCACACCAGCGATCGGGTTCGAGATCGGCACCGGCAGGTCCACCGAACGATACCCGACCGACGGCACGAGCGCGATCAAGCCACCGAAGCCAAAGGTCGACTGGAACAATGAATCGTTGCTGAGCGGGATCACCGCGCCGCCAAACGGAAACCCGGGGGCGGTGCTGTAGGCGAGGCCTAGGACGCTGAACTGGAAAACATCATCCAGCGCCGCGGCGTGCAGAGTGATCCGACCTGGGCGGACGGCCGCGCCGACCCGAACCGGGTGATCGGTGTCGTCGCTGGCGTTCGTGACGCCTGGTGACCCCAAATCGCCGGCCCCATAGACCGTAAACGCGTCGGCGTAGTTCCAGCTGCCGCTCCCTCCGTGCCCCTGCAACATGTCGACGCGCTCAGCGGCGGTGCCGTTGCCGCCGGGGAAACCAGCGCTGTAGCTCAGCGAGTCAATCACGCTCCCGCCGCTCCTCAGCGTGACCGAGTCCTGCGTGTTCGCCAGCGCGATCGCACCAAACGGCATCGCGACGCCAAGCGGCAGGCCGCCGTTGCGACTCGAGGCCCCATCGATCTGGAACACCAGCGCGCGCCCAGGAACCAGCTGATAGTTGCTGGCCAGAGTGATCGTGCCAGCATTATCGCTGAGCTGGAGACCGTCCAGCGCGACCGGGACCGCGCCGACGTTTACGACCTCGATGTATTCTCCGCGGCTGTCGGCGACCACCGACGGGTTGCGCTGGATCTCGCTGATGCGCAGCGCATCTGAGCCGATCGGCGCTGGGATCACCTCATCACAGTAGAAGTCGAGGAAGTCCCCGTTCTCGGCGGTCGCGCGGTAGCGGAAACCATCGGTGTCGATCCGGACATCCCCCGTCACGCCAAAGCCGACGATGCTAGAGCTGCCGGTCGTCGTCGCCAGCAACGCCCGCGCCGCCTGAGCTTGGTTGATCCGGTTGACCACCGTCGTCGTCGGGTGCCCATATGGGTTACCGGCGCCGCAGCTGACGACGGCCAGCTCAGGCGACAGCGCGGCGACCAGCGCGGTGCTCGTTGACGTGTTCGACCCGTGGTGGTTGAGCTTGTAGACATCAACATCCCCACATGCGACAGACGCGAGCCCTTCCACGTTGGCAGTGTTGTTACCGCCGCCCGTCACGTCTCCGCCTAACCACATCGAGAAGTCGCCGTAATCGATCCGCATGACGACAGACCGGGCGTTCTCTTCTTGCGCCAAGGCAGGGTTCACGAAGCCGCCGCCGGACACGACGCCATTTGCGGCGATGCAGGTCATGGTTGCCCCGCCTCCGAGTTGATACACCGCGCCGACAGCGACGGTTTGACGCCGCGGGCCGGCGGCCGCGACGTAGCCGTTAAAGCTGCTCGTGCCCGGCGCGTTCACGCTCCCCCGGTCCAAGGCGACCTGAAAAGGCAGCGCCGCGAGCACCGTGTCAAGACCACCCAGGTGGTCCGAGTGATAGTGAGAGCAGACCGTGTAGCCATAAGTCACCGGCTGCAGCGACTGGATCAGCGGCAAAATCGTCGCCGCGCCCTGCCCTCCCGGGCCGGCGTCCACGCAGTGAACGGCGCCGCTCGGCGCTCGGATCACGATGCCATCGCCCTGGCCGACATCGGCGATCACCACCACCAACCCCTGGGGGGCCTCGGCTTCGCTGCCTTGGGGCGCGATCGCGACCAGCGCAGTGGAGAGTGCGACTGCAAACATACGCCTCGAAGATAGCGGATCTGGCGAGGTTGCGGACCGCCTTCCTACGCCAAGCTGTCAGGATCGAGTGAGATCGCTATCCTTGAGGGCGATGGTCGAAACGCTCGCGCACCGCTACGGACAAAGCATCCACCTGTTCGACGACTCGTTCCTCGCTACCCTGCTGGCCCGAATCGGCGACCCCAAGGTCGGCACAGCTGAATTGCCGGGGCTGGTCCGAACGGGCTATCAGCGAATGCTTCACGAGGTGCTCGCCAACGAGTTCCCCCGGACCGTGCAACGGCACGCGACTCGTATGACCGCGCAAGAACCGCGCGCGTTCATCTCGGGCCCCATGTTCTGCCGTGAGACCAAGCTCGTCATCTGCTCGGTGATCCGAGCGGGGATGCTCCCAGCGCAGGCGTGCTACGAGGCGGCGATCCAAGTGCTGCCGCCGGAGAATGTCCGCCTAGACACGCTCAACATGTCCCGCGAAACATCAGCAGACGGTCGAGTCGTAGGCGTCCGCCTCGACGGCAGCAAGCTCGGCGGGCCAGTTGACGACGCCGTCGTCCTGCTGCCTGATCCAATGGGCGCGACCGGCGGCACTGTCTGCCGCGCCGTCGATGTCTACAACGACCTCCCGGGCGGCGAGCCGCGCGCCGTCTGTGCCATGCATTTGATGGCGACCCCCGAGGCCGTCCAGCGAGTGGCGGCCACGCATCCACAGGTCCAGCTTTTCGCTGGCCGCTTAGACCGCGGTTTGTCTTCCGAGCGAGCCCTGGCCGCCGAGCCTGGCACATACCCCGACGAGGAGCGGGGCCTCAACGACGTGCAATACATCGTGCCCGGAGCTGGCGGCATGGGCGAGCTGCTAACGAACAGCTGGGTCTGAGCTTGCGCCAATCGTCGTGACCCCCATGATCCAACCTGACCATGACCACCATCGTTCACGTGCAAGGCCGCGAAGTCCTCGACTCGCGCGGCAACCCAACTGTCGAAGTCGAAGTACACCTGGAGTCCGGCGCTAGCGGGCGAGCCATCGTCCCGTCGGGCGCGAGCACCGGGGCACATGAGGCTGTCGAGCTGCGCGACGGTGATCAGAAGCGCTACGGCGGCAAAGGCGTGCTCAAGGCCGTCGAGCACGTCAACACCAAGCTCTGCGACGCGCTGGTGGGCATGCCCGCCGACGAGCAATACCGCTGCGACGAGGCGCTCGTCGAAGCAGACGGCACCGAGAACAAGGCGAAGCTAGGGGCCAACGCGATCCTTGGCGCGTCGCTCGCTTGCGCCAAAGCGGCTTCCCAAGAGCTCGGGGTGCCGCTGTTCCGATATATCGGCGGCGCGCAAGCCCGCCGCCTGCCGGTCCCGATGATGAACATCCTCAACGGCGGCATGCACGCGGACAACAACGTCGACTTCCAAGAGTTCATGGTGATGCCCGTCGGCGCCCCCACCTTCTCTGAAGGCTTGCGCATGGGAACCGAGGTGTTCCACGCGCTCAAAGCAGAGCTCAAAAAGAAGAAGTTGATGACCGCGGTCGGCGATGAAGGCGGCTTCGCGCCCAACCTCGACAGCAACGCAGCGGCGTTTGAGGTGATCGTCACCGCCATCAAGAAGGCCGGCTATAAGCCCGGCAACGACGTCATGCTGTCGCTCGACGCGGCCTCGACCGAGATCTACTCGGGCGGTAAATATCGCTTCACCGGCGAAGGCAAGACCTACGACCGCAAGGGAATGGTCGAGCTCTATCGGCAGTGGTGCGCGGACTTCCCGATCTATTCGATCGAAGACGGCATGGCCGAGGACGACTGGGACGGCTGGCAGGCGCTGACCGAGGAGATCGGCCAAGAGGTGCAGCTTGTCGGTGACGACTTGTTCGTCACCAACACAGACCGACTCGCGCGCGGGATCGAAGAGGCGTGCGGCAACTCGATCCTCATCAAGGTTAATCAGATCGGCACGCTCACCGAGACCCTCGAAGCCATCAACCTCGCGCATGAACACGGCTTCACCTCGGTCATGTCGCACCGCTCAGGGGAGACCGAAGACAGCACCATCGCCGACCTCGCGGTGGCGTGCGGAACGGGGCAGATCAAGACAGGGGCGCCATGCCGCAGCGACCGCGTCGCAAAATACAACCAACTGCTGCGCATCGAAGAGCTCCTCGGGGACGCGGCGCTTTACGGTCTTTAGGCCGACTAAGAGCCGCGCCCTGGGTCATTCAAGCCGGGCGGGCTGAGTCCGCGCCGCCGCCAACGAAGCTCGCCGGCGCGGCGCGCGGCTGCCCACCGCCCGCTCGAACTCACCGCGCGACACGCCCCCACAGTCCAAGCCGCTGGATTGTAATCCTTGGTATGCCCAACCTCGCTAACGGGTTACCGTGTGTAACTCGCAGCCGCGAGTAACCAACGTTGCCACCGCTGCTGCCCCCCCCAAGTATCGGCATGATGAACCGCGACTCCTTCCTCTCCGACAACTGCCCTCCGATGGGCATTTACGAAACGCTGTATGCCTTCCACGACAGCTACGGCGAGTTCATGGGCAGCCCCGGTACGCACCCTTGGTCGCAAGGCTTCCCATTAACCACCCCGCTGCCAGGCGGCCCCGAACTACCGGCCAGCGTAGACGTAACCTGGGAGGACCGATTCTATCCGAAGGCGTGGGGGCACCCGAGGCTCCGCCAAGCCATCGCTGATCACTACAACAGCTTCTACGGCTCCAAGATCACGCCGGAGAATGTCATGGTGTTCGCGGGCGGCCGCCCAGGCATCTACACCGTGCTGGCGTTCCTAAAGCAACACATCGAGGTGCGCATCGGCAACATCGAGTGGCCAGCGTACCTCGACATCATGACGCAGACCGACACCAACTGGCGCGTGGTGCCGTTCACCCGCGAGAACGGGTTCCACCCGCCGAACTCAGCGTATTTCGACCGGACCGGGCTCAACGCCAAGACCCACCTGATGCCCATCATCTCCAACCCCGGCAACCCAACTGGCCACACGCGGCACGGCGCCGAATTGGAAGAACTCATGGCGATGGCCGAGCAGCCCGGAAACGGCATCCTGCTCGATGAGGCCTACGAGATGTTCCACGAGTCCAAAGGGGTCAGCGGCATCCGCTACGTCAAAGACCTAGAAAACAGCAACGTGTTCCTCGCTGGCGCGTGCACCAAGGGCCTGCAGAGCCCAGGCATCCGCATCGGTTGGGTCGTCGCCAGCAAGCAGAACGTCGAGACGATGTCCAACTTCTCCAGCTTCGGCATGGGCGGCGTGAGCCATCCCTCACAGCTGTACGCAGCCGAGCTGCTCGAGCCGAGCCGAGTCGAACAAGCCCGCCAGGCGGTCGCCGCCCATTACGGGATGCAGCGCGAACGTTACGGCAAGGCATTCAAGGACATGGGCCTGACCGTCCACACAGGCGACGGCGGGTTCTACCACTGGCTGGAGCTGCCGGCGGGCCTGAACGCCGACGAGCTCAACCGCCGCTTGTTCCGGCACGGCGCCGCCATCCTGAAGGGTTTCGACTGTGACATGGCGCGACCGCACAGCAAGGATTCGAGCTACGAATGCCCCTACAGCTCCTTCTTCAGGTTCTCATTCGGCCCCCTGCTCCCCGAGACATTCGAGTCGGACGTCGCGATCCTCCGGCAGGTATTGGACGAGTACCGCGCTGAAGTGGGCTGAGCCCAGCGCCCGAAATCCACGCGATGACTCACGCGTGACCGCCACCCAGCCCAGCGGAAACCATCCTGACGCTATCAGTTCGGCGGCAACAGGGTTACGCTGTCCTGCGTCTCCTGAAGCGCTCCATGAAGGACAACGCCTTTCCGCACTGGGTGGCCCTGCTGAGCTTAGGGTTCGCCCTGACGCTCTTCCTATCCAACACCGTGCCCGCACTGCGCGAGCGCGACGGGCTACAGGAGATAGACAACGAGCTCAAAGAGCTGATCGCGCAATACGAAGAGGCGATCCGCCAGACGAAAGTCGGGGTCGGCGACGCGGGCACGTATGACCTGCAGGCGCTCCTCGTGGCGATCGACCGCCTCGGCTATACCCCTCAAGAGCTGTGCCGCGCCTACCCCGAGCAGCAGGCCACAGAGGCAGCCCCCATTCCGACGGCGCATCCTCGTTGAAGTTTCTGCGAGCCCCCATCGTCCTAGAGCCGTTGACACCCCACATCATCTGCACGCATCCGTAGAGTCCTCCTGACGCGAAACAACCTGACGACTGCGACGGCAGGCGCCGCTCGCCGGAACAAACCGACCACCAAGACATGACCCAAGATCCCAGCCAACAAGACCTCGAGCAGGTCGAAAAGCTCCGCACCGCCTACTCCGCCATGAAGGAGGAGATCAAAAAGGTCATCGTCGGCCAGGACCACGTCGTAGACGAGCTGTTCATGGCGCTGTTTTGCCGGGGCCACTGCCTGCTAATCGGCGTCCCAGGCCTCGCCAAGACACTGCTGATCTCGACGCTCTCGCGGGTGGTGTCGCTAGATTTCAACCGGATCCAATTCACGCCCGACCTGATGCCAACGGACATCACCGGCACAGAAGTCATCCAAGAGGACAAGGCCACCGGCGTCCGTGAGTTCAAGTTCCTGCCCGGTCCGATCTTCGCCAACGTCATCCTCGCTGACGAGATCAACCGAACGCCGCCGAAGACCCAAGCTGCGCTGCTTGAGGCGATGCAAGAATATCAAGTGACGGTCGCGGGTCAGCGGCGCGCCTTAACCAAGCCGTTCTTCGTCTTGGCGACCCAGAACCCCATCGAGCAAGAAGGCACATACCCGCTGCCAGAGGCGCAGCTAGACCGCTTCATGTTCATGGTCAAAGTCGACTACCCCAGCGAAGAAGAAGAACGCGAGATCCTCCGACGTACGACTGAAGACCGCGAGGTCGACCTTAAGCCGGTGTTGAACGCCGACGAGATCGCCGAGCTGCAGAACATCGTCCGACGCGTCCCGATCGCCGACGCGGTGCTTGACTACGCCCTGCGCATCACCCGTCAGACGCGCCTGACGACGGGCGACGCGCCCGAGTGGATCTCGGAGTGGCTGCAATGGGGTGCCGGACCGCGCGCCAGCCAGAACCTAGTGCTCGGCGCCAAGGCGCACGCGCTGCTACAAGGCCGCTTCTACGTCGCCGCGGAAGACGTGCGCGCGGTCGCCAAGCCAGTGTTGCGTCACCGCCTGATCACCAGCTTCGCCGCCGAAGCAGACGGAGTGACCACCGACAAGGTGATCGAGCGCCTCCTCGATGAGACGCAGCCCAACGACAGCGCAGTCTTGAACGACGGCAAGCTGCCGAAGGTGGTCTCGCAGTAGCGCCATGGAGACCGGTGCCCCGCGGACGACCCGCGGCGCGCCGAAAGACCATCGCGTCCCCGCGCGACCACGCCGCACGAGCAGCATGACCAAAGCCGAAACCAACTATCTTGACCCGCGAGTGCTCGACAAGGTCTCGCGGCTAGAGCTGCGCGCGCGCTTGGTCATGGAAGGCTTCGTGACCGGCATGCACAAGTCGCCCTATCGCGGCTTCTCCGTCGAGTTCGCGCAGCACCGCGAATATGTGCCCGGCGACGACCTCCGCCACCTCGACTGGAAGATCTTCGCTAAGTCCGACCGCTTTGTAATCAAGCAATACGAGGAAGAGACCAACCTACGATGCCACCTGTTCCTCGACCAATCTGAGTCGATGAACTACGGCGCAGACGGGATGATGTCGAAGTTCAACTACGGCGCGACAGCCTGCGCATCGCTGGCGTACATGATCCAGCAGCAGGCCGACGCCGTCGGCCTGACGCTGTTCGACGAAACGGTCGCGAAGCAGATCCCCCCTTCGAACACGCGACAGAGCCTCGGCAACTTGTTCCAGTCGCTGGAGCAGGGCGCGCCGCAAGAACAGAAGACGCGCATCGGCGCCGTCCTGCACGAACTCGCAGGGCAGCTGCGCCAGCGCGGGATGGTGATGATCTTCAGCGACCTCTTCGACGACCCAGCGACGGTCGTGCAAGGGCTGCGAGAGATCCGGAGCCGCGGCCATGACATCGTCGTGTTTCACGTGATGGATCACGACGAAATCGACTTCCCGTTCGAGCGAATGACATTGTTCGAAGGGATGGAGCAGCTTCCAGAGCTGCTCTGTGACCCCAAATCGCTGCGCGACGCCTACCTGACGGAAGTCAACAGTCACGCCGAACAGCTCCGAAAAGGCTGCCTGTCGCAGCGCATCGACTACGTGCGGGTCGACACAGCGAACCCGCTCGACGTCGTCCTGACCTCATATCTCAGCGCGCGCGCCGCGCGGCGCAAACGCAACAAGTAACGGGCGAGAGTGCAGTTCCTAAACCCAGCCCTGCTCGCCGGCACGCTGCTGTTCGCGGTCCCGCTGCTCATCCACCTGCTCAACCGGCAGCGTCACAAGCGCCGACCGTGGGCCGCGATGGACTTCCTCCTGCGCGCGTATCAGAAGCAGCGCAATCGGCTCCGCAACGAGAACCTGCTGCTGTTGCTGTTGCGTTGCCTCATCCCGATCTTGCTGGCGCTTGCGGTCGCGCGCCCGCTGTTTGAAGAAGCTGTATCGCTGATCACTGGCGGCGGCGTGGTGCACCATGTGTTCGTGCTCGACGCATCGTACAGCATGAGCCTTCAACAGGACGGCGCGCAGTCACCGTACGAGCGCGGCCGGTCCCTGATCGGCCGAGCGCTCGACAAGTTCGAGCGCAACCCAAACCGCAACGACAAGGTCACGATGGTCCACGCCGGCGTGCGACCGCGATTCTTGGTTCGAGGCGACCTGGACGTCGGCTCGGCGCGCGCCGCATGGTTACAGACGACAAAACCCGAAGACGCGGCGTCAGACCTCAACGAAGCCCTCTCCCAAGTGCTCGACGCCCTGGCCGAGTCCAAAGACCCGCTGACGCAGCTCTACATCATCACGGACCTGCAAACCCGAAGCTTGGGAGACAGCATCGCCCCTGGAGGCGCCGGCGAGGCTCCAGAGCTCACCGACACGCTGCGCGACCGCCTCGACCAGCTGCGCCAAATCGAGGGGCTGCAGGTCCACATCATCAACACCGGCCCGATGGCTTCCGGCCTCGGCGGGCGCCTAGACAACGTGCAGATCACCGAGCTGCGCATGACCGACCCTGCGGCCGTGCAGAAGACACCCGCAGAGATCATCGCGACGCTGCGCAACTTCGGCGCGGCTCAGGCGACCTGCGAAGTGACGCTCGACATAGATGGCGGCGAGCCGATGCGAAAGGTCGTGCAGGTCCCTGCCGGCGCAGACGGCGAGGCCGACTTCCAATTAACCTTCCGCGCTGCCGGCAAACGCCAGATTCGCGCGTCGCTCACCCAAGACGCCCTCGCGGTTGACGACGAACGCTACCTCACCGTCGACGTCCGAGACCGAATCCGCATCTTGCTGGTCGATGGCAAAGACGGCTCCGACCCGCTCAAGAGCTACGCCTACCTGTGGCAGGCGATGCTCGACCCTGACGAGAACGTGCTGCCAACCTTCGCGGTCGAAGTCGTCGACATCGTCACGCTGCTCGGCGGCCAGTGCACGCCGAAGGATTACGACGTCGTTGTGCTCGCGGACATCGAGCGCTTAAACCATCGCGCCGCGACCGCGATCAGCGACGCGCTCCGCGGCGGCAGCGGCGTGCTCTGCCAGTTCGGCGCGAAGTGTGACGTCGAATCTTTCAACCTGCACCTTTACGCCGCAGGCGACGGCCCGATGCCATTCCGGCTGCTGCCGCCCATAGGCGGCGCGCCTGGGAGCTCAACCGTAAGATCGCCGAGCATCACGGACCAAGAGCACCCGCTGCTCCGTGAGTTCGAGGAGGATGTCTACCGAGAGATCTTCCAGGCGATCCCGCTGTGGCGATGGCACGGAGTCGACGCCGATTCGCTGCGCGAAGGCGCGAACGTGGCAGCGCGCGTAACAGACGCTGATCAGACGCCGCTGTTCGTCAGCAAACCGTTCGGAGAGGGGCACGCGGTGTTCTTGACGTCCCCCATCGGCAGCGAATATGACGCCGACCGCTGGAATCGCCTCGACGACCCGCTGGTCGCCTTCCCGCTGCTTCACGGCGTCGTCAAGTGGCTCGCGCTCCCCGCGACCGACCCGTTCGCGGTGGACGTCGGCGGCGCGCTCTCATGCTCTGTCGACGCCCGCCCGGTCGACGCAGAGGTCGAGCGACCAGAGCGCGACGGTCGACCCCGCGCGCCGATTGCAGAGGTGGCCCGACCGCTGCCAGGCGGCCGCTTCTCGCTCCCGGCCTACACCGCCACACAATTTGCAGGCTTCTACCAGTACGACCTCACCCTCGACCGCGAATCAGGCCGCGAAGAACTGAGCCTCCCGTTCGCGGTCAACGTCGACCCCGCGGAAGGCGAGCTGAGCTACCCGTCCCACAGCGACGTGCAAGCCGCGCTCGGCGTCGACCGCGTCTTAGATGCTCTGCCTGCGACCATCGAGGCGAATGACGGCCCCGACCAAAACGAGATCGGCCCGAGCTTGCTGCTGCTGACCTTGCTGCTGGTCCTCGGCGAAGCCACGCTGGCGCGCTACGTCGCGGGGAGGAGGACCTGAGATGCTAGCCGCGCAGATCCAAGACCTCAGCGAACAACGCGAGACGACTACCTACGTCGAAGAGGCGTTCCGTTTCCTGAACCTACCGCCGGCATGGGTCTTGGCGCTGATCATTGTTCCCGGGTCCGTCGCCTTCGCTTGGTGGTCCTACAGCGGCCTCGCGCGCCTCGAGCGCCCGACGCGCGCCCTGCTCTCATCCCTTCGATGGCTCGCGATCGCGCTCTGCCTGCTGCTGCTGTTCCAGCCAGCGTTCGAGATCACGACCTATCGCAAGACCCGCAATCAGGTCCACGTCCTCATCGACGATAGCGCGTCGATGGCCCGCAAAGACCGCTATCCATCCGCAGATCAACGCAAATCTCTGGAGCGCTGGACCAGCCGGACACTCGGCGACATGAGCCGCGCAGAGCTCGTGCAGACCGTGCTAGAGGCCGACGAAGGGCTCTTGCCGCAGCTAGACAACTCCCACGACGTGCGCCTGTTCCGGGTAGACCGCCAGCCGAAACCGATCCGTTCGCTAGGTGAGGTAGCCGCGCGCGGCAACCGCACGGCGCTTGGAGACGGACTTGACCTCCATCTCCAATCAGCCACCGGCGCAAACCTCGACGCCGTCATCTTGGTGAGCGACGGCCAAAGCAACACGGGCCTCGATCCAACCGACGTCGCGCGAAAATATGAGCTGCGCGGCATTCCAATTCACACCGTCGGGGTCGGCGATCCGGAGCCGCCGCGGAACGCCTGGATCGTCGGGCCGCCGGGTCCTAAAGAGGCGCTTCGCGAGGAGCAAGTCAGCTTCGATGTCACGCTGCGCGCGGAAGGGTTGGCCGGCAAAGCGGCCGCCGTAGAGCTCCAGGGGAGCCGCAACGGCGGCCCGTTCGTGCCGCTCGCGACCGCCAATGATGTCCTGCCGGACCAGGGCGAGGCCACCAAACTACGTGTGGTCCACGCCTTTGAGGAGGCGGGCGACTGGACCCTGAAGTTCACGCTCGCACCAACCGAGGATGAATCTCAGCTCGACGACAACGAAGACATCCGCTTCCTCAGAGTTAACGACGAGCGGATCCGCGTGCTGTTCTGCGATGACAAGCCGCGGTGGGAGTATCGCTACGTCAAAAACGCGCTAAAGCGGGTCGACCCAAGCATCGAGATGCAGGCGATCCTCTTCGACGCGAGCCCACGCTTTATCCAAGAGCACAGCCAAGACCTGCGACCGATCCGAGACCTCCCGCGGACGCCCAAAGAGATGCTCGACTACCACGTCATCTTGCTCGGCGACGTGCCTCCGGAGCGCATCTCCCCGAGCGAGGAGGGCCGCCGACAATGGCTGCAGATGTTGGTCGACTTCGTCGAGTTTGGCGGCGGAGTAGGCTTCCTGTTCGGCGACGCGGCGATGCCCGAGCGATACCGCAACACGCTAGTGCAAGACCTCCTGCCGGTCGTACTCGAAGACCCGACCTGGCTCGCGAACAACCCGCCGTCAAGAGAGAACGAGTTCCGGCCGGTGCTCGAGAACCCGCTGAACCCGCACGAGATCCTCCTTCTGCAGCGCGACCCGTCGTTCAATCGCCGCCTATGGGAGCAGGGGCTGCCAGGCTTCTACGTCTACCACCCGGTGCAGCGCGCGAAGCCCGGAGCCACGGTTTTGTTGCGGCACCCCACCGACCGAAACACCTATGGGAGCCGCCCCATCGCGGTCACCGCGCCGTTCCCCAGAGGTACGACGTTCTTCCTCGCGACCGACGAGACGTGGCGGTGGCGCGACCCATACGCGGAGCTCTACATGGACGCGTTCTGGCGCAACGTCGTGCGCCACCTAGCCCGTGGCCGGCTAGAACGACGCAACGACCTGCTCGAGTTAACGGTCGACAAGACTGTCTGCGAAACCGGTGATCGAGTGCGCGTACAACTCCGGGTGCATGACAGCGAGCTGCAGCCCAAGATCTCTAACGAACAGTCTGTTTTTCTGCGGAACGCCGAAGACTCGCCTCAACGGCGCGTTCTCAGGACCGTTCCAGGTGACCCCGGGCTCTACCAAGGCAGCTTCACGATGAATGAAGCTGGCGCGTACAGCTTCCTCGTGTTCACCAACGAAAATCCAGACGACGCCGTGATGGCCCGAGAAGATGTGCTGGTTCGAATCCCAGACCAAGAGCTCGCCGACTCAAGCCAAGACGAAGACACCTTGAAACAGATCGCGGAGGCCAGCCGGGGCACGGACGCGAGCGGACAATATGTGTTCCTCGGTGACGCGACCGATTTGATCCCCAAGTTCGCTGACCGAAAAGCCTATGAGACTCGCGAGGACACGCGGACTAGACCCATCTGGGACACCGCGTGGTCGCTGCTCTTGGTGCTATCCGTGCTGGGGCTCGAGTGGCTGCTTCGCAAGCGCGCGCGACTCATATAGCGCCCGATTCTAATTCGACCGATGACACCGCAACCGACCAACATAATCGCCCTCGTTCGAACGAGCGTCGCGACGTTGCTGTTGCTCGCAGCGACGCCGTCGCAATGGCGACCGGTACGGACGGTGCCCAAGCCGATCGACTTCGCGACCAGCCAAAACGACAACCTATTTTCGCTGATCCGGTCGCAAGACGACATCCACGCGCTTGAGACGGCGCTCGAGGACCTCAAGCAAGCCCGCCATGACGCGGCCGTACGCCGCCTTCATGAGCTACTGCGTGTAGACCCGGTCGGCGTCGTGCCAGTCGCCCCTGGCCGTTACCTCGGCGTCCGCAGCGCGGTGGTGTCGGTGCTCGCCAACATGTCGGCGACGGCCAAGGCCCTCTACGAAGACTTCGCGGCGCGCGAGGCGGGCCTGCTGATGACACAGCCGCTGGACGAGCTGTCGCCAACGCGCCTCGAACAGCTCGCAGATCGATTCCCTACGACCAACCGAGGGTTCGACGCGCGGCTGCTGATCGGCGACCGCGCGCTTGAGCGCGGCGACGGACTAAGCGCGAGCGCCAACTACCGCGCGGCACTGGACGCGAGCGCGATTGACAGCCCCGACGAGCGTCGAGCGATCGATCGCATCGAGGTTGCTCGGGTGCTCATCGACCCAAGAACAACGCGCGCTGACGCCAAAGCAGGTTTCCTGAGCGAGGCCGCGCTCGACGTGATGCCTGCGGTCGAAGAGCCTGCCCCGGGTCAAATCGCGATCAACGGCGCGCGCTCAGGGCGCACTCCGATGGACGAACCGATCGGAGAGCCGCGCAAGTTCTGGTCAGAGGAGATCCGCGCTCCAGGGTTCGAGCGGCGCGCGAAGGGAGAGCTCGCGATGTTCCCCGTGGGCGACCTGAACACCGTGTTCGTCGCGACCGGCCGCGAGGTGGTCGCGCTTGACCCGCTAGACAGGTCCGTCCGCTGGGTCTCGCTGTCACCGTTACGCGACTTCGGCGCGGACCACTGGGATCGCGAAGACGAGCTCGACGGAGCGCGAAGCCGTCGACGCTTTCGCTCATCGCCGGGTGACACCATTAATCAAGACATGGTGCTGGCCGCCGCGGTCAATGAAGACGTCGTCGTGAGCGCCCTGCAGGTGCCCGACACCGGCGCCAATGTCGACTTCCAAGGCGGTTACCGGATCATCAGCAAGATCCCGCAGCGAAGGCTCTTCGCCTTCTCGCGTCAGACCGGAAAGGTTGTCTGGCAGCACTGGGACGAGATCGACGGCCCGCGCACCCGGCGGTTCCGCGGGCAAGACTCATGCGGACCGCCGATCATCGCTGGCGACACGGTCTACGCGCCGATCTACGACCGATCTGGGGCGATCGCGTTCTCGATCGGGGCCTATGACCTAAACAGCGGTCGACTGAAATGGCGGCGGCTCGTCTGCTCTAGCCAACAAGACGTCAACATGTTCGGGAACGCGCGGATGGAATATGCCGCCTCGCCGATCACGCTACATCGTGGCGTCATCTACGGCGCGACCAATCTCGGGGTCGCGTTCGCGGTAGACGCCTTGTCGGGCAGGATCCGCTGGATCACTTCATACGACGTGGTCCGAATGCCGCGCGCCATGCTGCACGGCCAGGCCGAGCGCCAGGTTTACTTCTCCAACAACGCGCCGGTGGTCATCGACGGCGTCGTCGGCCTCACCCCCCTCGACTCCCAGTTTGTGATGGGGATCGATGCCGAGAGCGGGGCGATCAACTGGTCGCTCCCCTACGACGCGCGCATCGGCGACGTCGAAAATCGCGTGCAATGGCTCTGCGGGGCCATCGGGGGCGAGTTCATCTTGGCGGGCGCCGGCGTCGTCGGCGTCAAAGCGCGTCCCGACGCCGGGTTCGACGGCCGCGCCGCGGCCCGCCAGATCATCCGGCCGGACCAAATCAGGGACCCCCGCCGCAGCCGCATGCAGGCGCGACCCGCCGTGACCGCAGCACACATCTACGTCCCGACTGCCGAACGCGTACTCGCCTTTGACCGAACCGGCGCGCCGCACCTCACCAGACCATCGGTCAGCCTCAACGGCTACCAACCCGGCAACCTGATGCTGGTCGACGGCGCGCTTTGCTCACTTCGCAACCGCGCGTTCGAGCTGATGCTCGACGCGAGCGCCCTGCTTGAGCGCAGCACGGCTCGCGTCCGCGCTGCCCCCGACGACCCGGCAGAGCTGCTCCAACTGGCGATCCTGCAGCGCTCGCTGCTCGGCCCAGAGGCGTCGCTGACCCAAGCAGCGGGAGTGCAGGAGCTGTTCGAGCGCGGCTTGCAAGCCTGCCTCGAGCGCGGGCTGCCTCCCCATCACCCGACGCGCGCAGCCCTGCAGCGCGAGCTCTTCCTGCAAGCCTTACAAGTCGCGCAAGCCGCGGCCAAGGCAGAGGCGAGCAGCGTCGTCGAGCTGCTCGCGCGCGCCCGCGACCTCGCGCCGACTGAGGCACGGTGGATCGAGGTGCAGACGCAGTTACTCGTCCTCTGCCACGAAGACAGGGAGCGCTTCCTCAGGGAGCTCGACGCACTCCTCGAGCGGTCACCGGCGGGCGTGATGCCCCCGCCGCTGATGATGCGAGTGCCCGCGTTCGTCATGTGGCAACGAGCGGAGCGCGGCGACAAATCACCCGCCGTGACCGCGCAGCTCTGGCAGCAGCTCCTTGACGCGTACGGCAACGAACCGATCGCAGCTGAGACCGCTGGCGCGGTCGCGGAGCGCGCCCTGACGGAGCTGATCAAGACCCACGGACGCGAAGTCTATGCGGCCATCGAAGGGCGAGCCGCGGCGGCGCTCAAGGACGCCGACGGCGACCTAGCAGCCCTGCGCGACCTAACCCGGGCTTACCCGAACAGCCTCGCGGCGGAGCGGGCGAGCATGACCCTGCTCGACCAAGCGGTAAATAACGGTGACTTAGGCGCCGCCTGCACCGTGCTCGCCCGCGCGCGGCGCAACGACCAGGTCACGCCCGGCGTCCTCCGTCGCGTCCAAGTAGCCGCCCTGGCGCGTGAAAATAGGCCGCTAGCGCAGGCTATGGCCGAGCGCCTCGAGCGCGACGGCGAGACGCGATCAGACTGGCGAGACGACGAGGGCATGTCCTTCGCGGCCGCCAGTCGAGCAGCGATGAGCGCGACCTCCGCGGCGACAGCAAAAGGCGTCCCCACCCTGCCATCCAGTGAGCTCGCCAAGATCGCGCCCCGCACGCGGCAAGAGTACATCCGTATGCTCCCGACGCGCGTCGCTGATGGGTTCTCCAGACCCGCCGACGCGCCGATATACGTCGTCGCCGGCAGCGACCTCACCGCCTTCGACATCAGCAGCGGCGCGGGCCAAGAGCTGTTCAGCGAGTCGGTCGAGTTCCTGGAGCACTGCATCCTCTGTGGGACGACCCTGATCGTGCCAGACATGGAGCGACTGTTCGCAGTTGATTACCGGACAGGCTCGCTGCGATGGGAGCTAGCGTTCGAACAACCACGACTGATCGAGAGCCTCGGGGTCACGAACGGCATTCTTCACATATCTGCGCAGCCCGCCATACCGGACGGGAACAGCGAGCTTATCGGCGTCGAGCCGCTCACTGGCACCACCATGTTCCAGCGCTCGCTGGACAGCCAGCACCTCAAACCAAAGCCCGGCGATGGTGAGCTTTTGCTAATGTCGATCACCAGCGAAGTCACTGCGATCGACAGGCTAGACCCAATCACGGGCGCAGCGATCGCAAGGATCGACTGCGCCGCTGTCACCCAGCCCGGGTTACTGACGTTGCGGGCTGACAGCCTCGCGACCAGATTATATCCGCAGGGCATCTGCGCCGACGAGCAGCGCATCTACCTGCCGATCGACAGTCGCAACCAAGCAAACCCGCGGCCGCAAGTGATCGCGCTCGGCAACGACGGCGCCGTGGCTTGGCGCTGGTTGGGCACCTCAGGGATGAGCCTGATGATGGCGCAGCGCTGCGGCGACCGCTTCGTCGTCGCCGAGAATAGCGACCAGCAAAGCTGTCGGTTGGTGCTGCTAAACGCCGCCGACGGCAGCGAGGTGCGCGCGGTTGACATCGGTTACGAGGCGGCGATTCTGAACTGGGAGTCATCGTGGCTCCACAACCCCGCCCCAGCCACGATCGCCGTTGGATCAGAGGCCGACCTCCAGCAGCACCAACGGCAGCTCATCTGCATCGCAGTCGACGACGGCCCCTCATTCGCCGTGCCGCTTCGCCCGACCGACGGCAACATCGAACGTGAGCCGCTCTTCGGGGACGGCTTCGTGACGTTCGGATGTCGCCCGCGCAGCGCTGGATCCCCTTTCCGCCTTTACGCCATCGACTTGACGACCCGCCGGGGCGCCTTCGAAGGGAACTCCCAGGCGAGGCCCATACGCAGCAATGGCATCCCCCATGGGATGGCGGGGATCGGCTCTTACACCGTGTTGGCCACCACCCAAGGCTTGATCGTGCTTGGCACGGCTAAAGGGCAGACCCGATAAGGACCCTATGATGCGTTCGCGAATGTTCTGGGCAGTAACGATAGCCACCGTCGCGATGACAGGCTTATGCGCCGCACAAGAGACGCTGCGACGCGGCGCAAGCAACGAACAGCTCATCGACGCGGAGCTCCGCAAGGCGGTCGCGCGCGGACACGAATGGCTCGCCGAACAGCAACACCCCGATGGCTACTGGGCCGAGCTCGTCGGCTACAAACTCAATAACGACTACGAAGCGCTCGACGAGCGGCCGCTCCCGCACGTCGGCGTCACCTCGCTGGCCCTGATGAGCTTCCTTGCCGGCGGCCACCTGCCCGACCGCGGCAAGTTTGGCCAGGTCATCAGTAAAGGCCTCGACTTCGTCCTCCGCAGCTCACAGGGCGACGGTCAGATCATGTCCAACGGCACGCGGATGTACAGCCACGCGTTCGCCACGTTGTTCCTCGCCGAGGTCTACGGGATGGTCGAGCGCGACGACGTCAAGCGCGTCTTGCAGCGATCCGTCGACCTCATCGTCGACTCTCAAAACGCTGAGGGCGGCTGGCGCTATCGACCGTTCGCGCGTGAGTCCGACATGTCGATTACCGTCTGCCAAGTGCTCGCCCTGAGGTCGGCGCGCAACGTCGGGATCCATGTGCCGATCACGACGATCAAAAACGCCCAGAGCTACGTATACCGGAGCGCCGTCCGCAGCAATGACCGCAGCTACCGCTACCGCGGACGCAGCAGATGGGGCGACCAAGGCGGCAGCTTCCGATATCAAAATCGTGAGCACACGCGCGCGACCTTCCCGCTGACCGCAGCCGGTGTGACCACGCTTTATGCCGCCGGCGAATACGACACGCAGATCATCCGCGACGCCCTCGACTACATGGACCGCCAAGTCGGCAGCTTCAGCCGAGAGTGGCGCGGCCACTACTTCTTCTTCTACGGCCACTACTACGCCGTGCAGGCCTACTACATCACTGGCGACCCGAAGTGGCAGCGCTACTTCCGCACGGTCAAGCGCTTGCTGCTAGACAGCCAGCAAAGTGACGGCCGCTGGCGGTGTCGAGTCGGGCCAGGCGATGCCTTTGGGACGGCCGTAGGCACCCTGATCCTGCAAATCCCCTTACAGTATCTGCCGATCTTCCAACGCTGATGGCTACACCCGCTGGCAACGACCCGGTCCTCGCGCAGCTGCGCCCGCTGCTGGCACGCCAGCTCGGGCGTCTCCGTAACCGGTATCGGGCCTACGGACTGGCCAAGTCGGTCTTATGGGCCGCGGCCGCGGTCTCGCTGATGTTCGTGCTCGACCGCTGGCTAGACCTGCCGACACCCATGCGGCTGCTGCATTCGACCGCAGCGGCTGTGCTCTGCGTTTTCGCACTCGGCCGCTTCGTGCGCTACCCGCTCAGCCGCCAGTTCACGGACATCGACATCGCCGTTTGGGTCGAGCGCACCTACCCCGAACTACATCAGCGATTGATCAGCGCGATTCAGCTGCACAGCGCTCCAGCGAGCGAGCTGCGCAACCAGTCTCGTGCGATGATCGACCAGCTGTGGCGAGAGACCGCAGAGCAGGCTCGAGACCTTCGGTTTGAGCAGCTCTTCGACAACCGCGCACTTGCGAGAGTTCTTGCGGGCGCTGCAGCTCTGACGGCGCTGCTCGCCTTCGGCGCCGCTGCAAAGCCAGAAACCGCCAGCACATTCGTGCTTCGTCACCTAGGTGTGCAGAAGGACTATCCTCGCTACACATACCTAAAGATCGTCCTGCCAGAAGACGGGCAAGACCTACAACGCGTCGACCGTGACGCCGAAGGTGAGACGGAGATTGTGATCCCAGCTGGTGCAGACCTGCACGTCAGCGTCCTGGTAGACAAGGGCCTCCCCCCTAAGACAGCGGAGCTCGTGCTTCGAACGCTGCGAGCAGACGGGACGCTCGGCGACGAACGCAGCATCCCGATGACGCCGCGGCCGGGCGACCGCTTCCGCCACGTCTTCCGTCGGATCTCAGGGCAATTTCAATTCCGCGCGAAGGGCGGCGACGACAAGCACGGAGACCGGCTCGTGATCGTGCGCACCGTCCGCCCAGCCCAAGTCGCGACGTTGACCGCGACCATTTCACCGCCAGCCTACACCGGCGTAGAACGGATCGAGCAGCAAGGAGGGGCGGTCGAAGCGCTCATAGGGAGCGACGTCGAGATCAAGGTGGAGGTCACCGCGCCCGTACGCGAGGCAGAGCTTGTGTTCCTCGAGAGCGGCCGCAGGGTATTGCTCGAGCCGTTCTCCATCCAAGACGACAGCGGCACCTCCACAGGCTTCGTCGGGTCGTTCGTCCTAGAGAACTCGGATCGCTACCAGGTCGAACTCATCGCCGAGAGCGGCCTCCGAAACCCGAAGCCAGGGACGTATCCGATCTCCGCGCTGCAGGACTACGCGCCGGTAGGTCGCTGGCTGCTACCCGAAGATGACAGCCTCGCACTGCTGACGACCGGCCTGCTATGTCTACGCGTCGACACCCGAGACGACTTCGGCCTGACAGCCGTCGAACTGAGCGTCGAACGCGGCGGCGCGGTAGTGTTGACGCAGCCGCTGCTGCCAGCCCAGGACGATCAAAGCGCCCCCGTAACGCGCTACTTCCCGACCAAGCTTTTTGAAGTTAGCGATCTGCTCGGCAGTTCCGAAGGCGGCGAGGGCCTCTTCATCAACCTCTCCCTGCGCGATAACCGCGTGCCGGAGGCAGGCACGGTCGAGCTACCGCGACGGATCGTACAGATCGTCGACCCTCAACAGTTAGCAGGGTTGATCGCCAAGCGCTTCCGGCGACTTCGAGAAGAGGTCGAGCAGGCTGCGAGCATCCAGCTAGACCGCAGCGAGCGCCTGAGCGACTTGATCGCTCGCCAAGCCGACCCGAAGGAGGCGGCGACGGCAGGTGAAGTCGCGCAGATTCTAACCGGCGTCGAGGTCGGCCAAGGTCGCATCCAAAGCGCGGTCCAGCGGGTCAGCCTCGGCCTGATCCGAGCCTTCGACCTGCACCTCTGGAATCGGCTCGAGCCGAGCCAGCACGCCGCGAGCGTCATCGCCCTCTTTGAAGAACACGCCGCCGGCCTCGCAGCGCCGCTCGCGATCGACCCAGAGTTCTATCGCGACTTGCTCGCGCGCCGAAAGACTGGCTCGCTCGGAGCGATGGAGACGACCTTAGACCCAATCTTGACGATGTTCGAGATGACGGACTCGGTGGCCCAGGGCCACGCGCGAGAAGTCGTCAGGCTGCTCGCGCAAGCCCAAGTCGCCCGCGGGGACGCCGACCGCGTGCCGCTGCTCGCCGAAGTTGCACAGCGACAGCAACGCATCCAAGAAATCCTGACCCAGCTGCTGCTGCGGCTAGAGGAATGGAACGACTACCAAGACTTGGTCCAAGAGGTGCGCGCGCTGCGCGACCGGCAGCGCGACCTTCAAAACCGGACAGAGGAAGCTCGAGGCAAGTGATGTCATCCAAACGCACCAACGACGCGGCCTCCCCGCTGCTCCTCGCGATGCTGCTCGTTTATGCAGCGCCTGCTGCTCAGCTCACAGCGCAGCAGCTCGACAAAGCGACCATCGAACGTCTCAGGCGTGATCAAGACGAGATCTTGCGCAAAGCGGAGCGGCTCCAAAAGCTTATGACGCGCCTGAAAGTCCGCTTCGAGCGCGAAGGGAAAGATGAGCAAGTCGCGTATCTAGCGGAGGGTCTCGCGCACCTCGATCGGTCGGGGATCCTGCGCGACGTCGCCAGCATTAGGGAGAACATCGAATCGACCGCATTGACCGAGGCCTTGCGCAAGCAGAGCGAGGTCGTCAACGACCTCGAGCGGCTCCTCAACATCCTCCTGGCGCGTAAGTCGATCGAGGCACTCGACGACCAACTCGAGCAGGTCCAGAGACAAAAGCAAACGGCGACGCAGCTCGAACAACGCCAACAAGAGCTGATCGATCAGGCCGAGCGCGCCATGCAAAGTGAGCTGAGCGACGCAGAGCAAAAGCTCGCAGACGCGCTCGCCGAGATGCGCGACGAGGAACAAAGAGAGGCCGACCGAAACGCCCAGCAAGCGGGCACTCGCCGACCGTTCTTAGAGAGCGCGCTGCAGCGAGTCGAACAGCTGCTGCGCGCCCAACAACAGCTCGAAGCCGGCTTAGAGGACGAAGCTGCTGGCCGCGCCCCTGAGGCCCAGCGCCAGGCGTTCGACCTCGGCGACCTGAGCGAGCGCGTCCGGCAACTGCAGCGCGAGGTCAAAGATCAGCGACAACAACAGCGCCTCGGCGCGGCGGGACAGGACCTGAAACAGGCCTCAGAATCCGAAGACGCCCAGGCCATGCAACAAGCACGCGACCGCATGCAAAGGCTGCTGGAGGACGCGCCGGAGAAGCCAGGGACGGTCGCCGGCGACTTCAAAGCTCGCGACGAAGAGTGGGCGAAGCTCCGTCAAGACGCACAAGCTGCGCCAGAGCCTGACACCGACGCAGGCCGAGAGGCGCTCAACGAGATCGGAGACCGCGCCCAAGAGCTCGGCAAAGAGCGCGAAGGCGAAGCCCGGCGAGCCAACCAAACGCTGACCGGAAAGCTCGCTGAGGACGCGCGAGCGCTCGCGGAGCAGCTCAAACCGAGCGCCGCCGATGTCGCGACCGACAGCGACGACGGGCGAGACGCTGCCGCGCGAGCTAGCGACCCGCAGCAGAGCGAGCAGGGTGACACCAGCAATGAGGACGCGGAAGATGCGAAGGACGAGACCTCCGCCGACGCGGTCGCAGAGGCTGCACGCAAGCTCGAAGAGGCGAAACGAGCCCTGCAAGAGGGCAAGAACGAGGACGCAAACATGCGCGTAGACGAAGCGCTCGGCGCCCTCGACAAGGCGCGCTCGCGCCAACGCCAAGAGAACCCCGACGCAGCCAGGGGCGCCGGCCAAATGGCCGCGGAGGCGCAGTCAGCCGCCCAGGAGTTGGCGAACGCGCCCACGCAAGAGGACGCCGAAGAGACCGCTCAAAAGGAGCTGACCGACGCCGCAGAGGCACTACGAGAAATCAGCGAACGAGTCGACGAAGCGCGCGCGGCGGACCAGCGCCCGAAGACAGAAGAAGCGTCGAACGAGTCGCGACAGTCCCTAGAGGCAGCGCGGGACGCGCTCCAGCAGGCGCTGCAAGAAGCCGCCCAGAGCAACGAAGCGGAGCTGCGAGCGGCCCAAGAACGGCAGCAGGAGCTCGCTCAACAGGCGCAGGAGGCGATGCAGCAGTTGCAAGAGGCCGCAGAGAGCGGCGACGTCACCGAGCAGCAACGTGAAGCGGTGCAGCGTGCCATGCAGCAGGCTCAGCAGAGCATGCAGCGCGCCGAGCAGCAGCTGCAACGCGGCCAACAAGCGTCAGCATCACAGCAGCAGCAACAGGCTGCGGCCGAGATGCAAGACGCCATGGAGGCGCTTCAAGAGAACCGATCGCTAGACCAGGAGCAGAAAGAGGCGCTCGCAGAGCAAGCCGAACAGCAAGAGCAGCTAACCGAGGACATCATTCAGCTGGCCAAGGAGCTCGAGGACAGCGACAACGAGAGGGCCAAACGCGCGCTCGAAGAAGCGGCCGAAGCGTCCGAGAAGGCGCAGCAGGCCATGGAAGAGGGCGACGCCGAAGAGGTCGAAGAGCAGCAAGAGAAGGCGAGGGAGAAGCTTGAGGAGGCCGTCGAGGAGCTCGAGGAAGAGCAGGATCGCTACATGGACCTGCGCCAGGAAGAGCTGCTGTTCCGCATGAAGGACGAATTGACCGCGTTCCTGGAGAAGCAGCGCCCCATCACCGAGCTCACCAAGCAAATGCAGCAGTCTTCTGAGGGAGGCCGCCTGTCACGCAGTAAGCGCCGCAAGGTCAACGGGCTCGGCGAGGAAGAGCAAGCGCTCGCCGGCAAGATCGAGCTGCTCGTGAGCGCGTTGATGGAGGAGGGCAACTTGGTCTACCGCTCCGTCCTCGACGCAAACCTCGAGGACCTGCGCGAGATCGCGCGCAGGCTCGCCGGCCGCGCGCCTGACGTGGGGAGCTTCACGACGCTCCTGCAAGACGACGTAGAGCGGCGCAGCGAGCAACTGCTCGAAGCGCTTGAACGCGAGCAACAACGGCGCGAAGAGCAGCGGCAAGAAGAGCAGCAACAAGAGCAACAGCAAGAGCAAGACCAGCCTCAGAACAAGTTCAATCAGCAGCGAGAGCAGCTGGTGTCGCTAATCGCGGAGCTTGAGATGCTTAAGCAGCTCGGCACAGATACCCGCGCCGCGACCGAAAATCTGAAGACGCTGGTAGAGGTGCGCGGAGAAGAAACTCTAAGCGAGTCCGAGTCTGCGCTCATCCAACGGCTCGCGCACCGACATAACGAGATCACCAAGCTGTTCCAGCAGATCAAGGCTGGCGTCGAAGAGGCCCTGGGCGCGATGCAGGGCGGCGAAGGCGAGCAAGAAGGCTCCGGACGATAAGAGATCTGATCATGACGACCATGAAGCACGTAACTGTCTGGGCGCTGGCCCTAGGCCTACCGTTGGCACCGCTCACGGCGCAGCTCGGCGGCGGCAACCCCATGGAGGAGATCAAAGAGATCGCAGAGGCTGTCGACAAGCAGCTCCAAGAGATCGATCGACTGCTGCTCGAATCTGGCAAGAAAGGCCAAGCGCGCAAGACTCCACAGGAGATGCTCAAGCAGGCCAGCGAGGGCAGCAAGGCCGCGGAGGACGGCATCGACAAGCTGATCGAAAAGCTCAGTGATATGAGCCAGCAGAGCTCTAGCAGCTCAAGCTCCAGCCAGCAGCAACAGCAACAGCAACAGCAGCAGGAAGGTCAGCAGCAAGGCCAGCAACAACAGCAAGGCCAAGAACCGAATAGGCGCGAGAACCAGACGCCCGACTTCGTGCAGCAACCGGAAGAAGGCGAGCAACAGGGACAGCAACAGCAACAGCAGGGCCAACCTGAGCAACAAGGTCAGCCCCAACCCCAAAATCGACCCGGTCAGCCGCAGGGCGGCGAAGAGGCGCCTGCCGCAGGTGAAAACCAGGCTGGAAACAGCCCGCCGAAGAGCGCAACCGGCGAGGGCAAGGCAGGCAGCGGGGCGGCAGATTGGGGCGGCCTGCAGCCATACCTAAACTTCCTTAAGAACCGCGGCGCCAGCCCTAAGGTCCCAGAGAAATACCGGCGCTACTACGAGGCCTACCTGAAGAACAAGGCGAAGGGCGGCAAGAAATAGCGCGCATAGCGCCTGGGAGGCACGCGATTCGGGGCGGATTTTGCGGAACTAAGTGTCGAGCCTCGGCACCATGGCTCACCGATGTTCCGCTCTATGCCCGTTGTCGCGCTGAGCCTGCTCGCAGGCCTACTATTAATCCCCTCTGCTGGCGCCCAGGGAAAAGAGGCGGGGGCGAACACCGCGAGCCCGCGCGTCGTCACAGTAGGTACGCACCTGCGCTTGAGCTTGTCGGCGCAAGTCAAGCGCATCGCTATCGGCGACGAAACCGTAATCGACGTCGAGCTGCTCGGCACGCAGGAGGCGCTCGTGTTAGGGAAGCGCACCGGCATGACCACCGTGCTGGTTTGGTTCGAAGACGGCAGCAACGAGCCCTTGCTCTTCCGGGTGCAGCAAGACCTGTCGCTGCTGCAAGCCGCGATCGATGAGATCTGCACCGGCGTGCGCGCGCAAATCGCGCCCGACCGCGATGCCCTCGTGCTCTCCGGAGTCGTCCCAGACGAGCTCCACCGTCAAGCCGTCCTGCGAGCGGCGAACAGCTACCTCTCGGCGACACCTCGCGCCGGCCTACAGGTCTCCGAGGCCGACAAAGACGGCACAAACATCCGGGTAGAAGCAAGCGATCAGCAGGCGGATCAGAACTTCCAGGTCATCGATCTGCTGCGGCTCGAAGCGCTACCAGAGCCGTTGGAAGAGCGTATCCGCGCCGCCATCACACCGATCGCTGGAGCTGACATCACCGTTCGCCGTCTTCAGCGGAGCCCGCTAAACGACGATGAACAGGACATCCTCGTCCTCGAAGGGACGGTCCCCGATCAAATCGCGCTGACTCGCGCGATGCAGCTCGCTGCGCGCATGTTCCTCGGCAAAGATGCTGCAGGCGGCGGCAACGGCCAGACCCAGAACTCGATCCGAGTGCTGGCCGACGAAGCCGGCGCGCTCCTCCAAGCCGGAGGGGCCATGGGAGGCCGCGGCGGACAGGGCGGAGGCCAAGGTGGAGGTCAAGGTGGCGGCCAAGGCGGAGGCATGGGCGGCGGGCAGTCCGGCGGATTCGCTGGCGGCCGCGGCGTCAACGTGCAGCGCAATGAAGTGCAGCGAAACCTGGCCCGCGCGACCGTGCTGTCGATGGCGAACGGCCGCGTGCTCTCCTTCGTCGAGGTCCGTGATCGACCGCAGGTGCGCGTCGCTGTCCAGCTGTTCGAGATTGACCGCGACCGACTGTTCCAGTTTTCGTCACAGCTGCAGCTGCAAGGCTCAGACTTTGACCAGCCGGTCCTAAATAACAGCGCGATCGGAGACCGCATCCAGCCTGCTCCCGCGAGCGTCGGCGCCTTCTCTAACAGCGACGTCCAGGCCGGCATCGCTTCGCTGGCGAGCGGCTTCGGCCAGCAAGTGCAGCTCAGCGGCGAACGCATCGCGCTTGACAGCCTGCTGCAAGCCCTCGAGGCGCGGGGCATCGCCCGGCGCTTGTCGAGCCCTGTTCTGACGGTCCTGAACGGGGAGACGGCCCAATTCCAGGTCGGCGGAGAGATCCCCGTCCCGCAGGCCTTCACGCCTGCCGCGAGCGGTGGGGCCGGGATCGGCACGTTCGCCTCCGTCAACTTTCGATCCTTCGGGATCGGCCTAGGCGTGCGGCCCCTAGTCGGTGAACACGGTGAGGTGACGCTCGACCTCAGCTCGATCGTCTCCCAACCAGACGACGCCCTGACGACCATCATACGGGACTCAACCGGCACGTCGCCGCAGACCACCGCGTTCGCCACCCGAGCGCTGCAAACGAACGCTCGACTCCAAGACGGCCAGAGCCTCTTAGTCGGCGGGCTCGTGTCACGGGCCGTACGTGAAGACGTCTCCAAGACCCCATGGCTGGGTGACATTCCGCTGCTCGGATGGCTCTTCCGCAGCAACAACAACAACTTCAGCCAGTCAGAGCTGTTTGTCTTGGTCAGCCCGTCGGTCGTTCGGCCGCCGATCGAAGGCAGCGATCTGTGGCTGCAGCCGAGCCTCTCTGAGCTGCTGCGACAGTGCAGCCCAAAATCGAGCACGGACATTTAGTCCAGGCTCCAGGAAGTTCAGCGAAAGAGACTTAGGGCTACACCACCCCGTCGTTCGGAGTGGCGTCGGCGGCTCCTTCCTGAGCAAAAAAATTAGTTCGGTGGGAACCACGAGGCCTCGGTCGGCACCAAGGGGACACATAGGAACCCCTATCCCCACAACAATCATGAACAAGCTTCTCAAGAACAAGAAGGGCTCAGCCCTCGTCGAATACGGTCTCCTCATCGCCGGTGTCGCGCTCGTCGGCGCCGCGGCCGTGTCCATCTTCGGCCACAAGACCACCGACCTCATCGGCGCGACCGCGGCCGTCCTCCCGGGCGCGCACGACGATGACAACGGCGCGATCGTCAGCGGCAAGCTGATCGAGACCACGCTGACCGCCAACAACGAGATCGTCATCGATGGCGCCGCCATCGGCGCCAACGCCGGCACCGCGCGCATGGGCAACAACCTGCTCGGCGCCTACAACACCAACGGCAACGAAGGCGGCGTCATGGGCAGCCTGTTCGTCGTCGAGGCAGAGCTCTAGAGCGAACCTGCTTCTAGGCTAGCTTGGCCCGGCTCCGGCCGGTGCCATCTAAGCAAGACATCTCGCGGTCGCCCTGGTTAGGGTGGTCGCGTTTTGTCGTCTACAGGGAACCGCTAAGACTTATGAACTCCTCGCAGCTCGTCGCGCTCGCAGCCCTCGCGCTGCTCTCTGCGTCGGTGGTCTGCGACCTGCGGTCCCGCACCATCCCAGATTCGATCTCGATCGCGCTGGCCGGACTGGGGCTCGCGGCGACCGCGCTCCGTTGGCACGACGTCAGCTGGGCGCAGCTCAGCATCGGCCTGAGCGCCGGGTTCGGGCTCGGCGCGGGCTTGTTCTATCTCGGTGCCATGGGCGGTGGAGACGCGAAGCTCTGCGGCGGCATCGGCGCTGTTTGCGGATGGCCAGGCGTCTTCGAGGTCTTGTTCGCCACGGCGCTGGCCGGCGGCGTGCTGGCCTTCATCGCGAAGCGGCGCGGCATGACCTCGCTCCCGTACGCACCTGCCATCGCAGCCGGTTACGCTATCACGATGACCCTGGCGTGGATCTCGCCGCCCTGCAACGGGCTATGGCACCTAATCACGAGGGGGGCCCTGTGATCCATGCCGCCTCCAAACGTGAGGATGGCGCAATCTTGGTCGAGTTCGGCCTGATCTCGCTGGTGCTCTACCTCTTGCTCGGCGCGCTGCTGTCGTTTGGGACCATGATCCAAGCTGGGCAAGTCGCTCAAGACGTAGCGCGCCTCGCCGCGAGAGAGCTCGCGCTCACGCCGCTGCCGCCGACGATCACGTTTGAAGACGCGCTAGACGCGACTTCGAGCAGCATCTTCGACCCCAACCAACTGGTGGTCGACCTCGGGGCGCTCGAGACCAACGGCATCGGGATCGACGAGTATTTCGCGACGTTGCCGCTCGTTAACCGTGCGCTGCGGCCAGTCTTCGTCTTCGAGCGAGTGCTGGATCGACGCTTGCTGAGGTTTCCAGGCGCGCTGCTGGTCTCGCCGCAGCCAACCGCGTTCAACGCGGGGCTGACCGTCGGCGTCCCTCAGGTCGTCAGCCGCGTCGCGACCGGCGGTGAGCAGGTCCGCTGGCTGCCCATCGTCGAAGAGATCCGCGCCGACGCGGCCGATCCGCTCACTGGCCCGTTCTCCGTGGCCTCGACCGGCGCCGAACAAGGGCTAGTCGCGGTGCGCGTGAACATCCCATCCACCGCAACCGCGCTAGCGTCTTACGACGCGCCAACGACTTGGCCGCCAGCGCCTAATGCTGGCCAAGCACACCTCGCCGGGCCTGTAACCACTGTGCCTGGCTCAGCGCCGACCTACGGCACCCCGTTCCCCCAAGCCGTCAGCGAGGGCGTGCTCGGCGGCGCACAGGGCCTCGGCGAGATGCGCGCGCTCACCACGATCGTCCGACCATTCCGCCGCGTATTCGTAGGCCAAGCGCTGTTTCGCCGAGAGGCCTATCAGTAACTCAACTCCCTTCACATTCGAGGTCCCCCATGACTAAGCGCAACCGTGCAGTCTCGCCGAAAGGCTCTCCCACAGGCGCCTCCCGCCTGATGACGATCGCTCTCGTCACCCTCGGGTTGACGATCTCTGCAGTGATCTACACCGCCGTCAACGGCGAGCTGAAGATCCCGTTCATCGATGGCGCCGTGTTCGCGTTTGGTAAGGAACAGCAAGACGCAGCGGCGCCGACTCCCGTATCTGGCTCCGTCGACGTCTATTGTTCGCCGCGCACGCTTCCCGCCTATACCAAGATCACGCGAGAACACCTACTCACGGAAAACGGCAGCTCAACCATCCCGGTCATCAAGCAAGCGGTCGAAACCAGCGGCCTCTACCGCGCCGACCCTGAGGGAACCCAGCGCCTGCTCGGCCGGGTATTGAAGCGCGAGAAGAAGATGTACTACGCGTTCTCTGAGGCTGACTTCCTGCCAAAGGGCACGCGACCCGGGCCGAGCGCCGGTATCCCGCCAGGCCAGAGAGGTGTATGGGTCGACGTCAGTAAAGTGAACGGCCTCGCTGAGCTAATGGCAGGAGACCTCATCGACCTCGTTGCGGCGACCGCCGAGACAAAGAAAGCCGAACTGAACACGACGGTCCTCGGCAACCTCACGGACACCGTCATGCAAGCGCGCCTCGAAGCAGCCGCGAGCAAGGCCGCGAAGGGAAGCGCGACTAGCTCCTGGGTAGTCGCGCGCGGCGCGCAAGTCATTACGCCTATACGCAGCCGACCTCGGCCAGGCGCCAATGCAAAACGCGGCTCCACCGAAACGATCGATGAGATCTTTTTGGCGATGGCGCCGGACGACGTCGCCAAGCTCGGTCAAGCCCTCGCGCAGAAGGTCACACTCCTCGCTGCACCGCGCACCAACCAGCCTAACGCAGAGCCCCAAGAGATCGCCGACGCCATGCCCGCCGACGCAACCGCAGAGCTGCGAAAGGCGCTGCTCGGCGACGACGGCACTACCGGCTCATTCGGCATGGTCGAGGTGATCCGCGGCGCAAATCGCGAGACCGTGACGGTCCCGCGAGGCGGCTCCGCGCAGGAGAAGCGTTGAACTCAGTCCAGCACAACGCCGGGACGACCGCGCGTCGTGAGGGTGAGGCTGGCACCGTCCTGGTGCTGTTCGCGCTGCTGTTCGTCGGCCTCTTCGGGATGCTCGGCGCCGTGGTCGACGGCGGCAGACTCCGCGTAACGCGCCAGCAGATGGACGCCGGCGCCGAATGCGGGGCATTAGAGGGCGTTCGGTTTAAAGACACCGAAGGCGACGCAGCCCGAAGAGCTCGCGCCATCTCCGCCGCGTCATACATCTTCGACGACGACCTAAACCCGGCTAACGGTGACGTCATGGGCCTAGGCGCTGGCACCCTGCCGGTCGTCTTCGACGACGCCCCCCTCAGCGGCACCATCGACGTCGCGCTAGAGCCAGCGCAGCGCGCCTGGAAGCCCGCCGATCAACTCGAGCAGAACCCGTCGAACCAACGCCACGGGGACCTCGTCGCGGGCATACATAACGCGGCCGTCGCGCCAGCCGAAGATGACGCTTTCCGCCGAGACGACTTCCTTGCTGCGCCGAGCAACAGCGGCGCGAACGCCTTATCCGCCCAGCCCGCGTTCCTAGTCCGTATCCGACGCGCCAGCGAGCGGCTCGCGCTCGACCGACAGGCGGGCGAGAGCTCCTCAGGCCCTCCGTTCGAGTGGCTGTGGGCTCGCGGCGGTGCTTGGCACGAACCCGTCAATGGTGAAACGAACGCTTCGCGATCCGACGGCCTGACGCTGCGCGCGACCGCGATCGCCTCGACGGAGCGCGCGCTGCTGGCCACGGGGGACCCAGCGATAGGCGTCACGCTCGCAGCCTTCACGCTTCGCAGCGACGCAGGCTCAGCTTGGCAAGCGACCGCGCCCGGCTCCACGCTGGCGCTAGACGTAGACCCTAGCGGAGCGCTGCTGCTCGGAGGTGTCGAAGAGGGCATCGCCATCGCCGCGCCCGCGCAGCTCGTCGGCGACGTCCCTAGCCCATCCACGACGGCGCTTGCGAGCGCCGCGGCGGGCACGATCATCGTGCCCGTGTACGCAGACGTGGCCAGCGTTCGAAGAATCATCGGATTCACTCTCGCGCAAGCCACGCTCTCGGGGTCCGCGCTCGCGGTCACGCGACAAGCGAGCGCGGTCTTGCCGAACGGCGCGACGGCGACCTCGCCGGCCGCCCACAGCGCCCGCATCGCCCTCGACGCCGAGGTAGCGCTCAGCGTTCTACACAGCTCATTCACCGCTCCTCTGCTCGCCCCGGTGCTCCGCCGATAGCCTTATGACCCGCCCACTCACGATCTTGCTGATCGCGGACGATCCCGACCTCACCGCCGAATGGAAAGCGGCCGAGCGTGGCCTCAACGACGGCCGCGTTCTGCCACACTTCGCGACAAACCACCGCGAAGCGGTACGCACTGCGCTCGCGCAGCAACCGGACGTGATCTGCCTCTTGACTGCGAACAGCGACGAGCCCCTCCACGCCGTCATCAGCGAGCTCCGCGAAGCCGCGCCCGCTACATCCGTCATCGGCATCTTAGATCGCCGCAACTTCCAGTCGGGTGACGAAGAGACCGCGTTCGTCGTCGACGCGACGCGCGCAGGAGTTCGCGACTTCATCCGACGCCCACTGTCTTCCAACGAGCTCGGCGCTTGCCTGAGACGCGCCAGCGACGCGACCGGACACGACGAACCATCTGGCAGGCGCACCGGACAGATCACCGCCTTCACCAGCAACAAAGGCGGCGTCGGCAAGACGACGCTCTCGGTAAACGTCGCCTGCGAGCTCGCCATGCGGTCGCCTGGGCGCACGCTGCTGGTTGACGCCTCCCTCCAACTCGGGCTCTGCGCGCCGATGCTCGACCTGGAGCCCGCCGTGACCATGCGGGACGCCGTCGCCCAGATCGACCGGCTCGACCCGACCCTCTTGCGCGAGCTGACCATCCCTCACTCATGCGGCCTCGACCTGCTCGCGGCGCCAGGCGACGCCGTCGAAGCAGCCGACGTTCGAGAGGAGCACCTCTCGCGGATCCTCGCGGTGGCACGCACGGCCTACGATCACGTGATCGTCGACACGTTCCCGATCCTCGACGGGATCGCGATCGCCACGTTCGACCGCGCTGACCAGGTGTGGCATGTGATCGCCCCCACTGTCCCCAACGTGCTGGGCGCTGAGCGGCTCAACGGTTTACTTGAAGACATCGGCGTCGAGCGTGCCCGCCAACACATCGTCCTCAACACCTCCGTCCCCAAGCACACCGGTCAACTGACCCCTAGCGATGTCGCGACCCGCATCAACCGGGCGATCGAAGTCGTGATCCCGTTCAGTCGCGCAGCCGTGACCGCGTGCAACAGCGGACAGCCGGTCGTGCTGACGCGACCGCGACTCAGCGCGTTCCGACGCCGACTCTCCCACCTCGCCGACCTGATCAGCTCGAACCAAACCGCGATGTCGGAGGCCAACGCATGAGCCAGCCGACCGAAGACCCAACGGAACAAACCGCGGCCAAGGCGTCACGCTCGATGTTCCGCGGCTCCCGGGCGGCCGAGATGGCCAAGCGTGTCCAGACCGCGCCTTCGTTCCCTGCGACCGACACTCAGCGCCCGACCGCCGCCGCACCGCAGAGCCCTGCAACGGACTACGCCGAGGTTAAAGGCGCTCTACAGACACGGCTGCTAGAGCAGCTCTCCGACCGAGACCTGCTCGGCGCTGGCGAAGAGCGAATCGCCGACTTCGTCCGCGAGTTCGCGGAAGAAGTGCTCGCGAACGAGGAGGTGCCCCTCAACTCGACAGAGCGCGAGCAGCTTGGGCGCGACCTCTTACAAGAGACCCTCGGGCTAGGCCCGCTCGCGCCGCTGATCTTAGATCCAGCCGTCACCGATGTGCTGGTCAACGGACCGCACGACGTGTTCGTCGAGAGGTTTGGTCGCCTCGAGATGAGCAAGGTCCGGTTCCGCGACAGCGAACACCTCCAGCGCGTCATCGAGCGCATCGCCGCAAGCGTCGGGCGACGGATCGACCAGGCCTCACCGATGGCGGACTTCCGCCTCTCAGACGGCAGCCGCGTCAACGCCACCATCCCGCCGGTCTCGATCGACTACCCGACGCTGTCTATTAGGCGGTTCGGCCACCGGCGCCTGCGCGGCGGAGACCTCCTCCGCTATGAATCTCTCAACGAGCCGATGCTGAAGTTCCTCACTGAGGCAGTTCGGCACCGCTGCAACATGGTGATCTCCGGCGGGACCGGCGCCGGCAAATCGACCCTCCTCGGCGCGCTCGCTGAAGCGATCCCCGGCAACGAGCGCATCGTAACGATCGAAGATACGGCCGAGCTACAGCTGGATCAGCCACACGTCGTCCGCCTCGAGAGCCGCCCGGTCAACACCGAAGGCGCTGGCCAGATCACGATTCGCCAACTCGTGATCAACTCACTCCGGATGCGCCCTGACCGCATCCTAGTCGGCGAAGTGCGCAGCAGCGAAGCCCTCGACATGCTGCAGGCGATGAACACTGGCCACGACGGCAGCCTGACGACTGTCCACGCTAACTCGCCGCGAGATGCGCTCAGCAGGCTCGAGACCATGGTGCTTATGGCTGGCACGGAGCTGCCCTCGCGCGCCATCCGCGAACAGATCACGTCCGCGGTGCAGCTGCTAGTGCACGTCAGCAGGAGCGAGGACGGCGTGCGCCGTGTTCGCAGCGTCAGCGAAGTAACCGGCCTCGAAGGAGAGACGCCGCTGCTGCAAGAGATCTTCGGCTGGCAGCGAACAGGTCGCAGTGAGCGCCACATCGAGGGTCGCTACGTGGCCACTGGCATTCAGCCAGCCATCGCCGACCGACTCCGCAAGCGCGGCGCTGACCTGCCACCACAGCTCTTCCAACCAGAGATGGCGGCCGCTGGCAGGAGCCCCGCGAACGACGGTGACCAGGCTTGACCGTCACCGCGGACATCCCCGCCTCGACGGCGCCAGAGCGCATCCGAGTCGGCCTCGACGCCTCGGGTGGCCGCGTCTCCGTAGCGCTGCTAGCAGCGGCGGCGAGCGCGGCTCTGCTGCTATTGCTGACGCCGCTCTACGTCGAGCTTGCGTTGTCGATCGCCGTGCTGATAGCAGCCGTCGCCTGGGTCACTGACGGCGCCGTCTGCGCCGGCCGGACGGTCCGAATCGAGAGCCAGCTCGCGGACGCTCTGGACCTGCTCGGCTCCAGCGTCGCGGCAGGCGTCAGCATCGTCGAAGCCCTCGACGGCGTCGTTCGCGACGTGCGAATGCCGCTGAGGCGAGTGCTAGCCGCGGCGGCAGACCGCCTACGCCTCGGCGACGAACCACTGCGAGTCTTCGAGGACGCGCAGACGACGCTGCCCCTCCCAGGCTTTCGACTGCTGACCCACTACCTAAGCGTGCAATGGCAAAGCGGCGGCTCCATCGCGCCAGGACTGCACGCGATCGCCGAGACGGTGCGTGACCGCGTGAACCTCGCCCGCCGCATCCAGAGCCAATCCGCCGAAGCCCGCATCTCCGTGCTGGGCATCCTCCTGATCGTCTATGGCATCGCGGCGCTCGCCTGGGTGAACAACCCGGAGCGGATCGAGTCGTTCCTAGGCTCTGACATCGGCGGCGGCATCGCCGCCGCCTGCGTCTTGCTGCAAGCAGCTGGGGTCTTCTGGATGGCGCGCATGACGCGCATTGAGGTCTAAACCCGCTGATGGTCTGGCTCCTATTCACCCTTTGCGCGCTGACCGCGATCGCCATCTGGTTGCGACGCCGAGCGCAGCGACAGCGCGCTCGAGAACGCTTGTCATCAGCGAGTCTCGCCGGCGCGCGAGCATCGATCGCTAACGCCAGCGGTGCTCCGGAAGGCAGCCTTGCGAGATGGCTGTTCCTCGCGGGCTATCGCAGCCCAGACGCGACGTCGAAGTTCTGGCAGGCGACAGCCGCGCTGGGAGCGATCGGCGCCGTGATCGGGGGGAGCTTGCACCTCTCTGACGCGCTAGCGCCCGTCGTGAGCAACCTCGAGGCGATCCCAGGTAGAGTCGGCCTCCTATTCGTACCGGTCGTCGTCGCCATCCCAGTGCTCTTACCGCTGGGGTTCGCCGCGTTCCCGACAACCAAGGTCCGGCGGGCTCGACGCGCTCGCGTCGCGCAGCTATTACGCGATCTCTACCCATCACTTGAGCTATTCGCGAGCCTCGCACAAGCAGGGCTCGCGTTCGACGCCGCCCTCGCGCGGGTATTGACGACCATCAGTGCTGACAGACCGCTCGGCCGAGAGCTGATGACCTTCCAAGCCGAGGTGCTCGGCGGCGCCGAGCGAAGCAGCAGCTTTCGCCGGCTTGCGCAGCGGGTGGGGCTGCCACAGATGAGCAGCTTCACCTCCGCCCTCATCCGCGCTCACGAAGTCGGCATCGGCCTCGCGAGCACGCTCCGGCGCCAAGCCGACGACCTGCGCGCAGAGTTGCGTGAGCAGGCGCTCGCGCGTGCGCAGGCGCTGCCTGCGCGGCTAGTCTTCCCGCTCGTCCTCTGCTTCTTACCAGGCATCTTCGTCATGAGCCTGGGCCCCGCCTTCTACGGATTCCTAGTCGAAACATCCGGCTTCGGCTCGACACGCTGATCTGATGCGCACTTTGCACGCCTCCCTCCTCTTCGTCGCCGCTAGCGCCTGCGCTAGCCTCAACCCTGACTACCAGCAGCTCCCCGACGACGCGCTCCGCGAACTGCTGGCTACCGCGCCAAACACAGCAGCGATGAGCGAGGTCGATCGGGAGCGGATCCAATTCGGCGTCGAACGCTTAGCGACGCGCTATCCTAGCCACGTTCCCAGCCAGGTCGCCGCTGCCGCGATCGCGCAAGCGAGCGGGCAAACACAGCGCGCCCAAGGTTACGCCGACCGCGCCATCGAGCTCCATCCAGCGAACGTTGAGGCGCGATGCGTCCGAGTACGGATCGCCGTAGCTGACGGCAGCATGTCCCTAGCGCGCAAGCTAGTCGACGACGGCATCCGCATGCGCCCCGACGCAGCGCCCCTCTACGAGGCCTCAGCTTGGCTCCATCAGCTCAACAGCCAATACGATGATGCGGTCGACGCTCTCGACGCAGCGGCCGCCCTCGGCGCGCCGCCGTGGCGCATAGCCTTCCATAAAGGCTTGGCTGAAGAACTGCGCGGGGACGCCGATAAGGCGGCGGCACACTACCGCGCAGCGCTCAACGCCAACTCAACTTGCGTCGAAGCGCAGCAACGCCTGACCGGGCTTGAGGCGCGACGCCAGCTTAACTCTGGTAAATAGCGCGCACAGACGCGCCGGCGGCCCGCATTCCTCAACGCTAGATTGACGCGGGGCTTCCCCGGTAGGATCGTAGCACAGTCGCGCACGGCCAACGCCGCGGCATGCGCGGCGTAAGTCACGTCCACAACTTGCGGCGGCTCTAGACCATGCCCAACCAAACCCGCCGTCAATTCTTGGCGACCTCATCCACCGCTGTCGTCGGCACCGGCCTGTCAGCGTCCATGATCCCGAACGTGCACGTAAACAGCCGCGAAGAGATTCGCGTCGCGTTGATCGGCTGCGGCGGACGCGGCACCGGCGCGGTGTCGCAGATCTTTAACACCAAGGGCGTGACGAGGCTCGTCGCCGTCGCCGATGCGTTCGAGAGCAAAGCCAAGAACGCGGTTAAGGCGCTGAGCAACCGCGCCAAGGACAAGGTCGACGTCCCGGACGAGCGCATCTTCTCTGGCCTCGACGCATACAAAAAGGCCGTCGACAGCGACTGCGACCTGGTAGTCATCGCGACCCCGCCGGGCTTCAAGCCACAACAGTTCGAATACGCCATCAAGGCGAACAAGCACGTCTTCATGGAGAAGCCGGTCGCCGTCGACGCGCCGGGTATTCGCCGCGTGCTAGCTGCCGTCGAGAAGTCCAAGGCGCAGAAGCGCATGGTCGCCATCGGCCTCCAACGGCGCCACGAACCTAAATACATCGAGACGATGAAGCGCGTCCACGACGGCGCCATCGGCGAGGTCATCTTGTCGCGGGTCTACTGGAACGGCGGCGGCATCTGGTACCGCGACCGCAAGCCAGGGATGACCGAGATGGAGTTCCAGTGCAACAACTGGTACCACTTCAACTGGGTCTGCGGCGACCAAATCGTCGAGCAACACATCCACAACCTCGACGTAGGCTGCTGGGCCAAGAACGCATACCCGGTCTCCTGCAACGGCATGGGCGGAGGCGAACAGCGGATGGGAGGCGATCGCAGCAAGTCACAGATCTTCGATCACACGTTCTGCGAGTTCACCTTCGATGACGGCTCGAAGATGTACAGCCAAGGCCGGCACCTGCGCGGCGGCTGGAACCAGGTCGGCGAGGCGCTGCACGGCACGCAAGGCACCGCCATCCCAGCGGGCCGCATCGAAGGCCCGAACGCTTGGCGCTTCCAAGGCAAGAGCCCTGGCGGCCACCAACAAGAACAGCACGACATGATCGACGCGCTGATGCAGGGAAAGATCTACAACGAAGGGGAATACGGTGCGCACTCAACGTTCTGCGCGATCCTCGGCCGCGAGGCGTGCTACTCCGGCAAGGTGATCAAATGGGATGACCTGCTTGAGCGCGGCCGCGACCTGACCCCAGGCATCGACACCTACACGGCGGATTCTGTGCCGCCGTGTGTAAAGGGCGAAGACGGCAACTACCCCGTCGCCGTGCCTGGCAAGTACAACCCCTTCGCGAGCTAGCCTAGTCACCGCAGGTGCAGCCTAGCGGAAACCATCGCCTGCCAAGATCGGCTCACGGCGGGCGCCGACGTTCACGCAGACGGCCAGCGCGAGCAACATCGCGAAGGTCGAGCTGCCGCCGTAGCTGATCAGCGGCATCGGCAAACCAGTGCTTGGCACTAACCAGCCACACACCGCGACGTGCAAGAGGCTCTGCGCGCCGAACCAAGCCGCGACCCCGACGCAGACGAGCTTGCCGAACCGCTCGCGCGTCCTCATGGCGATCGCGAGCAACCCGAACACCACCGCGGTAACCAACCCCAGTACCAACACGACACCAAGGAAACCAGCCTCTTCGCCGACGACAGCGAAGACGTAGTCTTCGCTTCGATAAGGCAGGAAGTCGTAGCGGTTCTGCGGACCCTGCCCGAGGCCGTATCCCTGGAGCCCGCCTGCGCCCATGGCAATGAGCGCTTGCCATGGTTGGTACCCAGCGTCGCGCAGCACCCGGCGGACCTCGTGCGTTCGCAGCGCCTCGTCATCCCACCCCCAGTGCGCCAACCAGACGTCGACGCGCTCGCGCTGATACTCGTGCATGAGCTCGAAGTAGGCGAAGGCGAGCGCCGCCGAAGCGAGCCCCATCAGCAGCAGGAGGCTGCGCGCAGGCGCCCCAGCGGCCCAACACATCGCCAACAAGACAGGGCCTAGAACGAGCGAGCTGCCGAGGTCTGGCTGCTTCAGGATCAAGAGCGCAGGAAACCCAGCGACCAGCGCTGGGACGAGCAATCCGTCGAATGCCTTGGCCCGGGTCTTAAAGCGCAGCAACGCGGCCAGCGCGAGCACGACCGCGACCTTGGCGAACTCGCTGGGCTGGACCGAAAA